>Ga0256834_1000008_pt1 | contig 176822 bp, 162 predicted proteins | sample 4281140metaG_FD_190536 | JGI IMG/M metagenome (GOLD analysis project Ga0256834, IMG submission 190536) | Hydrothermal vent microbial communities from East Pacific Rise, Pacific Ocean - 4281-140 | ecosystem: Environmental > Aquatic > Marine > Hydrothermal vents | place: Pacific Ocean: East...
CAAATGAACTTGGCATCAGCCGGCAGATAAAAAAACAAATTCATGATCAACTGAACATATTGTGGAAAGAAAATCGCATTGATTGAGCCGAAGCGCGCCTGATATTTCCCGCCATGAAATCCTAAAATGCGTGGGTATGTACATTATGCTCTGCAACAATATCTGGAGCTACGTATAAGCAAGGCATCAAAACTCAAACCCACAGATCCATTGTTTATTTCTCAGAAAGGCGCCCCCTACTCTCCTAATACATTACAGGAACACATGGCGCACCCCTGTGTGTCAACCTAAGCCTGAACCATGCTATTGTGAGATAACATCGATTTCAGGGCGAAAGGAGCTTGAAGATGCCAAAACCCGATACTGCCAAGACCCAGGAAGTCCGCCCTGATCCCCAACTGGAAAAGCGCACGCGCCGCACTTTCACTGTGGATTACAAGTTATCCATCTTACAACAGGCCGCAGCTTGTAAACATGGTGAGTTGGGTGCCTTGTTGCGTCGTGAAAAGCTGTATTCCAATCAACTGGCCCAGTGGCGACGGGAATTTGAAAACCAAGGCGTAAAGGGCTTGAGCAAGTCCCAGCCAGGGCCTGCTGCCGTCAAAACGCCGGAGCAGCGCCGGATCGAGCAACTGGAAAAGGAAAATGCCCGTCTCAAAAAACAATTGCTCGTGAAAGACAGTTGCCTGGAACTTCAAAAAAAAGCCTTGGCACTGATCGAGCAGGCCGAACGCGAGGGCTCGTCATGAGTCTGTTGCAGCAGGATTTGCCAGTACATCTGTCACAACGGAAGGCATGCGATGCCTTGGCTGTTTGTAGAAATACCTTGAGAAATCAGTTGCATCGCGCCGCCTTCTGCGGGCCGCCCAAACCGCTGTCACACCGACGAAAAGCCACTCGACAGGCGCGGGCATTGGACTTGGCTGAGCGGCAAAAGGTATTGTCACTGATGAACAGTGATGCGTATTGCAACCAACCGCCCGCAGAAATTTATTATGACCTGTTGGATCAGGGGCGGTATCTGTGTTCCATCAGTACCATGCACCGCTTGCTGCGTAGCGAAAACCAGCAGGGAGAGCGCCGACAACAGCGGCCTGCCCAATCCCATGCCATTCCCCGTTTGCATGCCCAGGCAGTCAATGAAGTCTGGACCTGGGACATCACCAAGTTACCCACATTGCGGCGGGGAGAATACCTGTCCCTGTATGTGGTCATGGATCTGTTCAGCCGCTATATCGTGGCCTGGATGCTTTCGAGAAAGGAAAACAGCGCCCTGGCCAGTCAACTCATGCTGGAAGCGGCACAACGCTATGACATTCCATCAAATACACTCACCCTGCATCAGGATCGTGGCGCTCCCATGACGGCGCATTGCTATCTGGATCTGTTATCCGAATTGGCTATTACCGCCAGTCACAGCCGCCCTCGGGTCAGTAATGACAATGCCATGAGTGAAGCCCAGTTTAAGACGCTAAAATATCAACCGGATTACCCGAGAAGGTTCGACGACTATGCACACGCGCAGCATTGGTGTCAGGACTATGTGCGTTGGTACAACGAAGATCATCACCACAGCGCACTCAATGGCTTTACACCGCAGCAGGTATTTACCGGAGAGCACCAAGTGCTTGCCAAACGACAGCAAACTGCAATGGATGAGGCTTACCGGCGTCATCCGGAACGCTTTGTCCAAGGGCCGCCCAAGGTGAAGATGCCCCCGGAGCATGTGTATATCAATCCGGTGATCAAGGAGGGAAACCACACACCAGAATCCGGTGTGAACTTTCCAACCCTACCCAGGGCAAATATACGTTAATTGTAAAAGAGCTGGACATGTTAACCCATCAACAACGTTAATTTACGAAGAACCACCAGAGGCAGAGACAGGAGAAGCGCAAAAAAATATATGATCACAGGGCCAATTAAAAAGTTACACCTCCTCATGGTGGTCAGAGGATTTAAATGTATTAATAGTAATAAATCGACTATCACTTCTTATTGACGATATATACCCTTGTTTCTCTAATAGTTCGGCGAACTCGTTGTTTAACTCGTTATAATCCAATTTTGGCCGCTTACCATATGAAGAAATATCATCATAAGGCGATGGAAGTTTTGATAGGATGTCCATGGTATTTGCTTCGTCTATAATTGGAAGAGCTTTTAACAATAGAGTTATTGACGTGGATACATTCTTAGCATTTATGATTGCCGAAGCCAGGACTTGCTCATCATAAAATGAAAGATCAACATCATTTGATAGCAGAATATCTGAAACAAGCATAGACAGCTCAATATTTGTTTCTGCTTCATATGGTGTAACTTCCAGACAAATAGACAACTTCTCCTGATCACTTAGATTGCTCTTAAGTAATATTACACGGATCTCATCATCAATGGTGTAAATATCTCTGTTTTCTAGATAAGTTTTAAAATTCTTTATTATCAATATAGCAGTAAGTTCCTTGTCACTTTCTGATGAGTCAAATGATTTCTCTTCTAGTCTTACTACCCGTTTTTCGGCTAATACTGTCGCTTTTTCGTTAGTTATATCTGTAGGAAAGTCCTGGTACCAAAAGGGCAAACTCTGCACTATTACTTCATAATCAGATATACTGATGTCTTCATTATCCAGTATGAATTTTGACAATTTCTTGCTGTACTCTCCTCCTTCAAAATTTTGATTAGATAAGCTATTGACTATGTGCGTTTTCATAAGTAGTGCAGTAATTACTGACTCATCGCTTTTCTCATTATTTATGTAAACGCATAAATTACTCCATGTGATTGCTATTTTCTCCTCCCTTAAAAGTATACCCCAGAGATTTTCTGGCAATCCATCAAGTTCATCAAAAACATGATCTTGCTTTGAGATTATGCGCTGTTTCATGCCGTCATCAATACCACTATGATTGAGAAGCTTCCTAATCGACGTACCACTTTCGCTATTATTATTAGAAAGTTTAAGAAAAACTTTCTCTATATATGTGATCAAGTTATCCTCAACATATCTTTTTAACTCTTTGCTTCCTATTAATTGTATAGTGGAGTAATTTCTTTCATTGATATCTGAGGCATTACCTTCTTTTCCAACAGGAAATTCATGAAGAATAAAATTAACGTTGGTGGCGTTAAGAATATATAGGGAATAGTTATGCGATAGCTCGACTACCTCTTTATTATCTTTTAATCTAGTTAAATCATGGAACCGTACATTTAAGAGCCTAATTGCACCATAATCTTTAAGAGGTTGTGCGTCGAAAGAAAAGACAAGGTGGCCATTTCCTGATAAATAATTTGTAAGCTGATCATTGTTGTTCATATTTTGCACTATATACTCAGAATCAACGTACTTAAGGATATAGAATATCTGTTCTTGTGGGTTATTGGAAGATATGGCAGCTTGAGAATAATCGGGCCATTCATGACTCAACTGTCTGATAAATGTCTTGAGGTGTATGCCATTTTCAAAATAGGCTGATAGGAATTTTTCTGTTCTACTATAATTTTCTGCTATATAGCGCATGGTAGACTGAATTTGATTGTCCCATTTGTCATTTTCGTCTAATAGATAATCAATTAAGTATACATTTAGTGCGTATATGTCACCAAAGTCTTCCAATCGCATATTGAAACAAACTTCTTCTGGAGTATCGATCTTATGGAGTGAATCTGGCAGACTAAAATTACGTATAGTAAGTAGATAATCTCTATCATTTTTGGTTAAACGACCTTCATGAAAATTGGAAATATAAATATGGTAATTATCATCCAAATATCCGTTCTTAACCAAATAGATCAATAAAGCATTCCCTCCATTGTCAGGCTTCTCAGTCAAAACATCAGATAAGAAATCTGTATTCTGCAAGATTCTGTGGAGCGGTTGCTTTGAAATATTGGAAATTACTTTCTCAATACCCCTAATATTGCTTAGTAATTCCTGATTACGATCTTCAATATTATTTTCAATGTTTCTTTTTCTATCTAAAAATGTCTCACCAGGGTTTATTTCTTCTTCGATATCTGAAAATGATTTACCAATTTTATATCTATGTGAAGGATTAACATTAAGATGCGTTACTAAATTAATATTCGTTTCGTTAAAAAGACATTTAATCCGATCATATGTTGTAAATTTGGTAAAGGAAATGTGCTCATTGTCGCAAAAAATCCCTATCACTGGTGAATTAGAATTAGCATGCGATATGATCTTTCCAACATATGTTGAGATAAGTTCACTGATGCTTCGTGCTTTCTCTTCATCTGCAGAATTAATTAAGTTTCTATTCAATTCAACTTTCTCTTTCAATTCTTCTTTACGTTGAAAGGCATATTGTGCTTTCTTTTTGCAAATGGAAAAAAGTAGGCCTTTGCCATGATGAAGATCCTCAAAATCTTTAGGATATACATTTTTATAAATCATCATTGCAAGCAGTTTAGTAGCATCAATATGCTCACTATTTAACCGCTCTCGATAGATAGTAAACTCGTTGAAAATATTATGGATAAGCCTAAAGTCATTAATGTACAGTGACACCTCGCGTAAAAACTGACTGTCTATTCGCTTCAATAGATCTAACTCAGCTAACCGTTCTTGCATCTTATCCAGTGAATTGGAGATATTAATGATCGGGATAACCGGGATAATAAAATCAAAAAATTTAGTGCGCTCAGAATGAGCAAACATATCGTCCTTAATCGCATATAGAAATACTATTTTTCCATGGGTCTTTGCATTGCTATTTATTAGCTTGTTGATCTCACGAAGTTTTACAAAAATTTCAGGATCTCCAAATCTATCGAGATCTTCTATAACAACCACATCGTATCTCGTTTCTTGGAAGAAATAGATTATTTCATCTAGATGTTGATTTAGAATTGAATTTTCTGAAATTTCCCCTATCTCTATTTCTGCATTCTTCAAGGATAATTTCTTCAGATGAATATTAAACGAAGCTTTGTAAAGATCGGATACCATGAGTACCATGAATGAAACGACATAAGTAAATGACATTACCGCTATCCACCAAGGAATTGAATGCGTTTCAAAGCTAAGCCATTTATATCCATCATGAACAAAGAAAACGATTGCTATTAACCAAATAACAAATAAAAAGGCTTTGCCTAATGGGATTTCTGGAACAGAAATTTTCTTGAAACGAGAATATGGTAACTTATTAGCATCTGCTCCAAATAACATTTGTTGCAATATACTTCTTTCTACGGTATTTCTTGTTTCAGATATATTTTCACTTTCCCTAAATGAAGCAAGTGAAATGTTCAGAAAATTATAAGTAGAATGGTTTTTTTCAAAGGTTTTTATAATACTGCTTTTACCGGAACCATATGGACCTGTAATAGCGATATTCTTTATCTTCGGATTCTGTATTGCAAAGAGGAGCGCCTTTGCATAACTTTCTTCAGGATCAGCATTGTCAACTGGCGTGAGATCCTTAAAAGCAGTCCTTCTCATTTTATTCCCTTTCTTATCAGTATTTTTACTTTATTTCCTTTCAACGAGTCAAGCATATAGTATCACTAATGAAAATCCACCCCTTCCAGAAAATGTCCCCCATCGATGGTAAGCACATTGGTGTAGATCTCGGTACTGTCCATGGACTTGTGGCCCAGGAGCTGGCTGACGTATTTCAGGGGCCGCCCGTGCAGCAGCAGGTGGATGGCGAAGGAGTGCCGAAACGTGTGCGCGCTGATGGAAAAGCCTGCGCCCCCTACCCGCTCCACCAGGGCCTTGATATGCCGGTTCACGGTTTGCCGGGCCATGGGGAAGATCCGTTCGGTTTTGCGAAAGTGTCCCGCATAGAGATAGCTCTGGATTCGATCCTGCAGTAACGACTCCCGCCATCCAAAGGCACTATATACAGCATCAAATGATGCTGTATCGGATATATGGGGAGGCGCAAAGGCTTCCCATATCTGCAAGCGCACTTTCCCGATCCACTTTACGGATTTTATGTCTGATCAATCACCCGCTGCAATCAACTTGGCGATAATACCCTCCAGCGCCTGATTGAATGCATCAGGCTTCACCTGCGCGACAAAATGCCCTACCCCAGGCACCATGACGACATGGGAATTTGGTGGCGCTTCCTTGCCTGTGGGCGCTGCGTTGATGTTGTAGAGTATCGGGGAAAAACGCTGCAAATCAGTGGCGGCATGGCGGGCGTTCCAGTTGAACAGTTCGCGCATGGCGCTGACGCCGACTTTCGGGTTGGCGGTTGCGAATTTGTTGACAATCGCTTCCACAACGGCGGGATCGGCTTCTGCTGTAAACATGGAGTGCAGCATTTCGTCCGTGGTTTTGCGATAGTCGGTTTCAAACGGCTTTACGAATGCCTCGATTTGCTCCTGGCTGGTCGGATATTCGAAAGGCGTGTAGAAGGTATCGACACCCACGATTCCAATCACGCGGTCTCCCAGTTGTTTTGCCGCTTCGACCGCCACCGGGCCGCCCATGGAGTGCCCCACGAGAATGACCTTGCGGGCACCAATCTGGTCTACGACTGCCGCCACATCCCCGCCAAAGGCCTGCATGCTGTAGCGCTGCCGGGTGCTGCCCGACTCACCATGCCCGGCCAGATCCAGCCAGACGACCTTGTGGTTTTTGGAGAAGTAATCGATCTGTGCATTCCAGAAACTGTGGTTGCAGGTCCAACAATGAATGAAGACGATTGCAGGCTCGCCCTGCCCTTGTGTGCCATACACGATGGGGCTGCCGTCCGCCGATTCGACGGTTGCCGTGGTTGGCAGTGCTGTCGTGGGTATGGTGGAGGTGCAGCCGATCAGTAGGAATATAAGCAGCAAGGTTGCTGAGCTGCGGAAAAAAGCTGTTTTCATGAGAATATAAACTCCATTATCAAACCGGCATCGATATCGACTACATTCCGTTGCTGCGCGGCAAGGTATGCTATCTGCCATCATCCGACCATGTCGCTGTTTCGTCCATCTTTTTCTTTTCACAAGCAATCATGTCCTTCAGCGTTCGGCCCGGCTGATCGGGATACTGCGCATCATGGATCTGCAGAGATTCTATCCTGTCCAGTCGGAAATTGCGGAAGGCCTGACGCAGTTCGCACCAGGCACCCAGTGTCCAGACCATGCCCCAGAAGAACAGGCCCAGTGGCCAGATGGTGCGCTGCGAGCTTTCACCATCGGCTCTGGTATAGGTGATGGCAACCTTGTTGCGGTGATCCACGGCGTTGCGTAACTCCCCCATGAAGGCAGCCGTCTGCGCCGGGATTCGCACCAGCGGAGAAAACAGCCGGGTCTGATCCAGCTCTCCTTTCAGGGAATCCGGCAACACGGTTTCGACTTTGCTCAGTACAGATTGGGCCGCCATCGCCAGTTCGGGATCCGCCCAGCTGTTGAGGATGCGCGCACCCAGGGTTAATGCCGCAAGCTCATCCCGGGTAAACATCAGGGGCGGCAGGTCATACCCCCGCCGGATGACATACCCCACGCCCGCCTCTCCTTCTATGGGCACGCCTGACGCCATCAGGTCCTGCATGTCCCGGTAGACGGTACGCTCGGAAACCTCGAGGACTTCCGATAGCCAATGTGCAGTGGTTATACGGCGCGAACGGAGAAACTGAACGATCTGGAACAGCCGATCCGCACGTCGCACAAGCGCCCCGCCTTGCTACTTGTCGAAATAAGTAATCAGAGACAAGGTAGCGCCCTGGGGGTCGCAAATCACACAAAATCTTCCGACATCCGGAATGTCGCGTGGCGACAGCAGAACCTTGCCGCCCAGCTTCTCCGCTTGCGCCGCGCTGCGTTCCACGTCATCTACCGTGACGTAAGCGCCCCATGCAGGTGGCATGTCCCCCGCTTCGGGAGGCATCCCCATGATGCCAGCCATCTCCTTGTCATCGGTCTTGGCGATGGTGTATCCCATGTCGTTGGTTTGCATATCCTCCATCTTCCAGCCAAACAGGCTGGTGTAAAAGGCTTTTGCCGCGTCCACGTCTGTGGTCATCAGTTCGTTCCAGCTGAAGGCGCCATGTTGTTTCATCGGGTCTGTCATTGTCCTGTCTCCTGTTCCATGTTTCATATAAGGAACCCTCAAAGAACCGCCATTCCGGCGGAGGCCGGAATCCAAAGGCTGTTGCCAAAGCGGCGAAAGCAGAAGCTCTCAAGGTTCCCATAAAGGAGCATAGACTATATCTTATGCCTGCTGACAGCATGCTGTCAGGAATGATCGGCTTATTTGCGGCATTCCTGCCATTTCCCGAAAAGCAATGCAAAGCAGCTGATTTCCACAAACCCCAGCGACTCATACAGGGAACGGGCAGATTGCCTTCACCAGCAAGCAAAATCAGATGCTCCAGGCTATGTTGTATTTTGGAATCTTCAACAAGCCTGCTCGTCAGAGCCCTGGACAGCCCTGCCCTTCTGTTATTTTTGTAACTGGCTTCTCCAGTCAGTTCACGCGAAGCCCAAAGGCACCTCGCATCAGTCAAGAACGTGGCTTACCAGCCCATCTGCCAGCTTGGGCTCGAACCAGGTGGATTTGGGGGGCATGACTTCATCGGCATCCGCGACCGCCATCAATGCTTCCATGGTGGTGGGATAAAGCGAGAAAGCCACTTGCCAGTCACCGGAATTCACGCGCTTTTCCAGCTCGCCCAGGCCCCGGATGCCGCCAACAAAATCGATGCGGTTGTCGGTGCGGGGATCTTCGATGCCCAGCAAAGGGGTAATGAGATTATTCTGCAACAGACTGACATCCAGTCGTGCCACGGGATCGTCTTGGGGAATATGCTCGGGCTTGATGGCCAGTTTGTACCACTGGCCGTCCAGATACATACCGTATTCGCCGCTATGGGACGGCTTCACGGGTTCGCCGGACGGCTCGATGCTGAAAGCCGCGCTGATCTGCGCCACGAACTCTTCTGGAGAAAGGCCGTTGAGATCCTTCACCACCCGGTTGTAGTCCAGAATCTGCATCTGGTCGTGGGGGAAGATGACGCTGAGGAAATAGTTGTAGCTCTCTTCACCGGTATGCGCGGGATTGGCTGCCTTGCGCGTGGCTGCAACCCGGGAAGCCGCTGCGGAGCGGTGATGGCCGTCAGCAACATAGAGGGCGTCCAGTGCATCGAATTGATCGGTAAGTGTCTTGACCGTCGCCTCATCGGATAGCACCCAAAGCTCGTGGCGCACGCCATCCACCGCTGTCACGTCCATGTCGGGAGCCCCCTTGGTGGCTTCTGCCAGGATGCTGTCGATGCTTTTCGTAGCCGGGTAGACCAGGAACACGGGGCCGGTCTGGGCGTTCAGGGTATCGATATTGCGCACCCGGTCGTCTTCCTTTACCGGGCGGGTAAATTCATGCTTCTTGATGCGGTTCTGATCATAGGCTCCCACGGACGCCACGGCCATGAGGCCGGTCTGCACATGATTGCCCATGGTGAGGCGATAGACGTAATAGGCAGGCTTGTCTTCCCGGGCCAGCACGCCTTCTTCCACCATGCGGTCCAGATTCTCACGGCCCTTGGCATAGACTTCCGGTGCGTAGGGGTCGGTTCCCTCGGGCAGATCCACCTCGGGACGGGAGATATGCAGAAAGCTACGGGGGCGGCCTTCCACCATGGCGCGGGCTTCCGCTCCATTCATCACATCATAAGGGGGGGCTACAACGTCATTGGTGCGACCGGCCACGGGGCGCAGGCCGGTAAAGGCTTTGATCAGGGGCATGAGAGACTACTCGCTGGAAGGAAAAACTGGGCGTAATTGTTTCAAAAACCAGGGAGAAATGCTATTCCCGTTCCTCGATCCAATGCATCTGGATGGCTTCGAGGATTTTCTCACCGGTTTTTTCCGGATCGTCATCGAAATCCGGCAAGGCCACAACCCGGTCACGCAAGTCCACGAAGTTAATCCGGGCGGGATCGGTATCAGGATGTGCTTCATCCAGCTCGATGGCGATATCCAGTACATCAGTCCAGCGCAGGCCCATCAGTGATTCTCCGATACCTGGTTGATGGTGTATTTCGGAATTTCCACCACCAGATCCTTGTCTTTCACTTCCGCCTGGCAGCTCAGGCGCGACTCTGGCTCCAGCCCCCAGGCCTTGTCCAGCAGGTCATCTTCTTCCTCGCTGGCTTCGTTAAGGGAATCGAAACCTTCACGTACAATGACATGGCAGGTGGTGCAGGCGCAGGATTTCTCGCAGGCGTGCTCGATTTCAATGCCGTGTTCCAGGGCGGCATCGCAAATCGTGGTGCCGGGCTTGGCCTCGACAACTGCTCCTTCGGGGCAGATTTCCTCGTGGGGAAGAAAGATGATCTGGGGCATAGTATTCCTGACTACTCAAATTCGTTGATGTTGTGGCCAGCCATGGCTTGCTGGATACCGCTGTTCATGCGACGCTCCACATAGAACTCGCATACCTGCTCCACATGCTTCGCTTGTGCATCGATGGCGTCAACATCACTGGTAGCGATGGCTTCCGTCAGTTCCTGCAATGCGGTTTCTATCTGTCTTCGCTCTTGGGGGTTCAGCAGTTTCTCGCCGTCACTGGCCAGGGCCGCCTGTAATGCTTCGACTACGCGCATGCCCTCCACCCTGGCTTCGGCCAGCCTGCGTTCTTCCAGGTCTTCTTCTGCATGTTCGAAAGACGCCCGCAGCATGTTGGTGATTTCTTCATCACTGAGGCCGTAGGAAGGCTTGACCGTAACGCTGGCCTTGACGCCCTGGCTAAGTTCTTCCGCTTCCACATCCAGTAGGCCATCCGCATCCACGGCAAAGGTTACGCGGATGCGCGCAGCACCTGCGACCATGGGAGGAATGCCACGCAGTTCAAAGCGTGCCAGGGAGCGGCAATGCTCCGCCATTTCCCGCTCACCTTGCACCACATGCACTACCATCGCGGTCTGGCCGTCCTTGAAGGTGGTGAACTCCTGGGCTCTGGCCACGGGAATGGTGGTGTTGCGGGGGATGACCTTTTCCACCAGGCCACCCATGGTTTCCAGCCCCAGGGACAGGGGGGTGACATCGAGCAGCAGGATTTCATTGTCCGGCTTGTTGCCGGCCAGCACATCTGCCTGTATGGCCGCACCCAGGGCGACCACCCGGTCGGGGTCGATGTCCACCAGGGGGGGCTGACGAAAAAATTCTCCTACCTTTTCCCGTAGCCGGGGCATGCGGGTGGAGCCGCCGACCATGACCACATCCTGAACTTCTTCCACATCTACCCCGGCATCGCGCAGGGCGCGACGGCAGGCACTGATGGTGTTGCGGATCAGCGGATCGACCAGGGTATTGAAAATTTCACGGTTCAGCTGTCCCTGCCAGCGGCCACTACCGGGAACGGCAATATCCAGATCGACGCTCTTGGCATCGCTCAGGGCTTCCTTGGCCTTGCGCGCATCCAGCATCAGCTGGCGCAGCACCTTGTGATCAGCATCATCGGCAATACCTGCCTGCTCCATGATCCATTCGGCAACAACCTGGTCGAAATCATCGCCGCCAAGGGCGGAATCGCCGCCGGTGGACAGAACCTCGAACACACCTTTGTTGAGTCGCAAAATGGAGATATCGAAGGTGCCGCCACCAAGGTCAAAAATGGCATGAATACCATCAGCACCACGATCCAGGCCATAGGCGACAGCTGCTGCCGTGGGCTCGTTGAGCAAGCGGAACACATGCAGCCCGGCCAGTCTGGCGGCATCCTTGGTGGCCTGCCGCTGGGCATCGTCAAAGTATGCTGGAACGGTGATTACCACACCGCTGAGCTCACCGCCCAGGGTATCTTCGGCGCGTCTGGCAAGCACCTTCAAAATCTCGGCAGAAACCTCAATGGGGCTGACATCCCCCGCCATGGTATGAATGCGGGGAACCCTGCTGTCGGTCTTCACAAATTCATAGGGCAGGCCTTTGCCCAGAGACTTGATGTCGGAGACGGCCCTGCCAATCAGGCGCTTGGCGGAAGCAATGGTATTCAGGGGGTCTCGGGTAGCCTGCTCACGCGCCGTATAGCCCACATCCACGCCGTCGGCGAAGTAATGCACCACAGAGGGCAACAAGTGGCGCCCCTGCTCGTCGGGCAGGGTTTCCGCCTGCGCGCTGCGCACCGTCGCCACCAGAGAGTTGGTGGTGCCTAGATCGATGCCCGCAGCCAGCTTGTGCTGATGAGGCGCGGCTGCCTGTCCGGGTTCTGCAATCTGCAACAGAGCCATCAGTGCATGTCCTCCAGTTCTGCTTCGAGAGACTCGGCTTCCGACAGCAATTTGTTGAGAAACTGCATTTTGCGCACGGCCTCCCGCGCCGCCGCAAGATTGGTTGGGGTGGGGTCTTCGAACTGCATGGCCATCTGCGCAACCAGTTTCTTGATCATGGTGCTGATGCGGCTCATGAGATCATCGAGCACGGTTTCAGCGTCATCAGCATGGCGCGCCTGTTCCAGCTCTTCACGCAGTTGTAACTGTTCCGTGAGGAAGGCGATATCGCGGGTGGTTTCCTTTTCCGCCTGCATATCGATGCCGTGCAGGGAAAGCAGGTACTGGGCCCGGGTTACCGGGTTTTTGAGTGTTTCATAGGCTTCGTTGATGCGGGTGGTTTGCTGCAACGACAAGCGCTGCTCCTGTTCGGTGCCGCTCGCATGGCGGTCAGGGTGCACCAGGCGTTGCAGATCCCGGTAGCGCTCCCCCAGCGCGGCGCCGTCAACAATAAAACTTACGGGCAGGCCGAACAGTTCAAAATGATTTTTGGAAAGATCGAACATGAATGCCCCGGGAAATGGCCAGTTTATACGGTGAAGCTCTCACCGCAGCCACAGGAGGCCTTGGCGTTGGGATTATTGAAGCGGAAACCCTCGTTCAATCCTTCCCGGCCAAAATCCACCTCGGTTCCATCCAGATACAGCAGGCTTTTTTTGTCTACGATGAGTTTCACCCCGTGATCTTCGAACACCACATCGTTTTCCTCATCCAGTTCGTCTACAAACTCGATGACGTAGGCCATGCCGGAACAGCCGGAGGTTTTTACCGCCAGACGCACCCCCACGCCCTTGCCGCGATTGTCGAGAAAGGAACGCACCCGCTCGGCTGCTGTTTCGGTGAGGGAGATGCCCATCTCGATCAGTTCTGCTTTGAGGCGAAATCGTCGATGGCCGCCTTGATGGCGTCTTCCGCCAGCACCGAACAGTGTACTTTCACCGGTGGCAGCGCCAGCTCTTCCGCAATATCGGTATTTTTGATCTGTTGCGCCTCTTCCAGGGTCTTGCCCTTCACCCATTCGGTCAGCAGGGAGCTGGAGGCAATGGCGGAGCCACAACCGTAGGTCTTGAATTTGGCGTCCTTGATCACGCCATCTGCACCGACCTCAATCTGTAAGCGCATGACATCACCACAGGCCGGAGCGCCCACCATACCGGTGCCGACGTTCTTGGCCGCATCATCCATCTGGCCGACATTGCGGGGATTTTCGTAGTGATCGATAACTTTTTCACTGTATGCCATTGCTGAATTCCTCTTAGTGAGCTGCCCATTGTACCGACTTCAGGTCGATACCGGCCTTGTACATGTCCCACAGGGGAGACAAGTCACGCAATCTCTGAACTTGTTCACGCAACTTAATGATAACATAATCTATTTCTTCTTCTGTCGTATACCGGCCAAGGCTGAATCGCAGGGAGCTGTGCGCCAGTTCGTCCTCGCGCCCCAAGGCTCGCAGCACATAGCTGGGCTCAAGGCTGGCGGAGGTACAGGCAGAACCGGAAGACACGGCCATGTCTTTGAGCGCCATCATCAGGCTCTCGCCTTCTACAAAGTTAAAGCTGACATTCAGGTTGCCCGCAATACGCCGCTCCAGATCACCATTGAGATAGACTTCTTCCATGTCCCTGAGCCCGTCCCAGAGGCGGTTGCGCAATGCCAGAATGCGTGCATTTTCTTCCGCCATTTCTTCTTTGGCGATACGAAAAGCCTCACCCATGCCGACGATCTGGTGGGTCGCCAGGGTGCCGGAACGCAGGCCGCGCTCGTGTCCGCCGCCATGCATCTGGGCTTCCAGACGCACCCGCGGCTTGCGCCGTACATACAGGGCGCCCATGCCCTTGGGGCCATAAATCTTGTGCGCGGAAAAGCTCATGAGATCTACCGGCAAGGCCTGCAAATCAATCTCGATTTTACCTGCGCTTTGTGCCCCATCTACATGAAATACAACTTTATTTTCCCTGCATATATCGCCGATGGCTGCAATGTCCTGGATCACGCCGATTTCATTGTTCACATGCATCACGGAAGCCAGGATGGTGTCATCACGCAGCGCAGCACGAAATTTGTCCAGGCTCAGCAGGCCGTTCGGTTCCACATCCAGGTAGGTAATTTCGTAGCCTTCTCGTTCCAACTGACGGCAGGTATCCAGCACCGCCTTGTGCTCGGTCTTTACGGTGACGATGTGCTTGCCCCGCTTGTGATAGAAATGGGCCGCGCCCTTTATCGCCAGGTTGTCCGATTCGGTTGCACCCGAAGTCCAGACGATTTCCCGGGGATCGGCATTGATCAGCGCTGCAACATTCTGCCGCGCCTCATTTGCCAGTTTTTCGGCTTCCCAGCCGAAGGGATGGCTGCGTGAGGCGGGGTTCCCGAAAACGCCATCCCGGGTCAGGCAGTGGCACATTTTTTCCGCCACCCGCTCATCAACCGGTGTTGTCGCAGAATAATCAAGATATATTGGAAGTTTCATTCAATGCTCCAGATTTCCTTCCGCCCTCAGGCCTTGTATAAGGATTTGCTATTATTGTTATCAGGTCCAGGAGATATGCTGGCTTGCGTGTTTTTGCTTCTTGGCAAGCTGCTTGTCCAATAGGTCCTGCAGGCTGATACTGCTCAGGTAATCATAAATACTGTCGCTCAGATCCTGCCATAACTCATGAGTAAGGCAGCGCTTGTCGCCATGACAGTTTCCGGCACCACCACATGCGGTGGAATCCAGGCGCTCATCCACTGCGGTAATCACTCCTGCCACATCGATGCGCCCAGGCTCGAGATTCAGGCAATATCCGCCGCCAGGGCCGCGAGTGCTATTCACCAGCTCCCGCTTGCGCAGGCGGGCGAACAACTGCTCCAGATAGGACAGGGAAATATCCTGCCTGTCTGCGATGTCTGCCAGACTCACCGGCCCGTCCTCGCCATGGAGCGCCAGATCCAGCATCGCTGTTACTGCATATCGGCCTTTGGTTGTCAGTCTCACGGGGTAGTTCCAAGGGTCATGTTCTGGGCGCAACTATACATTACCGACTATTTTAGTCAAGTATTAGCAACGACTAAAGTGCAAGATTCCTTCCATGTTATTTGTCTTGGAATTTGCCGGAATCCGTATCACCGCCCTCACCTTCTTCAAGGCGGCTGAGTTCATCTGCGGTGGAGACGATCTCGCAGGAAGAAAGTTCCGGCAGATTCACTTCCTCTTCGGTATAGCCCATGCTTTTGAGCACTTCGCACATACGGGACATTTTCGACTCCAGCACATGCACATGATCGAGCATGCAGTTGATGGCATTGGCCACGGGATCCGGCGCATCTTCCGTTGCCCCATAGGCGTCAAACCCCATCTTTTGCGCCAGTTTTTCCCGGTGGGCGGTATCCCGGGCGCTACGCCGCTCCACCAGCCTGCCGGGTATGCCCACTACGGTGGCATTGGATGGCACAGGCTTGACCACCACCGCATTGGAGCCGATCCGGGCCCCGTCCCCGACAGTAACAGGCCCAAGCACCTTGGCGCCGGCTCCCACCACCACGTCATTACCCAGGGTCGGATGGCGCTTACCTTTTTCCCAGCTGGTTCCCCCCAGTGTCACTCCATGATACAGGGTGCAATCATCACCAATGACCGCTGTTTCGCCAATAACCACTCCCATTCCATGGTCAATGAAAAAACGGCGCCCGATGGTGGCTCCGGGATGAATTTCCACACCGGTCAGCCAGCGGGCAATATTGGATACCACCCGCCCAAACCACTTGAAGTTACGCTTCCACAAACCATGGGACAGGCGATGGGCCATTACCGCATGCAAACCGGGGTAAGTGGTAAGCACTTCGAAAGTGGTACGGGCCGCCGGATCACGGTCAAAAACAGACTGTATGTTCTCTCTCAGACGTTCAAACATGGTGTGTTACCGCTTGAATTGGGTATATCCGACTATTTTACTCCATTTTCTTGTCGGGCCGCAGCAATCAAGTGGATATCGACCTGCAGAAGGACGGTTAAAGAAATCCGGCAACCAGCCGAAAGATAAAGCAGGAACCCCATATTTACCCGGAGTCAGATTCCAATGCTACAGAATACGTCTGTCACACAGAGCACAGCACTTGATTTCCTCAATGATTTTGCACATCAGCTTGGTAGCAGGGATATCGACCTGCCGCCATTTCCCGATGTCTATGCAAAGATACTGGATGCATTGAATGATCCGGATCTTTCCATCGAACAGCTCGCACGCATTGTTACCGCCGCCCCTGATCTGTGTGTACGCATTCTGTTGCTGGCCAATTCCGCCTTGATGAACCGGGCCGGGGTGGATGTAATCGATATTGGCGTGGCAGTTACCCGCCTGGGCATCACTGCGGTGCGCAATGCTGCTGCTTCAATTGCTACCAGAGATATGTTCGATATTCCAAAAGGCTCTCCCGTAAGGCACAAGCTGGATGCATTACGCGCCATGTCGGTAAAAACCGCCGCATACGCCTATTTTCTGGCAAACCGATCAGATCAATCGTCTATCAAGGATGACGCCATGCTGACCGGGTTGCTGCACAATGTCGGCAGCTTCTATATTCTTTCGAAAGTCGAGAAGTATCCGGAGTTGATAGATGAAGAGCTGACCCGGTCATGGGTTCCGGGGATCAGTTGTGCGCTGATCTCCAACTGGGGGTTCTCGGAGCACATCGCCAAAGCAGTGGATGAACAAGACCTTACTGAAGCAAGCCATTTCGGACGCACTAACCTGAATGACATGTTGATCGCCAGCAAACTACTGGCGCAGTTGTCGAACTCCGGTTCCCCGGAGGCCATGATCGCCGCGATGGAGTGGAATAACATTCCTGCTTTGCCCAAGCTGGGAATCACAGCCGAAAACATTTCACAAATCATTGAAGAATCCACCGAGGAAGTAGAATCCTTCGTTTCAGCATTGGGATAGTTCACCCCATGATCCGTGATTGATTGCGGATCATGGGTTCATGGGAAATCGCTGATAACAGCGTCAGTTGGAACGCAATACATGGATCGGTGGCGTGCTGAGCAGGCTGCGCATCACCAGAAACCCGATCAGCACCAGCCCCAGCAGGCCGCCCGCCATCCCGGTCAGCCATAGCTGGAAGTTCAGCCCCGCTTCCAGCCCAAAAAGGTGATCGGCAATCAGCTGCTCTGCTACAGCAGCCAGGGTTGCCCCCAAAAATCCGGAGAATATCCCTAGCAAGCCGAACTCTGTCAGCATGGCCGTTGTCACCAGACTGCGGCCGGCCCCCAGGGTTCGCAAGATGGCGATCTCGGCAGCGCGCTCCTTGCGGCTGATCTGCACCGCGCTCAAGGTGACCAGCGCTGCGGCCAGCAGCGTAAAGAGGAATACCGATTCCACCGCCAGTGCCCCCTTGTCCATAATGCCCCGCACCCGTTGCAGCATGGGACGAATATCCAGCAGCGAGATCGAAGGATAGTCTTCCGCCAGCTTGCGCACCACCAAAGCCGTGTTGTGCTCATCAAGATACAGGCTGCTGATATAGGCCACGGGCAGATCCGCCATCAGTCCGGCATTTCCCTGAATGAAAAAATTCACATTGAATGAATCCCAGGCCACGCTGCGCAGGTTGGTTACCTCGGCACTTAAGAGTTGACCGGCCACATCGAAGGTCAGCAAGCTTCCCACATGGATGCCCAGGGTTTCGGCCAGCTTGGCTTCAACGCTGAATCCTCCCGGCCGTCCTGGGGAAAACGTCCAGTGGGCACCGGCAACAACCTTGTTGTCCGACTGCAATCGATCCGAAAAGCCCAGGCTGAATTCACGCGCCAGCAGATGCCTGGCGCGCTCGTCTTCAAATTGGTTCGCATTCACCGGCTGTCCGTCCAGTTGAATCAGCCGCCCTCTCGCTGTGGCATACATGCCGGAGTGTTTGACGCCCTGCTCATCGAACCAGCGCTGCAGCGACAGCTGTTCTCCCGGCTGTATATTGATCAGAAAATGATTGGGCACCTGAACAGGCAGGCTGTCCTGCCAGGTTTCCAGAAGATCAACCCGCACAAGAGCCAACAGCAGCAACATGGTGATCCCCATGGTAAAACCCAGCAATTGCCAGAGGGTCAGGCCGGGATTTCTGGTTAACGCCGCAATACCGATGCCAACACCTCCTGCCTTGCCACGAAATGGCTTGAGGAGAAAGATCATCATCCAGCCGAATACGGTCACCAGCAGGATAACAACCGCTATCAGCGACAACAGGGCGGCCGCCAGCCGCCAGTCCTGCACCTGCCAGATCACCAGTGCAGCGAAGACTATTGCGGCAGTCCCCCAGGACAACCATCCGGAAATCTTCAATGGTTCGAGATCGCGCCGCAGCACCCGCAAAGGCGCGATATGGCGAATACGCCACAATGCCGGCAGGGAGAAGCCGCACAACAGGATCAGGGCATAGGTGAAACCCAGACCCGCCGAGCGCCAGCCCGGCATGGGCAATTGTTCTCCGAACCAATCACCCACCAAAACGTAAAGTGCTTGCTGTCCCAGGTAGCCTGCGGCAATACCGAGCAGGCTGCCCAGCAAGAAAACCAGGAGAAGCTCATGGAGGTGGTACTTCAGAACCTGGGCAGCGCTCATGCCCAGGGTGCGCATGACGGCAACGCCATCCATGGCCTGGGCGACATATTGCCTCGCGGCCAGCATGATCGCTATTCCCGACAGCAGGCTGGCACACAGGGCGGCCAGTTGCAAAAAACGCCGTCCCCGCTCCAATGCCATACGCATCTCGGGGCGGGCATTCTCCATCCCCATGATCTTTGCGCCCAGTGGCAGACGGGATGCCAGCCAGCGCCGCATTCGCTCAACAGCATCTGCCGGCCCGGCAACGAGAAAACGATACTGCGCCCGGCTGGCTGGGGTCAGCAGGCCGCTGGCCGGAATATCCTCGTAGTTCATCATCAGCTGGGGTGCAAACTGAAACAGGCTGCCCCCCATATCCGGCTCCTGTTTCACCTCGCCTTGCACTTTTAGCAACAGCTTCCCCAGGGGCACCTGGATTCCTCCGCGATCAATAGCCAGCGCCCTGTACAGGGATGGGCTGGCATAGGCATGCCCCGGGGCGGGGGCGGCACTCACCATGCCCTGTTCCGTGGCAACCAACAGTTTTCCCCGCAGGGGGTAATCGCTATCCACGGCTTTTACCTGCACCAGCACAGGCTTGTCCTGATGAAAAATGACGCTGGGAAAAATGACCTGCCTCGATGTTCCCAGCCCGAGGCTGTTCGCCTGCCGCACCCAGGTCGGCGGTGCGGCATCACCTTGCTGCACCAGAAGATCGGCAGCCATCAGTGCCGAACCCTGCAATAACATTGCCTTGTCTACACGGTCCACGAAGAAAGCCACAGATGTCAGGGCAGTCACTGCAATCACCAGTGCCGTCATCAGAATCAGCAGTGCCTTGTTCCGCCATACGCGGAGCAGGGATGAAGGGAGGGGCATCAGTCCGCACTCATCAATTTGCCATGCTCCAGACGGCAGATCCGGTTGCAGCGACCGGCAAGCTGCTCATCGTGCGTCACCAACACCAGTGCAGTGGCGCAGCGATCCCGCAGGGAGAACATCAGGTCGATGATTTGCTGTCCGGTCTCAGGATCCAGGTTACCCGTAGGCTCGTCTGCAAACAGGATTCGGGGATCCCCGGCAAAGGCCCGTGCCAGCGCCACCCGTTGCTGTTCACCGCCGGACAACTGCCGGGGGAGATGATCGGCGCGTTCCGTCAGCCCCACCGCGTCCAGCAACTGTTCGGCTTGCTGCTTCCGGTTATGCACTCTGGATAGTTTCAGGGGCAGGGCCACGTTTTCGAAGGCGGTCATGCCGGGCAGCAGCTGGAAGGACTGGAAAACAAATCCCACTTGCCCCAGCCGCAGCCGGGCGCGGGCATCTTCCCCCAGGTTTGTCATATCCTTTCCGAGCAGTGCAATCTTTCCGGCAGTAGGCTCATCCAGGCCTGCCAGCAAACCCAGCAATGTGGACTTGCCGGATCCGGATGCCCCCAGCAAAGCCACAGCCTCACCGGAATTGACATTCAGGTCAACACCCGTGAGGATGCTGAGCAAGGATCCATCCGGAGCCTGCACATCTTTTATTACATCTGTTGCCGATATGAGAATAGTCATTTGCCTGCTGCTATTGCACCTGTTGCCTGCATGGGCCGCCAACGCCCATGCCAATGGCGTTATCCTGATCATGGGGGACAGCCTGAGTATGGGTTATGGTATCAGCAAGGAAGAATCCTGGCCTGCCCTTCTTCAGCAACGGCTGGATCAGCTGGGCTATCGCTATCGGGTGGCCAATGCCAGCATCAGCGGCGACACCAGCCATGGTGGGTTGAGCCGTCTGCCAAAAACCCTCTCAAGGGAAAAACCCAGTATCGTCATCATCGCACTGGGCGCCAATGACGGCCTGCGCGGACTGCGCCTTCAGGACACCACCGACAATCTGGAGCAGATGACGGTTCTCAGTCAGGAGTCGGGGGCGAAGGTGCTGCTGCTCGGCATCCAGCTACCTTACAACTATGGTCAGACCTACCGGGAAAGATTTCATCGCATCTATGCGCAGATTGCACAGAAAAAGCATACCGCCATCGTCCCTTTCTTTCTTCAGGGCGTGGCGGAAACCAGAGCCATGATGCAGCCGGACGGTCTGCATCCGTCAGCCACCGCCCAGCCGGCCATTCTTGAAAATGTCTGGCGGAAACTGCTTCCCTTGCTGAACTGATGCATTATCTGCTGCTGATTCTCCTATTACTTGCCGCCATATTCGGCCCCCAATGGTGGGTGCAGCGCGTCCTCAATCGCTACAATCAGCATCCGGAAGAAAACTTTCCCGGCACAGGGAGTGAACTGGCAAGGCATTTGCTAAACCAGTTTGGGCTGGATGATGTTCGCGTGGAAATGACGGATCAAGGTGACCACTATGACCCGACGGAACGTAGCGTACGGCTCACACCCGACAAATTCAACGGCAAGACCTTGACGGCCATCACCGTCGCGGCCCATGAAGTGGGACATGCCCTGCAACACCATGCTGGCGAGTCCATGTTTGCCTGGCGGAATCGCCTGGTCATGGCGGCCATCTGGGGACAACGCCTCGGCTCTTTCCTGTTGTTCGCCACACCGCTGCTGGTCATTTTCACCCGTGCACCTTCGGCGGGCATCATCTCGTTCATCGGTGCTTTTCTGTTGATGGGCATGGGAATACTGGTACAGCTGGTCACCGTTCCCGTGGAGATAGATGCCAGTTTCAACAAAGCATTGCCCCTGCTGAAGAACGGCTATCTGGAAGAATCCCAGCATAGCGCTGCCAAGCAAATCCTGCGCGCCGCTGCCTGGACCTATGTGGCCGCATCTCTGGCCGGGTTGTTGAATTTTTGGCGCTGGATACAGGTATTGCGCAGATAGACGCCTTCGGTTCCTGTCCTCATGTTGACGCAGCGCAAGCCAACTGGCAGACTGCGCACCTCGCCAGAAGGTGCTCTGCAGTTTGTAGCTCAGAGTTAAACGGGAAGCCGGTGAAATACCGGCACTGCCCCCGCAACGGTGATTGGGAAAGCAAAGCGGCAACTGCCACTGGGATCTTGACATCCCGGGAAGGCGCTGCTTTCGGAGTCTCTCCACCCCATCAGTCCGGATACCGGCCTTCAGGTGCGTCCCCTAACCCGGCGCGGGTGTGCGCCCTCGACAAGGAATACCACCATGAAGTTTTCTACCCTCACCCTGGCGCTGGCCATGGGATCTACTCCCCTGTTAGCGGCTGAATCACTGGAAACCATAGTAGTCACCGCCACTGGTTATCCCACTGCCATTGACGATACCCTGGCAAGCATGGAGATCATTACCACAGAAGAAATTCAGCGCTCCGCCGCTACCGATGTTGCCGATCTACTCAAGTTCCATACGGGTCTGGAATTCGGTCGCAACGGTGGCCCCGGCCAAGCGACTTCCCTGTTTATTCGCGGCACGGAAAGCGATCAGAATCTGATTATGATCGATGGCGTGGCCATTAACTCCGGCAGCGTGGGAAGCACCGCCCTGCAGCACATCGACCCTCGGAATATCGAGCGTATCGAAATCTACAAAGGCCCCCGCTCCACCCTCTGGGGCTCCGGCGCCATCGGCGGCGTAATCAATATCATCACCCGCAAGGCCGGCGGCAAAGCGCTGAGCTACGGTGGCTCTGTGGAAGGCGGCAGCGACAGCACCTGGCGGGGCAATGCACATATTGGTCATGCGAAGGACAACCACCATATCAGCGCTTCCATCTCCTATCAGGAAACCAACGGTTTTCCCACCCTGTCCAGTTCCGACATCGACCGTGGCTACGACAATACCAGCCTTGATCTGGAGGCAGGTTTCGATGCAGGCATGCATAGCTTCAGCGCCAGCCACTGGCAGGCGCTGGGCAACAACCAATATCTTGATTACTTCGGCAACCCTCTGGATCAGGATTTTCTCAACAGTCGCAGCAGTCTGAGCTGGGCGGCGGCTTTCCATGAGCAATGGACCGGCACCCTGGAGTTGGCCCATGTACGCGACCATATCGACCAGAACCAGAGCAGGGATTCCGTACGCACGGATCGAACAGAGCTGTCCTGGCGCAATAATCTGGCCGTAAGCAGTCAGGATCATCTGTTGTTGGGCGTAAAGGCCAGCAACGAAGATGTCACAGCAAAAGGCGACTTCTCGCCCTATGATGCAGACACGGATTTCATCGAGGCCTGGGGGCAGTACGACCTGCAGCGGGGCAATCACCATGCTATCGCCGGCGTCCGCTATCTGGATCATGACGATGCGGGTAGCCACTTCACCTGGAGCCTGAACTACGGTTACAACTTTGGCGACCATACCCGCGCCTGGGCCAGCGCTGCCACGGCTTTTCGCGTACCCAGCGCCAATGAACGCTTCGGCTTTGGCGGCAATCCGGATCTGGAACCGGAAGAATCCACCTCCTACGAACTGGGCTTGAAGCACCAGGTTGCGGACAGCCATGAACTGAGCGCCTCCCTGTACCGCAACGACATCGACAACATGGTGCAATGGGTGCTGGTCACCCCGCCCTGGATCGGCTACAACCAGAACGTGGCGGAAGTGCGCATCGATGGCCTGGAGCTAGGTTACGACTACCGTGGCGAAGCGCTCAGCCTGCATTTGGGCGGTAACTGGCAAAACCCGGAAGACCGCAGCGGCGGTGACCGGCTGCTGCGCCGGGCCGAACACAGCTTCAACGCCAGGGTGAACTACCTGCTGGGCGACTGGAGCTTTGGCGGCGACCTGCTCTATTCCGGCGAGCGAAAGGATTTTGGCGGCATCACCCTGGACAGCTATACTCTGGTAAACCTCAATGCCAGCTATCAACTGAACGAGAACTGGCAGATATTTGCCAAACTGGAAAATGCCTTCGATGAAGACTATCAACTGGCCAATGGCTACAACACCCAGGGGCGGGCCGGCTTTCTGGGCATCCGCTTCAACCACTAGCCTATGCCCCGCCTGACCCACATCACTACCCGCAGTGGTGATGGGGGGCAGACCGGGCTGGCTGACGGCAGCCGTGTGGACAAGGACAGTCCACGCATCCAGGCTCTGGGCGACCTGGATGAACTCAACGCAGCGTTGGGCCTGCTGGCGGTGGAACTGAACAGCGTCGAACAACAAGCCCTCGTCATCAGCATTCAACAACAGCTCTTCAACCTGGGTGGTGAACTCGCTCTGCCCGACACATCCGCTACAGACGCAGAACAGGTGCTGCGGCTGGAACAAAAGCTGGAACAAATCAATGCAACACTTCCACCACTGAAGGAGTTTGTTCTTCCCGGCGGCTCCCGCGCCGCTGCCCAGGCTCATCTTGCCCGGGCCATTTGCCGTCGCGCCGAACGCAGCCTGTGGGGACTTTCCCGTCAGGAATGGGTAAACTCTGACTCAATGAAATACCTGAACCGATTATCCGATCTGCTATTCGTGCTGGCGCGGGCGCTGGCAAGACAATCTTCCACAACCGAACCAACCTGGGACAAAGCGCCTTGAAGACCCCTGACAGGATGTTGAAAAAAACCTTCCATGGCTTTTTTCAACTCGGAAAGGCAAAAATGCAATTTTGTCTTTCCTCCATTTTCAATAACTTATATTCATTGGAAATGGCCGCACGTCCTTGTGCGGTATACAGGTTGTTGAAAAACGGCATTTTTCAACAACCTGCTAACATATTTATTGACCCCACTTTCCCCAATGGCATATTCAACCGGCGTTTTCCGCCATCATCAGCCGGCATCCTGGCGCTGGACGCACACTGATGGAAGAAATCATGCCCGACAGTGTCGTCACCCTGCATTTCAAACTTGGCCTGGAAGACGGCACGGAAGCATTTGATACCGAGAACGAACCCATGACCTGCACCATGGGCGATGGAACCCTGCAGCCAGGACTGGAACTGGCCCTGTATGGTCTCAGGGCGGGCGATGAACAAACCATTACCCTGACGCCGGAACAGGCCTGGGGTGAACGCAACCCGGAATTGCTCAGAGAAATACCCCGCAGTGATTTTCCCGTCGGCAGCATGCTTGAAGCGGGCCAGATACTGGCCTTTAGCCTGCCCGATGGCGAGGAAACCACCGGCACGGTGCTGATAGTGGAAAGCGACCAGGTGCTGGTGGATTTCAACCATCCGCTGAGTGGGCACGCTGTAGTTTTTTATGCCCGGGTTCTTGAAGTAAACAACCCGATTGCAGCAGAATGAGCAAAACCCCATCGGCAGTCGCCGGGAGCGCCAGTCCCGGCTCAATGTTCTGGAGCCCAATCGAGCCACAGGCTCTGGCGAGCTTCTATAAACCAGGAGAAACAAACCATGTCTGACAAGCAACCCGAATTCAAGAAGCAGTATGAAAACTTCATCGGCGGTGAGTGGGTGGCGCCCGCGGATGGCGAATACTTTGATAACACCTCCCCCGTCAACGGTCAGTTCCTCACCCGCATACCCCGCTCCAACGCCAAGGACATCGACCTGGCCGTGGCGGCTGCCTGGAAGGCTGCAGCCACTTGGGGGAAGACTTCCGTCACAGATCGCAGCAACATGCTGCTGAAGATCGCCGACCGCATCGAGCAGAATCTGGAAACCATCGCCCTGGCGGAAACCTGGGACAATGGCAAAGCTATCCGCGAGACCATGGCCGCCGATATCCCCTTGGCCATCGATCACTTCCGCTATTTCGCAGGCGTCATCCGCGGCGAGTCCGGCGAAGTATCTGACCTGGACGCCAATACCGTTTCCATGGAAATACATGAACCTCTGGGCGTAGTGGGACAGATCATCCCCTGGAACTTCCCCATCCTCATGGCCACCTGGAAACTGGCCCCGGCCCTGGCCGCAGGCAATTGCGTAGTGCTCAAGCCCGCAGAACAGACACCCACCTCTATCCTGGTGCTTATGGAGCTGATCCAGGATCTGCTGCCCCCTGGTGTGATCAACGTGGTCAACGGCTTCGGCCCCGAGGCCGGCAAGCCCCTGGCCACCCATCCAGACATCCGCAAGGTGGCCTTTACCGGCGAAACCACCACCGGCCGCTTGATCATGCAATATGCGTCGGAAAACATCATTCCCGTGACCCTGGAGCTGGGCGGCAAATCCCCCAATATCTTCTTCGACAGCGTTATGGCCGCCGACGACAACTTCCTCGACAAGGCCATCGAAGGCCTGGTGCTGTTCGCCTTCAACCAGGGCGAGGTCTGCACCTGCCCGTCCCGGGCCCTCATTCAGGAAAACATCTATGATGAGTTCATGGAGCGCTGCCTGAAGCGCGTGGAGGCCATCAAGATGGGCGACACCCTGGATCCGGCCACCATGATGGGCGCCCAGGCATCCAACGATCAGTACGAGAAGATCCTCAACTACATCCAGATCGGTAAGGACGAGGGTGCTGAAGTACTGTGCGGCGGCGAGGCCTACAAGAATGAAGTCTATCCCGATGGCTATTACATCCAGCCCACCCTGCTCAAGGGCGACAACAGCATGCGCGTATTCCAGGAGGAAATCTTCGGCCCGGTACTATGCGTAACCACCTTCAAAGACGAGGAAGAAGCCCTGCAAATTGCCAATGACACCCTCTACGGCCTGGGCGCTGGCGTGTGGACCCGGGACATTCACCAGATGCAAACCTTCACCCGGGGCATCGAGGCCGGTCGCGTGTGGGCCAACTGCTATCACCTCTACCCCGCACACGCCTCCTTCGGCGGGCAGAAGAAATCCGGTATCGGCCGCGAAACCCACAAGATGATGCTCAACCACTACCGCAAGACCAAGAACATTCTCATGTCCTACGACAAGAATCCGCTGGGATTCTTCTGATCCCGACCCGAGGGAGTGCAGGAGCGACGCCATGCGTTGCTCCTGCAATAGCGATTGAGCAAGGTAGGTCGGGCAAAGCGTAGCGTGCCCGGCAGGGCTGTTTGTGTTGGGCACAGCCTGACGGCCTTTGCCCAACCTACCAATCGCCAATGAACTGGCCTGTTGCAGGAGCGACACCAGAATCACCAATACAACGACCGGAACACACAGATGAGCGAACAGGAATACAGTGAACGGGTAGCAGTCACCGAGGCTGCCGCCAATGTCATCGACCAGCTCCGGGAAAAACACGGCGAACTCATGTTCCACCAGAGCGGAGGCTGCTGTGATGGTTCCGCTCCCATGTGCTTTGCCGTGGGTGATTTCATGGTGGGATCCCGGGATGTGAAGCTAGGCACCATCCACGGCTGCGATTTTTATATGGCGGGTGATCAGTTCGAGTACTGGCAGAACACCCATCTTACAGTGGATGTCACCGAAGGCCGTGGTGCCGGGTTTTCCCTGGAAGTATCCCTGGGATTGCGTTTCGTGACAGTCTCGCGTCTGTACACCGACGAAGAGCTGGAGAGCCTGCGGCCAATTGAATAGTATTTTTTCTCCAGAGCAGTTGCCTAAGGAACCTCTGAATAAATCCATTCGTGTCATTCCATTCCGGCACGAACCGGAACCCAATAACAGCAGGATATTGGATCCCGGACTGCGCTGGGACAACAACTTGGTCAGGTTCCTTAACGACTTCACAAACACCATTAATGTTTGCACCGATAATACCGAAAAAAATCAGCCCCATCTCGAACTTCTATAGAATCTTCATCCACCATTCTATAATTTGAATCATTTACCAGCGAAGTATTCGGACGATAGGTGTTGGGCTTGAAACAATCCTGAGGGCTGCAAAAAGAGACGGAATACAAATCGACCCCCGCCTTATCTATCGCCAGCCCAAAATTGTTGGAACAATCGCGTTTCCAGAAACCAACATAGGGATGAGTTTTTTCATAACTCAGCAATCTTGCTATGTTGGAGCTATCCTTGCCCGGATCATACATATTCCAACCATCTTCAGTAGAAGTTTGATAGGCTGCATAAACATTCCCGATAACTACCAACAACACAGCTCCTCTGGCTGCCAATGACCACAACCTGTTTCCCGTATATTTCCCTGCGCTACGCCATATGGAAACCAGGATAACCACAAAGTAGACAATTGAGATACCAGCAAGAAACAACAGCAGGGGGAGGACTATTTTACCCAAAGCGAGGGAGGTTCCAGCCAGAAGAAAAAACACACCAGAAAACAGGAAGTTATAAGCAACGAAAACGGCTATCCCAAATATCCAGAATGTTTTCCAGAGTGCGACATCACCCTTCCAAAGGGCTTTCACATTTCCCATTGCCACATCCCGTCAATCGCTATCCGTAGTGCTTGCACACATAGTTTTCCACAATCTGCTGAAACTCGGCAGCGATGCCCTCGCCCTTCAGGGTTACCGTCTTCACACCATCCACATACACAGGCGCCGTTGGTTGCTCACCGACACCCGGCAGGCTGATGCCGATGTTGGCATGCTTGCTTTCCCCCGGGCCGTTCACCACGCAACCCATGACCGCTACATTCATTTCCTCCACGCCAGGATGTTCATCGCGCCAGCGCGGCATGTTGGCATCCAGATAGCCTTGGATGTCCTGGGCCAGTTGCTGAAAATAGGTGCTGGTGGTGCGCCCGCAGCCGGGACAGGCAATCACTTGGGGAGCAAAGGAACGCAGCTCCAGGGCCTGAAGGATCTGCTGGGCCACCTTGACCTCGGTGGCGCGGCTGCCTCCCGGCTCCGGCGTGAGGGAAATACGGATGGTGTTGCCGATACCTTGCTGCAACAGTATGGACAAAGCCGCTGTTGAGGCCACAATACCCTTGGAGCCCATGCCCGCCTCGGTGAGGCCGAGATGCAAGGCATAATTACAGCGTTCGGCCAGCATCTGGTAGACCGCAATGAGATCCTGCACACCACTCATCTTGCAGGAAAGGATAATACGATCCGCCCCCAGCCCCACGGCTTCCGCCCGGGCTGCGCTTTCCAGGGCGGAAGCGACCATGATTTCCCGGATCATCCGATCCGCATCCAACGGATTTGCCGAACGGGCGTTCTCATCCATCATGCGCGCCACCAGCTGCTTGTCCATGGAGCCCCAGTTGACGCCAATACGCACTGCCTTGCCATATTCCATGGCTTTTTCGATCATGGCGTTGAATTGTTCGTCTTTTTTCTCCCCACTCCCCACATTGCCGGGATTGATACGATATTTGGCCAGGGCCCGGGCGCAATCGGGATATTTCTCCAGCAGGCGATGGCCGTTGAAGTGGAAGTCTCCTACCAGAGGCACATGCACAGCCTGGGTATCGAGCTGCCGGCGTATTTCCCCCACAGCATCGGCGCTGGCCTCGTTGTTCACCGTCAGGCGCACCAGTTCAGAGCCAGCGGCTGCGAGTTCGATAATCTGGGAGACGGTTGCGGCGATATCTGCTGTATCCGTATTGGTCATGGATTGCACCACAGGGGGCGCATCTCCCCCGACGGTGACATGCCCCACGACCACGGGAATGGTGGAATACTTCTTTACCATGATGGTTGATTACCGAAACGATGCAGGAACAGAGATTATAACGCAGGATTCCGGCATGACTCCCGGCCATGCGGGAGACAACCGGCCTTCTACCGCAGCTTTCCAATCCCCAGCATCTTGAGGATGTATTTTTCGTAGACAGGTTCAGTGGAGCCTTTCTTCATCTTGCGGATAAAGTACTTCTCGAAGGCAATCTTCGCCATATGCACCCACTTGCCCTTCTTGAACCAGGCAACATTGCGCGGAGGAATCTGCGGCAGCGCTACAAAAGCTGCACCGGTGTCACCCATATCCGCTAGGCAGATGGCATTCCAGGTGGCCTTGGTATCCAGCTCCTTGCCTTCCAGTTCATTGGAAATATTGTGTGCGATAGCGGTCACCATGGACTCGATCATATAACCGGTCTTGGGTGCGCCCGTAGGCACGGGGGTGACTTCCACGGGTGGGATGGCGATACACACCCCTGCAGCATAGATGTTCGGATAGGTTGGGTTACGCTGGTAGGCGTCAACAAAAACGAATCCCCGGGGGTTGCAGAGGTTTTCCACGTTCATGACAACGTCTGCACCCTTGAAAGACGGCAGCATCATGGAGAACTTGAACGCTACTTCATGATCCTTGATCTTGTTGCCTGCATCGTCGTATTCCTCGACATACATCTTTCCTTCTTCCACCCTGGTCACCTTGGCGTTGGTGATCCAGTTGATGTGATGGTTGCGCATCTCGGATTCGAGCATCCCTTTGGAATCACCCACGCCACCCAGACCCAGATGGCCGATATAGGGTTCGGAGGTAATGTAGGTCATGGGTACGCGATCACGGATCTTGCGCTTGCGCAGATCGGCATCCACAATAAAGGAGAACTCATAGGCAGGGCCAAAGCAGGAAGCAAAAGGCATGGCACCAATAACGATATGCCCCGGGTCCTCCAGCAGCTTCTCGTAGCTCTTGTATGTTTTTTCCGCATGATCGACGCTACAGATGGACTCGGTAAAGCCGCCATGGGGCCCGGAGCCTTCCACTTCCTCAAAAGCCAGCCGGGGGCCGGTAGCGATAACCAGGTAATCAAAACTGAGAGTGTCACCATCCTCCAGTTCCAGGCGGTTGTTTTCCGTATCGATCACGTCGCAACGCTTGGCGATGAAACTGATACCCTTGCGCTCTACATGAGGGCGAATGTCAAAGGTGATGCTGGCACGATCACGCCAACCAACCGCCAACCAGGGATTGGAAGGTACAAACTGGAAGTAATCGCGTTCGTTGATCAGCGTTACCTGATGCTCCGAACCCAGTTTTTCACGCAATTCGTAAGCGGCTGGCATACCGCCGGTTCCGGCGCCAAGTACTACGATATGTGCCATCGGATGTCTCCTCGAGAAAGTACTGCTGCTAAACAGGTTGTTGAAAAACGCCGTTTTTCAACAACCTGTACGTCGCACAAGGACGTGCGGCCATTTTCAATAATCACTAAGTCATTGAAAATGAGGGAAAGATAAAATCACATTTTTGTCTTTCCGGGTTGAAAAAAGTCATGGCTGACTTACCATCCATCAACCACCGGGCAGCGCGACACTGCGCAGAGCCACCCAGATGCCCACCCGCAAGGAGCGAACCTGGCGTACAGCCTGTTAGGTATTTAACCCGACACCCGAACACAATGCTCATCCTGGCGCAGGTCGGGATCTTGGGTTACAGATCGCCGTTTACTCCGGCATCGACAATGCTGTAGATGGTATCACGCACTTTTTCTGCCAAAAGCTGCAGATCCTCGGGCAAGCTAACGCCTTTTACCATCATGTCCATATTCATGGTGACAATCCAGCCCTGGCCCTTTGCATCCTGCAGCACTGCAATACGGCAAGGCAGAAAACCCGCGAAGATAATGTCATGCTCCACCATCTTCTTGGCGATCAGCGCATCGCAAAAAGCCAGAATGCGCATGTAATTTGCTTTTTCTCCCATGGCTTTCACCTGCTCCGACAGGGGCAGATCAGCAACCAGTTTGAAGTTTAGATTGTTAGCGCGCAGCATCATGGAATCGATGGCGTCCTCAATAGATACGTCATCATTGATCTTGAACTTTTGAATGCTGCTGCGAACCATTTGTTCCATAGCAGCCTTGTCCATGGTCGGCATGGCCGTTTTCTTTTCTGCCGCCATGGCGGATGTGGAAACCAACAATGCCAAACCGATAGCCAGAATCGTTTTCATGTATCAACTCCTCATTCTCAAGGTAATAATTATTCAGACAATCATATAGTAAAGCCGCATTCAGAGTGGCCCGGATGTCTTGGATCAAGGCGCGGTTCGCCGACTTGATCAAAAAGCTCGTTGACGACAAATACTACCCTGTAACAGGCCCGGGCGGAAGCGTTTCGCCATCACTTCGTTGTTGATACAGGATGGGTGTCTCCAGGGAGATACGCTGCTCCCGCGCCACTTCTAGCAGCAGGGCCAGCATCAACTGGCGTATTTTCAACACCTGTCTGGTTTCCTTGATGTAATAAAAACAGGTCCATTCCACCGCATAATCTCCGCCATGCGTTGCCCGGATGTCGACCTCATACTGGCTTTCAATGGGCAGATCGGGATTGTCTCTGGTCAATTCGATTACCTGGGTAAACAGCTCATTCACCTGCTGCTCTGTTACGTCATAGGAAACATTGATGCTGAGCGCTTCACGCAGACCTTTCGCCGAGGCAAAACGCGACAGATTATGCACCGTCATGCTCCGCAGCTTGGTGTTCTGGATCAGGATGCGATGGTTGTTTGCCAAATGCAGAACCTCGGTAAAGAACACCTTGGTCCGAAACACCATGCCAATCTGGCTGTTGTCTTCGCCCAGCTGAATAATGTCCCCTTCCGCGATCAGGCGGCTGTTGAGGATAACCAGCCCGCTCACCAGATCCGGCACCCAGGAGCCCTGGGTCAGCGCCAGCATTACTCCAATCACTCCCAGCACCCCACCAGCCTCCAGGAGGGTGCTGTAACCCAATATGCGGATTACCGCCACCAGCACAACAATAGAGACAACCACCCCGCCGATCAACGTAAGCAGGCGTGAATTATAGGTTTCCACATAAACGGTTTCTTCACCACGCTTTCTTTCATGGCCCCAGCGTCGCCGGATTAGCCTGCTCATGACATAGAAACACAACCAGCCGACATAGATGGCCAGCAATACACCCAGGGTGCGGGTTACCCAGGCGGTTCCGCCTTCCGGGTGCAGAACTGCATTGGTAGTCACGAATATAACGGCAATGAAGTTGACCATGCGAAACACGTTCAACCGCCAGCGGAAGCTTTGCTGGTCATCATCTTCAGGAAAGATAAATTTCAGCAACGGGCGGGAGAACAGCAACAGCAACAGATTGGCGCCGAGAAGAAAAAGATCCATCACTGAAAACGATTCCGCCAGGGTATCCCAGTTCATTGTTTGCTCCTTTCAGCAAATTTCCGCCATATCCAGCTACGCGGTTTGTCCTTTCCGGTGAGTATGTAGTCGAGGGTTGGCTCATGACACAGCGTCCATTCCATGGTGGAAAACACTTGCCGAGTGCCGCAAAAAAGCAACTTGTCGCCCGACAGCAAGGACGTATCCTCTTCCGGTAGTAATTCACGGCTGTTGCGGCTGATGCGCAGCAACACAATGCAATTCATTGTGCGCGCTCTGTCTGATGGATTGCGCATGATATCCTTGAGGCGCACCATACCCCCCTGTTCCAGCACCTCCCGTACCGCGCAATGCCTCTCGTCGCCAATAACCACCTCCTGAATTACCGGCACCCGGTCACCTACCAGGCCGGCAATACGGCTGACCAGCAGGCAGGCCCAGTCTTCGTCCTTATAGGCTGCCAGGCTCATGAATTCATACAGCATGGGGGTGGCCAGCAACACCCGTATTTTCTCGGCCACGATAGCACTGGGGTGCATAACCATATCCGCATCGACTGCTTCATACAGCGCATCGTTTTTGCGGTAATTCTGCCGCGCAATGACAAACAGCTTGTTGGTCATTGCGCGGGCAGTCATGATAATGGACAGGTTGTTTGCATCATTGTCCGTGCCCGCGACAATGCCTACAGTGTTCTGGATTCCCGCCTCAAGCAGGGTTTCCTCTTCTGTGCCCCGTCCTTTGATCAACCCCTGTTTTGGTTCCCCGGTTTTCCCTGGCGTGGCCTCGACAACTGTGATTGCCATATCCTCTTTGCTCAGGCGTTCGAAAACCGCTTTGCCGAACCGCCCATAGCCTCCGATGATCCAGTGCCCGGTGGTAGGTGGATATACCGGATCAGGCAGAAGCGTCCCGGGCTGCGCGGTAAGCCAACGCTGCAACAGATACAATCCCGGCGTCTGCAGGGCAGTGGAAAGATATTTTGCAAAAGTATCAAACGGGTCAATAATATAATCTGTGCCGAAGGAGGCCATATTGGCCTCGACATCGTGAGAATCCGCCCGGCAGATTACGGTGGTTGCAGGATTGAGAAGCTTGGCGGTAATGGCGATTTTCAGGTTAACTTCGTTGTCGTTGGTCAGCGCCACCACTCCCGCACACTGAGGATGCCGCAAACCCGCTTCCAGCAGATATTTCGGGGTATGTGCATTGGCACGCAAGGCCGGCACATAGTCCCGCAGATTCTGCAGTTTGATCAGGTTGATCGTTTCCTCATTCCGATCCAGCACCACAACATGCTGTCCCCGTTCGATAAGGGCGCGGGTCAGCTCCAGCCCTGTCTCCCCATAGCCGCAAAGCACATAGAATGGCTCTCGCATGCGCCGGATACGCCGGGTGAACTGCCGCTCCCGTATGGCATGCTGAAAGGTCTTGTCCTGAAGCAGGGTGAGAATAGTGCCAATGGCGTACAGCCAGGCAATTACCGACAGATAGATGCACACCAATACCCAGGCACGCTGGCCATTGGTGAACTCATAAGGAATTTCACCAAAGCCGATGGTGGTGGACATGAAACTGACAAAATAGAAGGCATGGAAAAAGCTCATATGCCAGGGGTTGCCCTGGTCATCCTGCCCCGGGATCAGCACCAGCCCCAGCACGGAAACAGCATACACCAGCACCAGGGTCAGCAAGGGACGGCGCATGCGCCGCAATACGAGGAAGACGATATTGTTCATCCGTGAGGAAGCCCCGGAAAACGCCCTGAAAGAACCGCCATCATCTACGCAGCATCACTGTCTCGATAATAAGCAGCACCACCGAGATAACATTTGCCAGCATGGCACCGCCGCTGAGTGAGACAATACTGGCAACCGCAGTCGGGGTCAGACCGGTACCGGAGATATGCACCACCCACATCCACACCACCGCAGCACTTACCAGCTGCAATACAGCAACGAAGCTGGTGGCCAGCAGCACAGCTCCCAGCTGGCTGCGGTCACCGAATTTCAGGGCGGTAGCGATAATGTTGACCACGAGTACGCCAAACAGCTCATACACATTGTGATGGGCAGCATTATCAATTTCCCCGACAAAAAAACCGAAGTTCAGGGTAAGCGAAAGAACGATAAAAAAACCGAAGACCACTTTTTCCGGGTTCATGGGTATTTCCGTGTGCTTGAATGGTGTTTCCGGAATGTAGCAAGAAACCCCGCATCATGGAAACACTTCAAGCATGTCTTCACCCTTATGATAGTTTTTGGGACATCTCAGCCGCAAAAATCGACCTAGCCTTTGACTGCCTATGGCTTCTGGCCACCAAGCATTACACAATTTGCCTTGCAAGCTCGTTGCAACTCCGTACTTGACTCCCGAGGTCTGCTTTGCTTCTCCTCTGGTACCATGCGCACGACGAGGAAGCGAGGAAGCAGTATGGCCTCGCGGCTACTGGGGACTGCCAGCCTTCACTTCGCTCTCCATCGCTTATAGTGAAGGCTGGTTTACGACTTGGCCATGACTATCTCAATAACCGAATGCTCCAGAACCACTAGCTGGAACCATCTCTACCATCAGAGATTTCCCAGTTGTTCCCAACGCTGCACTGGCTGGGTAAGAATCCCCAAACACCAGAATCCGGCCATTGTTCGGGGTGTTATCGTGTGTGGCCTGCAAAGTCTCAAAAGGCACCGTACCATTGTCAATAAGGCCAGGATAATTGTCTGCGAGCCAACGGGTTCCAAAATGGTAATCAATCAGCTGGATGCCACCTTTGCCGTAAATATTGTCATTTCCTGCAGCCCCCCAATCACGCCACAGATCAGCCTGCTCCTTTACCAGCCAAGTGATACCTGATGCAACCAGATTTGTATCCGCGGACCAAAAAGCAGTAGCAGCACCAGCGGCATTTGGCGTGGCGCTACTCGTCCCACCAAACCCACTTGCATAGGTAAAACCCGTGGTGTTCGTGGGGCCGCTAATATCCGGCAATGTCATACCACCATTGCTGGGCCCTTGACTGGAGTAGCTGGCAATCACATTACTCCCATTCGGGTTCCCGTACGCAGTCTGACTTACAGCCCCTACTGAAATCACATTGGTCGCAGTGCAATTGCTTGGCGAGGTGGTGGAATTGGCCGCAATTGCATACTGATTCCAAGTGTTGGCACTATGAGTAAACACTTCCAGTTGGGTATTGCTGGAACCACTTTTTCGCCATACCGCGATATTGAGGTTTTGTGTTGATCCCGTGGTGTTTTCATAATAGAACGACTCAAACACACCGGCTCCGGTATTGGTGCTACTCATAACTACACTGGATAAATCTGAACTATATAAATACAAATCCATATCTGTACCCGGATTACTCCAGGAAAGATAGTAGTTACCACCTTGGCCAGGCGCTACGGTAATAGAAATGGCTTCATCACCATTAACCCAGTCATGCCATTGATCGGCAGTGGGATCAAAAAAATCTCCCTGCCAGTGACTCTGCGCCCGATTTCCAGCAGAGGTAAAGAACATGATGCCGTTATTGGAAGCACGATTGGCTTCGGTGCAGGCAGTGCCAGTATTGTCGTTCCAACCAAGGTTGTAGCGACTCAATGAGTGCGAGATCACATCAACCCCATTTGCTATCGCATGAGTGACCACAGCGTTCATGTCAGACACTGAATCTATCTTGTAAATAACCCAGTTTGCTCCTGGAGCATGATCGTACATGGCCTCGACACAACCAACACCATGGTTGCCGCCTCCGATAAAAGTGTTCGGTGTATAATTGACCGCTGTATAACTACCGGGCGCATCACCATTGGTTATCGCATTATTAAGATTGCTATATCCAAAATCTATTACCGCCACAGTCAGCCCCGCTCCATTTCTTCCAGCATCACGATAACTATCAGAATTTATTGCTGCAGGGCCTTGCCCAACCACGTCATCATAATCCGGCGGAAGAACTTCCTGGATGCGATAGCCCTTTGGCAAGAACCGTGCAATTTCCTCCAACCTGTCAAGAGGGATGTAAGCTTCTCCACGGTGGCCTGCCACACTCAGCGGCTCCAGCTGTACAATAGAATTGTCAGAAAGCGTCTTCTCCGAGGCGATATCTCTGTCTATTTCAACACCCATGGATTGCAGTTTCTGCATATCCAGATCAGTTCGAAAATCAGCATTTTCCGGGCCAATGATTTCTACAAATACCTTTCGATCCCTTCGCATCGAAATACCTTTAATTTTCAATTCCAGTATTTGCTGATCAACTACATTTTTATCGGTTGATTGAATACTCGCAACACTTTGGGACGAGGTGTAAAGCGCTTCAGAAACAGGTACACCTTGCGGCACACGACTCGGTGGTGGTGGGGCAGAAAGCTGATTCTCTGATGCAAATGATGCAGACAGAATCAAAAAACAAAACACTACAGCAAAAACAGTCCTTTCTAATACCAAATTACTAGTTAAATATTTCATCGTTTGCATCTCCTTGTAAACGTAACAAATACATGTGTTTTTGTAATCGTACTATTGCAAGGAAACCAACACCAAAACCAGCCCTTTGTCTTCTTTTAGGAAAGTCATGGCCTTGCCAATAACAGCCCCACTACGCTTCTGGACATCGGTTGCTTTCATGGCGTAACCCGGCGTACTGGATGTTGTCAGCAAATCTCCCGGTTTTATTTCGCCACCTTCTTTGGTGTCAACAAGCGCATATACCCTTCCCGTTAAGGCAACTGGATATTCACCATTAGCGATAGAGCCTTCCTGCCCCATCATCATGCCGGGCTTGACTCCGCCTGCACCACTAATGATGCCAGCCACTTTATAATCATAGGACTCATGACTGAGAACCAGCTCACCGGGGTTCTGGGGATCAATACTGACTAGCATACCTGCTTCCACCGGCGTTTTAAGTGCATTGATATCAAACTGTTCAGAAAGGTCGCTGCCGCCGGTGATGACCAGTTCCTGGGTGGTGATACGACCATCACCACCGATTTCACCATCCAAGGTGATAGTGGCATTTCCAGATGAATTGTACACCCGGATATAACCAGCACCATCACTTGCATCGCCATCAATCCTTACGGTTTGCATTCCTGTTTCGCTGTAGAAGTGCATAAACCCGCCAGTACCACTATCACCTGCAGTTTGCAATTGCATCACACCAGTACCACTGAATAATTCGATCTTCCCCAAATCGGCATTTACCTCCACTGTCTTTGTACCATCCGTCTCGAACAATAGTAAATCACCATGAAGATCCGCCGCTGCTGCACTATTTATCGTCAGCTTTCCGGTCATCGTATCTCCCGTGACGTTCACATAGTCAGCGGCATGACTGTGTACCACTGGCGCAAAAGCAGAACCGTGTTGACCATCCAGCAAATCCGCATCCAAACCAGACCCTGATCCATCTGCCACCTTGATCGCCGCTACTGCCGAAGCATCACTGTAGGCCGCATGGTGTGCACTAGCGTTGGCCTCATGAGCAGCCAGGTTGGGATCGGTTTCCGTGACGATACCCGCCGTGGTCTGGACAGTATTATCAGGGAAAATAAATCCGCCGGCTCGCGACTCTATATAAGTTTCCACGCTGATATCCCGAAGAAGCAAGGCCTCTGGTGCAAGCTCCTGCCGGGCACCTACCAGCATATCATCCACTGCAGTTTCCACCCACAATTGCCCCGAAGTATCTGCCTGTTCAAGATTGGTGAATATGGCAGATACCCTTAGCGCATTGCCCACGGCGAACTCACTGGCGGTCAGCCACTGGCCAGCATCGAAGGTTTGAGAAGCAAGAGGATTCGTGGAATCCTTAGAATCGTACAAATAGAAAGTGATTTGCGAGGGCACTGTCCATAATCCAGCTGTGGAAATCTCTTTCTCTATGTTGATGGGTGTCCCTGCCTCGATAGCTGAAGACAATAGAACTGCCGCAATGCCGGATGACAATGCCTTCAGGGTGAATCTGGATTTGCATTTCATGACTATTCCTCCTTGATTGTGTGAAACACCTCCCCGGTCTGGTACCGTGGCAGGTAGTGGCAAATATCCTTTTCCATCCAATTCTTCGTTGGATGCATTTAAAATAGCATATATTTCAAAGTCTGCTGAAAAAGTGCAAGAACAATTTCCACATTCCTATTCAGCACGTTTGCAAATGGGGTAAACCCGGCTCTAATATGGTATTTTCCCTCCCATGACCCGCGCCCCTTCCAACAAGAATACTGACAAAAGCCTGGTTGCGGCATTTGTTCTGGTACTGATTTTCGCCACCCCCTTCACCAACCTTTGGGCGCGTAGTGAATGGCCCTGGTATCTGCCCTACCTGCTCTGGCTCGGTATGATTCTGCTTCTTGTTCTCTCCCGCAGCCGAAGAAACAGATCATCCGGAGAAAACAGAAAAACATGACCCTGGAGCTGTCAACACTGTTTACAGCCGGGTTCCTGTACCTGGTATTGCTGTTTCTCATCGCCTATATCACCGACCGTGGATGGATACCGGAACACTGGGTATCCCACCCCCTGGTGTACACGCTTTCCCTGGGTGTATACGCCACCTCCTGGACCTACTATGGCAGCGTGGGTTTCGCCAATTCCAGCGGCTATCTGTTTCTGACGATTTATCTGGGCGTCACCCTGGCCTTTGCTCTCAGTCCGGTATTGCTCCGCCCCATACTGCGGCTGACCAAGGAATACCAGCTCAGCTCCCTGGCGGATCTGTTCGCCTTTCGCTACCGCAGCCAGATGGCCGGTGTGCTGGTTACCCTGTTCATGCTCATCGGCGCACTGCCTTATATCGCGCTACAGATTCGCGCCGTAACCCAATCCCTGCAGGTGCTCACCCAGGAAGCGCCGCCACATATCCTCGCCCTGGGGTTTTGCATCACCCTGACCGCTTTCGCCATCCTCTTTGGCGCCCGGCACATCTCTCCCAGGGAAAAGCACCGGGGGCTGGTGATGGCCATCGCCTTCGAATCCCTGGTCAAGCTGGTGGCCTTGCTGGGGGTGGGCTTCTTCGCACTGTTCGGTATCTTTTCCGGCCCTGAAGGGCTCAACCAATGGCTGACCGAAAACCCCGAGGCCATCCAGAAGCTCTATGAACCCGTAGGGAGCAGCCAGTGGGGGACCCTGATCTTCCTGTCGTTCGGTGCAGCCTTCCTATTGCCCCGGCAGTTTCATATGCTGTTTGCGGAAAATCTGCGCGAAGACAACCTGCGGGTGGCCAGCTGGGGCTTTCCTGTATTCCTGCTGCTGCTGAACCTGCCCATCCCTGTCATCCTCTGGGCGGGCCAGTATCTCGAACTGAGTACAGACCCCGATTACTTCGTGTTGGGCATCACCCTGGCCCAGGGGCATTCCTGGCTGCCCATGATCACCTTTATCGGCGGAATATCCGCCGCCAGCGCCATGGTCATCATCACCACCCTGGCCCTGTCCTCCATGTGCATGAATCATCTGTTGCTGCCCGCCAGTTATCCCGACCCGAGGCTGAACCTGTATTACTGGCTGTTGTGGGGACGGCGTCTGCTCATCGGGCTGATCATTCTCGCCGGTTACAGCTTCTATGCATTCCTGGAGCACCGGGCGGGGCTGGCGCAGCTGGGCCTGATTTCCTTCGTGGCCGTGGTTCAGTTCCTGCCTGGCATCGTGGGCCTGCTGTACTGGCGGCGCGCCACCCGCGAAGGGCTGATTGCGGGACTGCTGGCCGGAATCTCCATCTGGGCCTTTACCCTGCTATTGCCCATGCTGCAACACTCCGGCTTTATCGAAAACAGCTACCCTCTGGCCCGGTGGCAGGAAATTGCGGGGCTGGATCACTGGAGTTTCGCCACCTTCTGGTCCTTGAGCTGTAATGCCCTGCTGTTCGCCCTGGTCTCCCTGTTCAGCCGCCAGCGCAAGGAAGAGCAGCAGACGGCGGACAGTTGTTGCAGCAGCATCTTCGTTCCCCTTACCGGCGTGGTGGCCGCCCGCTCTCCCGATGAATTCAAGAAAGAGCTCGGCGCGTTGCTGGGCGAGTCCACGGCCAGAAAGGAAGTGGATCGCGCACTCAATGACCTGAACATGCCGCCCACGGAAACCCGGCCTACGGAGTTGCGCCGCCTGCGCGAGCGCATCGAGCACAATCTCTATGGGCTCATCGGCCCCCAGATGTCGCACCTGATCATCAACCGGCGGCTGGCCCTCGATCCGGAAGCCCGTACCGCCCTGGCCGATTCCATGCGCTATGTGGAGGAACGTCTGGCGCATTCCCGCTCCCTCCTCCACGGACTGACCCGGGAACTGGACAACCTGCAACGCTACCAGAAACAGATCCTGGAAGACCTCCCCCTGGGCGCCTGCGCCCTGGGGCAGGATGGCGAAATCACCATCTGGAACCAGGTAATGGAAGAATACACGGGCGTTACCGATCAGGTCACCGTGGGCCATCCCCTGCAGCAACTGCCCAAGCCCTGGAATGATCTTCTGGGTGGTTTTGCCCGCGCCTCGGACAGCCACAGTTACCACCTGGAAGTGGAATACGCGGGCAAGACACGTTGGTTCAATCTGCACAAGGCGGTGATCGAAGCGCCACAGATCACTACCACCTCGGAGGCGCCGGGCATGGTGATACTGATGGAGGATCTCACGCAACTGGAGAACCTGGAGGCAGAGCTTGCGCACAGCGACCGCCTGGCCTCCATCGGCCGCCTGGCCGCTGGCGTGGCCCACGAAATCGGCAACCCGGTGACCGGCATCGCCTCCATTGCACAGAACCTCAAATACGAGGAAGAACCCGCCGCCATCGAGCAAAGCGCCCGGGACATCCTCACCCAAACGAAGCGTATTACCAGCATCGTCCAGTCATTGATGAACTTCAGCCGCAGCAGCAGTGGCGGCCAGCAATCACTCCAGCCCGTGGCCCTCGCCAGTATCCTGCAGGATGCCCTGGACCTGGTGCGGCTGGTGCACAAGCGCAAGCTGCTGGACTATCACATCGATTGCGCACCTGAACTTGTGGTGATGGCGGATCGGCAGCGTCTGGCCCAGGTTTTCGTCAATCTGCTGAACAACGCCAGTGACGCATCCTCCCCGGGGGACAGCATTCACATCAGGGCCGGCAGAAATGCATCCCAGGTCATCATAGAAGTCATCGATCAGGGAACGGGCATACCGGAGCATTTTCAACAGCAACTTTTCGAACCCTTCGCCACCACCAAGGCGACGGGCAAGGGCACCGGCCTGGGGCTGGCCCTGGCGAGAAACATTGTTCTGGATCACAATGGCGAGATCGAAATCACCTCGGCTCCCCATGCCGGAACCATGGTCATCATACGGCTTCCCGATCCCGGCCAATCTGTCCCTCAGTCGAGGTAATCCAGCTTCTTTTCCCTGCCCCGGGGATCATGGTAATACTTGTATTTGTACTTGGCCTCACGGCCATGACAGCTGACGCAGAAGCTGTTTCCCGCGCTCTTGCGCCGCAGAAAACTGCTGAATACCGTTCCTTCCTCATTGCCTTTGTCGTCCTTGCGCGGATTTTCCGGCGCTTTCTTCCCTGGATGCCAGACATGGGGCTCGTGGCAGGTGATGCAGGCAATACGGCCAAACTCCGCAACTTCCCCCTGCTCGTTCAACAAGGGCATCACCTTGGGATCGGAACGCAACACCAGATCCTTCCAGGGGTGGGTATAGTCCTTGACGGGCTTTGCATCCACCTCGTTGTCCTCGTGGTGACAGGCCATGCACAGACGATCCCTGGCGAGCATATCAGATGCGGAATCAGGAGAATATGCCGGCCCGGCGAAAAGGAAAGGAAACGCCTTCTCGCCGCGGTGCAGGGTATGGCATGCGCCGCACAGCCCCGCTTCCGCGTAGGCTTCCTTGAGACGATTCTTTCGCCCCCGGGGCTGTTTCCGCAGATCATGATCCGTATCCGCCACTCTTGCCTGATTCTCATGGCAAGCCTGGCACAGCTTGCCGTTCCGATACTCTTCCACCAGCGCCGGGGTGTTCTTCACACCCTCATGCACGGAATGACAGCTGCGGCAGTCCAGGTGTTCCAGCTTGCGCCCGGCCAGCTCCACCGTCTCCTCCAGTTTTGTGTTTACCGGATGAATGCCTTTCTTTCCCGCTTCCTCCTTGTCTTTCGCATTCTGGCGACCGTGGCAGCTTTGGCAAAGGCTGTGCGCATCCTTTCCCCGGGGCAGCAGGGCCGTCTCCGGCTGGGCATCGTGCACCCGATGGCAGGCCAGGCAATCCAGCCGTTTGATTTTTCTGCCGCCCAGTTCCACTTCTTTCTCCAGCTTCAGGTCTACGGGGTGAATGCCCTTGCGTCTGGCCTGCTTCTCATCCCGGGAATGCTGGCTCTGGTGGCAGCTCACACACAGCCTTGCCGCTTCCATCCCGTCCACCAGTAACGACGCCCCTTCTCCACCATGCAGCTGATGGCAGGTCTGACAGATGAGTTGATCCTTACTGCCCAGGCGTGCGCCTCTGGCGGCCAATGACGCGGGAAGTCCCTTTTGCAATTCTTCCCGCTGCGCATAACCTTCCCTATCAGCCTCGGGCGGCGCTTTCATGACGATACCCAAGGGGTGGTTCCATACTTTGGTTTGTTCATCCGCTTTGTCTTGCGCCGTAGTCTGCCGGGAGGCATGGCAGGCAATGCAGAAAGTGCTGTCGGGATTGGCCGTGCGCAACCAGGGATTGCGCCGCCCTTCTCCCCGTGCTTTGCCGCCTTCGGGCCTGTCATGGGGGGTATGGCAGCTGCCGCAGTAAAGACGCCTGTCTCCGGCAAGGGGATATTCCGCCGGCACCTCATCCTGCTCGTAGCGCCGCACGTCCCCCGCCGGCTCGCCATCACGCAACAAATGCAGGGTGGGATGCTGGCGCCCCCGGGCAAGGCGATGACGGGACTCCACCACTGCGCCATGGTGGCAGCTCATGCACATGCGTTCTTCGGCCACCGGCAATACGCTGGAAACCTGTTGCGGCTCATACCCCGGAAACCAGGAAAGATGGCACTGCAGGCAGTTCTTGCGCGAATCCCGGGGAGGCGGTTCCGGCGCATTCCCCTCTTTCTCTTCCCCGCCGGCCGCCAACAGCCGCATCACCGAAACACTGTTGTCCGCCATGTCCACGATGTACAGACGATCATTCCAGCGCGCCATGCCCACCGGCATGCGAAACCGCCACGGCTCACCCTTGGGATTGCGCAACAGACCCCGGGGCTTGCGGTGCTGGAACAGGGTGATCACGCCCGTCCAGGCATCGGATACCAGCACCTGGCCATCCTCCAGCACGACAATGCCATTGGGCCGGTACAGGCTGCCGGGGGTTATGCCGAAGCTGCCCATGGCGCCAAACAGATATCCGGTGGCGGAAAACACCTGCACCCGGGCATTGAGCACATCCACCGCCATGAGATAGCCGCTGGCGTCTCTGGCCAGCATGTAGGGAAAGCGAAACTGCCCCGGCACTTCTCCCTTGCCGCCCCAGCACTGGGTGGCGGCTTCTTCATCCAGCACGGTGCGGCAAAGCTTGTGGGCACGCCGGTCAGACCACCAGAGCCTGTTCCCCGCCGGGCGCACCGCCGATGGTTCTACAGGTGTTTCCCCGGTGAGGGGATGCAGTTCCCGCAGCAGATTGCCTTGCAAATCCATGCTCAGTATTCTCTTCGCCGCCGGATCGGCCACATACAGCCTGGCCCCTTCCAGGGCGATATCCGTTGCCGGAATCCGGGTGTCTTCCGGCAAGGAAAAGGCTCCTTGTTTTTGCCCCTGAAGATCAAAAACCACCACCCGGCGCGCCACGCCATCCAGGACAAAGACCCTGCCGTCATCCGCGACGGCCACCGCCGAGGGTTGCTGCAAATCCGCCTGCAGTTGCTGAATGCGCGCCGCAGTGAATGCTGCATGGCCAGGCATGCCCCAGAACAGCAGGCCGCCCAGCAACAGGTAGAGCGCTGCCCTTGTCATCACTCCAGCAGATCCCTGATATGAATGCGCCGCACAGGCTCATCCGCCGACCGGGGCTCCGTGCGTTCGATGAATCTGGCGGTGGGGTTGAGTTCCAGCTCTCTTGCCCGCTGCGGCTTGTAGCCCAGCAATCCATAGTCCAGCAGAGCATCTTCGTTCCCATGGCAGGCGCCGCAACCCGGCCCTTTCTCTCTCAGGGGGTGGTGCAGTTTCGCCTTGATTTCAACCTTTCCCGCCTCATCGGCTTCTTCCCATTGCTGCTTCAATACGCGCGCCCAGGGAATGCTTTCCGCAATCAGAACCGGCTCACCTTTCAGGCGGGGCACAATCATGCCCCGGGCATGACTGCTGCCCGGAACCTGCATCCAGGCATACGCCAGTTGCTCGCCCTCGGGCCACCAGTGACAGGTCTCACAGGAAATATAGCGGCTGTGCATATTGAGAAAGGCCCGCTTGCGCGCATTGCTGCGGTGTGGGTTCTGCTGGTGGCAACTGCGGCAAAAGGTTGCAGGCAGGGCTTGGGCATCCTTTCTCTTGTGAAATGGCGGAACAAACAGGGGAGTCTCGACAGCCTCGGGAGAGGATTTCTCCAATTGTTCCTTTGCCCGCTGCAGTTCCGCGGCATCCGGCTGGGCCTGATCCATCTCCTGCACCAGGGGATTGGCCAGGGCGATAGAAGCAGCCAGGAAATAGAGGAACAGGAAACGGCGGATGATCATTTTTTCTTCCCCTTCAGAACGACCCGGGATTTCTTGCCCCTGCGATCAGGCATTTCCAGCATGCGCCGTCGAAATACGCCGCCGCCCAGGGCGGAATAGACCTTTCCCTTGACCGGACGGGCAAACAGGTTGCCCAGCAACCAGACCACCAGCATCAATGCCGTCAGCGCCACCAAGACCACCATTGCCCGCGCCCAGTTGGAATCCGCATCAAAACCCTCCGGCAGCGCAGGCAGGCGTTCCGGCTTCATCTCCAGCAGCACCGGCGTCAGATCCATATCATGCATGTCGGTATACAGGAAACCCCGGTTTGCATCATTCCCGGCATAGCTGTGACAAGCTTCGGCCGCGCAGGTCTTGGCCAATGTTTCCTTGTGCGTGGAAGCGCCCGGCTTCTCATCTTCCTGGATCTTGTGCTGCAACCCGGCCGGGGCATGACAGTCCAGGCAGGAAGCGCCGGATTCCCGCCCTGCAGCGATGAGGCGGCCATGCAGGGTCAGGTCATAGCTGGCATTTGCGAGTACAAAGCGGGGGGATGCGGGTTCCGGTTGCTCTCTTCCCGCCTCCCGCTCCACCTTGCTCATGCGCGCCCGGTCGCCATGGCATTTGGCGCACATCCGGTTGCCTTCTTCCTTGGTCCAGCGCCCGCCGAGCAGGCGGCGCAGAATATGGCCGGTGTAGCGTTGCCGCCAGACATCATCCTTGTGGCAGTTGCCGCAGGCCTCCTCACTGTGCTGGAACAATTCCCGGAAGCGAGGCATCTGCACCTCGCTGATGTAACCGGTATTGCTGTGGCACAACCGGCAGGAGGGATTGGCATCCTTCACCGACTCCTCCAGGCGGTTGTTGCCGGTGAAACCCTTGCTGCGCCCTTGTCGATGAACAGAGGCCTGCATTTCCTCGGCGACTTCCTTGTGGGTATAGGCGGCGCCTTCCGAAGGTTCTTCCAGGTGGCATTCGGCGGCGCAATCCACGCCCTTGTCCTCCTTGTGGGGAAAGTAGCGGATTTCGGCGTGACAGTCGCTGCAAGGCACATTGCCATGCAGGGAGGCGGCATAGTGATCCCGGTCGATGGTCAGATCACGGGACAAACCCTGGTCATTGACAAACTCCAGCCCCGGCAGGCTGTGACATACCAGACAGCCGTCCGGATCCATCTGTCTCGGCGCGGCGCTCGCCGTCTGGCTCCATACCAGCAACCCCAAAGCCAGCAGTAACAACAGCAGCAGCACCCGGCTGCGCAGAAAGCTGTCCTTGCCCGGTTTGTGCAGGGCGATCCATTCGGGCAGGGGATGAAACTCCACATCTTTCTTCTTGCGCTTGTGACGGATTTCCGGCGGCACGGTAAGCCAGTCGATAGCGCCCCAGTCGCAAACATCGGCGCATTCGTGGCAGGACATGCAGGAAAGCTGATCCACCACCGCAATCTTGTCCACCATGGTGATGGCGCCGCACATGCACTTGCGGGCGCATTCGTTGCAGCCGGTGCAGCGGTTGCGCTCCACCCGGATGCGCCGGGTAAAGCGGAATTTCGATCCCAGGCGATTCACCAGGGCATCGATGGCGCCAATGGGACACAGAAAGGAGCAGTATGCCCTGCCCTTGTTGGCGAACACTCCAAGCAACAGCACCAGCCCCAGATTGACCATCCCCACGGTGGTAACGAGAAAGGCGACGCCCCGCCAGTCGCCGCTGAAGGCCTGGAAGATGCGCGGCACGGTAATGAAGTTGCACAGGGTGCAGGCGCTCACCCCCAGCATGGGCATGAGCAACACAAAGGTGAGAAAGTAGCCATAGCGGATCGGCACCTGAGGCAGCCAGCGGTATTCCAGCTTCCAGCGCTCGCCGGTTACGCGGCTGGCCAGTTCCGGGACGCCGCCCATGGGACACAGATAGGAACACCAGATGCGGCCGAAGAAAAAGGTGGTTACCAGGATGAAGGCGAGAAAGCCCGCGCCAATGGCGGCCACACTGAGCTGGCTGAGAAAATCCTCCCAGGTCATGCCGGGAAAATACAGATAGAAACGCCGCATGCACAAAGGCCCGCACAGATCCGGATTGCCAAACAGGGAGGGAATCAGGGTAAAGGGCGCCAGCAACAGCAGCGTGGCCAGAACGATGAGCGTATAGCGGTATTTCTGCCCTGCCGGAATATTTTTCAGTCTGTGGAAGAGTTTCATCTCGGTTCAATCATCAAAGGAGTGACAGGCGCGGCACAGACTGCCATCCCTGGCGGGAAGGCGCATCAATACTTCCGCCGCCAGGCGCCGGTATTGCAGCGTCACGGGCCTGCCCAGTTTCTTTTCAAGTTCAGGCAGGCGTTCTTCCTTGTCCGCCTGATAAATGGGGCTCCAGCGGCTGGGCAGGTATTCCGGTCCCTCCTCCACGCCTCGATCCGCCGTTTGCCGCCCCGCCGGGTGCTGCGGATCGATTACGCCTTTTTCATGGGGGCTGTGGCAGGTCACGCAGGTGACATGCCCTTTGCCGTCCAGGGGGAGAATGATTCCGTGCTCCTTCTCCGCGGCCTGTATGTTTTCCAGCATCTTTTCCTCCACCTTGCGGCTATGGGCCAGCGCATTGAGATGGGGCGTCTTCAGATGGCAGCCCAGGCAGATGCGCTCCACGGGCAGGCGCAGCTCCACCTCATCGCGTTCGGGCGGGTGCTCGCGATCCGGCGTCTCGCGATGACAGTAGTTGCAGGTTTCCTCCCTGGGCGCGCCCTTCTCGTCGAGCTGCACATGAATGTTCAGGCGTTGATAGGGCTTTTCGTCATGACACTGAAAGCAGAATGCATCCAGCTTCTTCCAGGGACCGCCACGCAGAAAATCTTCGGCTTCCACATCGATATCTTCCCTGCGTTTGTCCTCCAGGTCTTCGATTCCGTGGCAGGTGGCGCAGGTCAGCCTGCCCTTGTCGTCGGCGCGCATGCCATCCGGCAAGGTCATGCTCTCAGGAATGGCCACTGCCACGGGATGATGCCGGGAAGACAGCTCCAGGGCATGCCCGGATGTCGCCAGCAACAGGCAGAAAAGCATTGTTAACCCGGCAGCGCGTTTTGCCTGCACACGGCGCCTTGTTCCGCTGCATGCTTGAAGCCCTGAATACGACATATATTGTTGCCGCATGTCAGAGTCCGGCCTGCCCCGCCAGCCCGTGGGCATGGCAGTCCCGGCAGTCTCCCCAGGCCTGATGTACGCCGGACAGGCCATTGCCCGTATCCAGTTGCGAGTCCTGCCCGGTGCGTTCCATTTGATGGCAGAGCACGCAAAGCTGCGCATACTCCCCGTTGCCCGTCCACACGGGGATGTTATCCAGACCCAGGGCGGGATCCAGGCGGGAAACGCCCTTGGCGGAATTGTCGATGATCAGCCCGGTGTTTTCCGTACCATGCATGGCATGGCAATCGGTGCAGTCCACACGGGAGGAATACTCGTAGCCATCACGCAACCCGGTGTAAGTGCCGTCTCCACCGCGACGATGGCCGTGAAAATCAATGAAGTTGTAGTTGTCTTCCATGGCGATGAGGGGGGCGCGCCAGTGCCTGTCCCCTATCTCAAAGCCGGAAATCTGATGATCCCGATTGTGGCAGCGCAGGCAGAAATCGGCGCTGGAGAAATAGGGGCTCATGAGTTTCTGCGCATCGGGAAACAGGGTCAGATCCTGGCGCACCTGGAAATCGCCATCCATGTCGGAATCGTCATGACAGGCGACGCAGGCCGCGTCTCCCGTCCGTTGGGGAAACTCATGCTGGAAACGCCCGTCACGGTGGGGCATGGCGGGAAGATCCGACGAATTGTGGCAGATCTCGCAAGGACGCTCCCGCCCGGTGCCGTTGTCCCCGTGGCAGCCCATGCAACTGGCGTACCCCTTGTCCTGAACGATGGCGCGTATATTTCCGGCCTGGGGCCGTTGATGAATGCGGCGCAGGACATGGCAGGCGGCGCATTCCTCCAGCTTCCAGGCGGCGCCATCGTCATGATTGCGATCCAGCAGCAGACTTTGCGCCGGCGCAGGCTGCCACCACAGCAGCATCAGCCCCAACAGCAGGCAGGGGTATCTGTTCAGTCTCATGGGCCTATCTCCCGGTGGCAATCGAAACAGTAGGAAGGATTGTGGCAGCTGCTGCATTTCTGCGGATCCATGCGCGCCTCCAGACCGTGGGACAGGCGGTATCCCAAACCATGTTCCCGGTGGCTGGCGGCGTCCCGCCGAAAATGGCAGTCCACGCAGTAGTTCAGATCCAGGTGGCAGCTGCTGCAGGCGCGTTCGTCCTCCAGGGCGTCCGGTCCGTGCAGACGCACATAGTCGAGGTCGTGATCCCTGGGCCAGATTTTTTTCGGATCCGGATGACACAGGCGGCATTCCGTGGGGGCGCTGCGGTCTTCCACATGGCAGGAATGGCAAATGGCTTCCAGGGGTTCATTCGCCACCGCACTCATTTCCCCGACGGCTTCGGGATCGGTTTCGTCGATCTTGCCGAAAGGATGACAGGCCAGGCAGAGGACGCCGGATTCCTCCATGGCCTGATCATGGGCATTGTGGGGAAAATACAGCGCCGGACGCTGGTCGACGCGTTTTTCCCACCAGCGCTTTTCCTCCGGTGCATCTCCTGCAACCACCATCAGGGACAACAGACTCAACAAAATGACAGACGAGATATGTTTCATCGGTAGTCCTCCGCGCCCCGCGCCGGCAGTTGATACACCAGACGCAGGCCAAACCGAACCTGGTTGTAGTCTTCCCAGCGGCCGCTGGAACGCGCCAGCTCCAGCATGGAGCGCAGACGCAGATCCCGGCTCCACATCCAGTCCAGACGCACTTCCCCGGCAATCACGGTTCTGCTGCCGTCGAGACGGCTGTACTCGTTTCTGGCGGCTGCATTCAACTCCAGCAGCAGGCGGCTGTTCAGGGGACGCCGGTAACCCGCGAGCAAACCACCCGCATGCTCGCCGTCCCCCGCCAGCCATTCCATGCGCCCTTCCACAGTGGCGCCATTCGGCAACTTCCAGTTGAGGGTCAGATCCGCTCCCGCACCGTCCACTCCCTCTTCCCGGGCAATGGCGCGCAGGTTCGCGCCCCAGGTGAGAGTTTGGCTGTAGCGCCCCTGGTAACCTCCCTCCACCACCGTCTGACTGCCCCTGGCGTAATAGCCATAGTAGCGGTCGGCAAAGGTGACAGGTGCTTCCGGCGGGTCATAACGGCGCCCCCTGAGCAGCAGTTGACTGTAACCATCGAGACGCATGCGCGCCTGGGCATCGAAGCTTTCCAGGCCAATACCATCCGTATCCAGCACCATGGCGGCGGACAGTTCCACCGGCGGCAGATCCGCCACGGGCAACCAGTTCCCGGAAAAACTGCCATCCAGCTTCCATGTATCGACGCCGGACCAGTGATAGCGCATGCCCAGCCCGATGCTGGAGTTGTCCAGCCAGTCCAGATGCGCTGTATCCAGGGGGCAACTCATGCGCACGCCCGTCATGTATTTGCTTTCCGGCTTGTCCATTCCGTCGTTGCCACCATCGGGAATGAAATACAGCTCGGTGCGCCGGGGTTTGCCGGCAAACCACTCCCACTGTCCGCCTTTGGCATCCCGCCAACGCAGGTCTAGGCCGTCCAGGGTGGAATAGCCGGCAGTGCCGATATGCTCGAAACGGCCAGCTTTTGCTTGCAGCTTGTTGTCGAAGAAGTCTTTTCCCAGGTACAGGCGATGCAGATTCATCCAGCTTTCCAGCCGGGAAGCGCCGTAATTGCCCAGCAGGCCCCAGGTCAGACTGTCATCACGGCTGCGATAGTCCAGATTGAGCCATTGCTCCACATGGTTGCCGGAATCGAAATAGCTGTCCGACTGAAAACGGGTTTCCAGGCTGCCGCTCCAGGCGGCGTACACGGGCTTCGCCACCACTACAGCGGCAAACAGCAGCACCACCCGCAAACAGGCAGAGGAATAGTGATACGAAGGCATGAAAACGAAATACGGCTACACATCTTCCCCGGAGCCGGTCAGCTTTTTCTGACGCCACAGCGCCCAACCAGCCAACCCGGCCAGCGCAACCATACAACCACCGCAAACCGAGCAGCGACCGGTACTGGTTACGGAACAACCGCCACCACCCGCCAGGGCAATTTGCGACAGCGCCATCCCTGCACCGATACATCCCGCCTGCAACGCAGACTTCAGCTTCTTCTTTTTATGCATGGACAAGCTCCAAAAAAAACCTGCCTCCACAATGGGAGGCAGGTACAGGCTCAACGGGGATTAGCAGTTTTCCGGCAATGTACAGGTGGCGACGACTGCGCCCTTGCTGTCGGCAATGGCAAAGTGGCCAAGATCCACCGTGCGGATGACCACATAGCCAGCCAGGCCATCGTGGGCCGGCTTGACAGCCAGGATGTCGTCAGAACCCAGATTGCTCCAGTTCTTGCCGTCCAGGGAATGCAGGATCTGCAACTTGCCGGCAGTGTTGAAAGCACCCCGGTACGGCAGGGTCACCAGCATTTCCACATCCAGCAAGCCATTGATGACATCACCCTCGGAATTGATGACTTCAACCACCAGCACATCGGAAGCCAGCTTACTGCCCTTGTCGGCCACGGCCTTGGCGGCATCTGCAGGATTCGCGCCATCCTTCACTTCCGCCAGGGAGGCGCGGAAGCTGGTATAGGGCATAATCATATCCAGCACAAAACCGGATCGGGTCATGACGCTGATGCTGCGGATGGGAGCGACACCGTAATTCGGCCTGAAGAGATAGGTGTCTTCACCCGACAGCTCGTCCATCACCACCTTGCGGTACGCTTCATCCCAGATGCCGGCCTTGTTGACAGCCTTGGTCATTGAATACAGCTGCGCGATACCGCGCTGGGAAGGCGCAATTTCGTTATTCAGGCGGGTCATGGATGGATTCACCAGGCTGTAGTAGAGGATATCCTCCACAGTCACGGTTACAGTGCCTTCCTCGTCCACTTTCATGTACGGCATATCCAGAATCACCAAGCCATCTTCCACCATTTTTGGATCAGGCAGGGTGGTGATTTCCTTCACATTGCCAGTGCCCAGGATGCTGTCCGGCGCCACCAGAGAACTGATTACGCCATTGCTCTTGCGGTTGTGGCAGCTCTCGCATTCCAGCGCCTCTGTGGAAGGCCGGGTGTTGTGCGACATGAGATAGTGATTGATTTCGGTCCATACCATAGCCACATCCGGATTGGGTACGCCTTTGCCGGCCAGTAGCTTGTCATAGATTTTCTTCAACGCCTTGAAGCCTTCATAGGTTTCCGGATCACCGTAGCGCAAGCTGCCATGGGAGATGCGTGCGGAGACTTCCAGCACCACTTCCCCTGTATCCGGATCCTTGACCTGACCCACTTCGGTACCATCTTCTTTTATCACATGCTCAAACACGCTGTTGCGCTCTGTTTTCGTAAGCACCCGGTCATTGTTTTTGTCTTTCCAGAAATAGCGTGCCCGCGGGTTATACGGAACCATGCGCAACTTGCCATCCTCTTCCCGGCGGTATTGATAGAGGATTTGTAGTTCGCGCCCACGGTTTTTCTTGTTGGTGATATGGCAGGCCTGACAGGAAACCTCATCCAGATGGGTCTGGGTGATGCTCTCCAGTTCATCTTTTGAATAACCGCGCAGGTCGCCACCAAATTTCCACAACGCCAGGTGCGCTTCCGCCATGTTCTTGTGACCGGAAGGGGAAATCGGCGCCGGGCCGGTATCATGACAGTAGAGGCAGGATTTTGCCTGGGGCTGAAAGTCCCGGTTGTCCTGCACGTTCATGTCCGAGTTACCCTTGAGGAAGTTGTGATCCGCATCCAGATCCACGCTTTCCCAGGATTCCCGGTAGTAGTTGCGGGCATGGCAGGCATTGCAGCTCTGGATTTCCCGCGATTCGCCATTGGCTTCGGTAAAGATCTTGCCGAAGTGAACATCATCCTTGTAGTCATCGACGATCATGCCGTCTTCGTCATACACCGCGGCAGCATCCTCACCGAAACCATAGTAGCCGCGGCGGGAATTGCTGGTACTGTGACATTGCATGCAGGTGTCATTGGGAGGAAAACCCATCATGGGGATGGATACCTTGCCATCCTTGTCGAACGCTGCCGGGTTCCAGGTCAGGCGCGGCTTGCCATCCTTATTCAGATCCAGCTCGTACTCCACATCCATGCCATGGCGCCCTTCTTCCACGACAATATTTTTCTTGGCCACGGTCACCAGGTTGGTATCCTTGTTGACGCCTTCGGGATGCCTGATATTCAGGTATTCCAGTATCGCCGTAGCGTTGTAGCGAAAAAGGCCTTTGTCGATCATATTGTCACGACGCAGCGTTCTCCACAGGTCATAGCCATCCGGCCCGTCTTCCACTTCAAGCCGCTTGTCAAATGCCTGCAGGCGACTCTGGTCGATATGGCACATCAGGCAGTCATTTTCCACCACGCCGCTTTTCTTCCAGTCCCACTGGGCAACCACACTGGAATCGACAACCTTGTTTTCGGAATTGGTGCCACGATTATAGTAATCGCCATCAAAACGCTTCACGGTTTTGGGATCCACCTCATCGTAGCGACGCCCCTGGCGATCTTTTTCCATCCAGCCACCACCACTGTGGCAACCCTCACAGCGCATGATGATGCCCGCTGCTCCATAGTCGGCAAAATCATCTGCGGAAGCATTGTCCTTCTTTGCCAGCTGCTCAGGATTGTTGCTGCCCATGCAATTGTATCCACCAAAATATCCGGGGCCGACCAGTTGCGGCAAGCCGATTCTGGCACCGTAGCTGTCATCGGTTTCATCTCTGCCCTGTTCAATATGAAAAGAGTGGGTAATGGACTCATAATCATGGCACTGGCCGCAGCTGGTGCGGGGACTGTACGGCTCACCGCTTTTCAGCACATGCTTGCCTGCTTCATCCAGTAGTGGAATAGCCGGATGCAATGCTTCTTTATCCACCGACTGTCCCCAAGCAGGAGCAATTGCCGTAGCCATAATTATCATCAACGCCCCTATGGACATTCGCCGCACTATTTTCATTTTTTCTTTCCCCTGGTTTGATTTTTCAGGCTCAGCATTGCTCCCGGGCATGCTGAACCCGTACTTCTGGTCAGGAAGACATGGCAACATTGATGCCAAACCAAAGTGTTTTCACGATATCAACGACTTGCTTCAGGAAGCAGTTATCCCGGAACATTGAAATTGGGTGAAATGACACTAGTGGCTGGGGCAAATCGCACAGCTTGGGCGAGCAAAAATTGACAACGGCAAGCATTGTTCATACGGTAGCCGGTCTACATGAACAAGATACTTATCATTGAAGACGAAGCTGTTATCCGCAATGCGGTAAAGAAGCTGCTGGAGCGCAACGGCTATGCCGTTGGTACCGCAGAATCCGTTGAGGAGGCACTGGATAAGCATAATCCCGGCAGTTATCAGCTGCTGATTGTGGACATTCGCCTGCCCGGCAAGCCCGGCACAGAGATGATCACCCTGGGCGGTGATACCCCTGTGCTGATCATGACCAGCTATGCCAGCGTACGCTCCGCCGTGGATGCCATGAAACAGGGAGCTGCAGATTACATCGCCAAGCCTTTCGATCATGAAGAGTTGTTACTGGTTATCAAACGACTGCTTCGCCAGCACCGCGATGCCCGCACCACGCAGGCGCTCAAGTCCGATCTGGCACAGACCTATCCGGTCACAGGCATGATCGGCAGCTGCCCGGCCATGCTGAAGGTGTGTGGCGAAATCGAAAAAGTCGCTCCAACGGATGCCTCCGTACTCATCCTCGGAGAATCGGGAACCGGAAAAGAACTGGTGGCCCGGGCCATACATGAGCAAAGCGCCCGCAGCAAAGCGCCCTTCATCACCGTCAATTGCGCCGCCATCCCCGAATCCCTGGTGGAATCAGAGCTGTTTGGTCATACCAGAGGCGCATTCACCGGTGCGGAAAAAGCGCGTTCAGGCATGATTCAGGCCGCGGACGGGGGCACACTGTTTCTGGATGAAATCGGCGAGCTGCCGGTTAGCGCTCAGGCGAGATTGCTGCGGGTACTGCAAGATGGGGAAATGCGCAAGATCGGCTCAGACCAATTGCAGCAGGTGGATATCCGCCTGCTGGCCGCAACCAACCGCAACCTGAAACAAATGGTGCAGGAAAGCAACTTCCGCAGCGATCTCTATTTCCGCCTGCAAGTGGTGGAGATCAACCTTCCCGCCCTGCGCGAGCGTGAAACAGACATCATCAGCCTTTCCCATGAGCTGCTGAAACAGACCTGCAAACAGCTGAATCGCCCACTGCTGGCCCTGCCCGACAAAGCCCTGGATGCCATTCGCAGCTACCATTGGCCAGGTAACGTGCGGGAACTGAAAAACGCTATCGAACGGGCCGTGATCCTCACCGACGGCAACGAAATATCAACCGAACTACTGGGCATCGAACCCGGCAACAGCGACGACCAGCTGGCGGTGGATGATTTATCTCTGGAAGATTACTTCAAACAATATGTACTCACCCACCAGGCCGAAATGACCGAAACAGAACTGGCCAAAAAGCTCGGCATCAGCCGCAAGACATTGTGGGAACGGAGGCAGAAGCTGGGCATTCCCCGTGCGGGTGGCACAGCACACGCATGAAAACCAGCAACCAGTCATGAGCAGCGGGAAATTCTATTCGGCCTGACCTCATTGGTCGCCATTGATACAGATGAAAGAATACGCTGAAAAGATAGTTAAGAAGTTAAATAGTTCTGAAATGTGGCCGGGGATTACATCTGTTAAGCGACCAAACGATTTAGGCTCTTCGATGTTTCGAGTGGATTTTATTTTCCGCTCAGCTTGGAACCTAGACAAATTCCACTCAAAACATCGAAGAGCCAGAAATAAACTGACATTCCAGCTAAACCACCCAGCGCACCCAAGGCAACGAGGAGAGGATAGAAAGGCGACACATTGTAATACAGCGGGAAATCAATTGAGTCTGGCTCCATTTATGAGTCATTATTGTAGAAAAACAAACAAAGCATGAACTATAGAAATATAGGATTGGCGCTTATTATCGGCTCCGTATTCGTTTGGTTGACCGATAGAATTTCACAAATTATTTCTGCTTATTTTGGGGAGTTATATTGTGGGGAGCACTATATGCAGCCAGTAGACGGTGTTGTTGGAGACGGCTCTTGCGGGTTTAGTGCAGACATGTATCTTGCGGCCTTTCTTATTACTGTATTTCTACTAGGTGCCGCCCTTTTTATTGCTTCAAACAGAAAGTCATGAAAAAGCACATTACCCACGCCCTGAGGCACCCCATCAGCAAAAAACGGGCTAATTTGCCAGCCCTTTCACAAGCTCGAGCAGGTCTTGCGCTCCAGCATTGGGAACAACGGCGTCAGATTCGATTGTTTTTCACACAGCAAGCACTCCAAACAACCAAATTTGATACCAACTGAATCACCCGACACGGCCCGCCGGAAAGCACCGCGAAAGACCATCCCACTCTGCCAGGATTCCCCACAGCTTCGTTACCAAACCACCCACCATCCGTTACCTTTCGTAACAAATTAGCTGCTCTCCAGTGCATAAACGTGACACATTTCCCGTAGCAGCACTGTTTATATGCATGGCGCATATCTTGCTTGCCTTATTCTGATGCCACCGTGCAAATTGTGGCAATACAGGAAAAAAACAATCTATCTCCCATTCCAATTTAAGAGAGAGTAAATCCGATGAGCAAACACGCTTCTTACTGGAAAGCGAACCTGCGCCTGGTACTTGGATGCCTGGTGGTGTGGTTCCTTGCCTCGTTCGTGTTCGGCATTTTGCTTGCTGAACAATTGAACAGCATCCGTCTTGGTGGCTATAAACTAGGTTTCTGGTTTTCCCAGCAAGGTTCCATCTACATCTTCGTGGCCCTGACTTTTTTCTACGCCTGGCGTGCAAACAAGCTGGATCATGAGTTCGGCGTCCGCGAAGACTAAGAGGAATCATTGATGGATCTTCAAACACTTACCTACGTTGTGGTTGGCGCCACTTTTGCCTTGTATATCGGCATCGCCATCTGGGCACGCGCCAAATCTACAAGTGATTTCTACGTTGCTGGCAAGGGCATTCCGCCGGTTCTCAATGGTATGGCCACGGCTGCCGACTGGATGTCTGCTGCTTCCTTCATCTCCATGGCCGGCCTCATCGCTTTCTACGGCTATGGTGGCTCTGTATTCCTCATGGGATGGACGGGTGGCTATGTGCTGCTGGCCATGTTGCTGGCGCCCTATCTGCGCAAGTACGGCAAGTTCACCGTGCCAGAGTTCATCGGTGATCGCTACTATGGCAAGTCAGCGCGTATCCTGGCTGTCATCTGCCTGATCATCGCCTCCGTGACCTATGTTATCGGCCAGATGAAAGGCATCGGCGTGGCCTTTTCCCGCTTTCTGGAAACCGACTACGACACCGGCCTGTACATCGGTATGGGTATCGTGTTCATCTACGCGGTCATGGGCGGTATGAAGGGCATCACCTACACCCAGATCGCCCAGTACTGCGTGCTGATCTTCGCCTATACCGTTCCCGCCGTATTCATTTCCATGCATTTGACCGGCAACCCCATTCCCCAGCTGGGCCTGGGCAGCAAAATGGCGGATGGCAGCGGCATGTTCCTGCTGGACAAGCTGGATGAAACCCTGAAGGGGCTGGGCTTTGCGGAATACACGACGAATGCGCGACTTAGTACCTTTAATATGTTCGTCTATACCATGTCCCTGATGATCGGCACCGCCGGCTTGCCCCATGTCATCATGCGCTTCTTCACCGTACCCCGTGTGCGGGATGCCCGCGCATCCGCCGGCTGGGCGCTGGTATTCATCGCCCTGCTCTACACTGTTGCTCCTGCTGTTGGCGCCATGGCTCGCATGAACCTCATGGACACCATCCAGCCTGCTCCCGGCCAATGGCTGGAAGTGGAGCAACGCCCCCAGTGGTTCAAGAACTGGGAAAAGACCGGCCTGCTGAAGTTCGAGGACAAGAACGGCGACGGCAGGATCCAGTATGTTGCCGATCCCGAGAAGAACGAGATGGTAAAGGTTGACCGTGACATCATGGTGCTTGCCAACCCGGAAATCGCCAAGCTTCCCAACTGGGTGGTAGCCCTGGTGGTTGCTGGTGGTCTGGCAGCCGCGTTGTCCACGGCAGCAGGCCTGCTTCTGGCAATATCATCGTCCATATCCCATGATTTACTGAAAGGGGTGTTCACACCCAATATTTCGGAAAAATCAGAACTCATGGCCAGCCGCGTCGCCATGGCGGGAGCTATTGCGGCTGCGGGGTATCTGGGGTTGCATCCACCGGACTTTGCAGCAGGGACGGTGGCCCTGGCCTTTGGCCTGGCGGCATCGTCCATTTTCCCCGCGTTGATGATGGGCATCTTCTCCAAGAGGATGAACAAGCAGGGCGCCATGGCGGGGATGCTGGTAGGTATCGGCATCACCCTGTTCTATGTATTCCAGCACAAGGGTATTTTCTTCATTGCTGACTGGAAATATCTGCAGAGCTGGGGCAGCAACTGGTTCCTGGGTATTGAACCCAATGCCTTTGGTGCCATCGGGGCCGTGTTCAACTTCACTGTTGCATTCCTGGTAAGCAGAGTGACTGCACCACCTCCGGAACATATCCAGCACATGGTTGAGGACATTCGTGTTCCAGCCGGCGCTGGGGATGCAGCCGGGCATTGATGGTGTTGTAAGCCGTACAGAAAAAGGCTCCGCCAAGGAGCCTTTTTCTTTCCATTGCTGAAATATTTGCGGTCAGTCATTTTTTACTATAAGAAGTGACTGATCAGAAATTTTTCTGGGAGTCAGTACATCAATTCATATGAAATTGCTCAAACGTTTTTATCAATCCGGCCGCCATGTAAAGCTGGCAGTCATCCTTGCTCCGCTACTGGCCATCGGAGGATATATTCTCACGGGGATTTATCTTGACGAAAAAATCGAGGAACAGCCCGGTGTCGCCAAGGCCATGGCACTGCAGCCAGGTTGCCATTTACTGACCGGCGTGTGCGAACTGCTGCACCGGGAAATTGCTGCCAATATTGCCATTGAAGAAAAGCAGGGAAAGCAGTTTGTATACCTTGCCAGCAGCGTACCTCTTCAGGGTGTACTGCTGTCTTTAGACGATAGCGAGCCCGCCTCCATGCTCAGCCGCGGCACCGCAAAACGCTGGGTACTGGAACTGCAGCAACCCGTTACAGAAAACGCCGTTATCCGTCTGGCAATCGCAGGAGGCAAAAACCGGTTTTTCGCTGAAATTCCCGCTATCAGGTAAATCGAGCAATATATGGAAATCGAACTACAGGAAATTCGAGACTTCATTGCAGCCATTCCGCCTTTCGACAGGCTGCCGAAAAATGTTCTGGATGCCCTCACCTCCGCATTGTCGATTCAGTATGTGCGGCGCGGCAAAACTATTCCGATGGAAAAGGATTCAGCACCTACCCTGCATATACTGCGCCAGGGAGCTATCTCCCTGTATTCCGGCAAGGACAATCTCATGGGGATGCTCGGCGAAGGCGATGTCTGCACCAGCTTTTGCGCCGCTGAAGTAATGCCGGATTTCTATGTGAAGGCAACGGAAGACACTTTGCTATACAGCATTCCCTGTGACAAATTGTCCCGGTTAGTGGAAGACGATCAGTCAGTGCTGCATTTTATACGCCATTCAGCAGCACAACGCCTTAAAGAAGCCGTATCCAACATGCAGGAGCAAAGCAGCTCCAACCTGCTGCATACCTACGCTGGCGACATTTGCCGGGGAGAACTGATTACCGCTTCTCCTGACACATCGATTCGGGACGGTGCCCGCCTGATGTCTGAACATGGTGTTTCCTCACTGATTCTGCTGGACGGCAATGAACCTGTGGGGCTGGTCACCGACCGGGATATCCGAAAACGCTGCGTGGCGGTCGGGCTTGCCATCAGTTCACCCATAAGCAAAATAATGACCAGGAAAATCACCAGCCTCAACGCCAGCGAAAGCCTGTTTGATGCGCTGCTGGTGATGACCCGCGAACAGGTGCACCATTTGCCGGTTTTTGATGACAGTGGGCTCAAAGGCATAATCACCACCACCGACATCATGCGCCAGGAAGGACTCAGCGCAGTGCATCTGACCGGTGCCATTCGCAAGGCACCATCTCTTGAGGCATTGGTAGAAGCCAGTAAGATGCTGCCGCGCATCCAGTTACAGCTCACCAATATGGGAGCAGATTTGCGCCATGTAGGCTTTGCAGTTACAGCAGTCACCGGCGCCATCACCCGGCGGCTGATAGAGCTGGCAGAAGCAGATCTGGGCCCAGCTCCCGTGCCCTATGCCTGGATCGCAGCAGGTTCCCAGGCGCGCTGGGAACAGACCAGCCATTCAGATCAGGACAACGGGCTGATCATATCGGACAAGATGCAGCCAGGTGATGATGAATGGTTCGAATCCCTGGCTCGGTTTGTCAATAACGGCCTGGATGCCTGCGGCTATGTGTATTGCCCCGGGGATGTCATGGCCAGCAATCCCAAATGGCGGCAGCCGGTTTCGGTATGGCAAGGTTACTTTGAACAATGGATAGAACAACCTGAACCTATGGCTTTGATGTTGTCCAGCATCTTCTTCGACCTGCGGGTAATTCACGGCAAGGAAAAGCTGTTGAAGAAAATCCGCAAAAACACACTGCAGAAGGCACCCAGGAACCAGCTATTTCTGGCGCATATGACACGCAATGCGCTAACCCATCGCACCCCCCTGGGTTTCTTCCGCGACTTTGTGTTGGTGCATGACGGCCAGCACGACGACACTCTGGATCTGAAACACTCCGGGCTGGTGCCTATTATCGACATGGCGCGTATCTATGCCCTGGCCGAAGGACTGCACGAAATCGGTACGGAAGACCGCCTGCGCGCTGCGGCCGGTACTCCGTCGCTGAGCAAAGGAGGTTCAGCCAATCTGCTGGACGCCTTTGAATTCATCAGCAACCTGCGCCTTGAGCACCAGGCAGCACAAATCCGTGAAGGGGAAAGTCCGGACAACTTCATGTCCCCCAAACAGCTGTCCAAACTGGAGCGCGAGCACCTCAAGGACGCTTTCAAGGTAGTGCAGACCATGCAGGCCATTCTGGAAATGCGCTATCACACCGACAGAATCTGATGTTGAACTGGCTGTTCAATCTGGAAACCAAGCGCAAACGTCTGCTGGATAAGGCACCCGCCGGACCCCTCAGAAACTACCTGGAGTCGCCTTTTCCAGACAAAAACAGCAGCATTTACGGCACGGCATTATTGGCCTTGGATTTCGAAACCTCCGGTCTGGATGCAAACAAAGACCACCTGCTCAGTGTCGGCTATATCGAGCTGCGGCAGAACAGGATCATACTGGATACCGCCCACCACCAGATCATTCACAGCACACGCGACATAAGCGGCGAGAATATCAGCATTCATCGCATCACCCATGATCAGGCAGCCCAGGGGCTAGCCCTGGCCAAGGTGGTGGAATCCATCCTGCAACAACTGCAGGGAAAAGTGCTGCTGGCCCACCATGCGGCGGTGGAAATCGGCTTTCTGCAACAGGCCTGCAAAACGCTGTACGGGATGGCTCCTGTATTCCCCGCGATCGACACCATGCAACTGGCCCGGCGGCGCCTGGAACGCCAGCAGCAACCCTGCAAGGCCAATCAGTTGCGGCTGTTCAACCTGCGCAAGCAATACGGGCTGCCCGCATACCAGGCACATAATGCACTCATGGACGCCATCGCCACCGCAGAACTGTTTCTGGCCCAGCTCGCCCATAGCAACTACCGGAAACCGCCACCCCTGAAGAATTTTCTCCTGCACCCTTGACCTGTGCCCGGGAGTGGAATAAAACGAATCAACCAAACAACGGAGATTATCATGTCAGAAGATATCATCTACCCTGTTCCTGAAGCCTTTGCCGCCCAGGCAAATATAACCGCCGAAGAATACCGGAAAGACTACCAGCGCTCGGTGGAGAATCCGGAAGACTACTGGGCCGAACAGGCCATAAAATACCTGCACTGGTTCAAGGGATGGGACGAGGTTCTGAACTGGAGCTTCATGGAAGACGACCTGCATGTCGAATGGTTCAAGGGCGGCAAGCTGAATGTGTCCTGGAACTGCCTGGATCGTCACCTGCACACCCGCGGCGACCAGACCGCCATTCTCTGGGAGGGCGATGATCCCAATGAAGACAAGAAGATCAGCTACCGGGAGCTGCATGCAGACGTCAACAAGTTCGCCAATGTACTCAAGGACAGGGGCGTAAAGAAAGGCGACCGGGTATCCATCTACATGCCCATGATCCCGGAGGCCGTGGTGGCCATGCTGGCCTGCACGCGCATCGGCGCCGTGCATTCCATCGTCTTCAGCGCCTTCTCCCCCGACGCCCTGAAAAACCGCATTCTCGATTCCGACTGCCAGGTGCTCATCACCGCCGACCAGTCCATTCGCGGCGGCAAGCGCCTGCCCCTGAAGGCCAACGCAGACAAGGCCCTGGACAACTGCCCCAACGTGCATACCTCCGTGGTGGTGCGGCGTGGCGGCGACCCCGTGGACTGGACCGAGGGCCGCGACATCTGGTACCACGAGGCCATGGCCGACGCCGACCCGGTTTGCGAACCCGAACAGATGGATGCGGAAGATCCCCTGTTCATCCTCTATACCTCCGGCTCCACGGGCAAGCCCAAGGGCGTATTGCACACCACCGGCGGCTACCTGCTGCAGGCGGCCATGACCCACAAGCTGGTGTTCGACTACAAGGACAATGAGGTGTACTGGTGCACCGCCGACATCGGCTGGGTAACAGGCCACAGCTACATCGTCTACGGCCCCCTCACCAATGGCGCCACCAGCCTCATGTTCGAGGGCATTCCCACCTATCCCAGCGCCAACCGCTTCTGGCAGGTCTGCGACAAACACCAGGTATCCATTTTCTACACCGCCCCAACCGCCATTCGCGCCTTGATGGCCCAGGGCGAGGATATCGTCAGGGAGACCTCGCGCAGCAGCCTGCGCCTGCTGGGCACCGTGGGCGAGCCCATCAACCCGGAAGCCTGGGAATGGTATTACCGGGTGATCGGGGAAGAACGCTGCCCCATTGTCGATACCTGGTGGCAGACCGAAACCGGCGCCCACATGCTCACCCCCCTCCCCGGCGCCACGCCCCTGAAGCCAGGCTCGGCCACCTTCCCCTTCTTCGGCGTTCAGCCGGTATTGCTGGACGACGAAGGCAAGGAGATCAACGGCAACCCCGCTACCGGCAACCTGGCCATCAAGGCACCCTGGCCATCCATGATGCGCACCCTGTACGGGGATCACCAGCGTTTCTATGAAACCTACTTTCAGATGTATCCGGGCTATTACTTTACCGGCGATGGCGCCCGCCGCGATGCCGACGGCTACTACTGGATCACCGGCCGCGTGGACGATGTGCTGAACGTATCCGGTCACCGCTTGGGCACGGCGGAAATTGAATCCGCCCTGGTGCTGCATCCCAAGGTCGCCGAAGCTGCCGTGGTGGGCTATCCCCACGAAATCACCGGCCAGGGCATCTACGCCTATGTCACCCTCATGAGCGGCGAAGAATACAGGGATGAGCTGAAAGACGAGCTGGTGGCCCTGGTGAGAAAAGAAATCGGTCCCATCGCCAAGGTCAATCTCATCCAGTGGGCGCCGGGGCTGCCCAAGACCCGTTCCGGCAAGATCATGCGCCGCATTCTGCGCAAGATCGCCGCCAACGAGATCGACAGCCTGGGCGACACGTCTACCCTGGCCGATCCGTCGGTGGTGGAGGATCTGATTGCAAACCGGCTCAACCGGTAATTGCCTAAAAAGCCGTTCAACATTCATCACTCCGGCGAAAGCCGGAGCCTGGGAAAGCCAGCACCATGGATCCCGGCCTGCGCCGGGATGAGAAATGCTGCAACCCCGCCAACACAAAAAGAGATCCCCCCATGCCGGAACAAATCATTTGGTTCGAAGACCTCTCCATGGACAGTCTGCCCCTGGTGGGCGGGAAAAACGCCTCCCTGGGAGAAATGATCCGCAACCTGTCGCAAGCCGGTGTACGGGTTCCCGGCGGCTTCGCCACCACTGCCCATGCATTCCGCGAGTTTCTCGACTACAACAAACTCCGGGAGCGCATCGACCCCCTGCTGCACGAGCTGGACGTGAGCGACGTGGTTGCACTGGCGGCAGCTGGCAAGACCATTCGCCAGTGGGTGGTGGACGCCCCCCTGCCGGAAGCGCTGGAGGGAGCTGTTACCGCCGCCTACCGGAAAATGTACATCAATGGCGAAGCTCCCGCGGTGGCCGTGCGTTCTTCCGCCACTGCGGAAGATTTGCCCGACGCCTCTTTTGCCGGGCAGCAGGAAACCTACCTCAATGTGACTGGCCTGGAAAACGTGCTGCATTACATCCGCGAGGTTTTTGCCTCTCTGTACAATGATCGCGCCATCGCCTACCGGGTGCACCAGGGTTTCGATCATGGCCAGGTGGCCCTTTCCGCCGGCATTCAACGCATGGCGCGCTCCGACATCGGTTCCGCCGGGGTGATGTTCACCCTGGATACGGAATCCGGCTTCCGGGATGTGGTGTTCATCACCTCCAGCTACGGCCTGGGCGAGACTGTGGTGCAGGGTTCGGTAAATCCGGATGAATTCTATGTCCACAAGGACACTCTTTCCGCCGGAAGGCCCGCCATATTGCGCCGCAGCCTGGGCGGCAAGGCCATCAAGATGGTCTATGGGACTGACCCCCGTCAGCCGGTGAAAACCGTGGATGTGCCCGCAGACGAGCGGCAGCGCTTTTCCCTGAACGACGAGCAGGTGCAGGAGCTGGCCCGTTACGCCATCATCATCGAAAACCACTACCAACGCCCCATGGACATCGAATGGGCGCTGGATGGCGAAGACGGCGAGCTTTATATTCTCCAGGCGCGGCCAGAGACCGTGGAAAGCCGCACCGGCGCAGGGCTGGAAAATTATGAGTTACAGGAAACCGGCCCCCTGCTCTGCCAGGGGCGCGCCATCGGTCAGCGCATTGGCGCGGGTACGGCGAGAGTCATTCAGCACGCCACGGAAATGCACCGGGTACAGCCTGGCGACGTGCTGATCACCGACATGACCGACCCCGACTGGGAACCCATCATGAAGCGCGCCGCGGCCATCGTCACCAATCGCGGCGGGCGCACCTGCCACGCCGCCATCATCGCCCGGGAAATGGGCATTCCCGCCGTAGTGGGCTGCGGCGATGCCACGGAGAAGATCAACGAGGGCCAGCCGGTTACGGTTTCCTGCGCCGAGGGCGATGACGGCTTCATCTATGCAGGCCTGCTGAAATTCGAAATCAAACACACAGATATCGGCAACATGCCGGAACTTCCGGTAAAGATCATGATGAACCTCGCAGCCCCTTCGCGGGCATTCGGTTTTTCCCGCATTCCCAACCATGGTGTAGGGCTGGCCCGTCTGGAATTCATTATCAACAATACCATCGGCATTCATCCCAGAGCCCTGTTGGAGTTCGATCAGCAGCCTGCAGAAATACAGAAGCAGATACGCAATCGCATTTCCGGCTATTCCGATCCGCGCAGCTTTTATGTGGCCAAGCTGGTGGAAGGAATTGCCACCCTTGCCGCTGCGTTTAAAGGCAAACCGGTGATCGTGCGTCTGTCGGATTTCAAGTCCAATGAATATGCCAATCTTCTGGGCGGCAGGTCTTACGAGCCGGAGGAAGAGAACCCCATGCTGGGTTTCCGCGGCGTTTCCCGCTATCTGTCGAAGGAGTTTCGCCCCTGCTTTGAACTGGAATGCGAAGCCCTGCGCCAGGTGCGCGATGAGATGGGCTTTACCAACGTGGAAGTCATGGTGCCATTTGTCCGCACCCTGAAAGGAGCCAGGAAAATCATTTCCCTGCTGGCGGAAAACGGGCTGGAGCGTGGTGTCAATGGCCTGCGGGTGATCATGATGTGTGAAATCCCTTCCAACGCATTGCTTGCCGAAGATTTTCTGCAGATTTTCGATGGCTTTTCCATCGGCTCCAATGATCTGACCCAACTCACTCTGGGCGTGGATCGTGACTCTGCGCTGGTTGCGGACAAATTCGATGAGCGCAACCCTGCGGTCAAAGTCCTGCTGAAAATGGCCATCGATGCCTGCCGCAAACAGGACAAATACATCGGCATCTGTGGCCAGGGGCCGTCGGATTACCCGGATCTGGCGGCATGGCTGCTCGCCCAGGGCATCAGCAGCATTTCCCTGAACCCCGATACTGTATTGCAGACCTGGCTCCATTTGGCAGAGAAACAGTGAGCAGGCGGGTATTCATCCTCTCGGATCATACCGGCATTACCGCAGGCTCCATTGCCCGGGCGCTGCTGGCGCAGTTTCCGCATCAGGACTTTGCCCTGGAGGAACACCCTTTTCTGGACGACAGGAAAAAGTTATCCGCTGTTGCCGAGCAGATCGAATCCCTGCTGCTGGCCGGCACTCCCCCGCTGGTGTTCAGCTCCATCGTCGATGGAGATTCCCGCGCATTGCTGAAGGAAAAATCCGGCGGGCGTCTGTTCGACATCTTCCAGGCATTCACTCCAGGCCTGGAAGAATTGCTGGGGGTGGCTGCATCTCCGGTTGCCGGTCATTTACATGGCATCGGCAATGCAGATCTGTACATTGAGCGCATTCGGGCGCTGGACTACGCGATCATCCATGACGATGGCAGCATCACCAAGAACTATACGCAAGCAGATACCATTCTGATCGGCGTATCCCGTAGCGGCAAAACCCCAACCTGCCTGTATCTGGCCCTGCACAATGGCCTGCAGGCCGCCAACTATCCGTTGGTGGATGAAGATATGGAAGCAACCCGGCTTCCGGCAATACTCAGGGACCACATTGACAAGCTTGTCGCCCTGACCATCGACCCGGAACAGCTGCACCGCATTCGTCAACAACGCCGCCAGGGCAGCCGTTACTCCTCCCTGGAACAATGCCAGTGGGAAGTCCATCAGGCGGAAGCCCTGTTCCGCAAATACCGCATCCCCGTCATTGACACCACCGCCATTTCCATCGAGGAAATCGCCATGCGCATTACCACCGAAATCATGCAAGATACGTATTAACCCGGCATCTGGCCAGGCGGGGATTTTTTTATTTGCTCTACAGCACCCGTTACAGCGCCATACCCCAGGAGATGCCGATGGAGTTCTGGTACATCTTGATATCGGCTTCACCGCCACCAAAGTTCGGCGGTATGGAAGCGGAGCCCTTCACCTCGTTCTCAAAGGCATGCATATAGGTGAAGGTGATTTCCTGGCCATTGCCCAAATTCCAGGTTGCGCCCAGGGTCAGGTGATCCTCGACCACTCCGGGTGCCAGCGTGCTAAAAAATGTTTCGCTGTTTGGAATTGGGCTGTCGCCATGATTCCAGCCGCCACGCAGGGTCCAGTCGGGGTTCAACTCATAGGAGATGCCCAGCTTGTACACCGTCTGATTCTCCCAGCCGAAGCCGGGACCATTGCTCGAACCCAGCGGATTGCCCAGGAACAACCGGGACATGGAATTGCCAATGGCTTTGACACTGTTATAGTTGATTCGCATGATGTCGAAGGCGAGCAGCAGCTTCGGGGTGGCCTGAATGGCAATGCCTGCACCGAAGTTCTCAGGGATATCGAAGTCACCCTGCTCGGCGAACAGTCCCTTGTAGTCATCGAACTCTGACATGTAGGTACGGCTCTGATAGGTGGCGCCCAGCGTCACCATGTCACTGATCTGGCCAATCCAGCCAAAGCGGATGCCCGCGCCATAGGAGGTATCATGGCCGTTGTTGGTCACGCTGCCGGGCGCCTCAGACATCTGCTGCGGGGTTCCTGCAGGTGCATCAAAGTTCTGCAATCCCTTGGCACTGAACAACTGGGCGGCCAGATTGAGGCCAATACCGATGGAGTGCTTGTCGTTGATCTTCCAGGAGAGGGAGGGAACCACGAACAACTGCATCAGGTCGATGCCGGTGACATGTCCGCTCTGGTTAAAGAAAGGAATGCCGTTGGCATAGCGTGTATTCATGCCGCCGGTGCCGAATACCGATACACCCAGTGCCATGCGCTCATTGATCATGCGATTGTAGCCGAACTCCGGGATGAAGAAGTTCTTGGCGTCGCTGCCGTCATAGTAGGAGGGTAGGCCAAACCCATCGATCATGCTGTTGCCGACAAATTCGGTGCTGCGGATCGGGCGAAACCACTCCAGGCCGACGTCGAGGCGGTTGCCGAGATCCACCATTCCTGCGGGGTTCATGCCGCCACCAACGGAGTCCTGAACCAGGGCGATGCCAACACCTCCCATACCTTTGGATTTCTGTCCGATACCGTGAGGGGCGTAACCGTTCGTGGCCCAGACGCTGGATGCAAACAAAGATGCGACAGCGATTGCTGCCAGACGCTTTTTTGACTTCATCGAATCCTCCTCCCGTCGTGAATCGCTGGAGCGATCTGGCGGATAACAGTAAGGTTTATTAGTAAACCATTATATTTTATTGATATTATTAACCTGGCAATACTGATTTATCCACCTGCCACTGTCAAGGCAGGGTTCGCGGAGCGGAACTCTACGCACCCCTCACCGCTACCCACGCATGGCAGGCATATTAAAGGAATGGTCAGGGCAAACGCATGAAATTCAGGCCGGAATCCATAAGCTCTCGAAAATTTTGGACACCGGCCTGGCCTACACCGGTGTGACGAAAACCGAATTTATCGAGATGCCCCAAGGCGCATTACCTGCCAAGCACCTGCGGTAACCACAGGATCAGATCCTGCACGATGTTCGCCACCGCGGTGTTGATAGCGGCCACGGTTCCTTTTGCATCCGTCGTCCGGGTTGCCACCCGCGATTCAAATTCCTTTGAGGCCAGCAATCTACCCTGCTCATGCATAAGATAAAAACGCATTCTGACCACGGCAACGGAACCGCCGTCTAGCTGCAGATGCTGGGAAAAATCAAACAACGTGGTTTCCAGCAATGCATCAGCCTCTGCCATGGATGAGGAAGGAAGCACCGCCTGGAACAGGCCGCTTCGCTCCAGCCCGTCCTGAAGCACCAGTTGCAGCATATTTACCGGGGTATCCTCCCAGCGGCTGTATGCGTAACGGTTCCGGGAAAAATCATCTTCCCCGTAATACAGGTCTGTGGTGGAAAATACCTGTGAGGCGACAATGGGAGACAGCTTTATGCTCATGGACAAGTGCTGTGCAGGGGAAGCCGGCATTCGCAACGCAGGCGCAAGGGTATATTCGGTTACTGGTGGCAGAATCTCCCGCGCACAGGCCGGCAGCAGCAACAGTATTCCCAGGATGAGCAGGCATCTGATGATTTTCATGGCGATTCTCCCGGGCCGGGCTTGGGCCTGGTGCGTTTGAACAACAAGTCGCCAGGGTTTTCTTCCAGGCGCTGCAGGGACTGGCGCAAGTCCCTGGAAAGGAGATCCAGATTGCCCAGCAGTTGCCTCAACAGGGCAAAGCTGTTGTGCAGGTCTTCCCGCAGATCCTGGCCGAGAACCGAATAGGTTAGCCCCAGGTCATCAGACATCTTTTTCACACTGCCTGCAGAGGATTCTATCTCGGCAAAGGCGACACTGATCTTGCGTCCTGTGGCGATCCCCTCATCGATGAATATTCCAATATCCTCTGTCTGTTGCCGCAACTGAGTGACCAGCAGTTTGCTTTTGCCCAGCAATTCGGAGAAGGCTTGCAGATTGGCATCACTGAGCAACAGATCAATTCTGTCCAGAACCCGCACGGATTTGTCCGCAAGTTCGCTCAGTCCTTCATCCAGGCGCGCAAAGGTCGAGGGCATGGATGCAATCACCGGGATTTTTCCCTCCTCCGCCTCGAGAACAGGCGCGTCTTTGCTGCTGCCTTGCAGTTCGATGTAACCCAGGCCGGTGACGCCGTAGAATCTGATACTCGCCCGCGTATCGGTTTTTACCGGCGTTCCCTGTTTGATGCGCAAGGTTAACATCACCTGCTCTGCGTTTTCTGGATCCAACTCCATGCGCGTCACCGTTCCCACTTCCACGCCCCGGTATTTTACGGAAGCATCTGTGGTCAGACCGGCAACAGATTCGCTCATATAAACCCGATAGAGTGAATACTCCTCTCCGCCACCATGCTTTGCCAGCCAGTAGGCAAAACCCAGCAAGCCGGTGGTAAGCAGCACCACGAAGAGCCCGACAATCGTATAGTTGACCTTACTTTCCATGCTGACTCCGAATCCGCCCGCGTTCCCCATGGAAAAACTGTTTAACAATGGGATGCGGCTGTCTCATGACTTCCTCCAGACTGCCTTCGGCAATTACTTTCCTATCACCCAGCACTGCCAGACGATCAACGATGGTCCAGATGGAGTCCAGATCATGCGTGACCATCACCACGGTCAAATCCAGCATCTCCCGCAGTTCCAGTATCAGTTTATCAAATGCCTCCGCCCCTATGGGGTCGAGACCGGAAGTCGGTTCATCCAGAAACAATAGGCCTGGATCCATGGCCAACGCCCTGGCCAGCGATGCGCGTTTGATCATGCCGCCACTGAGTTCCGCCGGATACAACTCCGCAGCATAGTCTGGAAGCCCAACCATGCGGATCTTCATGCGCACAATTTCCCCAAGGATGTTTTTGGGCAGATGGGCATATTCCTTGAGCTTGATGCCGATGTTCTCCGCCACGGTAAGGGAGGAATACAACGCCCCGGCCTGAAACAGCACCCCCCACTGACGTTGCAGCCAGGCCGCCTCTTTTCGCCCCAGGGACATCAGATCATGGCCCAGCACGGAAATTTCACCCGCCTGGGGGCGCTGCAGCATGATCATTTCCCGCAGCAATGTGGATTTTCCCGAACCGCTTCCTCCAAGCAGGCCGTAGATCTCCCCCTTTTGCACCTTCAAGCTGATTCCGTCATGCACAAGATTGTCCCCAAATCTGGTAACGACATCAGAAACCAGAATGACCGGGTTCATATTCCCAGCTCCGTCAGCAACACCGAGAAAAGTGCATCACAGGCAATCACCAGAAATATGGCATTGACTACGCTGATGGTGGTGTAGCGACCTATGCTCTCCGTGTTTCTGGAAACCTGGAAGCCACGAAAGCAGCCCGACATGGCAATGAGCCAGGCAAAGAACGGGCCTTTGGCAATACCGATCCAGACATGCTTCACTTCGAGTACGTTTTGCAGGCGGTGGATGAACTCGGTAAAAGAAATGTTCAGGTGAAAATTGGCAACCAGCATGCCACCAAGAATCCCGATAATATCCGCAAAAAAGATCATCAGGGGCAAGGCGATCATTACCGCAATCACCCTCGGCAGTACCAGGAAGCGATGGGGTTCGAATCCCATGATGCGCATGGCATCGATTTCCTGGGTGATTTTCATTACCCCGATCTGGGCGGTATAGGAAGAGCCGGTGCGCCCGGCAACCACAATTGCCGTGATCAGCGGCGCCAGCTCCCGGGTCACGGAAATGGCGATCATATCCACGACAAAAATATTGGCGCCAAACTTTTGCAGCTGCACCGCTCCCTGGTAGGCAATCACCACGCCGATAAGAAAGCTGGTCAGGGTGACTATCGGCAGCGCCCCGACCCCTGCATCCTGAATATTCCTGACAATCGCCCGGTAGCGGAATTTCCAGGGCTGCAACAGCAGCAACATCAGCACCACAAAGTTCTCCCCCACGAAAGAGAGGAAGGCATTGATATCGCGCAGGAATGCCATTGCCAACTCGCCCAGACGGTTGAACGGCCGCAATAAACGCGACTGGGGGCTTCCCCGTATTTCCGGAGACGCCGAAATATAGGAAGTGACCATCCGGTACAGCTTCTGCTGTGCTGGCGATGCGCCCACGACTTCAACCTTGCAGCCTTGCGCCTGCAACTGATCCAGGTAATGCTTGAAAAGAACGATGCCGGCCGAGTCTATGGATGAAATCCGGGACACATCCCAACGCAGGGACTGATTTCGTATGTTGCGGGTTTGTCGCTCCAGGATTGGCACAACCATTTTCAGTGCAGCCACTCGCCATGAGCCGGAGCTGACAACCAACAGCTCTCCTTCTTCATCTTGAAGAAAACGCACATCCGCCTGGTGATCCATTGTCTTCATCTGGCTAGCGACCTTTTCTCCAGACTATATCAGCAACTGCACCAGGCGTGGATCATTACTATTAACCCGGCACCAACTATATGCCATATTCAGCCATTGCGAGCGAAGTCGTAGCAACGCGGCGAAGCGCCGCTGTAGTGATTCTATAGCAAGCTTCACCAACGTAGTCTGCGGGTCTGCTCGCAACGGCTTATTATCGATATCAACAAGTCAGGAGCTTCAGGCATGCGCCGGATCTGCGCTGCAGTGCTTGTCAATGGACTGACCATTCCCTGCGCACTGCACACCTTGATCCACCGTATGCCTGAAGTTCTGAATATGGCATATAGTTGGTGCCGGGTTAATAAGACAATCTTAAAGAAAAAGGCTGGCTGCAACTTTCAACCAACCTCTGATTCCATCTGGTGCCCAGGGCCGGAATCGAACCGGCACGGTGTCGCCACCGAGGGATTTTAAGTCCCTTGCGTCTACCAATTTCGCCACCTGGGCCGCTTTTGCAGCGCAGCGAGATTCTAGCATACCCGGCGGTACGCTAGTGTACTGCATCACAATTAAAGGCCCTTCAGTGAGTCACAATGCGGCGAGATGCTGACTTGCAGCAATGCAAATCCCGGCAACTCCCTATACACTTTGAATAAAACCTATTCTTCTCCATCCCAGGGAACAGGCCTTGAAAATTCTTGCAGGAGACATTGGCGGCACCAACACCAGGCTGGCGGTCTTCGATACCGGCGGAAAGATGGAAGCACTGGCTGCGCAAACCTATTCCAGCCGGCAGTACGCATCATTGCGGGATATCCTGCGGCTATTTCTGGATACACACAAACCAGATTTTCAGGGCGCGGCCTTTGGCATTGCCGGCCCGGTTCGCAACGACGTGGGAAGGGTTACCAATTTACCCTGGAAAATAAAAAGAGGCCAGCTGGCCAGAGATATCGGTATCCCTCAAGTGTGGCTCCTGAACGACCTGGAGGCAAATGCCTGGGGGATTGCAGCCCTGGACAGACAAGACCTGCATACCCTTAATCCGGGAAGAGAAAATGCGCAGGGCAACCGCTCCATCATTTCTGCAGGCACCGGCCTTGGCGAAGCCGGGCTTTTCTGGGACGGCAAGCACCATCGGCCTTTTGCCTCGGAGGGGGGGCATAGTGATTTTTCCCCCGCCAGCGAAATCGAAATCGCCCTGCTGCAGTATCTTCAGCAACGTTACGATCACGTCAGTTGGGAACTGGTTGTTTCCGGCATGGGCTTGATCAATATCCATGATTTCCTGTGCGCTTATCGTCAGGAAAAAACACCTCAATGGCTGCTTGATGCAATGTTCAGCAGCGATTCTGCCGCTGTTATATCCCGGGCCGCTCAAGAGGGAAAATGCCCGATATGCACCGAGGCGCTAAACCTGTTTGTGCGCCTGTATGGGCGTGAAGCGGGAAATCATGCACTGAAAATCATGGCAACTGGTGGCGTGTACATTGGTGGCGGCATCGCGCCAAAAATTCTGGGGCAACTGCGCGATAGCGCATTCCTTGAAGCATTCTTCTCCAAGGGCAGTATGGAAGCACTGATGCGGGATATGCCGGTAACTGTGATTCTGAATGAAAACACTGCGCTGTATGGAGCGGTGCTCTATACGGTAGCTCAAATGAACAGGCGGTAGCTGGCTACCAGTTCAAAACGGCCATAAAGACCATCCCTTGTTCCCCAAACGCTTTTCACAGTTTTTCAGCTGCCCGGCATAAGCCCTGGACTGACGATCCACCTTATCTGCCACTTTCATCAGCCAGGGTTTCTTTTTGTAGCTGCGGTTGCGATAGCCCCCATGGCCCTCATGATAGGCAAGGTACTGGTGTTTGGCGTCCCATTTGGAAATGCCCAGCTTGCCGTGGCTGACAGTTGTGTACCAGCCGACAAAATCCACCGCATCACCAAAATCATCACGATCTGCACCACGGTTGCCGGTTTTCTGAATGTACCAGTCCCAGGTTTCATCCTTGGCCTGTGGATAACCGTATGCAGAGGATGGACGTTTCCACGGAATTATCCCAAGGAGCTTCCCCCTGGGAGGTTGGGCATCATCCCGAAACGCCGACTCCTGGCGCAGGATAGCCATTTGCACATGAATGGGTGTGCCCCAGTTTTTTTCCGAGGCCCTGGCGCTCTGGTACCAGCCATCCTTTTCTTCGAAGATTACACATACATTGTTGATGTTGGTCGGGGGAGTTGTTGCACAGCCACTGATTACAACGCCAACAAGCAGTAGCACAGGAAAATTGCGCATATCACTGATATTGTTTAATGGTTTTAACAAAAGAAAACAACCCGCATGGCAACTTGCGGGTTGTTCCGGATTCCTTCAGGGGAAGGTTGTATGGAGGCTGAGCCCGGAATCGAACCGAGGTCCACGGCTTTGCAGGCCGCTGCATAACCACTCTGCCACTCAGCCATTGAGTGTAACAGCTTCATTGCTGTCAAAACGAAAAACCCCGCCGGGCTGCGGGGTTGATCGAAAATCTGGAGCGGGAAACGAGATTCGAACTCGCGACCCCAACCTTGGCAAGGTTGTGCTCTACCAGCTGAGCTATTCCCGCTTGGTGAGGCGGTATTCTACTGGCGCCGCCGCAGTTGTCAAGCATCGGCACCACTATTTATCCTCTGCCAGGCTCGGCCAGGCAGCGCGCAGATACACCATCATGGACCAGAGGGTAAGCACCACCGCCACATACAGCAGCAGCTCACCAATACGATAGACTGGCAGGCCAAACAGATCATGGCGATAGATCAGCAGTGTGATCGCCCCCATCTGCGTGGCTGTCTTGAACTTTCCTACCCAGGATACCGCCACGGTACCCCGGGAACCCAGCTCTGCCATCCACTCCCGCAGGGCGGAAATGGCGATCTCACGACCAATGATGACCACAGCGGAAACCGCCATCCAGGGAGAGGGATTGTCAGCCACCAGCAGCACCAGCGCCGCTGCCACCATGAGCTTGTCCGCCACTGGATCCAAAAAGGCGCCAAGAGGAGAAACCAGCCCCATACGGCGCGCCAGATAGCCATCCAGCCAATCGGTGAATGCCGCAATCGTGAACACCAGCGCAGCCATCTGGTGATTCCAGGGGGCAGGCAGGTAAAACAAGCCGATGAAAACCGGGATCATGATGATCCGGGAAAACGTCAGCAGATTAGGTATGCTCCACATCATTCTGCCCCATGGAATGCCTGATAAATTTTTTCCGCCAGTTTGCTGCTGATACCATCCACAGTGGAGATATCCTCCACCCCAGCGCTGGACAAGCCTTGCAAACCACCGAACTGCTTCAACAGGATCTGGCGCCGTTTCTGCCCGATTCCGGGAATTTCTTCCAGAATGGAGTGCGTACGGGCCTTGTTGCGTCGCTGCCGGTGGCCGGTAATGGCGAAGCGGTGCGCCTCATCCCGAATATGTTGAATCAGGTGCAGCGCCGGAGAATGGGCGTCAAGTATAAGGGGCAGCTGGTGTTGCAACAAGAAAAGTTGTTCCATTCCTGCACGCCGCCCAGGCCCCTTGGCCACACCTACCAACAAAACGCCATATACGCCAATTTCGGCCAGTATGTCTGCGGCCGTGGAAAGCTGCCCTTTGCCGCCGTCAATAAACAGGATATCCGGCAGCCTGCCCTCACCGGAAAGAATGCGCGTATAGCGCCGTTGCAGCGCCTGGGCCATGGCTGCATAGTCGTCCCCCGGCGTAATGTCCTTGATATTGAAGCGCCGGTAGTCACTCTTCAGGGGCCCTTCGGCATTGAATACCACGCAGGAAGCCACTGTTCTTTCTCCCGCCGTGTGGCTGATATCAAAACACTCCATACGCGTTGGCGACTCATCCAGCCCCAGTGCTTCCTGCAAAGCTTCCAGGCGCACCCGGGCGTTGCTGCTGCTGGCAAGGCGGCTCTGCAGGGCGATCTGTGCATTGTGCACTGCCATTTTCAGCCAGCGAGCACGTTCGCCGCGTGGAGACTGGCGCAGGCGCACTTTTCTGCCCGCCTGCCGCCCCAGTGTTTCCTGCAACAGTTCCTGATCCTCTACCCTGTGGTTGACCAGGATCTCGGCAGGCACCTGCTTCCCCAGGTAGTACTGTGCGATAAAAGCAGAAAGTATGTCATCAACCTCCCGCCCCTTGCTGCCACGGGGAAAAAACTGTTTATTGCCAAGGTTCCTTCCCTGGCGGATGAAGAACACCTGTACACAGGCCTGTTCTTCCCCCATGGCACAGGCAACGATGTCCAGATCCCCTTTTTCACCACTGACGTACTGGCGTTCCTGCACCTTGCGTATGGCCTCGATCTGATCCCGGTAACGCGCTGCCTGCTCGAATTCCAGAGTGGCGGAGGCCTGCTCCATACGCTCTACGAGACCATTCACCACATCATGGGCCTTGCCTTGCAGGAACAAGGTGATGTCCTGTACATCCCGCATGTAGTCCTGCCTTCCAATCAACCCCACACAAGGGCCGGAGCAACGCTTGATCTGATGCTGCAAACAGGCTCGGGAGCGATTGTTGTAATAGCTGTTTTCACACTGGCGTACGGGAAACAGCTTCTGCAACAGATACAGGGTTTCCTTTACCGCTGCACTACTGGGATAAGGGCCAAAGTAACGCCCTTTGCCCTTGCGCGCCCCACGGTAGAAGCTGATGCGGGGGTAGTCATCATCCGAGAGGTAAATGTAGGGGTAACTCTTATCATCCCGTAACAGGATGTTGTAGCGAGGCTTGAGCTCCTTGATCAGGTTGTTTTCCAGCAGCAGTGCCTCAGCCTCTGTGTGCGTCACGGTGATTTCAATACCCTGAATCTGCGACACCATGGTTTGGATGCGCAAATTGCCAGAGCGCTGAAAGTAACTGCTGACCCGGCGCTTCAGGTTCTTCGCCTTGCCCACATACAGCACTTTGCCATCCACGCCAAGCATACGGTATACGCCTGGCCTGTGGGTCAGGGTCTTGAGAAACGCTGCGTAATCAAAGGGAGTTTTCTTTTTTGCCATGATTGGAAAACCAGTCTGCATACAGTGTACTGCGTTGGAACTTTGCGGCAACCCTAAAGCAACTGTCCGGCACGTTCAAACACCTGCTGGAACATCAATGGCGTCAGGCGCCGGGTCTGGGTGTTGTAGCGGCTGCAATGATAGGAATCCAGCAGTACCTTTCCCTTGTCCAAGTCATGTTCGGCTCCATGGGCAAAGGGGAAGTCCACCTGCCGCTTGCCCATGGCTGTAACTACCGCACGATGGGCTATGCCCCCCAATGCCAGAACCACGCATGCAGGCGGCAATAACTGCAATTCCTGGCGCAGAAAAGCATTGCACTCTCGCACTTCACCACCGACGGGCTTGTTCTGGGGCGGTAGGCATTTTACCGCATTGGTGATGCGGCAGTTTGCAAGCTGCAGGCCGTCATCCACATGCGTCGACGCGGGCGCGCTGGAAAAGCCACATGCATACAGTGTTTCGTACAGCAGGATGCCCGCATGATCGCCGGTAAATGGACGACCCGTGGCGTTGGCGCCATGCATGCCCGGCGCCAGACCTACAATCAGCAGGTGTGCATCAGGGTCTCCAAAAGGGGCCACAGGACGACAATGATAATCCGGGTGTTGTTCCTTTACCTCCAGCAGAAAACCCGCCAGGCGCGGACAGGCCTGACAATCCGGATCGAACTCAGCATCTCTCATCCATTCAACTCAATCAACCCGTAACGCAGGGCGAAATGTGTCAACTCCACATCATTATGGATTTCCAGTTTTTCAAACAGGCGGGTGCGATAGGTGCTGATAGTCTTTGGGCTGAGGAACAACGCATCTGAAATCTGCTGGGTAGTGTTGCCTTTGGTAATCATCAACATGACCTGCATCTCCCGGGGGGAGAGCTTGGCCAGAGGCGTTGATTTCCCTTTGTTCACCAGTGAGGAAAGACTCAGGCGCTGAGCCACTTCATTGCAGATGTAATGCTCTCCCCGCGCCACCTGGCGGATCGCCTGGGACAATTCTTCTGCCGGACAACCTTTGGTCAGGTAGCCTGCGGCTCCGGCATCCAGCAGTTGGTTGGGAAAAGGCTGATCATCCAGTGCTGTCAGGGCAATCACCTTGTTTTCAGGGTCGATACGAACAATGCGGCGAGTGGCCTCAATGCCGCCAATGCCTGGCATATGCACATCCATCAGCACCACATCCGGCGACATCTGGCGTACCAGCTCTACCGCATCTTCACCGTTCTCCGCTTCCGCCACCACCGTAATTCCGTCCTGGGCATCAAGAATGCTCTTCATTCCCGAGCGGAACAATGCGTGGTCATCTACCAGTAAAACCTGAATCATCTCGTTCCTTACAATTGACAAGGGCAGTTCAAACAATAACGGAGCCATCCTACTCCATGGCAAAGCCTATTTCCAACCGCAAAGATATCCAATGTCCGCCTCACTGATGTAAACTTGCGGATATCGAGATAACGGTGCTTTCCCTGTGGCCACTGATCAAGACAACCCCGCCAGCAGACTTCGCCCCTTTGCCGGGGCAACTTTCCATATCACCATCAAGGGGGACTGCATGGCGCCTGCGCTGGGTAACGGTCAGCTGGCGCCAGTGCGAGAATCATTTCTGTATGTGCCTGGCGATATCATTGTCTTTGAAGCTGATTTCGGACAAATGTTTGCCCACAGACTGCTCGGATACTATCTTCGCCGGGGTGAACTCCACTTTCTCACCCAGGCCGACAATGCATCAGACGTTGACAGAGGGATCTCCAGACAACAAATCATCGGAAAAATCCAATGCCCTGTCACCTTCAAAAAGCGCCTGTTTAGCCTAATGCGATTTCTGCAATATATCTATAAGATACTGATAATTCGTGAACTTCGCTGAAGAATTTTTGCGCCAAACAGGTGCCTTTCCTCATCGACGGCAAGGCACGCCCTGGGGGGAGGAACGCACGGCTATCGACTTTCTTGGCGGGCCTTATGTATTTGACGGGCTGAACCAGATTCAGGTCAAGACCATCAGCCGCCGTTTCTCGGGTTTGGTCTGTGCTGCACCAGCTGAAAATTCCCCGGCCATCCACACGCATATCCGCAAGCTGCCAGAGGGGCATTTCAAAACCATTGACACCAGAGACTGGGAATACCGGCTGGATTTCGACTACCAGCAAAAATGCCTGCGCATTGCCGGCCTGCGGTTCGTTGCCCATGTGCAGCTGGAACCCCATATTGAAGCATGGATGTGGACGCCAGATGATGAAAATCTGATCGCCAACAGCGCATTCGAAAATATCTTTCGGGTTATCGTCGCATACCGATTACTGGCTCAGGGTGGCATGGTGCTGCACAGCGCCGGTCTTGCACTGGATAAAAAAGCCTGGTTATTTATCGGACGCTCCGGGGCCGGCAAGTCCACCATTTCCAGGCTGGGTGAAAATGCAGGCCTGACCATACTCAGCGACGATATGAACGCCATTGTTCTGCGGGATAAAAAATACCTGACAGAACAGTTACCTTTTGCCGGAGAACATGGGCAAACTGCTCTCACCAGGGGAAAATTCTCTGTACAGGCAGTGTATTACCTGCAAAAATCAAAACAAAACAGGCTGAAAGAAACACCAGCCGCCAAGCGACTGGCAGAATTGATGGTTTGCAGCCCATTCGTCAACTCCGACCCTTACCGATATGCTGTTTTGGCACAAAACCTTGCCGCCCTCAGAGATAAAACCAACGGTGGAAGCCTGGAATTCCACCTGGACGGCGGCTTTCAAACTCTCTTGAAAAGATAAGCCAAGGAAGCTCTTATGCACGTAGAACCGGCCTCTGTATTGCAATTGAATTCCGATATTCGCCACACCCGGCTTACTGATGAAGGCATTATCCTGCGCCAGGACGATGGTGAGATTCTAGTAGTCAATGAAGTTGCTATCCGCTTCATTGAGCTGGTCGACGGCAACAGGAATTTGGATGAACTGGCTGATCTGCTGCTACAGGAATACGAGGTTGAACGTGATGCCCTGGTTACTGACCTTGCGGAATACACACATGAGTTGCTTGGTCAGGGTGTGCTGGTTCAGCGCTGAAGCATGAGTGATTTTGCAGAAAAAATGCGCCAGACCTGGGAACAGAACATTCTGTTTTCCGTGTTGCTGGAACTTACCTATGGCTGCAATCTGAATTGTGCATTTTGCTATAACGACAAAACCCTGCAAGGAAAAACCATCAGCCGCAAACAGTATCTGGCGCTTTTTCAGGATCTGCGCAACATGGGGGTTTTGAACCTGATTCTCAGCGGTGGCGAGCCCCTGGCTCACAAGGATTTTTTCTTTCTGGGGCGCCATGCCAGGGAAATGGGGTTTGCAATCAGAATCAAATCCAACGGCCATGCCCTGCACCCAACCACGGCAAGGCGCCTGAAAGAAGAAGTGGATCCATTCATCATCGAAATCAGCATCCACGGCAGCTGCGCCAATACCCATGACAGACAGACAAGGGTGCAAGGCAGTTTCAGGCAACTGATCAAGAACCTGCACACCCTGAAGGCGCTTAAGCTTCGATTTCAGCTCAACAGTGTACTGACCTGCTGGAATGAAGATGAAATCGCCGAAATGTACAGCCTGGCGGAGAAATTCGAAGTGCCGCTGAAGTTTGACAGCCAGGTCACGCCAAAGGACAACGGCGACCAATCACCACTGGAGCTGGCCCCTGGCGAGCGGGGCTTGCGCAATCTGCTCCACATCCAGCTTCAGTCCGCCCGGCAAACGCAGGAAGGAAAAACAGGAAATACCCCACAAACCCGAACATACTGTGGCGCTGGCGCCTCCACCGTTGCCATCGACCCCGTTGGCAATGTATACCCCTGTGTACAGTGGCGGCAGGCTGTCGGTAATTTGCACAATCAGAACATACAGCAGATCTGGCAGAACAATGCCGCACTGGGCAGTATCCGCAAGACCAACGAACAGGCGCAGAAGAACATGCTTGAGCAGGGTGAGAAAGCCGCTCTTGGATCGTTTTGCCCCGGTATGGCAAACCTTGTCGGTGGCGATGCAGCAGCGATCTATCCTTCTGTGCATTTGCGCAGTAAACTACGCAAAGACCTTTTGAACAACACGGGCAGGTAATAGGCCAGGTGACGATGAAAAACATAGAAACAGGCTCACAGGAACGAGCAGAAAAGGCCACTCCCAAAAAGCCTTACGACAAGCCCAGCACCTTGAGCAGGGAGCCATTGGAAGCCATGGCAGTGGTATGTTCCGGCCCCACAGCGAAGGCTACTCCTTTCGGCTGCAATCTTGGTCCCATTTCATCCTGAACTCCAGGGTCACAGAATCCAGCCGCGATCACAGGAGCTTTTCAGGGCAGGCTATTTCAGCGACAGCGTACAGGCTCCCGAACCCGCACTGAAACTCCCTCTCACACGAAATCCGCTTTTCAGTTCAATACCGGGGGCGCAGAAGCGTACGTTTATGCCGGCTTCCACTTCGGTATTTTCCGCTTCCAGGTAACTTGAGGCGGCACACTCACGATCCTGATCAAAAAGCTTGTCACTCAATTTTACCCTTCGCCCAACGCACTGCATGGCGCCGCCTGTTCCTACCTGTCCACCAGCAAGATCATTTGACTGATTGGAACTGGTGTTGATGATTCGTTGACTTTTCACTGCGCCGGGGCGAATTTTTACCGCCGGGTCACCCAGCAAGGTATAAACCTTTGGCATGTGGCTTACCGGATTGGAAGGAGCATACGCCTGCAGCGCAGCAACGATCGCATCTCCGAGCACCGGATGACCGGTAGTATAAACCGCCTGCAACAATGCGCGATTCAGCCCCACTGCACTGGCGTTTTGCGACAGGCCGGTAGGCGCCCACATGGCGATTGCACCTGCATCCGTACCCACCACCAGCTGCTCACCCAGGCTATCCACGCCCGCAAGGGCGTGCCGGTTGACCACACAGCTCAATGCCGTCATTACCGGAGTTTGGGCGTTGGCGAGATCCGGCACATGGCCGGAAGTAAGAATCCCCTCCTCCGCCAGCCTGTCGATTCCACCATGTCCCAGATAATTCACCAGTCCCCTACCGTCATTCAGGGCCGCCAGCAGATCATCATGGGCCTTGCCGGGATTTGTGGCATCCAGATAAACGTCCTGAGCCGCAAGGAGGACAGCGGGCACTTCCGGCCGAAGAGTATTATTGCTGTCAGCGGGAAAATCTCCGGCCGTCGGGTCTGCATTGTCCGCCACCAATTGCACCAGCTGATCGGTAACCAGCGCCGATTCCCAGGCCTGCAGCTTGGCGAGATAGGCGAGTAGTTCCTGGTTGGTTCTGACCGGTATTCGGCCCACGGCCACCCGCGGCGCATTTCCGCGCATGGCGCCGTAGAGGTTGTCTGCTGCAAAAATGCCATCAGGGGTGCCGACGAATAGGGCCGGTACTTTATGGTCATCCCTTACTCCACCAAGCAAGTGACGGTGGTCATAGCTGCTGTCGCCAACCAGGGCCAGATAACGCGGCGCGACCAGCCAATGGTCACGAGCGTAGTCTATAAACCACCCAATGGCGGCCGGGTCTTCTACACCATGATTGAATGCAAGATAGATTTCCTTCAGGGTCACCACCCTGGTGATCAGCCCGGAGCTGGCGCGATAATCCGCCAATGCCTGGGCGGCATCCTTCAGCTCCGCCGGGGCAACAACCAGATAATCCGCCTGGTTCGCCGGTATGTTCAATTGCGGCTCGACATAACCTTGCAGCCATGCCGGCGCTTTTACGGCTCCATCCTCAACCAGGATGAAGCGCCCCTCGCCTCCACTGATAAAGCTTGCCCGGTAACCGCTACCGGAAGCTTCCAGGGAAATGTTCTCCATCAACACAGGCCGCCCGGGATTGTCGATACGCAGGATGCGCACCGCGGCGCCGCTCAGGCCGTCGATGGTCGCCACCGTATCGGTGCCGGTGTAAAAATACAAGGCGCCGTTTTGCACCACCAGGTTGCGTGGATAACGAACATCAAAGCTGTTGAAATAGACCCAACTGACAACACCGGGAATATCCGGGTGAAGCAGCGTCAGCGTATTTTCACCCTCCCTGAGCACACCGGATGGCACTGCAAGCTGCGCTGTATGCGCGCGCTGCCCGTCCCAGTTCAGGTCGTCGATTTCAACACCATTGAGTTGCACATTTACCGCATGCTCTGTTTCCGAATACCCTTCCAGTTCCAGCGCCAGCTCTGCGGCGCCACCAGCGACACCGTGTAATTGAAAACTGTATTCAGCCTGCCGATAATCCGTAGGCGGGGTGGTGGTATTGTCTGTAAAATTGGCAAGCTCTCCCCAGAACCAGTAATCCCGGACAGCACGAACCAGTACAGGCTTCTTGTCCTGCTCAAAATGTTGCTCGGAAACAAAAGTCGCCAGTGATACAGATGCAGGATTTTCACCATCTTCCGCAGCCATGGCGCTTCCCGGGCCAATTTTCAGCAGCAGCACATTGTCCCGGGTGTAAATGCTGTCGATAGCCTCCGCATAGAAATAGAGACCAGCGCCATTGTCTGCGGGCAGCCAGGCGATTTCATTTCCACCCGATTGCAAAATCAGTTGGTGCTGCTGGATGTAGGTATTGATGGATGCTTCAGCCATGTTCAACCGCGTTGCAACTTCCGTGGCTGACAGATAATACAAACCTGTTTCGCGGATACCGATGCGGATTCCATCCACAGCACCCGGAGGAGCTTCCGCCATGCCCGCAAACTGATCGCCCCCTGACGTCACTTTTGTAGCAACCGCAACCGTTTTTGCCGTCACGCTATAGGGTGGCCGGGCGGCACTTGTCTGAATCAATTCACCATCTGTTTCCAGAGTGACTTCATAAGGGCCGTGAATACGCTGATTGCCCTTGGATTCCAGCTCAACAAGACGATACAGCAGGGTTTCACCCGGCGCAGCCTCATTGTCCACATAAGTGTATGCGCCCCCCTGGGGATCGGTAAGTCCGAGGCCGGGGAGAAGTCCGCCTCGATTCAACCGCTCCCACCCGCCGGAGCTCCTACGCTCCACATGGAAGCCGAGGGTGCCCACTTCCGATGCCGTATTCCAATGCAGCAAAACGCCACCGGCATGAGCTGAAGCGCCAAAATCTGTAACCACCGCCTGGGTCAGGGCTGGCCCGATGCGCAATTCGCACAGCCCGCCAGTAGTGAAGGGAGTGGTCGTCTCATCGTCGAAGCTGGCCCGGGTCGCGTTCGCGGAAGTGGCACCCGCAGTAACAATGGTAACGACATTCGGATCGGGCACGCTGATGTTGTAAGCCAACACAGCAGTCTGACCTGCCGCTACTGTGCCGGGATTCCAGGTCAAGGCGCCGCTGCCGCCCACTCCCGGTTCGACAGCCATGCTGCCATGGGTGGGAAAGCCGACGCGTACACCACCATAAGTTACCGGAGATGGAACTACAGCATCCACCACGGCATTGGTGATATCGAAGGCTGTGGGGTTGATCAAGCGGATGGTGACAGTGAATTCGTTTGGATTTCCACCAGGGTCATTCTGGCGCACCCACTGGGCGAGATAGGGCTTGACCGGAGCGCCGACAGGATTGCCGGTGGTGCCTGTTCCAAGATAGGAGCGAAAAGCCCGCCCATCGTTCAGGGCGAAACGGCTGGCTGGCGGGGCGGCGCTCCCTCCGGCTTCCGGGTAAAAGAGCCAGTTCCCGTAGTTGGCTCCGGCAGTCAGGGAAATATTTGCTGTCCAGACGCCATAGTCTTCTGCGCTATCATCGCTGGACTCGAAAATCCGGCTGTCATTCTGCCAGTTGCCATTCCCGGAAAGCCCAAACGCCGCCAGGGTACTGCCCTGCCGGGTGGTCAGGCTCAGGCCGCCATTGTTGTCAAAATCAAAATTCTGTTGCCCGATAAAACAGCCAGAAGTGACATAGGGATAATTGGTTGTGGATTGTGTCCCCCCGGAGATGCTCGGCCCCATGTTGCTGTTGTAATAAAACACGTTGAGGCTGGAATTGCTGGAAGAATCATAAGCCCGCACACCCAGGCGGTTCACATCATTTCCTGTGGTCACCGCGCTGCTTTGGTCCACGCGGAACTCCCAATATCCTGGTGCAGGATTCAATACCGGACTTGCGCCCCATGTAGCCCAGTTGTTGTCGCACCCTGAGCAGCTTCCTGCTGCCAGCGAAGCATCAAAACCAGGATGAATCGCACCTGTCGGATTGTGCAGGGTATAGCGAACAGCGGTATTGTAGCCACTCCTGCCGACATCATGATTGGGCCCGGCTCCAATATCGGCATCAAAAATGTCCACCTGCAATTCGCTGGTTCCCGGTGGCACTTCTATCCAATAGGAATAATAGGTATCCAACCCGGTGGCCCCGCCGGTGCATCCAGTGTTGTTGTTTGCAGAATAGGCATCACCAAAACTGCAATTGGCGCCGGCACCCTGGAGGGTGATCAAATCCGCCGGGCCCGTGCCGGTTGTGGCTGCAAAACCCTGTTCAGCCGGGAGGAAGGCCAGCACCGCTCCCAGCAGCAAAAGGCCAGCCCAAAAACCATAGACCCCACAGAAGAGGCTTTCTCGATACGGCAGAGCAGAATGCAGATTTTTCATGCGTGCAATTAGTCCTTCGGTGGCCCGGCAAGCAAGTGCAAGCATTTGAAATATAACGCCGTTTTTGACACATAATTCAATGCAGTGTACACGTTTCAATAATAACCCGGCATACCTTGCGGCGCAAATGATGCGCCAATGGCACGTGCTGGAAAACACCCTATGCGCGAAAGACAAACTCGACAAACATGCCCATATATTCCCTGATCGCTCTCGTTGACCCCGTCAGGGCTGCCGCACCAGGAAGCCAGTCAAGCACTGTTACCGGGGCTTCCACTACCTGATAGTCCGTTGCAGCAGGTACAATCTGTAATCCAAAGCGCGCAAACGCAAGGCTGGCTCTACGCATATGATAAGCCGAAGTCACCAACAGTATTTTCTTTATCGCACGCGCCTGCAGCATACCTGACGAGTACTCGGCGTTCTGCCAGGTATTGCGGCTCGCCTCTTCCAGCACCATGGCTTCATCAGGAATGCCCAGAGCCAGCAGAATCTTTTTCATGGATACCGCTTCTGGCTCGAAACCCGGTGCATTACCTCCGGTCAGCAGAAGAATGGGAGCTTTGCCCGCCTTATACAGGGCTGCCGCGTGCAACAGACGGTCTACATTGCCGGAAAGATCCGGCACACCAGTTCCGGGCACGACACCCCTGGTCATGCCACCCAGCAAAACGATGGCATCCGCTTTCGGTGTCAAGGCTATGGATACGGGAGGAAAGCGCTGCTCCAGTGTGCCTGCTATCCAGTTCGAGAACCGGGGGGTCGAACATACCCAAAGCGTTACCACAGCAATGCTCAACATTGTCAGCGCCGAAGATCTCTTTCCTCGCCAGATCAAAACCAGGGCCAGCAGGGAAAGAGCAATTGAAAACCCCAGGGGATACAAAAACAGGGGCAGCAGCTTGGTCAATTGAAAGCTTATTTCTGACATTTTTCTGTCCGCAGAACAGCAGTGCGGGGAATCCCTGCTTATGCCAGGCTATTGCACTGGCATTTCATCGCTGCATGTAACACAAGCATCCAGGTCTTTCAGAATTCCATTCTGGATATTATAGATCCATCCGTGAACAGACAGCTCCCGCCCCTGCTTCCAGGCATTTTGCACGATAGTGGTATTGCAGACATTTGTTACCTGCTCACGCACATTCAGCTCACAGAGCAGATCCAGCTTTTCCTCATGACCATGCCCTTCAAACCGTCCAGCATTGAAGCGGATGACATCCTTGATATGTCGCAGCCAGTTGTCGATGAGCCCGTGCTCCTGATCCTCCATCGCCGCCCTGATGCCACCGCATCCATAATGGCCGCATATAATGATATGCTTGACCTTGAGGACATCCACTGCAAACTGGATAACGGAAAGGCAGTTCAGATCCGTATGAACAACAACATTCGCAATATTGCGATGCACAAATACTTCACCGGGCGGCAAATTAACAATTTGATTGGCAGGAACCCGGCTGTCTGAGCAACCAATCCACAGGTACTCTGGAGCCTGCTGCTTGGACAGCTCAGCAAAAAACTCCGGATCCTCCTCCTTGATTGTATTTGCCCACTCCAAATTTCTGTCGAAAAGATATTTTAATGTTTTCAAGACCTTGATTCTCCCCGTATGTTTTTCATCAAAATATTCGTTGGCCTGCCATCCAGGCTTACCTGATTCTTCTGGCGCCAATACTCTACCAGACCTTCCTCACCCTTTTTTTCGGCCCATCTCAGCAACGCCTCCCTGTCCTCAACATACTCAAAACAGGGTACCGCCATGCCACAAGAAGTCTGAACGAGATCGACAGCGAGGTCAAAAATCTGCCTTGCTCCCGGAATTGGCTTGAACAGAGAAAACAGCTCATCCCATTCCGGGTCATTCCTGTGCACTGCCTTTGCTGTGCCATAAAGACGCAGAATCATTGGCTTTCCCTCAAAGGCGGCAAACATTATCGTCATCCGGGGATTTTCCTGTATATGGGCTGAGGTTTCATTTGCGCTTCCGGTGAGATTTAACCAGGCCACCCTGTTGCTGTCGATGATTTCCAATGAATCCATACCCTTTGGAGATACGTTTATCCTGCTGTCAGCTGTTGCCGTACCCACAAAAAATATTTTCTGGTTGCGGATGAAGCGCACCAGCTCATCTGATATTTCTGAATACAGTTGTCCCATTTTATCCAGCACCTCGATCGGAGCTTTTCCTGTGAAAGCCTGAAGCAGATATTAACCCGGCAACAATATATATCGTGCCGCGGCAATTGCCCGTCAGCTCTTTTTGGAGATAAGCCAATAGGTGATTCCAAGAGCAAATACGACTGCTGCCGTCCCGAGAATAAACGGTGGCGTAATTTTCTCAAAATCAAATATGATTACTTTACGCGAAATAGCCATCAAAGCGGTGGCAACCACCAACCTGACAGGAATAACATCGGTTTTCAGATACATCGAAATATTTATAAATATTTCGATGGCGATCAGCACGGCCAGGAATGCGCCGAATGTGGCGAGTATATCATTGATGCTCAGGAGCAAAAACGGGGGAGCAGTAATGCGCTGATACAGCACATAAATGACGTCACCTATGCCCCAGACAATCACCAGCACCATCAATAGCGCCAATACTTTTACAGCAAAACGTATAATGCAATGCAAAAACTCTATAAACGGATCTTCGTGCTCTTTGGTTAAATCATGGCCAGGCTCAACAAGGTCGTCAGTTTCTTTATCCATATCGATCACCCATATACAGTCAAAGCGCAGTCCTGAATCCGTGATGCCAAAAACATCCCAAAACGCTTCTGGCACGATCTAAACGGGCAAGATACGGTTATTGATAGCAATTCAATCTTCCCGGAAGATGAACTTCTCATACAGTTCATTCTGGAGCAAAGCAACACGGAAATCTACTCTTGCGCTATCGACCTTGTCCTGGGTAACACAGCCGTCCACCAGTCCGCACGATCTCACAGCCTTTCGCCCAGTTTATCGAGTAGATGCCCTTTATCCAGCAGGCAAAGAAAAGTTGAATAGAGCCAGCGGCAAGCTCTTGCTGCCAAACCATGCTTCACCGGGCTGAAACGAACATGCTTTACGCTAATGCACTGCGTCGGCAAACGCTCGGCTGAGGATGGACAGGTCAAATCATGATATCGAAGGAAGCCAGGGCCAAGTCCATTGCGTTATTTTTACCTGCCGGTGCGATGAAAATCGAATTATTCTAGGTGCCCTTCCCAATGCTGCTGCCGGAACCGGCGGAATTTCCACCAGGCAATGGAAAAGCCCGCTAACAAGATACCCCCGGCCACGGGGATCAATACCCACATGTAAGCCTCCATGTAGGCAACCAGCAACGTTGCCAGGCTCAAGAACAGTCCAAGAACAATGAAGCGCCAACCAATGTAGACCCCAGCCATATAGGTAGACAAAGACAGAACCATTAACAATGACAGAGCGGTTGCGTCATTGTCAAAACGCCCGATCTGATTCAACAGAAATATTGTCTTGATGGCGATAAACACAGCCGCCCAATGCAGGATCTGTTGCCTGACAAAAGCATAGCCATCGATTTCATTGCGCTTGTAACGTGACCATTCAGAAGCAATTGCTGCAACAGCAAATACTGGAATCATCCACAACCAGTAGTGGTAGCTGCGCACAGAAGCAAAATTTGTATACGCCACTCCAATGAAACACAGTATCAACAAGAAGATGAATATCGCTTCATTGACAAAAACACGATGAAACCAGCCATGCGGGTTATGCAATACAGAAGTTACTCCAGACTCGTCGTTATTCATAGATCACATTTCCTGTCAGGGGGCATTAAAGTGGACGGAAACCTCAGCCTGCTCCTGCTTTTCAAGGTGGCTGCAGGCCTGCTCCACCTCTTCGTAGTCACCGCTGACAATAACGAGATAGGAGCCACCCAGAATCAGGCATTTGTAACAATGAAAGTTTGCCTCTTGTACGCCAAGCCGCTGGAGGTCGTCATCCAGTGCAGAAATACCTTCAGCAGCCACTCTTCCTTCCTGGGCATCTTTTCCCACCAACGATATCTGGCCACGATCAACACTCGCAGCCATCAGCTTTTCAACAGCTTCTCTGGCATCCGAATATTTCGTGAACACGGCGATGCAACTGCTTGCTTTTTCCATATCTCTATATGTCAATAAACAGGTTGTTTTACATGGACTAAGAAAAAGCATAAAAGACAGAAAGCCCTGGTGCTGTCACCTAGGTGACAAACAAACTGTTGATTGTGATGGCAGGCTCTACAAACCCCGATCAGCGGAATATACCCGCCGCCCTAAGCGCAGCCTGTAACTCGGTCAGCGTCTCCACATCCCAGTCTGCTCTCGCGATATCTTTTGGCCAGGGGCTTCCTGGCAGAAAACGTCCTGTGCGCACCAGCGCTGTTTTCATGCCCATCGCTGCAGCACCGGCAACATCAGTGTCCGGCCTGTCTCCAACCATAATACAATCATCAGGCGATACACCCAGACGCTCCGTAGCCATTTCATACAGGAATCTGTGTGGCTTGCCGATGACTACGGCTCTTTGCCCCGTGGCCACTTCAAAAGGAGCCACCAAAGCACCACCGCCGGGCAACACCTGCGCTTCGCCCTTGCACCATGAATCCACACTGGAATCCGGATTGGTTGCTACCAGCCTTGCTTTTCTGGACAGCACAAGATTGATACCTAACGTCAGCTTTTCGTAATCGAGACCAGGGCCTTCACCAACGACCACGAAATCAGCTTGCTCCGGATCATCCGTGCCAGCTTTTGCCAGCGTTTCATGAAGCGCTTTCGCGCCAATAGCAAAGTAGCGAAACCCGGGTTTCTGCTGACCCAACCAAAGCGCAGCAGCGTCGGCAGAGGTCAATACCTGTTCAGCACACACATCTGAAAAGCCCATTTGGGAGAGTCGATCTGCCACTTGTGCAGGTGAACGTGTTGGATTGTTGGTGACAAACAGGTATTGGTGTTGTGAAACCTGTTCTACAAATTCCAATGCACCCTGAAGCACTTTGTTGCCGTGATAAAGCACCCCGTCCATGTCAAGCAGGAAGGCTGTCATAAGGGGCTCCATTGCTTCGTGCAGGTCTGTTGACCTGATGTTATTGATCTGGCAACCATGATGGCGCAGCGAAAAATCATTCTCGAATCCTTGCTGCCTGCTTAGCCAGCCGCAAGCCAGTGGATCAGCCGATGAAAGTGGCTCCCGGCAGCAGTTCTTCGCTGAAGTTATCGGGGAGTGAACCCAGCAACTTCATACCCTCCTCCAGAGACATTTTGCTTTGCAACATGCCCTTGCCTTCCGGGTAAAGCAATTCAACAACCATGTCTTTTCCCGTCAGATAAAACTGCAGGATAGTCTCCGCGCTGTCGAGCACCCCCAGATAGTTGTCCTCTGCCGCCAGCAAATGCTCGGCCAGAGGCACGAGGCGATCCGCCGCCAGGAATTCCGGTTTGGAGGAGCTGATGGACGAATCGTGGATGAAATCGCAGTAGTAGATTTTGAAGCCTCTTTCCATGTCGTTTATTCCCGTCTCCAGGTCGTTCCGCCGGCCCCGTCTTCCAGCACGATGCCTTTGGATTTGAGCTCATCACGAATACGATCGGCCTCGGCCCAGTTTTTTTGTGCGCGAGCGGTATTTCGATCCTCGATCAGCTTTTCTATCTTGCTTGAAGAAAAAGCAAACGACTCTGCCGATGTATTTTCACCATCGGCAACAACTCGAACCCCGAATGTATCTTGTAAAGAGAAGGGATCGCTAAAGGCACGTTCATTCTTCAACCATTTTTCTGGATCATCCTGAAGAATGCCAAGGATGCTGCCCATGCGCTTCAGTTCTGCCGCCATGCGCGCCGCTTTTTGCTCATCCTGACTGCGGGCCTTATTGATCTCCCGCACCAAATCGAACATGGCCGCCAGGGCTTCCGGGGTATTGAAATCGTCATCCATGGCCTTGTTGAAGGCCCGCACATATTCTTCCGCTTCCCCTGGTTCAGCTTGGGGCAGGCCCCGCAACGCAGTATAGAAGCGCGTCAGCGCCTGGCGCGCATTGATGAGGTGCTCCTCATCATAGTTGAGGGGGCTGCGATAGTGGCTGGTGAGAATGAAATAGCGGATCTCTTCCGGACGGTATTGCCTCATGATCTCGCGGATGGTGAAAAAATTGCCCAGCGACTTGGACATTTTCTCGTCGTTCATGCGCACAAAACCGTTGTGCATCCAGTAGTTCACAAAATGATGGCAGGTGGCACCTTCGGATTGGGCGATCTCGTTTTCATGGTGGGGAAAGGTCAAATCGGCCCCGCCACCGTGAATATCGAAGGTATCACCTAGTGCCTTGGTGGACATGGCGGAGCATTCGATATGCCAGCCGGGACGGCCCTTGCCCCAGGGAGAATCCCAGGCGGGCTCATCTGGCTTGGCAGCCTTCCACAAGGCGAAGTCCAGGGGATCGCATTTTTCTTCGCTGGATTCCACCCGGGCACCGGCTTTGAGGTCTTCGATGGACTTTCCGGACAGCTGACCATAACCCTTGAAGCTTGTGACGGAATAGTAGACGTCACCGCTGTCCGTAACATAGGCATGCCCGTTGTCAATAAGGCGCTGGATCATCTCCAGAATTTCCGGCATATGCCCGGTTGCCCGGGGTTCGATGGTAGGAGGCAGCACGCCCAGGGCATCCAGGTCTTCGTGCATTGCATCGATAAAACGCTGGGTCAGTTTGGTAAAGGGTTCGTTGCGCTCATTGGCACGCTGGATAATCTTGTCATCGATGTCGGTGATGTTGCGCACATAGGTGACATCATAGCCCTTGGCTTGCAGATACCTGTACACCACATCGAAAACCACGATCATACGTGCATGTCCCAGATGGCAGTAGTCATAAACGGTCATGCCGCAAACATACATGCGCACCTTGCCCGGTTCTATAGGCTGAAATTCTTCTTTTTTGTTGTGCAGATCGTTGTAAATCTGGAGGCTCATGGTATCGATGCTGTATATAATAGTGAGGTGAATACGCCAAGCATTAACCCGGCGCGGGCCTGGATTCCGGCCTCGGCAATTGCTCCTGCATTGCGCTGCCTTCACCCATCCATGGGTTCGTGCACCGGAATGACGGGTAATGTTTTGGGTTCCATGCCGGCGCCAATCGCATATCCGGTTGATTTTACCCTATGCGCAGCCGGGCGCACAGTTGTATCATAGGAGATTGTTTTAAAACCATTGCGAGTACCATCATGAATCGACTTTTACTCTCCCTGCTGTTTGTCCTGTGCCTGAGTTCTGCGGCTCTGGCAGAACCTGTCAAGGTGCTGATGGAGACCAGCAAGGGCAATATCGAATTGACCCTGGATCAGGACAAGGCTCCCTTGAGTGTGGCGAATTTCCTGCGTTATGTGGATGAAGGATTTTACAACAACACCATTTTTCACCGCGTCATTCCTGATTTTATGATTCAGGGCGGCGGGATGGATACCGACATGCAGGGAAAACCAGGCCATGCACCGGTCAAGAACGAAGCCAAAAACGGCCTGAAAAACCAGCGCGGCACCATCGCCATGGCACGTACCAGCGATCCACATTCCGCCACCACTCAGTTTTTCATCAATCACAAGGACAATACCAATCTGGACTATCCCAGCTTCGACGGCTGGGGTTATGCTGTATTCGGCAAGGTCAGCAAGGGCATGGATGTGGTGGATGCCATAGCAGCCACCCCTACCAGCACAAAAAACGGTCACCGCGATGTGCCTGTGGAAACCATTCTGATTAAATCTGTAAAGCGTGTGGAAACCAAAAAATGATTACACTGAAAACCAATCATGGCGATATCGTCATTGAACTCGATGAAGAAAAAGCCCCCCTCAGTTCAGAAAACTTCAAGCAGTATGTACGCGATGGCTTTTACGATGGCGTGATCTTTCACCGCATCATCCCCAACTTCATGATCCAGGGCGGTGGCTTCATGCCGGACATGATGCAAAAAGCCACTCGTGAGACTATCGAAAACGAAGCCAAGAATGGCCTGAGCAACAAGAAATACACCCTAGCCATGGCACGCACCATGGATCCACACTCCGCCAGCGCCCAGTTCTTCATCAACACCAAGGACAACAGCTTTCTCGACTACCCCGGACAGGACGGCTGGGGGTATGCCGTATTTGGCAAGGTAGTCGAGGGCACTGAAGTGGTGGATGAAATCGAGAAGGTGGCCACAGGTAACACGGCAGGCCATTCCGATGTGCCGGTTGAGCCGGTAGTTATTGAGAAAGCGGAAGTCAGCGAGTAAATACCAGCAGGCGCAGCCACTGACTGCGCCTGCATTCCCTATGCCCAAAGTCCTCTTTATTTCAGACCTTCACCTGTCTCCGAAGAGCCCGGAAATCCTGCAGCAATTCAGCTTTTTTCTGGAACAAACCGCACCCCAGGCGCAGGCCGTCTACATCCTGGGCGACTTGTTTGATGCCTGGATCGGTGATGATGACCCCTCGCCCTTTGCTGCCCATGTACGGGATATGCTGCAACAGGCAAGTCAGCACACCCGCCTGTTTTTCCAGCATGGCAACCGGGATTTTTTAGTAGGGGAAGCGTTTTCCCGAGCGGCAAACTTCAGCTTGCTGGCGGAAGAACATGTCATAGAAATTGCCGGCAAGCCTGTATTGCTGCTGCACGGAGACCAGCTGTGCACCGATGACAAGGATTACCAGCAGGCCCGAAAACTATTTCGCAGCCCGGAGTTCTACGCACAAATCATGGCCTTGAGCATTCCAGAGCGCATTCGGAAAGCTGCGGAAATCCGCCAGATGAGCAGCGAAGCCACCACCGAAAAACCTTCAGATATTATGGACGTGAACCAGCAAGCCGTTGAGAGCATCATGAAAAAACATGGCGTACAACGGCTGCTTCACGGCCACACCCATCGCCCGGCCAGTCATCAATTCAGGCTCGACGGGCAGCCAGCGGAGCGCATCGTGCTTTCCGACTGGCGTGCTGACAGGTCAGCCGCTTTGCAAATAGACGACAAAACGGGCATAGCAGAAGCCATACCCTGCCTTGCAAGGAGCGGCCTTACTTAGCTGCCTTTTCATCTAACACGGCATTCACCCCGCCAGACGCCCTCCTGGCCAACGGTCGCTTGCTCACGGAAAGAATTTCTATACTTGCCTGCGCCCTTAGTTCTTCGATGTGTGCAGCAATCAACTGCCGGCTGCGCTGATTTTGTAAATACCTTTCGATAAAATTCCTTACTTCTTCGTATGGAATCATCCCCGCAGACCTCTTGGCCACCAGCTTTACGATGTGAAACCCGAAGCGGGTCTCGATCACATTGCTTATGTCACCCTCCTGCAACGAAAATGCCACCTTGTCGAGTGCAGCAGGCATATAGCCTTTTTTGATGAACCCAAGATCACCATCCGCCTCCTTGGCTTCCGCACTGTCGGAAAACTGTTTTGCAAGCACGGAAAAGTCCGCTCCCTGGCTGATCACACGGCGAATTCCCTCAGCCTTATGGCGAATCTCTTTCCTTGTTTCCGGATTCGCGTTCTCATTCACGCTTAGCAAGATATGCTTCAGGCGCAAAGCCTCTTCTCTCTTGAAGGTTTTTCTGCTGTAAAATTCTCGAATTTCTTCCTCCACAACAACAGGCTTGAGCAGATGATTGCTTTGCAGGTATTCATCGATGAAAATCGCCCTCCGGGCAGCCAACCGCAATTGCTCCAGCGTCAATTCATTGCTCTCCAAATAGTGTTGAAAGCGTTCTTCGGTACCGAATCTGTCTCTCGTGGACTGCAGTTCTTCCCCAATTTTCTTTTCCAGGTCAGGAATATCCAGTTTCCGGGCAGCTTGATAGAGCAGCTCCCGGTCTATGACTTTATCCAGCACCTTTTTTCTCACCCGATCTGCCAAAGCCACCGATGATTTTTTGTGCTTACGCATTCGCTGCCGAAGCTCTACCTCCATCTGGCTTGCAAAAACCGGCTGGCCATTGACTTTCGCTACAATGCTTCCCGCCCCCTCGCCCATCATGATTCCGACTCCGCTACGGCCCACCGGAACCATGAGTACGAGACATGCCAGTACTAACCCACCACGTTTGATCATCTTCACTCCTTGCTACTCTTGTACAGAAACAACAACATCTGCAAACGCACCAACACGCCCAAGAGGAATCATGATTACCTCCAGTGCACCAGCACTGGCATCCAGCTCGATACTGGCCTGTTGGGGGGCATCCCCCCATGGGTTGGCAAACAATACTGTTTCCGCGAGATCCTTGCGCATACGGTGATTTTCCAGAACCAGGATGATTACGGCATTGAGGGAATCATTGTCTATGGTGATTTGATACTGCCCACCTTCAAGAGCCACCGTTTCCAGGTTACCGTACCATCTTGATTTCCTCTCCAGCCTGATGTGCGTGCTGGCGGGAGCGGTGACGGTGGCCGCAGCCACATCAACCAGGCCATACCCATACTGCTCGTCCCGTCCGGCATTTCCAAGATCTACCGCGGTTGTTTGCAACTTCTGCCGCACTTCATGGTTTCTGCTAATGCCGTCACTATCCACATCAGCCGCACCGGAGGAAATTACCAGGGCCGCCGCACCGGAAACATGGGCGGCAGATTGGGATGTGCCACTGGCTTCGATATACCCCCCCTGCAGGGCGGAAGACCAGATGCCCAACCCGGGCGCCGCCAGTTCCACCTGGGGAGCAAGGGGCGAAAAAATACCAATCTGGTCAGCTTCATCAGTACTCGCTACCGCTACGACCGATGTATAGGCGCCGGGGAAGGCAGCTTCCCCGCCAAAAGTATTCCCGGCTGCAGCAACAATCAACAGTCCCGCCTCATAAGCGGCGTTACAAGCTGCTTCCAGCACCTGGGATTCGATTCCCGCAATACTGATATTGAGCACATCCATGTCATTGTCCACGGCCCATTGAATGCTCGCAATTATGCTGTCCAGGGAACCAAAGCCTGAACCATCCAGCGCCTTGAGCGCATACAGGGAGACTTCGGGAGCCACGCCAACCACACCAGTGCCGTTTGCTTCCGCACCAATGATTCCCGCGATATGGGTACCGTGGCTGTTCCAGCTATCATCGAAAGGATCATTATCGTCATAGACGAAGTCATAGCCACCACGATAGTTTTCATCCAGGTCTTCATGGTAGTAGTCGATACCTGTATCCACGATGGCCAGCTTGACTTCCCTCCCGGTAATGCCCCGCTCATGGGCTTCCTGACTGCCGATACGCAACACACCCCAGGTATTCCCGTACTCAGCATCATCGGCAGCAAAAAAATCACGTGCCAGATGCGTGTACTCGGGCTCTATACTGACAACGGTTTTATCTTCTTCCACATAGGCTACCGCCGGATCATCCAGCAGCCCGGCAATCGCCTGATCGGGAACAACCGCCACCACTGCGGGAATCAGGTGATAGATACGTTTTACCGTGCCCCCGGCACGCTGGATCAGTTCCTGTTCCGCCTCTCCCGGCTGATGGTGAAACCCCACGATTACCGAAGAAGCCTGCGCGAACCCTGTTACAGGGAAAATAAAACCAGCAATAACAACCACTAAACACAGTTGCTTGTGTATATACCTCATCATCCACCTCACAAAATTCAAATTGCCCAAAATGTTTACTACTCCATGAACTACCATCTGCCGCCTCTACCTCCCCCCATCCCGCGGCTATGACAGGCGCGGCAGTTTCTCTGCAGAAATGTCTGTGTTTGGTGGTGAACATTGTTCCCCCTTCTGGGGTGGCCGGTGACCAGCGATACAGGATGGCAAAGCAGGCAATCCCGAAACGGCTGAATCACATAGTTGAGTTGCGCATCATCCCAGACGAAGGTATGGCAGGCTGTACAGTCATAAGGGTCACCGGGAACACCTCCGGGGGCGTCGGGCGCAAGGGAATAATAGATTTCTGGAATAGGTGTTCCGATCAAATCATGATGCCGACCAGGGTTGTTTGTTTCCAGTTGAGGAAAGCGTTCCAGATCTTCATGGCAGAGCCGGCATTCTTCTTCTGTGGGAACTCCTGAAAAAATACTCATTCCCCCCCCGCCCATCCTTGCCTGACTACTGGAAGAAATAACGATTCCCGCAAGCAGCAAGATTGCAGTGCTTATGTATATCCTGGGTTGATTCATTGCCCCTCCTGCATTTATTCGGATGTTTCTGGAAGAGTGTTGAAAAACTGCGCTTTTCAACAACCTGCCAGTGAAAAGGAGAGAAACGCGTTTTTCCGCGTTTCTCTCCCCGTCAGGACGTTTCTATCTATGCTGTATCAGTTACATGAAACCTCCTCATAGGCGCTGCCGAAAATGCTTTCCACCGCCAGGCCGCCACAGCTTGTCTCTTCACAGCTGGCGACGATTTCACTGTCAGTCCAGGAATCAACAGTACAGGCGGCGCCGGCAACGGTGATGCCAGTACCCGAACCAACCGCATTCATATAGGAACCAAACCCGCTGCCTGAAACCGTGAGGCTGTTGCCGGTTCTGCTGACTCCTTCGATCGCCACATATGGCAGGATCACCAGAGGCATGGGGTTACTCTCACTGCGTCCTTTGACTACACGCAGGTAGTAGCTACCCGGGCTGAGGGTGGCCGGCAGAGTGACATCCATGGAAGACACGGAGACTGTGTCCGGCGCCAGTTCGGTAACGGCTCCATCTGGCGCAGTCAACCTGGCCCTTGACTTGATCTCCATTGGCCCCATAAAGGTCAGCACTTCATTGATAAACGATGTACCAGTAATCGTGATAGCGGCGGTGGAGCCAGCGGTAACACTTTGCTGGCTCAGACCGGCAAGCTCGGGGGTCACAGGGCCAGAGAAAGGCGCAGGCATGAAAGATGCCGCCAGATAGCCACCATGGCAGCCATTACAATCCTCAGGCGAGCTACCGATATGGCCAAAGCCCGGATCCTCTCCTCCGATAGTGATTATTCCGTCATTATTGGAGTCAGCCTGGATATTGTGGATGGACTTGATGCCATGGCAATCCTGACATTTGCGGATTGCCCAGTCCGTACCCATCTGGTCATGACAGACGTTGCAACCAAGGCCGGAAATACCATCCTGGCCAATGCCCGTGCTGTGGTGATTTACGTCATTCCCCGGGATCAAGCGCCCGGTAACATCCGTACCCGTAGCATGGCAGAAATCACAAGCACCCTCACCATTCGGGCCTTTTCCGATGCTGGTGCGTGGTGTAACCGAAGTTGGCGGCCGATTCGTAGGAATGTAATGGCCGTCACCGGGATTATCGACCAGTGAACCATGGCAATGCTGACAATTCAGCGCCTGAGCTGGCGCGGTCAGGTGGTGTACAGATGCCTGTCCGGGTATCTGCTGATGGCAGTTCAGGCAGTTCTCGAAGTTTTTTCCCACCTCGAAATATCCCAGATCCGGATTGAACTCCATAACATGGCAAGCGATGCACTCATAGACCTCACCCGGCGTGCCGAATGGCGCATCCGTCGGATCCTGAATCACCTGTCCGATCCGCCCATGGTGCCGGTTGGTGATGATTCCGGGCTTGATTTCAGGCGGGTCGAAAGTCCAGCCAATCTCCGTCAGGTCATCCGGGGTCAAGCGATCTGAGGCGTGGCAGTACCAACAGTTACGCCTTTCCAGGTCATTGAACACACCATCCGGAATCCCGATATTCTGGTTTACCGGTGGAGCAGGTACGGCTGCCCAGCTGGCGGTGGCGATCCCTCCCGCCACAACCAGCAAGCAAATTTTTGCAAGTCGCGTAAACATGATAATGATCTCCCATTTCCCTAACCGTATGGCGGAATTGCACATACGGCGCAATAGGCAATCAGCAATACTTATGCCAGCACAAATAATTTTTTATGGCGCTGCGCTGTAAGGTACGAGGAAGAAAAAAACTACGGGGGAAACAGGGGATTTTCTTTTAATTCATTGCTTTATCGAATAAGCGGGTGATTTCATCAGCATTACGGAAAGAAGGAACAGCCCTATGCCAGATGCATAAAAACAGCGTGGCTGACAGTTATTTACGGAAGGAAAATATTGCGTATTCAATAGGTTGCAATCATTTGCCGAAGATAGCGGCCAAAGATATAAACGTACCTTGCAGACACCACATGGTTGCGGAGCAGGATTACATAAGTCGTTGATTTAATTGTGAATGCACTTCGAGAAAAAAAGATCATCCCAAGCTTGATCGAACTGGCGGGCAAGCCAAACCGGATTCTTTGGCGCAAATCTGTCGCCATATGAATACACAATATTACTATGCCTACATCAAGTACTTGAAATAAATGGAGATGTCTCTGTCGCCGGGGGGAGACGCCTACCCGGGATTCGCGATTGATGGTGAAGGGTCTTTAATTCTGACGCTAGGACGCTAGTACACTAGCTTGCACACAGGCTCTCCAGCTGATCCAGCTCAAACTGTGTAAAGCCTGCCGCCAGGCGAGCCTCCTTGTGCAGGGGGCAACTCATATGTCCATGCAGGTACTCGTCAATTAGCGAAAAATAGGTTTCTTCGGAGTCCAGCTGCCGCTGTTCACATAAATAGTGGAACCAGCGTGAACCCGCCTCCACATGCCCGACTTCATCCCTGAGAATGATTTGCAGCACCGCAACGGTTTTGACGTCACCAATGGCTTCAAACTTGCGCATGATGCCCGGCGTGACATCCAGTCCCCTGGCTTCCATCACCCTTGGCACCATAGCCATGCGCACCAGCAGGTCATGGGCAGTCTGTTGCGCCAACCCCCACAGGCCATTGTGGGCGGAAAAATCCCCGTATTCATACCCAAGGTCACGCAACCGTTGGCGTACCAAATCAAAATGATAAACCTCTTCTGCCGCCACCTTAATCCAATCGCCATAATAGGCTTCGGGCATGCCGGGAAAGCGATACACGGCATCCAGCGCCAGGTTGATTGCGTTGAACTCGATATGAGCAATGGCATGAAGCATGGCTGCCTGCCCCTCCACCGTACCAAGTCTGCGCCGCGGCACCAGCCGTGGCGCAACCAGCTCCGGCTTTTGCGGATGACCCGCCTGCTCAACGACGGGAAGAGCGGAAGGGGAAACCAGGTTTAGCTCACCTGCCAGCCATGCCTTGGACAACTGTTTCACACAGGCCATCTTGGCCTCAAGGTCATTTTCCTGCAGGCATTCCAGGGCGCGCTCGTGAACTGCTTTTTTCATCCAGGGATTGTAACAGCGGAACCCCGGGAAACCTACTCAAAGCCATCAGCAAATATGGGTTGGCATTCCAACTCGGGACAATATTCAAATGCACCGAGATCCTGAACGCTGGATTGAGAACGCGCTTCTGATTGGGCGTGTTTCACATATTGCCGCAGCACCGGATAGATCACCGCGCCAGTTGCCAATGGTGCTGCCTGGTCAATCGCAGCAGATCCCTGGGTCAGGGAGAAATCCTGCGCCCCCCCTTCCTTGAATCCCGGGTCAACACCGCTGATGTTGTCTATTGCATTCAGGCTGCCACCCAGGGCGCCATGAGCCGCCACCCAGCCGGAAGAAATCCAGTTGTTGCGCAATTCGGCAATGCCATCTTCATTCAACATGGCCAGATAGCGGCCGCCAGAGGATGCATACAGGATGTTGTTGCGAATATCGGCATGCTCGTCGTTGCTGGACAGGCGCACCAGGGTGGCATTGCCGCTACGGGTGGAGACCACGGTGTTGTGATAGAAATACAATGTACCTTTGCGGTAGATGCTTTGGTTTCCACTGTCTCCGCCATAATGCACGATCTGGCTGTTTCCGGCGCCGTCCAGCTCGATAAGGACATTGCCGTATACATAGGTTTTTCTGTAGTCCGGGTGATTTACCACGGCGGCCGAATCTTCTCCATCCACCAGATCCAGCTGGCGGTTCCCCGCTTCGATCCAGTTGTTGCGAACGATCAGCCCGGCGGATCTATCCTTGAGATTATTGCCCCTGGCGCCGTCACGCAGCGGCCCCAGGTAATTGTATTGATACAGGATTCCCAAAGCCGCGGTATAGGTGTTGTGTTGATAGATGGAACCATCAATACCGTTGTCGTAGATACGGTTGCCTTCAATGAGAATGTCCTGCGTATTGCCGCCATTGACTCCGATAAACAAGCCATTGCCGGAATCTCTCAAGATACAGTTTCTGATCGTCAGGTGCTGCGCAACCTCCACATAGATCGCGGCGGCATTGCTGGCGTAATTCTGCCTTGCTCCATTGTCATTGGTGAAACCGTATGGGGGACGCCCGGAGCGAATATCCAGGTTTTCAATCACAATATGGGCAGGCGGTTCCTCATTGGGATTCAGATCGGCTCCCACCTTGATCACGCCCCGGGGTTCATTCCAGTAGCTCAGGTTCGTGGGCGTCACCGCATCCCTGCCATCGATCACCGGCAGCTGCCCCGCCGGCCCCGGCACCCCGGATACAACAATGGGTGAACTGGCGGTTCCCAGCCCGGAAATAATCCACTTTTCCTTGTAGGGGGTATTTTTCCAATGAATGAGCACGCGATCTCCGGGGCGCAAATCATCCCAGGGGGCATCGGCAATCCTGGTTAGACTCTGGCCGGGGCCGATATGGTAATCGACGGCAGCGGCCGTTTGAACAAACAACAAAAGTCCCAGGATGGCGGGTAAGCGGAATTGCAGCATTATTCGGAGGCTCGGCGTAGATTTGCTTGTAAGTTAGAAGAAGCAAATCTAGCAAAAGTTCAATCCCCGGTTCGTGAGCCACTTTACAAAGCTGAACAAGGCAACGCGGTGCACCACATTTTCCCGGACAATCTGTTTTTCAGGGTTTGATCACAAACATGGCAATCGCAGGCCGATAAGCAAATCCATAACATTGGTTCCAGTAGGGCCCGTATTGACCAAATCCCCGGTGACTTCCAGTACCCTGCCGCTATCGGCCTGCTGCAACGCCAGCTCCGGATCCAGCCCTTCTTCCACAGCCCGCTGCCAGGTTTGTCCGTCCACCAGCGCGCCGGCGTCATCGCTTGAGCCATCGCTGCCATCTGTACCGGCTGACAACAGCAATACATCATCCCGGCCCGCCAGTACTTTTGCAGCAGCAAGGGCCAGATGCTGGTTTCTGCCGCCGCGGCCAGGGTGCTGCGGCAATACCACCGTGGTCTCGCCCCCGAGAATATGCACCCCCGGAGAAGCCTCACAAAGAAAAGCAGCAAAGGCGGCACCCTGCTCCCCTGCTTCCCCTTGCAGCAGGGGATAATCCGCCCGCACGGGGTAATCCAGCACCTGCGCCCGGCGGGCAGCGGCCGCCACTGCATGGGAGGAAGTGGCGATCAGATGATGGGGCAACGGAACCTGCCCGGTCACCGGCGCTTCCCGCAACAGGGAGGAAATCCAGCCGGGCACCTCCGGCAATGCCTCCTGCCATTTCTGCGGGTACAACAAACCGGAACCAATGATTGCCGGATCATCTCCGGGCACATCGGAAATCAGCAATACCTTGCCGGGACGCCCCTGCACATACCGCAACAGCCCACCGCCTTTGATGCGGGAAATCCGGCAACGCAGATTATTCATCCCGCGTATATCCAGGCCACTGCCAAGCAGCCATTGGTTCAGACGCCGCAAGTCCTCCAGGCGGACGCCGGGGGAAAGCACCTCTACCAGGCTCGAAGCTCCTCCGGAAAGCAGAAACAACAAGGGCCTGTCATGGGGCTGGCGGCTGATAAAATCAAGCAGGTGCTGGCCTGCAAAGAGGCTGCTTTCGTCCGGCACCGGATGGGCGGATTCAAGCTGCACGATGGTGGGATGATGCAAAAGCCGGGGATCCGCATGACCCTTGCGGGTAATCACCAGCCCTTGCAGCAATTGTTCTTCCAGCACCTGCACGGCACCGCACATCATCGCCGGAGCCGCCTTGCCGATGGCGACAACGGCGCAAGCTTCCCAGCCCCTGCCATTCAGCCATCGGGACACCACCAGTTCTCCTTCAACTTGTTGCAGGGCAGATGTATAGATATCCAGCAGATCCCGCCGGAATCTTTCATTTGCAGTGTCTGTGTTAGTATAAAAGCCCATCAGCGCCAGCCATTCGGAGGTCGGGAATCTTGCAGATTATTACATTTCGCAGCCATTTCAGCCGCAATACGCTGTTACTCATGCTAGTTCTGGCAGCTGTTGCCGCCAGCATCTCCATCTGGAAGTTCGATTTAATCCAAACCGTCTATTTCAAAGACCAGTTGACCGCCACGGGCTGGATCATCAACGGCTCCATTGTCGCACTCTTTCTGGCTGGAATTACCCGCATCATCGCTATCTTCCTCTCCTACAGCCGGGAAGAAACCGCCACTGCCAGATTCATTCGCAACCAGGAGGAGGACATTGAAAACCCCCTGGATCAGGTTCCACAAAACAGCATCATCGCACGCCGTTATCTGGTGATGGAGCGCCTGTTCAACTCCAGCTCTCCCATCAACCAGGGCGCTCTGGCGGCAACCCTGCTGGCAAACGAGAGCACTCGCGCCAGCCTGCCAAAATACATCAGCAACATCCTGATTCTGACCGGGGTATTCGGCACCATTGTATCCCTGTCGCTGGCGCTGCTGGGCGCATCCGACCTGCTGGAAAATGCCGTGGACGTGGGTGGCATGGGCCTGGTCATACACGGCATGTCCACCGCATTGTCCACCACCATAACCGCCATCATCTGCTATTTGTTCTTTGGCTATTTTTATCTCAAACTGACCGATGCTCAAACCAACCTGCTTAGCGCCATCGAGCAGGTCACCACCACTTATCTGGCGCCCATGTTTGTCGTGGAGCAGGAAACCACCTTGTATGAGTTCACCGGGCTGGTGCGCTCCCTGCAATCCCTGGTCAAGCAAATGCAGGTTTCACAAAAAATCGTGACCAAGGCAGAAACCCGGTTACTGACTGCTGTGGATGAATATCAGAAACAGCTGACCGAAAGCAACAAGGATATGGCTGCGATCATCAACCTGTTGAAACGCGGCTTCCGCCTCCGGGATGATGAATGAACAATCACGGCAGCTTCATTGATCTGCGCCTGAACCACCAGGACAGGCAGGGCAACGAGAGCTTCTGGCCCTCATTTACCGACATCATGACCGTTATCATGATGATCTTCCTCATCTCCATCGTGGTGGTATTGCTGCGCAACATGGAGCTGGTAAAGGAGATCCGCGCCACCATGGAGGCAGAGCGACAAGCCATGGAACTGGCGCGCTCCACCGGCATGGAAAAGGAAACGCTCGCCAGTCAGCTCGGTACGGCCTTGGAGCAACTGCAGGCCGGCGATGCCCGCATCAACGAGTTGCAACTACAGGTGCTGCGGCTGCAGGAACAAAATACCGTGCGCGCCCAGGCGGTAACGGATCGAGACAGGCAATTGAAAACCCTGCTGGAAGAACGCAATGCCCTGACCCAGCAAACAGCACAGCTGGTGCTTGACATACAGACGGCAGCCAAGACAGCTGCAACAGCAAAGGACAAGGAAACCCTGTCCCGGCGGCGGCTGGCGGATTTTCAGCAGCAATATCAGCAGCTGAAGGAACAACTTGACCGCCAGAGTCTGCAGATCGCAGTACTCAAGAGTAAGCTGCAAAATCAGAAAGAGCAACTGGCAGCAAACCGCCATGAACGCCAGACGGTAGAAGAAAAATACCTGGTGCTGGCAGACCAGTATGACACCCTGAAAGTGCGTTATGACAAGCTGGTGCGCCCTGCCCGTTCCGCCAAGGGGCGGCATCTCGTGGAAGTGCGTTACTTCAAGAAACAGGGAAAGCCGCACATCGAATGGCGGGATGGAAACAGCGGGGCATTCAGGGCCGTTTCACGCGATCAACTGGACAAGGCCCTGGCCGCTCTGAAGCAGCAACATGTGGATGGACTCTACATCAAGGTCATCCTGCCGGAAACCAGCGGCCTGTCCTACAGCGAGGCCTGGAAGTTCACCAACGACCTGCACAAGAAATACGACTACTACTTCCAGGAAACAACGAATTAGGGCCTGTTCAGGACTTCCTTAACCACTACCCCTGTACGCTATGTAGCTTCACTGGCAATATACTTTTCCACCTGCTGCTCGAGAAGAGACAATGGCAAGGCACCATTCTTCAAGATAACATCATGAAAGCGGCCATAATCAAATTTTGCACCCAGGGCGGATTTCGCCTTTTCACGCAACTCCAGTATTTTAATCATGCCGATTTTGTAGGCCAGCGCCTGCCCCGGCATCACCAGATAGCGTTCGATTTCCGCTACCACATCGGTTCTGGATTTGCCTGTCTTTTCCAGCATGTATTCAATTGCCTGTTCCCTGCTCCAGCGTTTGTGGTGCAATCCGGTATCCACCACCAGCCTCACCGCACGAAACATTTCTGCCTGCAAACGTCCCAGGTCATCATACGGATCGTCCAGCATACCGATTTCCTTGGCCAGGCGTTCTGCATAGAGCGCCCAGCCTTCCACATAGGCGGTAAAAGGCAAGACCTTGCGGAAGGTGGGCAGCCCCTGCAGCTCTCTGGCAATGCTGATTTGAAAGTGATGTCCCGGAGTGGCTTCATGATAGGCAAGCGTACGCATGCCCCATTTGTAGGTGCTGTCTATCTTGTAGAGATTGGCATAGAACACCCCGGGGCGGCTCCCGTCCATGGAAGGCGCGTTGTAGTAGGCACCAGGAGCCGTTTTTTCCTTGAACACGGGGATGCGCTTGACCTGCACACCGGATCGGGGGCGAACATCGAAATACGCCTCCAGTCTGGCATCGATCTCATTGATAATCGCCTGATAGTCTTCCAGCACCTGCCGCCGTCCCGCATCATCATCCGGGTAGAGAAAACGCGGCTCCGTGGCCAGGGCAGCCATGCGTGTGCCCACGCTGCCCTCAGCATATCCCTGTCCCTGCAACAGCTGATCCATCTCCTTCTCAATCCTTGCCACTTCCTTCTTGCCCAGGTTGTGTATTTCCTCCGCACTGAGGTCGGTGCTGGTGTTGCTGCGCACCTTCCAGGCATAGTAGGCCTCGCCATCGGGCAAGCTCCATACGCCGTGATTGACCAAAGTCCTGGATTGCAGTTGCTCGAAATAAGAAATCAACCGGGCATAGGCGGGATACACATTTTCCCGGATTTGCTTTTCCACCCCCTTCAGCAAGCGCTGGCGGGTCTGCTCATTCAGCTCCACCACGTTGCCCAGGCGCTCAGAAAAACTGGTGTAAAGCATGTTTTCCTTCGGCGCTTTGGCAACGAATTCGTTCATTTCGGCAAGCACCTTTTCCACCACAAACCGTGGCGGCAGGATCTTTTTCGACTCACGCAGCGCCAGCCCCTCCAGCACCTGGTCAAACTTGTTGCCGAACAGAGACAAACGCCGGATATAGTTTTCCGCATCCTCCTCATCTGCAAGAGGGTGGATGGTCGCCATGAAGGTGGGCAGCTGGCTCTGTACGCCAAACATCTGATTGACCGGATAATCGTGATAGCGAAACCCGTATCCCGCTACTGCTGATTTCAAAAAATAGTCAAGCACATCATAAGACAGTCGCTCCTCATCATCCATGCCTGCCCGGTCATAGGCATGCAGTTGCCGCAAGCTATCACTGATGGCAGCGGCGGCTTTTTCCGTAAGCGCTGGCGAAACATCCGTAAGCTTGGCATTGTGGCCGTCAATACCATATTGCTCCAGGAAACCCAGCTGGGTAAGTAATTCAGGGTCTTCCAGCAGGCGCTGGACAAAAACCTTCTCATAGAAAATCCGGATGTCGAAAGGCCGGAAGAAAACAACCTGTGTAGCCAATACAGCGCCCAGCAGCACGATTGCGCCCAGCAGAGCCGCGAACCATCGAAATAATTTTTTCACTCAGGGATTCCTATCTTCAAGGTTATTCAGACTGGATGAGTTCCAGGGTGTTGCCGTCCGGATCCCGGCAAAACAGCGCGGCGCGCCCCGACCTGCTGCGCGTATAGGCGATGCCGCCTTCCTCTAGCAACGAAACCAGCGCCTCGAGATCCCGGACGGTTAACGCCAGGTGCCGGTCTCTGCCACCGTGCTGCGGGCGGGATAGCGGATCGGGATTCGGCAGCGCAAGCAGGTGAAGCTGTTGATCGCCAACGGTCAACCAGACACCGGCAAAACCAAGATCCGGCCGCTCGGCCATTTCCAGGCCGAGTATGCCTTGATAGAACACCAGGGATTCCTCGACGCTGGAGACAAGCAGGCTTACATGGTGAATGGTGCAAACATTGTTCATATATGCTTTCTCGCGGCATTTTCAGTAGACAAAACGTTGGCGTAAATGACGGTTTCATTGTTGTATAATCCTTTACCTAATCCACGCAACCGGCAGGGACGCCACCCTGCGCAGTATGAACAGTGACCTGAAAAAACTCCAGCCCTATCCCTTCGAAAAGCTGCGCAAGCTAAAGGAAGGCTGCCAGCCACCACCAGCGCTGGATCACATCGCTTTGTCCATCGGCGAGCCCAGACACCCGACCCCGGCATTCATCACCGAAGCGGTATTGTCGCATTTGCACGGATTGTCCGCCTATCCCCTGACCAAAGGAGCACCCGGGCTGCGCGAGGCCATCTGCGACTGGCTGACACAGCGCTTTCGGCTGCCTGAAAACAGCCTGGACCCGGAACACCATGCGCTTCCCGTCAACGGCACCCGTGAGGCCCTGTTCGCCTTCGCGCAAACCATCATCGACCGCCGCCAGCCCACACCTCTGGTGCTGATGCCCAATCCCTTCTATCAGATCTACGAAGGCGCGGCATTACTGGCGGGCGCCCGGCCGGAATTCCTCAACTGCACCGAGGCGACCGGGCTGATACCGGATTTCGATCAGGTGAGCGAACAAACCTGGAAGCATTGCCAGCTATTGTATCTATGCTCCCCCCACAACCCTACCGGAGCAGTGATACCCGAGGACAGCCTGGCCCGCCTCATCGATCTGGCGCACAAACATGATTTCATCATCGCTGCCGATGAATGCTATTCGGAGATCTATTTCGATGAAAACCAACCACCCCCCGGCCTGTTGCAGGCGGCGGCGAATGCCGGGAATGAGCAGTATTCAAGATGCGTGGTTTTCCACAGCCTTTCCAAGCGTTCCAATGCACCCGGATTGCGTTCAGGATTCGTCGCCGGAGACAAGGATGTCCTGAAACAGTTCCTGCGCTACCGCACCTATCACGGTTGCGCCATGCCTCCCCACCACCAGGCCGCCAGCATTCTGGCATGGCGGGATGAAAAACATGTGAGAGAGAGCCGCAGTGCCTACCAGGAAAAATTTGCAGCCGTACTGGACACCCTGGGCAGCCACCTGCCCGTGGAAATGCCGGAAGCCGGCTTCTATCTATGGGCGAGAACCCCAGGATCGGACACGGATTTCGCCCGCGAATTGTACAGCCAGCAAAATGTTACCGTGCTGCCCGGCAGCTATCTGTCGCGCACGGCGCGGGGAATCAATCCCGGCAGCGATCACATCCGCATGGCCCTGGTCGCCCCCCTGGACGAGTGCATCGATGCTGCCAACAGAATCAGACAACTAACCGAATCCATTTGAGGAACAATCATGAGTGAAATGAAAAATATTATCGAAGAGGCCTTTGAGCGGCGCGCAGACATCACGCCACGCACAGTAGATACCCTGGTTCGTGATGCCGTCATGGAAACCATCGATCAAGTCGATGCAGGTAGCTTGCGCGTGGCCCAGCCCGGTAAGGATGGCTGGGTAGTCAATGAGTGGGTGAAAAAGGCTGTCCTGCTGTCATTTCGCATCAATGACAATGAGTTTCTGAAAGGCGGCTTCACCAATTACTACGACAAGGTGCCATCCAAATACGCCGATTACAACGCCCGCGAGTTTCGTGAAAGCGGTGTACGTGTAGTGCCACCAGCCAGCGTACGCAAAGGCGCCTATATCGCCCCTTCCTGTGTGCTCATGCCCTCCTATGTGAACATCGGTGCCTATGTGGACTCAGGCACCATGGTGGACACCTGGGCGACCGTGGGCTCCTGCGCGCAGATCGGCAAGAATGTGCATCTTTCCGGCGGTGTCGGCATCGGTGGCGTACTCGAACCCCTGCAGGCGGCTCCCACCATCATCGAAGACAACTGCTTTATCGGTGCGCGCTCGGAAGTGGTGGAAGGCGTCATCGTGGAAAAAGGTTCTGTCATCTCTATGGGCGTGTACATCGGTCAGTCCACCCGCATCTATGATCGGGAGAAGGATGAAGTGCTGTATGGCCGGGTGCCCGCTGGTTCTGTAGTGGTATCCGGCAACCTGCCTTCCAAGGATGGCAAGTACAGCCTGTATTGCGCGGTCATCGTCAAACGGGTGGACGAAAAAACCCTCAGCAAGGTCGGCATCAACGATCTGCTGCGCGATATTTGATGGACGTCTTAATGACCCGGCTATACGGCATTCCCAACTGCGACACCATGAAGAAAGCTCGCAAATGGCTGGACGAACATGATGTGCCTTACGAATTTCATGATTACAAGAAACTCGGCATCGACGAGGCCAGCCTGCGGGACTGGATGAACAAAGTGGACTGGGAAATTCTGCTCAACCGGCGCGGTATCATGTGGCGCAAGCTGTCTCAGGAACAAAGGGACAGCATCAACGCAGAGAAGGCGCTGCTGCTGATGATGGAAACCCCCTCCATCATCAAGCGGCCGGTACTGATTACAGAAGATGGACATATCGAGGTTGGATTTTCCCTGAACAAATACAAGGAGTTGTTTAATACATGAAAAAAACCCTGTTACTTGCCTGCTTGATTGTTGCAGGCAACCATTCGATCCAGGCGGAAGAAAAATGGTACAAATACGAGCGCCTCTACCTTCAGGCCGGCACCTTCATTCATTTCTCTTCCAGCGATGATCATGACGGCTCCAGTCTTCTGCTCGGCCTGGAAGCGGTAAAATCCAATGGCTGGCTTTACGGACTGGCCTTGTTTGATAATTCTTTCGGGCAATTTTCTCAATATGCCTATGTTGGAAAAAACTGGAACTTTTCAGGAAAAATGGAGAACTTCCATGCCAAATTAACGGCAGGCATCATTCACGGTTACAAGGAACCCTGGGACGACAAGATCCCCTTCAACAGCAGTAGCGGCTGGGCGCCCGGCCTCGTCCCTTCCTTTGGCTACAAGAAAGATCGCTTCGGTGCAGACATCGTGCTGTTGGGCAATTCCGGCCTGCTGTTTACCGTAGGAACAGATTTCTGATGTCCGATACCCTTGATCTTGCCAAAGAACTCATCAGCCGCACATCCGTCACACCGGAAGATGCCGGTTGTCAGGATCTACTGATGGCTCGCCTGCGGGCTCTGGGTTTTGAGCTGGAGACACTGAACTTCGGCGATACCAGAAACTTCTGGGCCCGCCGTGGAACACAATCCCCCCTGTTCTGTTTTGCCGGACACACGGATGTTGTACCCAGCGGGCCGCTAAAAGAATGGCAGAGCAACCCGTTCCAGCCGGAAGTGCGCAACGGTATGCTCTATGGCCGGGGCGCAGCAGATATGAAGGGCTCGCTGGCAGCAATGATTACCGCCACCGAGGCTTTCCTGGCAAAACACCCGGAACACCGGGGATCTATCGCCTACCTCATCACCAGCGATGAGGAAGGCCCGGCCACGGATGGCACGGTGAAAGTCGTGGAAACCCTGGAGCAGCGAAACGAGAAAATCGACTGGTGTCTGGTGGGCGAACCCTCATCCACAGACAAGCTCGCCGACGTGGTAAAAAACGGCCGCCGCGGTTCCCACGGTTGCCGTTTGGTGGTGAAAGGCGTGCAAGGCCATGTAGCCTACCCACATCTGGCCAGAAACCCGGTACACCAAGCCCTGCCGGCACTCACGGAGCTGGTTGCCCGTAAGTGGGATCAGGGCAACGATCATTTTCCACCCACCACTTTCCAGATCTCCAACATCCATGCGGGCACCGGCGCCACCAATGTCATTCCCGGCTACCTGGAAGTATTGTTCAATTTCCGCTTTTCCACCCAAACCACCCACAAGGAACTGGAACAACAGGTCGAGGATATTCTGAACCACCACAACCTAGACTATGAAATTGAATGGATCCTGTCCGGCCCACCCTTTCTGACTGCAGAAGGAGCCTTGCTGGATGCTGCGCAACAAGCGGTCAAGGACATCATGGGTTACAGCACCCGGCTATCCACTTCTGGCGGCACCTCCGATGGCCGCTTTATCGCCCCAACCGGGGCACAGGTGCTGGAACTGGGGCCGCGGAACGCCACCATTCACAAGGTTAACGAATGCGTGGACATTGAAGATCTGGACAATCTGTCACAGATCTATGCACGCCTGATGGAGCTGTTGTTGACATAGAAGCACTGTTCCACCCGTTTGATTTGTTCAGAAATAAAAAATCCTGTAGCCTTTCAGCCAGTGGCTTCCGGTAGACTTTTACTATTATTAACCCGGCAACAATATATGTCGTATTCAGGGCTTCAGGCATGCAGCGGAACAAGGCGCCGTGCGCAGGCAAGGGTTGCTACCCTTGTCAAGCACTGCAACGCAGGGCCGGTGCATGCCTGAAGCCCCTAACCATTTGATATGTAACGACAGGCCGCCGTGTGCTGGCCCACAGACTGCGTTAGCAAAACTTGCTGCAGGGTGGCTGCAGCGGCGTTTTGCCGCCTTGCTGTGGGTCAGCACACAGCGGCTGAATATGACATATATTGTTACCGGGTTAATAGTAACCCGGCGACCATTCAGATGATGTTCAGCTGCCACGAGCGCGCCTGTGGACATCGTTGCCGCGCTTTGACAGGGAATCACCCTGCAGGCGGCACGATGGCTGAATATGACATGTATTGTTGCCGGGTTAATATGTTGAGCCGGTGACAGTTGATACCCTGTCCTCCTGGAACCATGGAGCACATTTCAATACAGGAAAAAAACATGGGATGTTTTTTCAAGCGATTTTTCTTGCCATCGGCTGGCTGGCAATCATTGCAGATTGCCATTGTCTTTATGTTGCTGTTCATTGGCCAGGTTCCGCTTGTCCATGCCGCCAACTCCATCACCGGGGTTGTCTCCCTGCCTGATGGCGAGATTGCACCTGCCGGGGGAATTTCGTTGACAGTCAGCGTCAGCAATCAGGCTGACAGGGAAAGTAAAGATCTGTTCATCCCTGCGGGCGAAGCTTCTGTTTCCTATACCCTCGACCTGCCGGTTTCCCCGGGAAGCACCTGGGTAGTGTCTTACCTGTACTCTGGCGACCTGCCTTACCTGCCGAAAGGATACTATTCGGCGCTCAGCACAGCCACCGGAACAACCTGGCCAGGGGGCATGCCGTCAACCAAGCTCGATGGCGACTCCAGCCATACCGGCATCGACATGATTTTGTTGCCGGGCATCCGCATCAGCGGTGTTGTTTCCCTGCCTGCCGGACAGTTTGCGCCAGCGGGAGGGGTTTCTGTCGATGTGGTGGTTTCCCGGAATTACCCCATTTCGGCTTCCACGCCTGCCGGCAGCAAAAGGCATTCGGTTTTGATTCCGGAAGGAGAAGCATCCGCGCCTTATATTCTGACCATAGCGCCCTGGCAACAGCAAACCCAATATATCTATTATGAATATTCGGGTTCCCTGGAGTATCTTCCCTGGGGTTTCTATGCACCCTCCGGAACCACCGTCCAAGAAGTAAGGAGGCTGCCATTGGATAGGCCTCAAAGCAGCATCAACCTGCGCTTGCTGACAGGCAGTAAGATCAGCGGCAGCGTCCATCTTCCGTCAGGGAGTGTGGCTGCCGCCGGCGGAGTATGGGTAGATGTCACAGCTGAAGAAGGCAATTTCAGCTACAAGATGAAAACCCGGGTCTTTATTGCCGAGGGACAGACATCGGCTTCGTACGATCTGATCGTGCCCTCAATTTACGACTGGATGCACAGGCTGTCCTACTCCTATCCAGGGCCTGGGACATATCTCAGCCGTGGTTACTACAACCCCTCCGGCACATCGGCGGAAAATGCTACGCTTATCGCCGGTGGAACAGACCAGACGGGAATCGACTTGACCTTGCTTACCGGCAACCGCATCAGCGGCAACTTCACCTTGCCTGCAGGACAGGTCGCCCCCACCGGTGGCTTGCAGGTGCACATACAAGCCTATGACACAGACCTGGGTGATTTTAGCGGCGTTTTTTCCATTCCCGAGGGGCAGTCATCTGTCTCCTACGGCATTGCCGTTCCTGTCGATTCCCTGGCGCAATGGCAACTTCAGTATCACCTTGGTTACCAGCTCTACAGCAATCTGGCTGTTCCCCGAAAGGGGTACTATACGCCGTCCGGCACCACCTGGGACGAGGACGCCACCACCTTGCTGCCGGGCGGACAGGATCATGGCAATGTAAATCTGACGCCACCGGCGCCCAGTCAGATTCGCGGCAGCATCTCCTTGCCGCCAGGGGAAGTGGCTCCTGCCGGCGGAGTGGCAGTCAGCATACACAGCCTCAGCTTTTCCAATAATTCTGCGTACACCCAGGTCGTCATTCCTGAAGGCGCTTTTTCCGCCACATATTCCCTGCAGGTGCCTACTGACGGCAGCGACCAGATCAAACTCTATTATTCTTATGCGGGGGATATGCCGTATTTGCCGAGAGCATATTTTTCAAATTCCGGAAGCGTCAACAATCCAGAACAGGCAACGCTTCTTGCCGGGGGCGGCAATCATGACCATATTGATTTCACACTTCTCGAAGGCTTGCGGTTCAGCGGGGAAGTGAAGCTGCCATCCGGAGAAACCGCAGCTGCGGGGGGGATTTTCATCACGGTATCGGCTTATGACCGAAACAGCAATCAGCACATGGGGCAAGGCAAACTTGTCTATATCAAGCCCGGCGCAGCATCGGCGCCCTACGCCCTTGTCCTGCCGTATCACCCGGATGCAGCATTGACATTGTCTTATGAGAATGAATCGCGCTGGGGGGAATTGAGATACCTGCGCACCGGGTATTACGCAAGCACAGGGACGACCTGGGACGTCATGGCCGCCACATTGCTGGACACGGAAAACTCCCGTGAAAATCTGGACCTGACCTTGTTGACGGACAGCAGAATCAGCGGCAACCTGTCCTTGCCTGCGGGACAGGTTGCACCTTCCGGCGGGCTGATGATCCATGTTCGCGCCTTCTCCGATCAGCCGGACAGCAAACAGGTAGAGCAGCACTTTTTCATTGACCAAGGTGTAAACGCCATCCCTTACGCTCTTGTTGTGCCACCTTCTGCGCCTCAACAATGGAGAATCTCCTACAGCTACAATGGCAGCACGGGAAACTTCCATCACCTTGGATACCATGCCACTTCCGGGACAACCTGGGAGTTCAGCCAGGCCACTGTTTTAGCAGGGGGTATGAATCATACCGGTATAAACCTGGCGTTGATTGCCCAGCCACAGATCAGCGGCACCATTTCCCTGCCATCAGGAGAAGTTGCACCAACGGGTGGAACCGAGGTTTATGTCCGGGGAATGCCCCAGAACCAAGAGTATTGCGGGGATGGCGAGTGGTTTTTTATCGCAGAGGGAGAAACCTCCGTGGCCTATGCCATCAATATCCAACCGGGTCTGGATACTACCTGGATCATTGGCTATGGCTATAATGGCAGCGCACCGTACCTGCCCGCGGGCTATTATGCAGTTTCCGGAACCCAACCGAACCTGGCCCAGGCAAGCCTTCTTCCTGGCGGACACAGTTTGAGCGGGATTGACCTGACCCTGCTCCCGGGACAGCGGATATCCGGCACCCTGGCCTTACCCCAGGGAGAAACCGCTCCCCCTGGAGGAATGCAGGTCAGCATCAGTGCTACCAACCAGGAAGGCGACTATCTGGGCCTGTTCTACGCTCAAATCCCCGGGGGCGATTCTTCTGTGCCGTATATCTTCTCGGCAAATGCTGATCCAGGAACGAACCTGAGTATTTCCTACACGCATTCTGGAAGCTTGCTGTATCTGCACAAGGGCTACTACAGGGATGCAGGTACAACCTGGGACAAGAGCAGTGCGACCATCCTCCCTGGCGGAAGCGACCTGACAGGCATCGACCTGACCTTGTTGCCCGGCAGCAGGATTTCCGGCCAGGTTTCCTTGCCTGCCGGAGAGCTGGCGCCTGCAGGAGGGCTTTATGTCCATCTTGATTTTTCCGACAGGGACAGGCATTTAACACACTCCAAGTTTGTTCACATTCCGGCAGGAGAGGCTTCTGCACCCTATGGTATTGCCCTGCTGCCTGATGCAACTGCCAACTGGGCAGTTTCCTACAGGCTTTCTAAAGGCGGCATGTATTTGTCACAAGGCTACTATTCGGCATCAGGAACAACGTGGAAAGCCTCTGAGGCCGCGCTGCTGGCCGGAGACTCTTCACACCCGGACAGCAACCTGACCTTGCTCACCGGCAAGCGTATTTCCGGCAGTTTGTCATTGCCGGCGGGCGATGTGGCATCCGCAAAAAGCATGACCCTGAGAATGGCGGTGGAAGATGAAAGCGGAGTTGAGGCGAATTGGCAGTACATCACGATCAAGCGGGGACATCGCTCAGCCGGGTATACCCTGGCCACGATTCCGGATGACACAAAGAGCTGGATAGCATCCTACTCTTATCCTTACGAAAACACCCCCTATTCCCGATCTGGCTTCTATAACAGCATTGCCACCACCTGGAATAAAGCAGCGGCAACCATACTTGCAGGCGGCGCTGATCATTCGGATATCAATCTGGTGGTGTTGAGAAACCACAAGATCAGCGGCCAGATATCCTTGCCGCTCGGAGATGTTGCTCCTGCCGGCAGTATTGTTGTCGGCATATCCGCTTCACGGCAACAAAGCTCCAGCACAGAATCACAAACCAGTATCACCATAGAAGAAGGCGACTCCAAAGCACCCTACACCTTATGGCTGGATCCCGATGATGAAGCCCAATGGGTGTTGCAGTATTCGTATCATGGAACCGAACCTTACATGAACAATGCGTACTATGCCGCTGCCGGGACGACCTGGGACAAAGCCGCGGCAACATTGCTTGACGGCAAACATGATCACGCCGGGATCAATCTTGAACTGCTGAAAAAATTACGTTTTAGCGGCACGGTATCACTTCCTGCAGGTGAGGCAGCGCCCTCTGGAGGAATTGCTTTGTCCATCCAGTTTGATACCCAGTCAACATGGGTGGAAATTGAAGAGGGAAATTTTTCCACGCCCTACGAGTTGTGGGTGCCCATCAACCCAAATCAGACATCACCACTAAGCTACTGGTTGCCCGACAGTGGGGCCTACTTGCGCTATGGTTATTACACCAGCACAGGAACCACCTGGGATTACTTTCAAGGCGAACCGTTTCGAGCAAACGCAAACCACCAAGGCATTGATCTGACTCTGTTGGCTGGCGACCGCATCAGTGGCACCCTGTCCTTACCGGAAGGCCAGGCGGCGCCAACCGGGGGTATCAGCCTGGAAATACAAAGCAATGACATCCATTCCATGCAGAGAGAATATGCCTATGTGACCATTGCCGAAGATGAATCTGCCGTAGATTATATCTTGGTGCAGATCCCGGATGCAGAAGCGCAATGGAAAATCTCCTACATCCACCACGGGATTGAACCCTATATTCAAAAAGGGTTTTACGCCTGGAATGGCACTGTTTGGGACAGCAGCAAGGCATCCTTGCTCGATGGGGGAAGAACACATGACGGCATCAACCTGCGATTGCTCAAGGACATTCCTGACAGCTGCCCCCTGGCCGATGAAGTCATTTCCGGCCCGATATTGTATGAGGAGGATTTTCACTGTTCAGCCGAATCCTCGATAACCGCCGGATCTCCCCAAGGGGTCGTCGTGGGCAAGGGCGTTCACGTCCTGTACTCAGCGCCACAGATAGAACTCAAACCCGGGTTTTCCGTAAATGGTGGTGTTTTCAGGGCGGGAAACAACCTGCTGCCCTGATATGCCGTGAGTTTCTATCCGATTAGCATCTATTAACCCGGCGGCCAGTGCATCGGGCGGCCGCCCAGCACATGCATATGGATATGGAATACGGTCTGCCCTGCGCCGGCATTGCAGTTGAATACGACACGATACCCCTCGTCGGCAATACCTTCCTGGCGGGCCACGGTTTTTGCCGCCAAGGACATTTTTCCGACCAGTGGTGCATTTTCCGGCTGCAGATCATTGAGCGTGGGGATATGGCACCGGGGAATCACCAGCACATGGGTGGGGGCCTGGGGATTCAGATCCCGAAACACCAGAACATCCTCATCTTCGTAGATAATATCTGCAGGGATCTCGCCCGCAACGATCTTGCAAAATATACAGTCTGTCATGATCCTCTCCTGATTCCGGTCAGATTCCCACTTTGCGACGCCCCACAAAGGCATGCGCCAACGTGCCACCATCCACATATTCCAACTCCCCGCCAAGGGGGACGCCGTGGGCGATACGGGTCGCCTGGATATCCTTGTCTGCGGCCATATCACTGATGTATTGCGCAGTAGCCTCGCCTTCCACCGTGGGATTGGTCGCCAGAATCAACTCCTCCACCCTGCCCTCAGCCAGAATACCCGCCAGTTGATCCAGGCCGATCTCCCGCGGACCAATGCCATCCAGTGGTGAAAGCCTGCCTCCCAGTACGAAGTACCGCCCGCGATAATCCGTCGCCTGTTCGATCGCCAGCACATCTGCAGGCGTTTCCACCACACAAAGCTGGACATCGTTGCGCTGCTCATTGGTGCACAGCCCGCACAGATCATTTTCACTAAGGGTACGGCAGCGCTGGCAATGGCCGATATTGTCCACCGCCTGTACCAACAGCCGGGAAAGCCGGCGACCACCATCGCGGTCACGCTCAAGAATATGGAATGCCATACGCTGGGCGGTTTTTGGCCCTACGCCGGGCAGGCAGCAGAAGCTGTCCATCAGTTGCTGCAGCAGGGAGTTGCCTGTCATTTCAGAACGGCAGCTTCATACCCGGAGGCAGAGAAAGGCCAGCAGTCAGGCCACTCATCTGGTCTTTGGTTTTTTCCTCGATACGATGCACGGCATCATTGCAGGCCGCCGCCACCAGGTCTTCCAGCATTTCCTTGTCGTCCCCCACCAGGGAATCATCGATTTCCACGCGGCGCACTTCATGGCGACCATTCATGGTGACCTTGACCAGGCCGCCACCGGATTCCCCGGTTATTTCCGCCTTTGCCAGCTCTTCCTGGGCCTTTTGCATATCGGCCTGAATTTTCTGGGCCTGTTTCATCAGGTTCCCTATACCACCTTTCATAACATCACCTAGATTTAGTTGCTATTGAGTTTGATACTGTCCACCAGCAATTCGCCATCGAAATCTTCTTTCAGCACCTGTACCACCGGGTCATTCTGCATAGCGAGCACTGCCGCGGCCTGCTTTTCCCGGTGCTGGCGCTCGGCAATCTGGGCTGGTGTTTCTTCAGCAGCTTCTGCCACTTTGATTTCCATCCGGATACTCCGCCCCAGATAACTTTCCAGCGCCTGTTGCAGCTTCTGCCGCGGCATGGAACCTGCCAAGGCACCACCGGTGGGATTGAGAGTAAGCAGCAAGTGGTCATCCTGCCAGGATTTTACTGTACAGTGCGCCGCCAATTGAGAGGAAACCCCTCCCAGCCTCAATGCCGGCAGCAAACGATGCCAATCATTCAGATCAACACTTCCCTGCGGCACCGGCGCGGGTTCTTGCACTTGCCCCACCGACTTTTTTTGCCCGGACAGCGCCTCATTTCCAGCAGAAGCAGGCCCGCCTCGTCCCCCGGCATGGCCGGAAGGTGATGACCGGCGATTGGATGCCTGGCCGACGTCCGCTTCCGGCGCTAGCGGGCGAAAGGCCAGCATTCGCAGCAGGATCATCTCAAAACCACTGCGCGGATCCGGCGCGAGAGGCAGGTCCCTCTGGCCGCGCAAGGCGATTTCATAAAAAAGCTGTACATCTTCCCTATGCAGCAACCCTGCGAGCTCCTGCAGTGCCTGCATATCGCCCCAACCGGCGGCATCAGCGGCTCCAGGAGAAGCCTGGTGCAGGGCGATACGGTGCAGCAGCAACAGCAGGTCTTTCAACAGGGTGGAAAAATCCGGTGACTGTCGGGCTGCTATGGAAATTTGCTCCAGTACCGCAGCGGCATCATTGTCGATAACTGCCTGCAACAGTTGCGGCAGCTGATCCTGCGCAACCACGCCCAGCATGGTTTTTACATCTTCTTCCCTGACCTGCCCACCACCAAAGGCGATAGCCTGATCAAGGATGCTCAAGCCGTCGCGCATGCTGCCATCCGCCACCCTGGCCAGTAAATCCAGCGCAGGTGCTTCCCATTCCACTTTTTCCGCCTGCAAGATATATTCGAACTGCCCGCGGATCTGCTCCGGCGGCATGCGCTTTAAATTCATCTGTAGACAGCGCGAGAGCACAGTGACCGGCACTTTCTGCGGATCTGTGGTCGCCAGTAAAAATTTGACGTGGGGCGGTGGTTCTTCCAGGGTCTTCAGCAGGGCATTAAAGCTGGAATTGGAGAACATGTGCACCTCATCAATGAGGTATACCTTGTAGCGGCCGCGGATGGGCGCAAAGGGCACGTTCTCCAGCAGCTCCAGGGTTTGATCCACCTTGGTACGGGAAGCGGCATCCACTTCCAGCAGGTCTGCGAAGCGGCCATCGTCCACTTCCTGGCAAATGCTGCACTCTCCACAGGGCGTGGAGCTGACGCCTTTTTCACAGTTCAGGGATTTTGCCAGGATGCGCGCCAGGGTGGTTTTTCCAACCCCACGGGTTCCGGTAAACAGGTACGCATGGTGCAGGCGATCATTATCCAGGGCATTGCTCAGTGCGCGCACAACATGCTCCTGCCCAACCAACTCTTCAAAGGTTCGGGGTCGCCATTTACGCGCTAGTACCTGATAGGACATAGAAGATTTACAAAAAAACTGGTGGCAACCGTACCAGCCACACCCCGGCACACACTGTCACTGCTGCGGCTGCTCCCTTCCGGGCCTGACCGGGTTCACAGCTGAGTGTTGCGAGGGGACCGATACGGCCGCCATAAACATTTATCCTGAATCTACAGAATCAGATTACCCCCCGAAACATGCATCCAGGGAGAGCTGTGGATTATGACCGATTTATGTGGGTTTAGCCATGCTTTCTGATGGTTTCTGTTCACACGCAACCACAGGATCCCGGGCCGCCGTCTTTGCCTTGTACAAGGTTTCACCTGCAGCAACATCAGCACAATCTTTTTCAGCGTCTGATCCCCGGCGGATGCAGCAAAGCCCGAACCTGCTATCGTACAGTTTCAGCTTTTTCCAAACAATCGCGCAACATTTTCCATGGTGTATTCAATCATTGGCCGCATGCGCTGCACACAGCGCTCGCCTTCTGCAATCGCTTCATCTGCACGATGAAATTCCAGCAGGCCAATTTCGGCCAAACGTGGTTCGAGGAGGATATCCGGAGGATCACCGGCCATGCGGCTGCGGGTAATCCTGTCCTGGGTAATATTGACAGAGCTTGCCAGCACATCAAACATGCCGGGAGGGGCATCTTCCCGGTTGTCCGGGAAGAGGTTGGATGAATAGCTTTTTATTGTCCCCAAAATACCGTCAATCGCTCCACTTTCTGCCGCGAGATCCGGTTTTTTCGGTGACAAATGCTTGCCGAGGATATCAGCATTGAGGTTTACCGCAATCACGACTTCGGCCCCCAGGGCGTGACAAAGGGAAACCGGAACAGGATTGACCAATCCCCCATCCACCAGCCAGCGCCCGTTGAAGCGAACAGGCGCAAACAGCCCGGGCAATGCGATAGAAGCCATGATCGAAGACAGCACCTCTCCACTGGTAAACCAGATTTCGCGGCCATTACCCAGATCGGTGGCAACATTGCCGTAGGCCATCTCCATGTCCTCGATCAGAAACCCCTCATTCACTACATATTCATGCAGGAAGCTTCTCAGTCGTTCCGCATCGACAAGCCCTTTCAGCCTCCAGCCAATGTCAAAGAAAGCGGCAACATCACGCCGGCGCAACGAGCACACCCAGTCTTCCAGATTTTCAAGGTTATTGCTCGCACGGGCGGCCCCCACGATGGCGCCAATGGAGCAGCCCGCGATCACATCAGGCCGCAAGCCCATCTCTTCCAGCGCACGAATAATGCCAATATGAGACCAACCCCGGGAAGCGCCGCCGCCCAGGGCCAGGCCGATGCGCACGCCGTCAGGCTTCGATTTCGACAAGGGCCTCTTCCGGATTTACGGCATCCCCTTTCTGTACAAATACGCCGGTTACGGTGCCACTGATGGGCGCCTGTACTTCGGTCTCCATCTTCATGGCTTCGGTGATCAGCACCGCCTGCCCCGCTTCGATGCTGTCGCCTTCCTTGACCAGCACCTCTACGATGCTTCCCGGCATGGAGGTGGTCACATGTCCTTCCTTGGTAGCCTTGGGGCGACGTCCGGCGATAGTCCCCTGCACCGCACCCTCGGTACCGCCGGTAAGCACGATTTCGTCCAGCGTCTCCACCACGGCTTCTTCGGGCACACCGTCTACGGTCATGTAGAAATGCCTTTCCGGCTGCCCCTTGTGCCCGGCGCCGGTCATCTTGATATGGTAGGTTTCGCCATGCAACACAATATTGAATTCCGTTGGCGCCCGCTCCTGGGGGCCGTCACCGGGAGGTGGCTCCAGTGGTTCAGGCTGCAAAGTTCCTGCCGCACGCTGCTCCAGAAACTGCCGGCCAATTTCGGGAAACATGGCGTAGGACAACACGTCTTCATCCGACTGAGCCAGATCGCCGATTTCCTTGCGCAGCTGATCCAGCTCCGGCGTAATCAGATCGGCCGGGCGCACTTCGATCACTTCCTGATCACCCACGGCCTTGCGTCGCAGCTTCTTATCCACTTCGCCAGGCGCCTTGCCGTAACCGCCCTGAAGATAAATCTTTACTTCATTGGTGATGGTTTCATAGCGTTTTCCAGTAAGCACGTTCAGCACCGCCTGGGTGCCGACAATCTGCGAAGTTGGGGTAACCAGGGGCGGATATCCCAGATCCTTGCGCACCCGGGGGATCTCCTCCATGACTTCCGTCATGCGTCCCAGGGCATTCTGTTCCTTGAGTTGATTCGCCAGATTGGAGATCATGCCGCCAGGAATCTGGTTGACCTGAACCCGGGTATCCACACCGGTAAACTCACTTTCAAATTGGTGGTATTTCTTGCGCACTTCGTAGAAGTACATGCCGATATCCTGAAGCAGCTCCAGATCCAGTCCAGTGTCATACGGCGTATTCTTCAGGCCGGCCACCAGGGACTCTGTAGGTGGGTGACTGGTGCCGCCGGCCCAGGAAGAAATCGCCGTATCCACCCGGTCACAACCATTCTCTATGGCTTTCAGATGACACATTTCCGCCAATCCGGAAGTGGCATGGGAATGGAGCTGCAGGGGAAGATCCACCGCATCCTTCAACGCCTTGACCAGCTCCTCCGTAGCAAAGGGGGTCAGCAGACCCGCCATGTCCTTGATGCATAGGCTGTCGCAGCCCATATCTTCCAGGCCCTTGGCCATTTTCACAAAACCGGCGGTGTCATGCACCGGACTGACGGTATAGCAAATCGTGCCCTGGGCATGCTTGCCCGCTTCTTTGGTGGCTTCGATAGCGGTGCGCAGGTTGCGAATATCATTCAGCGCATCGAAGATGCGGAATACATCCATGCCCTGCTCTGCAGCCTTGATAACAAAAGCCTTTACCACATCATCTGCGTAATGCCGGTAGCCCAGCAGGTTCTGCCCACGCAGCAGCATTTGCAGTTTGGTGTTGGGCAGGGCCTCCCGCAACTTTCTCAGGCGCTCCCAGGGATCTTCCTTGAGGAATCGCAGGCAGGCGTCATAGGTGGCTCCTCCCCAGCACTCCAGCGACCAGTAGCCTACGCGGTCCAACCTCTCACAGGCAGGCAGCATATCTTCGGTACGCATGCGGGTAGCAATAAGGGACTGATGCGCATCACGCAGAATGACATCGGTAATTTGTATTTTTGACATAGGTTTTACCTGTTACAAGCCAGCATGAGCGGCTACTGCTACGGCAATCGCCGCAGCAACATCGCTCTTGCACTGTTTCTCGGTGTACTCGGTTAATTCCGGATGATCTTCCACAAATGAAGTCGTAAAGTTAGCCGCCCGGAATTCAGGGTGGTGAAGAATTTCCTCGTAATAGAGTTTGGTGGTGCGAATGCCGTGCACCTCCATATCCTTGAGGGCGCGCTCGCCACGGCTGATGGCGTCTTCCCAGGTCAACGCCCAGACAATTACCTTGGCGATCATGGAGTCGAAAAACGGTGGTATGGTATATCCGGTATAGATCGCCGTATCTGTACGCACACCCGGCCCACCGGGTGCGTAGTAGCGGGAAATCCGCCCGAAACTTGGCAGGAAGTTATTCTTGGGATCTTCCGCATTTACGCGAAACTGTATGGCATAGCCTCGGCGCTGGATTTCATGCTGTTGGAAACGCAGCTTCAAACCCGCAGCAACCCGGATCTGCTCTTCGACAATATCCACACCGGTAATGGCCTCCGAGATGGTATGTTCCACCTGTATGCGGGTGTTCATTTCCATGAAATAGAACCTGTGGTTCTGATCCATAAGAAATTCCACCGTGCCTGCGCTGGAATATCCCACCGCCTTGGCCGCAATGACCGCCAGACCACCCAGATACTGGCGCTGCCCCTCGTCCAGCTGCGGAGAAGGCGCAATTTCAATAAGTTTCTGGTTGCGGCGCTGTATGGAGCAATCTCTTTCGTAGAGGTGAATACAGTTTCCGTGGCTGTCCGCCAGTACCTGCAATTCGATATGCCGGGGGCTGACAATGCATTTTTCCATGAACACTTCTGCACGGCCAAACGCTTTGGTGGCTTCGGAAATTACCCGGTCGTAGTTTTTGCTCAAGTCATCCGGCGAGTCACAACGACGTATGCCTCGACCACCACCACCGGAAGTTGCCTTGAGCATTACCGGATAACCGATGCCTGCGGCCACTTCCAGCGCTTCTTCCAGACCAGAGAGATTTTCCTCGGTGCCCGGTGTTACCGGTACACCTGCGGCTATCATGGCCTTGCGCGCTTCGGTCTTGTCTCCCATGCGCCGGATCACATCTGCACTGGGGCCGATGAAGGTAATGCCACGACGCTCGCAAGCGGCGGCAAAATCGGCATTTTCCGACAGAAAACCATAGCCGGGATGGATGGCATCACAGCCCGTCTGCACCGCCAGATTGACGATACGGTGAATGTTCAGATAACCCGCGACAGGATCTTCACCAATGCTGAAGGCTTCATCCGCCTTCTTGACATGCAGGGCGTACATGTCCGCCTCGGTGTAGATGGCTACGGAACGAATGCCCATCTCGGCGCAGGCGCGGATAATGCGCACTGCAATCTCGCCACGGTTCGCTACAAGTATTTTTCGCAACATGTTTTTTACCTAGTGGCGGTTACTGCCGCCAATTCTGTCCATGAGCGCAAACAGCACTCCGGAAACGACTAACGCCATATGTATACCTACCTTCCATGCCAGTTCCTGCTGGGAAACCTCGGTGATATTCATGAACAACTTCAGCAATTCAATGCCTGAAATAGCGACGATGGAACCGATGAGCTTGATCTTAAGATCAGTAAATCCCACCTTGCCCATCCATTCCGGACGATCATCATGATCCGCCACATCGATGCGGGATACAAAGTTTTCGTACCCGGCAAAAACAATAATTAGCATCAGATTCGCCACCAGCACCAAATCGACAAGCGCCAGTATTCCCAGAATAACATGGGGGCCGGGCTCACCAAACAGCGCCAGGGGCACCAAGTGCAGGAATTCCTTGAAGAACATTATCAACAACAGCCCCATGGCCAGTATCAGCCCTACATAAAAAGGGGCCAGCAACCAGCGGCTGTTGAACATGAAACTTTCAAGCGCATGCTCCAGTTTTTTCATATGTTTTATTTTCTAGGCAGGCAAAAATTGGAATTATACCGAAAATCCGGAAACATAACCTACAACCCGGCAGGGGTTGCAGGGCCACCCACCACAGTCAGAAAAAGGCTGCTCTGGTAGGCAAGAAACACCAGCAGCAAGATTGCTCCCGCCCAGCGTTTGATCAGTCCATGTCCACTGCGGCTGAAGCCCCGCGCCATAATATACAGAGCCACCGCCAGCACCAGCATCAGGGGGAAATCCCGATACAGCACCGCACTGTCAACTTCGCTGGGACCAATGCTGCCGGCAATGCCCAGCACCGCAAGAATATTGAACAGGTTAGAGCCCACCACGTTACCCACAGCAATGTCATGTTCCTGCTTGCGGGCGGCGGTCACAGAAGCTGCCAGCTCGGGCAGGGAAGTACCAATGGCAACGATGGTCAAGCCAATCACCAGATCGCTTACTCCATAGAACTGTGCGATCCCTACGGCGCCCCACACCAGTAGCTTGGAACTTGCCAGCAACAGCGTCAGCCCGGACAGCAGCAGCCACCAGGCGCGTCCTTTGGGCATGGATTCGGGGATCTCTTCCGCCAGTTCTTCAATGAGTGGATCATCAGTGCCGGTGGTGCGCGCAAGATGAATCGTCCATAACACCACACCGAACATGCCCGCCAGAAGCAGCGTTCCGTCCAGGCGGGAAAGCTGGCCATTCCAGAGCAACGCCCAGGCCGCCAGCATCACGATCAGCATCAGGGGAAATTCCCTGCTCAGGGTTTTCGATTGCACAGCCAGAGGGGCTATGAGCGCGGTAACTCCCAATACCAACGCCATATTGGCAATATTTGACCCGACAGCGTTGCCAATGGCCAGACCACTGTTGCCTTGCAGGGCTGCCATGGCGGAAACCAGCATTTCCGGCGCGGAGGTGCCAAAAGCGACAATGGTCAAACCAATAATCAGGGTGGAAATACCCATCACCCGCGCCAATCCGGCCGCCCCGGCGACAAACCGGTCAGCGCTCCAAACCAAAACAACCAGCCCGGCAACTACAGCCAGGACAAACCAGAGAATTTCATTCATTATGATGACTTGTTTTTCAGGTAGTTATAAACTTTTATTAGAAATCAGATTAGATTTTTCAGTTGCAAAATCCGTTCTTGCAGCGCCTGTTCAGATGTTTCCCGAATCGTGATGTGCCCAATCTTGCGCCCTACCCGCGGAGCTTTGCCATACAGGTGCAGATGCGTGTTTTTCAATCCAAGGATGGCAGGGGCATCCGGCAATTCCCCGATCAGATTTATCATTGCCGCATGCCCCACTGCGGCCGTACCACCCAAGGGAAGCCCCAGGATCGCCCGCAGGTGGTTTTCAAACTGACTGGTTTCGGCGCCCTCGATCGTCCAGTGTCCGGAGTTATGCACTCTGGGCGCCATTTCATTCGCCAGCAGATGCGATCCGATCTGGAAGAACTCGATAGCCAAAACCCCCACATGATTCAGGTTTTCCAGCAAGCGTTGTGCATAGTTTTCTGCGAGCGCCTGCATCGGGTCATCATGTAGACAAGTGGACAGGCGCAGGATGCCGTTTTCATGGTGATTCTCCGCCAGAGGGTAAAAAGCCAGTTCTCCGGAAGCACTGCGCACGGCAATGATGGAAACTTCCCTTTCAAACCCTATCAACCCTTCAAGTATGGCCGGTGCCCGGCCGATAGCTTCCCAGGCTGCCTGCAAATCATCACCAGCACGCAAGACCTGCTGGCCCTTGCCGTCATAACCGAGAGTGCGGGTCTTGAGCACGGCGGGAAACCCGATTTTCTCCACCGCCAGCCGCAGCGTCTGCAGGTCATGTACCTCGGAAAAAGGCGCTGTTTCTATTCCCAGCTCGTGGAACAGGTTTTTTTCATGGCTGCGGTCTCTCGCCGTGGCCAGGGAATTTGCGGGAGGAAAAACAGGCAGGGATGCGCCCAGTTGTTCCACCGCTGCTGCGGGTACGCTTTCAAATTCATAGGTTACCAGATCGACTTCGGCAGCCAGCCGCTGCAAGGCGTCGGGATCATCGTAGGCGGCCTGTATGTGCCCGGCCAGCGGTGCGGCGCAGGCGTCGGCTGCGGGTTCCAGCACCACAAAACCCAGCCCCAGGGGATACCCCGCCAGGGCCAGCATGCGTGCCAGTTGCCCCCCGCCAAGAACACCGATCTTCATGAGCTGGCGGCGGGGTCGGGATGATCCAGCACGGTTTCTGTTTGCCGGGTGCGGAAAGCATCCAGGGCGCTACGGATCTCCCCATACTTGTTACCCAGTATGGACGCCGACAGTAACGCCGCATTCACCGCGCCCGCCTGGCCAATGGCCAGGGTTCCCACGGGAATGCCCGCAGGCATTTGCGCGATGGAAAGCAGGGAATCCATACCGTTCAACGCTCTGGATTGCACAGGTACGCCCAGCACCGGCAAGCTGGTTTTCGCCGCCACCATACCCGGCAAATGTGCAGCGCCGCCAGCACCGGCGATGATGACTTCTATACCCCGTCCACGAGCCTGTTCCGCATACTGAAACAGCTTGTCCGGGGTTCTGTGGGCGGATACCACTTCTTTTTCGAAGGGGATACCCAGCTTCTCCAGGGTCTCTGTAGCATGACGCATGGTCTCCCAGTCCGAACTGGAACCCATGATCACTCCAACCAGTGCTTGCATAATCCGTTCTCTGCCCGCAGGGCGGATCGTTGAAAAAACGCGTATTATGCCTGATTTTCACGGGGATTGCCCCGTGGTGGGCATCGGAATTAAAGACCCTTTCAGCGAGTCAGCCGAAAACGCTCTGATCTTCCACCTTGAACGTCCGCAGAACATGGGTGAACGCCTTGTTGCTGGCGGCGATAGCCACCACATCGAATATATCCCGGTCGCTACACCCCTGTACTTTTGCGGCCTGGATGTCTTCCTCACTCACGGATTCCGGCGCATCGATGGCCGCCAGGGCGATTTTGAGCAGGATTTTTTCCGCTTCCCCCAGGGGAGCCTGATCCGGCTTCGCTCTTGTCGCCTGCAGCTGTTCGGCACTGATACCCTGGTTCATCAGGATTGCGGCATTGAACTCAATACAGAACCGGCATTCGGCCTTTGATGAGACCAGATAACGTATCAGCGCCAGCAACCGGGGGCTGAGTCTTTCATGAGCCATAAAATAGCCAACGGTGCCTACGAAAGCCTTGAGCAATGGCGGGCTGATGCCGTACAGGCGCAGTCCGGCCGGAACAAAGCCGATCTGCGCCTCCACATCATTGAAGATTTTTTCAACAAGTTTCCGATCCGCCTCGGGCACTGTGGGATCAATCAGCACATTTGTCGTCATCCTATTCTCCAGGTTACAAAACAAACCGACCCGTCGGTCTGTTTTCAGGTCAAAAAAATAGCTGCTCTCCGACCAGTGTTTACTGCCGGAAAACCAATAACAGGCTGTACGTCGCACCAGGACGTGTGGCCATTTTCAATGACCATAAGCCATTGAAGACTCTTTTCAACATCCTGATAAGTAATCCTTGATAAAATCGATACTTGCATCAAGCTGGGTGGGGGTTTGCCTGGCTTTATCGAGGAGAATGGCCCCTTCGATCTGCCCGAGGACAATGGCGGCAAACCGGGCTGGATCCAGCTCCCGGGATATCTGCCCCGCAGCAACCGCCTTGACCAACAGGGATTCAATCAACGCCTGGAGCCGGGAAAAAACCTCGTTTACCTTGGCGGCTGTTTCCTGGCTGGCAGTGCTGAGTTCCAGGCTGAAATTCCCGAAATAGCAGCCGCAGATCTGCCCTTCCTGATGCTGCTGCTTCTGCCTTGCCGCCATGGATTCCAGAAGCGCAAACAGGGCGTCCAGCGACGTATCGCTCCGATCCAGCACCTGTTCCTGGATTTCCCTCGATATTCGGCTGAACTGCCAGTCCAAAGAAGCAATGGCCAGGGCCTCTTTGCTCGGAAAATGATAGTAAAAATTCCCCTTGGTGACGCCAGCGCGCCGAATCACCTTGTCCAGCCCTGTAGCATGGTATCCATGCAGATAAAAAAGCGCTGATGCCGCCGTCAAGATGCGCTGCCGGGTTGCCAGGGCTTTTTCGGACAAAGACATAAAAACAGACCAGTCGGTATATTTCTTTTTCCAAGTATCTGCCTTGCTGGCAGCCCTGTCAAACTGCATCCTGCATTGCCTGCGCACCCCACCTTATCCTGGCACTTTTGGGGGGCTCTCGATATTGTCAATGACGGGATGTTGGTTACCAAAGATGTCCACCACATACTCGCCCACCCCAAGATCGAGATTGGCACAGTAGCTGCAGATTCCCAGATAATCCAACTCCCTGACCACCATGCGGGTAGAATGCCATGACCCTATGACCGCCAGGCGTGTCTTTTCCAGCATGTGTATTAAACAGCGTACGCTTGATCTGCCCGTCAAGGGAGGAAGGCAGTAAAATGCAGGATAGATACAGGGATGTATCGTAGTAGAACAACGCAGGAGCAATTGCCGAGGCCGGACCCATAGGTTCTTGAAGACTTTAAACACCGGCCTGCGCTGGTATGACGAAAGCTGAATTATTCGGGGTGCCCTTATGCTATTAAAAACGCTTATTTTTCATCTAATCCATCCTGCCCAAATTTCCATTCCATGATTAGCCTTTCCAGCGATACCCTCGCCCGCACCACCACATTGCGTCAGCTGCAAATTCTTGTTGCGGTAGCCAGGCATGGAGGTTATACCCAAGCCGCAAACGTCCTGTACCTCACCCAACCAACGGTTTCCATGCAGATCAAGAAACTGAGCGACGCCATCGGCTTGCCACTGTTCGAGCGCCGCGGGAAGAAACTGGAACTGACGCCGGGGGGCCGTAGAACCCTGGAAGCTTCACAGGATATCCTGTCGCGGCTTGATTTGCTGGGTGCGGAGATTTCCTCACTGACGGGTGAAATCAAGGGTGAGTTGCGCATCGCTGTGATCACAACAGCCAAGTATTTCATGCCCCGCCTGCTCGGTGCATTCATCCAGCGCTACCCTGACGTGCAACCCCGCCTGTGCGTCACCAACCGGGAGAACGTGCTGCTCAGGCTTCAGGAGCAAACGGACAACCTGTTCATCATGGGAAAGGTGCCCGAAGATCTGCCAGTCACGGCTTCCGCATTTCTGGACAATGACCTGGTGGTCATTGCTCCTCCCCGGCATCATCTGGCCAACAAACATTCCATCCCCCTGAAGGCCTTGCTCAGGGAACGCTTTCTGCTCAGGGAGATCGGTTCGGGCACACGCCTGGCCACGGATCAGCTGTTCTCCAACCAAAAGCTGGAGTTGGAACCCTACATGGAGCTGGGCAGCATCGAAGCCATCAAGCAGGCCGTAATGGCGGGGCTGGGTATTTCGGTCATGTCCCAGCACAACCTGCGGCTTGAACTGGAAAGTGGCAAGATCCACCTTCTGGATGTCCAGGGCTTCCCCCTGCACCGCCATTGGTATGCGGTTCATGCCGCAGACCGGCAACTCAACCTGGTCAGCCAGGCCTTTCTGAAATTCATTCACGAAGAAAGCCAGCATATCATTGAAGACAGCCGCCATTATTGACAGCCACTGCCACCTGGATTTTCCTGACTACGACCAAGATCGTGAGCAGGTATTGGATAATGCCAGAAAACTCGGTGTACGGGGATTCATCGTGCCCGGCACCACGGCAAGACGCTGGCCGAAGATTATTAAACTCTGCCGGGGTCACGCTGATGTCTTTGGTGCGCTGGGACTGCATCCCTTCTTTCTCGATGAACACGGCATGGCCGATATGGAGAAACTGGGCTCCTGCCTGGAAAATCGGAAAATCATTGCCGTGGGGGAAATCGGCCTGGATTTCATGCACCGTGACCTGGATCCCGAACGGCAGCTATCCTTTTTCAAGGCGCAGCTCAAGCTGGCTGCCGAACAGGAATTGCCAGTAATCCTGCACTGCCGAAAGGCTCACGATACGGTATTGAAACTGCTCAAACGCTACCCACCCAAAGGGGGCATCGCCCATGCCTTCAATGGCAGCCTGCAGCAGGCCGAAGCCTACATACGGTTGGGATTTTGCCTGGGATTCGGCGGCATGCTGACCTATGAACGCTCAACCAAGCTGCGCCGGTTGGCCCAACAACTCCCTGTGGAATCACTGGTGCTGGAAACCGATGCTCCCGGCATGAGTGGCACCGCCCACCGGGGCCAGAGAAACAGCCCGGAATACCTGCCCGAGGTGCTGCAAACCCTGGCTGAACTGAAGAATCTATCCACAGAAGATCTGGCTCGGCAAACTACCGCCAATGTCCGGCGCACCCTCGCCCTGCCGGATGCCGAGTCAGGCACTGGTCAGAACGGACAGATCGAGCCACCCCGGGGTTTCCAGATCACCTCTTAGCACCTGGTGGGGTCGATCAGGCTCACCCAGATCCGTCATCACCCAACGGGCAGCAGAGAAATTTTCTTCCCGGGTATAGAGTGCAGGCGTGATCAGAACGGGAAGTCCGCCCCTGCAGCGGCACGCAGGCCGTTGCTACTGTCCTCCAGTGCGGCTGGCAAATTCAATTGCATTTCTTCTGTTTCCGCCAAGGTGCCGTCCACATCAAAAATGAGCGCCTGAATTGTCATGAAATTATTTGAGGCTTTCCAGTAACGCCCGCTCGATACAATTGAGCACCCGCACACGCAGGCCACTGGCCATGAAGTGATAGAAGTTGAGGGTGCAGGGTACGGGAGTATGCAACGCATCCCGGCCCACCTCCTGAAAGTCCACCCATGCCAGCACCGGCAGGTCGTTCTGATTCTGGTCCACCACCAACCAGTAGTCGTCATCGATGATGACCGCCATCTGTTTCAAACCCGGCAGCTCCATGCGCAGCGGCACCTGATGCCGGATGCGCGCCCGCCGCCACAGGTTATAGAGCGCCGCCTCCAGTTCATCGGCCCGCGAGGTATAGACCGGCATGTCATGGATACGCGATGGCATGCTTCCTAGGCCGTCAGGCTGGCAAACAGCAAAGGCAATTGTTCCGGCAAACGATCGACATGATCGATCACCGTATAGTGGCTTTCGCCGAAGATACGCTTGACATAGCGGTCGGCCATGGGATCGAGAGTCAGGCAGTAGGTGAGGATGCCCTTGGTATAGAGCTCTTCCACTGCCTTCTTGGTGTCGTGGCGCAGATGTTGTGGATCAGTTTCGTCGATATCCGCTGGCTCTCCATCCGTTACCAGTAGAATCAGCTTGCGCCTTTCCTGTTGCTTCATCAGATGGAACCCCGCATGGCGCAGAGCCGCGCCCATGCGTGTAGACAACCCCCCCTCCATTCCGGCAAGGCGTGCCTTGGCTTCGTCATCAAAATGTTGGTTGAAGTCCTTGAAGCGATAGTACTGCACATCATGTCGCCCGTCGGAAGAAAACCCGTGCAATGCGAAAGGATCGCCAATCCCTTCAATAGCGGTGGCCACCAGGGTCGCCGCTTCACGAGTCAGCTCCAAAACCGTTTTGTCGGATTCACCCAGGGTTTCATTGGTGGACTCGGAAAGATCCAGCAATACCACAACAGCCAAGTCACGGGTCTTGAGCACATTGCGCATGGTGATACGTGGGTTGGGCTGCTCGTTCATGCGCAGGGAAATCATGGCTTCCACGGCAGCATTAATGTCAATTTCGTCTCCGTCTTCCAGGCCACGCTGGCGCTGTACACCCGCAGGTGCCAGCAAATCTATGATCTGGCGAATACGATGGGCGATGGGTTTGTGCTGTAGCAGAATATTGTCGATATCCTCGGGATCACCCTTGGGCTGACGACGTTCGTATACCGTGACCCAATCCGGGCGGTGCAGCTGAATCTGATAGTCCCATTCTTGGTAGTGATAGGGTTCGGACACCGGCTCCTTGCCCCACATCTGGTTGAAGCTCGCGGTGGCGTCTGTCAGGTCATCCTCGTAGGGGCGCATCTCGTCACTGCAGATCCAGACCTCCTGTGCGTCATCTCCCGCCAGTTCGCAGTCCACTTCATGAGCCATCATCAGGGGGCTGACCTGGTAGCGCACCTGGCGTTGGCTGGCGGCGATGAAATCGAAGCTCTTATCCCAGTTGATATCCTCAAAATGCCAGATGAAACGATTGTCATCACGATAGGGAATCCGGTAACGCTCCAGGATACGCAGACTGGGCACTGCCTTGCGCCCGGCAAAGATGTTATAGAGTTCTACACCTTTCATCCAGGAGGAATGGTTATCATCCTGATTGGCTTCGATTTCATTATGAAATCTCTCCACAAAAGCATTGAGCTGCTCATCATCACCCTTGATACTGCCGTCAAGCAATTGCAGGGCAAGATGCTCCAGTACGGGTACGGTTTCATGTTCCACAGGCTCCTCATATTGCACCTGCATGATGGATGCCCAGAGTGTTTTCAGCCCGGGAAAAACCTTGACTGCCTTGTATTCTACCCGGGCGTCTTCCAGCAGGCCCACAAAAAACATCTGCGCGGGGCTGAGCTGTTCGGCAGATACCGAACTGTTGCTGTACATCATGTGCGATGCCATGTGCGCGGCGGTGGCCCGGTATACTTCTAACCCGGGAATGGCATTGTCCTTGGGGCCCAGGTCATCCAGGGCATCGGGCAGATACAGAATGCGGTCTTCGATGAAGGGACGAAAATCAGTGTAATCCGCTCCGCTGGGACGCAGAAAGAAATCCCGTCCCCACAGGGCGCGCAGGTAGAAATTGAGTTTGCGCTGAATCTTGACAAATAGTACGCCACGGCGCTCTTTCTCTACCATGGCACGGCTATCCGCGGATTCCAGGTTGAAATACGCAGTGAGATTGTCAAAATCACGCCGGTAAGCCTGAGCACCAAAGTTCGCCCAGCGGCGCAGGCCACTCAGGGTCAGCTTGGACAGCAACTCATCAATATGATTGAGCATGGGGCGCAAGCCCCGGGCTGCAGTAGAGGCCTGCTGGTGGATCAAGGTCAGATAGCCACGCACCAGCTGCGCATCGCCCAGGTAGCGGGCCGCTGTTGGCAGGCTGGCGAACAGCAGGGTGATGACCTCTCCGGAAGTCATGGAAGACACCTTCATCGCCGCAGTAATACAGTCGGCAATGATGTCTTCACCACATTCCTTAACTACCAGGGGCATTTCCTGGAGATAGGTGACTACCAGGTCATTTCCGCGCCCCAGTTTGCTCAGCGCAACAGCCCCATCGAGATACGCTTCCAGGCCGGCCGGTGACATGACGCGGGCAGCCTCTTGGAAGGTGCCCTCCAACACATCCTTGACTTCCGGCGCCACTCCCTCGATAAACCTGGAATAATCCTCTAGTTTGATAGACGACATGATGTAATACCCTCAAGCTGTTTTCGTCACGCCAGTGACCTTGGCCATGATGCGGGAGATGATGCCCGCCGCCAGCTAAATCCACTCAGCCAAGAAAGGTCTGCACTGACGCATTCAAGGTATCACGCATATCCGGATCATCCGTCAGCGGCGTAATCATGGTTATGCTGCAGGCTGCCTCCGCATCAATGCCTTTGGCAATCAACTGTCCGGCGTAAACCAGCAAGCGGGTGGAGATGCCCTCATCCAGCCCGTGTCCCTTGAGGTTGCGCGCACGATGGGCGATCTGAACCAGTTTTTCCGCCATCGCCTTGTCAACACCAGACTCCCGGGTAACAATCGCCACTTCCAGGTCCGCCTCGGGATAATCGAAATCAAGGCCGCCAAAACGCTGTTTGGTTGACTGCTTGAGATCTTTCATCAGGCTTTGATAGCCCGGATTGTAGGAAATGACCAGCTGAAAATCCGGGTGCGCTTCAACCAGCTCACCTTTCTTGTCCAGCGGCAGGGTGCGGCGGTGGTCAGTAAGCGGGTGGATGACCACGGTGGTGTCCTGACGGGCTTCCACTACTTCGTCGAGATAGCAGATGGCGCCGATACGCGCCGCAGTGGTAAGGGGGCCGTCCTGCCATTTGGTGCCATCCTTGTCGAGTAAAAATCGGCCCACCAGGTCTGAAGCCGTCATATCCTCGTTGCAGGCTACCGTAATCAGTGGGCGCTGCAGTTTCCATGCCATGTATTCGACAAAACGGGATTTACCGCAACCGGTGGGACCCTTCAACATCATCGGCATCCGTACATTGTAGGCCGCCTCATAAAGTTCAATTTCCCTGGCTACCGGCTCATAGTAGGGTTCGTTCTTAACGATGTACTGGTTGGGATCTACGCTTGCATCAGACATAATATTTACCCATTCATGTAGGAATTGGATTCTGTTGGAAGAGCCGAAAGACAACCGTTCTATTCTTCATCGCCAGTCTCTGTTTCACCAGACCAACCAGCGGCTTTGGCTCGTTCAAATGCCGCTCCGTGAATCTCACGGTGGCGTTTTGCCAGGTTTTCCGGCAGGTGGCTGACCAGGCAGCCATATTTGTCCCATTCGGCATTGACCTTTTGCAACAAGGCATCAACGCCGGCCAGGTTCCAGCCTTCACAGGTTTCGCTCTCATCAATCAGCCCAAACACTTGGGCATCACGAATGATTTTTCCTATTGTAGTCATTCCGCCATTGACTTCGTTGTCAAGGCCTACATACTGTTTTGGTTTATCCATCGTAGTAGCACCTGATTAACCCGGCCACAAAAACCAATGTGGCCGGATTAAACATAAGTAATCACTCAATAAATCAAACGGTTTTACCGCGATAAATTACCATCGAAGCACCAGCAGACTGGGCAAAGTTGTCAAAGCCCAGCAGACGAACATGATTGTTCGGGTGTGCCGCATGGCAGGCTTCAACTTCTTTCAGGATGGCATCCACATCGGTCTCACCAAACATGGGCAGTTTCCACATGTACCAATAGTGGCCACCAGCATTCTCCGGCTCGGTATGCTCGATGCCGGGGTTCCAGCCTTTATTCACGATATACTCGATCTGGGTGCGAATCTGCTCTGGCGTCATGTCCGGCAGATAGGAAAAGGTTTCAAACTTACGGCTTGAAGGTTCGCTCAAGCTTGACTGATAATCTTGCATTTTTATGCTCCTAAATAAATCCTGTTTTTTCGTCGGATGGCACGGCGCTCAAGCGCGCCACGCCATGGCCGGATCGTTACTTGTGAGAAACGTCAAGTTTGTCAACGGTGTCGAATTCGAACTTGATTTCCTTCCAGGTTTCCATGGCAGCCGACAGCTCTGGGCTGTGCTTCGCCGCGGCAGTAAGGATATCCTTACCTTCTTTCTCAAGTTCACGACCTTCGTTGCGCGCCTGAACACAGGCCTCAACTGCAACACGGTTGGCTGCAGCGCCCGCTGCATTGCCCCACGGGTGACCCAGGGTGCCGCCGCCAAACTGCAATACAGAGTCGTCACCGAAGATACTGACCAGGGCAGGCATGTGCCACACATGGATACCACCGGAAGCAACAGGGAACAAGCCAGGCATGGCGCCCCAATCCTGATCGAAGAAGATGCCGCGTGAACGGTCTTCCTTGACATAGGAATCGCGCATGATGTCGATCCAACCCAGGGTTGCATCACGGTCGCCTTCCAGCTTGCCCACTACGGTACCGGAATGCAGGTGATCACCACCGGACAGACGCAGAATCTTGGTCAACACACGGAAGTGGATACCGTGATGCGGGTTGCGATCCATTACCGCGTGCATGGCACGGTGAATGTGCAGCAGCATGCCGTTTTCCTGGCACCATTGCGCCAGCTGGGTATTGGCTGCCCAACCGCCAGTGAGGTAATCGTGCATGATGATGGGTGCACCAATTTCCTTGGCATATTCGGCACGGCGCATCATTTCGTCAGCAGTCGGCGCGGTAACATTCAGATAATGGCCCTTACGCTCCCCGGTCTCGGCTTCGGCTTTCAGGATGGCTTCCATAACGAAGTCGAAACGATGGCGCCAGCGCATGAAAGGCTGGGAGTTCACATTTTCATCATCCTTGGTAAAGTCCAGACCACCGCGCAGGCCTTCATAACAGGCGCGGCCATAGTTCTTGGCAGAGAGGCCGAGTTTTGGCTTGATGGTACAACCCAGCATCGGGCGGCCATACTTGTTCAGCAGGTCACGCTCTACCTGGATGCCCTGGGGAGGGCCATTACAGGTCATGACGTAGGCAATCGGGAAGCGGATGTCTTCCAGACGCAATGCACGCAGAGCCTTGAAACCGAATACGTTACCAACCAGGGAGGTCATTACGTTGACCACAGAACCTTCTTCAAACAGGTCAATGGGGTACGCAATAAAAGCATAGAAGCAAGTGTCGTCGCCGGGCACGTCTTCCATGGCATAGGCAACACCTTTGTAGTAGTCGAGATCGGTCAGCAGGTCAGTCCATACCGTAGTCCAGGTCCCGGTTGAGGATTCGGCGGCAACCGCAGCAGCAACTTCTTCACGAGGCACGCCATCCTGCGGTGTTACCTTGAAACAAGCAAGGATGTCGGTATCCTTTGGTGTATAGCTGGGATCCCAATAAGTTTCGCGGTACTCTTTCACGCCCGCATCGTAGGTTTTAGCCATCATGTTCTCCAAAATGATTAACAGTAATCTCTGATGATTCAGTTCGCGGTTGGCATGCCATCATGGAAAATGAATTGCAGCCCCACAAATACCGCTTAAGGAGCATTATCCCTAGATCTAACATAAATGGAAATCGATATAAGTTATCCGAAACATAGACGATCGTCTATGTTTGACCGGAGCAATTGAGGATAGCCCGAAAAACTATCCGCTGAAATTGCAGATATAGGCCGTATCTGTTTACAGCCGATGAGAAAGGTAGAAAGCCGCCAGTTCCAAGTCTTCAGGCCGCGTGATCTTGATATTGGAGGAAGCCCCCTCAAGCATCGATAACTGGTATCCCGCCCATTCCATTGCGCTGGCCTCGTCCGTCACTGTGACGCCTGCTGACAATGCATCCTCCAAGGCTTTGCACAACAGCCCCAGCGGAAATAGCTGGGGCGTAAAGGCACGCCAGAGGTGATTTCTGTCCACCGTACCCAGAATATGGCCGGCGGCATCAGTTCTTTTCATGGTATCAATCACGGGTGCGCCCAGCACGATCCCATTCCCCTGCCCCATCTGTTCCACCAACCGCTGGATGTCTGCTTCCCGCACGCAGGGGCGGGCAGCATCATGTACCAGTACCCAGTCAGTCTCTTTTGCCTGAACACGCAATGCTTTCAAACCCTCAAGCACCGAAATGGCGCGCTCCGAGCCGCCAACAGTTGTGCACACGCGGGGGTCATCATGAACCTGGGTAGTTTGCCAATGAGGATCCCGGGAAGCCAGAACCACAACCACCCGCTGAATGTCCGGCTGCCGCAACAGCGACCGTACTGACCAATCAATGACCTTGCGGCCCTGCAATGCCAGGTACTGCTTGGGCAGCCCCGTCCCCATGCGCTGGCCACTGCCTGCAGCCGGCACCACTGCAAACAGATTCACTGCTCTTTCTCCGGAGCAATAACCTGGTAGAAGGTTTCACCTTCACGAATCATGCCCAGGTCAGACCGTGCCCGGGCCTCTACCGCTTCCAGCCCGGTTTTCAGGCTTTCTACTTCCGCCCGCAGACGCACATTGCGCTCTTTCATTTGTACCAGTTGTTGCTGCTGGCTCTCGATTTGCTGCTGCAGGCGAAAAACCTCTGCAAGGCTGCCCTGCCCCACCCAGAGGCGATACTGGAGTACAAGGAGCATAACCAGCAATACGGCAAACAGCAGGCGAAAATACCAGGGCATCAGGTCAGGGGGAAGGCTCCCCTTCCGGCATAGACAGCCGCATCACCCAATTGATCTTCAATGCGCATCAGCTGGTTGTATTTGGCCACCCTGTCTGAACGGGAAAGCGACCCGGTTTTGATCTGCCCGGTGTTGGTGGCCACCGCCAGATCGGCGATGGTGGTATCTTCCGTCTCGCCGGAACGATGGGAAATGACTGCGGAGTATCCCGCCTGTTTCGCCATTTCAATAGCCTGCAGGGTTTCCGTGAGCGTGCCGATCTGGTTGAACTTGATGAGGATGGAATTGGCCACACCCATGTCAATGCCTTTCTTCAGAATGGCGGTATTGGTGACAAACAGGTCGTCGCCAACCAGCTGCACCTTGTCACCCAGCATTTCGGTGTGCAGTTTCCAGCCTTCCCAGTCGCTCTCGTCCATACCGTCTTCAATGGAGATAATCGGATACTGCCTTACCCAGTCTGCCAGGTATTCGGAAAATCCGGCAGAATCAAAGCTGCGGTTCTCGGACGCGAGATGGTATTTTCCGTCCTTGTAAAACTCGGAACTGGCGGCATCCAGACCCAGGTAAATATCTTCCCCGGCCTTGTATCCCGCTTTGCCAATGGCTTCGAGAATCACCTCGATGGCTTCCTCGTTGGAGCTGAGATTCGGTGCAAAACCGCCTTCGTCACCAACCGTGGTGGCCAGCCCGCGCTTGCGCAGCACAGACTGGAGCGCATGGAAAACCTCTGCACCATAGCGCACCGCTTCACGAATGCTTGGTGCACCAACAGGAAGAATCATGAATTCCTGCAGGTCCACACTGTTGTCGGCATGGGCGCCACCGTTGATGATGTTCATCATCGGCACCGGCAGGCGGAATTCATCGTTGCCAAGATATTCATACAGCGGCTGCTCATTTTCCTGGGCAGCGGCATGGGCAGCCCCCAAAGACACGGCGAGGATGGCGTTGGCGCCGAGTTTCGATTTATTCTCGGTGCCATCGAGTTCGATCATGCATTGATCCAGGGCGGCCTGGTCTCCCGCGTCCATGCCACTAACGGCATCCCGGATGAGGGTATTCACGTTTTCCACCGCCTTGCGCACGCCCTTGCCACCATAGCGGCTGGCATCGCCATCACGCAGCTCCAGGGCTTCGCGGGAACCGGTGGAAGCACCGGAAGGCGCAACTGCGCGCCCCATGGCGCCATCTGCGGTATACACATCTGCTTCTATGGTGGGATTGCCGCGGGAATCCAGAATCTCCCGTGCCCTTACGCTGATAATTTCCGACATCTTGTCGTCTCCACAATTTTGTTACTAAGTTCTATTCGGTATGCCTTGCGTCAGTGTCAGAAACATGACGTAGCTCATCTTCAATAAAGCCACGGCGTTTAACCACGGCATCAATTTCCAGCAGGGTTTCCAGCAGCTCGCGCATGCGCCCCAAGGGCCAGGAATTTGGTCCATCGCTCAAGGCCTGGTCAGGGTTTTCATGGGTTTCCATGAACAACCCGGATACGCCCGCGGCCACTGCCGCCCGCGCCAACACAGGCACATGTTCACGTTGCCCTCCGGAAGATTTTCCCAGCCCACCCGGCTGCTGCACCGAATGGGTGGCATCAAACACTACCGGGCAACCGGTGTTGCGCATGACAGCCAGGCCCCGCATATCCGAAATCAGGGTGTTGTAGCCGAAAGATGCGCCGCGCTCGCAAACCATAATCTGCGAATTGCCTGCGGCGCGTGCCTTTTCCACTACATTGATCATATCCCAAGGCGCCAGAAACTGGCCTTTCTTGATGTTCACAGGCCTGCCCTGGGCGGCAACCCGCTGAATAAAATTGGTCTGTCGGCAGAGAAAAGCGGGGGTTTGCAGCACATCGGCAACAGCAGCTACCTCGCTCAACGGCGTGTCTTCGTGGACATCGGTGAGCACCGGAAGGTTCAGGTCTTTGCGCACCTGCTCCAGCACTTTCAGCCCCTGCTCGATACCCGGGCCACGAAAGCTTTCATGGGAAGAGCGGTTGGCCTTGTCGAAGGAGGACTTGTAGATCAGCGGAATTCCCAGCTCCCCGGTAATTTCTTTCAGCGCCGCTGCCGTGTCCAGCGCCGAGTCCAGGCTTTCCACCACGCAGGTGCCTGCTATCAGGAACAACGGGCGATCCAGCCCAACCTCGAAGCCACATAGATTCATGAAGTGCAGGCTTCCTTTTTCTTGTGCTGTTCGATAGCGGCCTGAAGAAAGCCTTTGAACAAGGGGTGCCCATAGCGTGGGGTGGAGGTAAATTCAGGATGAAACTGACAGGCAAGGAACCAGGGGTGCCCAGGCAGTTCCACAATCTCCGCCAGCATGCCATCGGCAGAAGTGCCGGTAATACGCAAGCCTTCTTCCTGCAGCAGCTCACCGTACTGATTGTTGAATTCATAGCGGTGACGGTGGCGCTCAACGATCCGCTCCTTGCCATACAGCTTCCTCGCAAGAGACCCTTCCGCCAGCAGACATTCCTGCCCTCCCAGACGCATGGTGCCTCCCAGATCAGAGCGCTCATCCCGCTGCGCCACGGAACCGTCCGCCTCCAGCCATTCAGTAATCAGGGCGATTACCGGAGCAGTGGTGTCCTTGTTGAATTCTGTGCTGTTCGCATCTTTTAGTCCAACCTTGTTCCGGGCGTATTCAATGACTGCAACTTGCATGCCCAGGCAAATGCCGAGATAGGGAATCTGCTGCTCTCGCGCATAGCGCACCGCAGCAATCTTGCCTTCCACCCCCCGGCTGCCGAAACCACCAGGCACCAGAATGGCGTCCATATCCGCCAGCTTGCCAAGATCACCAGCTTCGAATTCTTCTGAATCAAAATAGTGGATATTCACCTTGGCAGCCGTCTGGATGCCAGCGTGAATCAGCGCTTCATTGAGCGATTTGTAGGATTCTGTCAGATCCACATATTTGCCAACCATGGCGACATCGACTTCCTGCCGGGTATCAAACAGCCCCTTGACCACTCTTTTCCATTCCGTCAGGTCAGCCTGCGGCACATCCAGGTGCAATTGCTCCACTACGATCTGGTCCAGATCCTGCGCATGAAGCAGCAGGGGAATACGGTAGATGGTATCTGCGTCCACCGCAGAAATCACCGCCCTTTCCTGTACATTGGTGAACAATGCGATCTTGCTACGCTCTGCATCCGGCAGGGAGCGGTCTGCACGGCACAGCAGCACATCCGGCTGGATGCCGATAGAACGCAACTCTTTGACCGAGTGCTGGGTGGGCTTGGTCTTGATTTCACCGGAAGTGGGAATATAGGGCACCAGCGTCAGGTGCATGAACAGGGCGTTCTCCCGGCCCAGCTCGACACCCATCTGACGGATGGCCTCCATGAACGGTAGGGATTCAATATCACCCACAGTACCGCCAATCTCCACCATGGCCACATCAAAATCATCCGCGCCCAGGCGGATCTGACGCTTGATTTCATCGGTAATATGAGGAATGACCTGTACTGTCCCCCCAAGATAATCGCCACGCCGCTCCTTGCGTATAACATTTTCATATACCTGGCCACTGGTGAAGTTGTTGTGCTTCCCCATGGTGGTATTGATAAAGCGCTCATAATGCCCCAGATCCAGGTCGGTTTCTGCGCCATCCTCGGTAACGAAGACCTCACCGTGCTGAAAGGGGCTCATGGTGCCCGGATCCACATTGATGTAGGGATCCAGTTTGAGCATGGTTACTTTCAGGCCCCGGGCCTCGAGCAATGCACCCAGTGAAGCCGACGCAATGCCCTTGCCCAGGGAAGAAACAACCCCGCCTGTAATGAATATATATTTTGTCATCAAAACCAAAAAAACGGTGAGCCAGAAGGAGGATATCCAGACGGGGTGAAACAGTAACAGATAGGAGAATTTCTCTCAATCAGAAAGCAGTAATTCCACCCCGATTTACTGGATTTTCCAGGAAACTCTGGTCTGTTCGGGAAAACTGGCCTATAGTCAATATTCCGCTACCCGAAGAAAAAACGGTTCGGCAACGGGTAGATAAAGGCGGGTTCAGGATATAACTTGGGGCGATCCTTTGGTATTGCCCATCAGCAACATCAGACCACATCCTGAGCCCGGGGATACAGACACATGCAAACTTGTCCATTCATTTTTCAGGAGTCTTCCATGCGTAAACTTACAAAATTTATTGGTACCAGCGCGATCATCGGCATTGCCGCACTTTCCATCTCTACCGCCAGCGCCTGGTGGGGCCCATGGGGCGACCGGGGCGGCTATGGCAACAACAACTGGGACAATATGGGTGACTGGCTGGGCGACGGCACTGGCAACACCGATTTCAACATGGGCTTCAGCGGACGCGGTAACAGTAGCGGCTATGGACGCGGCTATAATCGCTATGATAACCGCTACGGCGGCGGCTACGGCCCTGGATATGGTTACGGCCCAGGCCCCGGTTATGGGCCAGGCCCCGGATACGGTTATGGACCAGGTCCTGGATATGGTTATGGACCAGGACCCGGCTACAGGCCAGGCCCCGGATATGGTTACGGTCATCCTGGCATGATGCCTCCCCCTCCACCGGCACCTCAGAGTGCTCCCGCAGCTCCTCCCGCCCCAGCCAATTGAAGAAGCCCTGAACCAAGGACCTCTAAATAAAGCTGTAAACGCTGAGCTGTTACAGAACCATTGGCCTGCCCGGCCAATGGTTTTTTTGTGCAATACCGGCACCAGGCGTCTGTCGGGAAAATTGTTTCATGTCAAGTATTGATCTGGATCAGTTTTAGCGACAGAATACACCATCACAAATCAATCCAGCCAAGGGAACCTTGCTATTGGCAAGTCTGGGCAAAACAGGTTGCAGCACACGATGTTCCGGCTCAAGGCATTTGACACCTTGGATGCAAATTTTGCGATGGTTTCTCATCAGAAAATCAGAAAAATTGCAAACGCCCGGATATTCTGCATATTTACCATGCAAGCCCATGATTTGATCCCAAAGACCCCTGAAGCCATATAACATATAAAATAGAGAACTCCATTGCCCAAAAACAAGGTTATCCCCCTGAACAAACTCAAAGTCGCGTGCAAAAACTGCGGGCTGGCAAAACTCTGCCTTCCCCTGGGGCTTGACAGCGGCGACATTGATCAACTTGACGCCATTGTGCAACGCAATCGCCCCCTGCAGCGCGGCGGCCATGTATTTCAGACCGGCAACAAATTTCGCAGTCTCTACGTTGTGAAAACCGGCACCATCAAGACCTACACCCAGTGCCCGAACGGCTCGGAGCAAGTGGTTGGCTTCCACCTTCCGGGGGAAGTCGTTGGTCTGGACGGCATTGAATGCGACAAGCATTTGTGTTCCGCCAAGGCGCTGGAAACCACGGCTGTTTGTGAAGTGCCATTTCAACGCCTTGAGGAACTGACCTCATCCATACCAGGCCTTCAGCATCAATTGTTTCGCCTGATGAGCCGGGAAATTACCAAGGAAACCGGTTTAATGGTGTTGCTGGGGAAAAGCACCGCCGAAGAACGTCTCGCTGCATTTCTGCTCAGTCTTTCCGTACGCTTTCACGACCGCGGTTTTTCTCCCGTGGAATTCAACCTGAGTATGTCCCGTCAGGAAATCGGCTCTTATCTGGGTCTGGCCCTGGAAACTGTCAGTCGTTTGTTTACTCATTTTCAGGACGAAAAAACCCTTCTTGTGGATCGAAAGCATATTGAGATATTGAACATGGATCGCCTGTACAGCCTGCTTTCCAATCAAACCACATGTCTTGACAGATTGCGGGCACCAAACTGATCGGGCCACGTCAGGCGGCAACCGCTGATCAGGCCATGGATTCATAGTCCATTTCTTCCCCTGACATTCAGCATTTACCATCCACCTTGATCGCAAAAGGATATTCCATGCAACCAAACAACACATCAGCGGTCATGTGCCGCAACTGCGCGCTCTATCAGACCGCCCGGGTGTTGGGGTTGGAAACCCCGGATTGCAGCTCACTGAACCGCATTGTATTGCGCAATCACCCGGTAAGGAAAAATGAGGTGCTGTATCAGGAAGGGGAAGCTTTCCGCTATTTGTACCTGATTCACTCAGGCTCATGCATCAGTAACGCCACCATGCTGGGCAACAGTCGCGTCATGGGGTTTTACCTGCCGGGAGAAATCGCCGGCATCGAGAATATCGGCCAGAACACCTGCAACCACACTACCTATGCCTTGGAAAAAGGCTCCATTTGCCAGCTGGATTTTTCTGCCCTGGGAGAAGCCCTGTCCAAAGACGAATTGATCAATGTACAGAAATACCTGCTTGGATCCGCCGCTCATCATGCACGGCAACTGCAATGGGAACGCTCACTGACAGGCATGCAAACAGCAGAGCAGCGGATTGCGGCATTTTTGGTGAATATCGCCAGCCGCCTGGATACTCGCGGTCTTCCCGCACACCAGTTTCGGCTACCCATGTCACGAGAAGCCATAGCCGATTACCTCGGCCTGGCCATGGAAACCGTTATCCGCACATTGAAAAACCTCCAATCCCGGAACCTGATTGACATCAAGGCAAAAAATATCGAGATCATAGACGAACCCAGCCTGAGTTCCCTATTTGTTTACTGACAACTGCTTTAACATCAATAGATTGCTTTCTCTCCAGCTTTCTATTTTCGTTCTGAAAACCTCCCCAATTACGCCAAATTCCCCGTTTGCATCTGACAAAAATCAAATTTAACTGCAAAAAACTGACATTTCTCATATAACTACCCCTTAATCTTTGTATAATCTCGTCGGTCGGGAACCTTCTTTTGTTAAACAGGTCACGAAATGTTTCGGTGTACCTGGGTGCTGTAAGAAAACAAGGCTTCCGCAAACACAAGCTTTTGGGTTGTTTTTTTCGAAATCTGAACTGGGAGGTTTTCGTGGAAGAAACGAAATATGATTTTGACGTCATACGATGGTTTTCCATCATGGCGGTCGTCTATCTTGTTGTGGGAACCCTGGTGGGAACCTTCATCGCATCACAACTGGCATGGCCGTTCCTCAACTTTGATATCGCCGAACTTACTTTCGGTCGCTTACGGCCCCTTCACACAAATGCTGTAATCTTTGCCTTCGGCGGTTGTACCTTGTTTGCTACAGCATTCTATAGCGTGCAGCGAACCGGCGGCACCTCTCTCTGGAGCCCGAAAATGGCCTGGTTCACCTTCTGGGGGTGGAACCTGATCATTGTCGCTGCAGTTATCACTCTTCCACTGGGTATCACCCAGTCCAAGGAATATGCTGAACTGGAATGGCCCATTGATCTGGCCATTGCTGTGGTCTGGCTATCCTTTGGATTGAACTTCATCATGACCATTGCCAAGCGCAAGACCAGCCACATTTATGTGTCCAACTGGTTCTTCATGGGCATGTTCGTCATGATCACCTATCTGCATGTGGTCAACAGCCTGGCGATTCCCGTCAGCCTGTTCAAGTCTTACTCCATATTCTCAGGTGTGCAGGATGCCATGATTCAGTGGTGGTGGGGCCACAATGCGGTGGGCTTCTACCTGACTGCCGGCTTCCTGGGCATTATGTATTATTTTGTACCCAAGCAGGCCAATCGCCCGATATTCTCCTATCGTTTGTCCGTACTGCACTTCTGGGCACTGATGTTTGGTTATGTCTGGCTGGGTGCTCACCACCTGCAATACACCGCACTGCCTGATTGGACAGGTTCCGTAGGCGCAGCCATTTCTCTGGCCATGATCATCCCTTCCTGGGGTGGCGCCATCAACGGAATGATGACCCTCTCCGGCGCATGGGACAAACTGCGTGAGGATTACATCCTGCGCTTCATGATCATGTCTCTGGCTTTCTACGCCATGTCCACCTTTGAAGGTCCGGTCATGTCCGCCAAGTCGGTTAATGCTCTCTCCCATTACACTGACTGGACTGTAGGTCATGTCCACTCCGGGGCGTTGGGCTGGGTTGCCATGGTATCCGCGGGTGCGCTCTATCACATGATAGAAAAACTCTGGGGCATCAAGATGTACTCTGCCAAGCTGGTGAACATCCACTTTTGGACGTCCACCATCGGCACGGTTGTATACATCACTGCCATGTGGGTATCCGGCATCATGCAAGGCTTGATGTGGCGTGACTATGACGAGTTTGGCACCCTGACCTATACCTTCGCTGAATCTGTAGCTGCCATGCACCCCTACTATGCCATGCGCGCCATCGGCGGCATGATCTTCTTCTCAGGTGGTGTCATCATGCTCTACAACGTCATTATGACCATTCGCAAGGCTTCCACCGAGCGCAGCTCTACTGCTGCCGCGGCTACGGCTTAACAGGAGAATCAACAATGGCTGATAAAATTCATTCAACCAAACTGCAGGACAAGGCGGAACGCAATGTATTCGTCATGTTCGTCTTGCTCCTGGTAACGTTATCCGTGGGTGGCTTGGTGGAGATTGTCCCCCTGTTCTACCTGGACGATACCATGGAGCATAACAAGCACCCGGAAATCGTCTGGCAGGCCAATGTGGCCAAGGCGGATCGTAAAGACCTTTCCACCTGGAAGACCGGTGATGGCGTCCGCCCCTACACTGCTCTTGAGCAGGCGGGCCGCGATATCTACATCCGTGAGGGATGTTATCTGTGCCATTCGCAGCAGATCCGCCCCTTCCGCGATGAAGCTGAGCGTTATGGTCATTATTCACTGGCTTCCGAGTCCATGTATGACCATCCCTTCCAATGGGGTTCCAAGCGAACCGGCCCCGACTTGGCAAGAGTTGGTGGCAAGTACTCCGATGAATGGCATGTCCAACACATGCTGGCGCCACGCTCTGTGGTCCCCGAGTCTGTGATGCCTAATTATCCTTGGCTGATGGAAAACACTGTCGATGGCAAGCAGCTCGAGAGGAATCTTAAGGGGCTGCGTATGATTGGTGTGCCTTATACCGACGCAGACATCGCAACTGCTGCTGACGTTGACGGCAAGTCCGAGATGGAAGCACTGGTCGCCTATCTGCAGGTACTGGGTACCATGGCCAACCTCAAGGAAGGCGTGGATTATCGTGAGTAGTCTTCGGGAATATTTCCAGACCAACTGGGCAGCAATGACCCTGCATGACTGGATCGGCATGATCCTGACGATAGGAACATTGCTGGCCATGGTGTGGATCTACACCTATGTGTTCAACCCGAAGAACAAAGAACGTCTTGAATCACAACGGAACATTCCGTTTGACGAAAAGAATACAGACTCGGAGAAAGAAAAATGAGTGACAATAGCAATCCTCACGGCCAGACTACCGGTCACGTCTGGGACGAGACTCTGGCGGAACTGACCAACCCACCACCAAAATGGTGGATGCTCGGACTACATGCCAGCTGGATCCTGGTGGTGTTGTATACCCTGTATTATCCTTCCTGGCCTCTGCTAAACGGCCACTTCAAAGGTTTGGCCGGCTGGACATCCATCGGCGAATTCAAGAAAGACATGAAAGAAGTAACGGATATTCGCGCCAAATACGAAGACAAGCTGCCTGGCATGAGTGCCGCAGCCATCCTCGCAGACGACGAATTGAAAAACTATGTAATACGTTCTTCAAAGGTGCTGTATGGAGACAACTGCGCTGCCTGTCACGGCAGCGGCGGCGGCGGAAACCCCGGCTACCCTGCCCTGGTTGACGATGACTGGCTGTTCGGCGGCTCCATTGATCTGATTAACACATCCATCGCTAACGGCCGCAAGGCCATGATGCCGAAAATGGGTGGCGCTCAGCTTAGCACTGCAGAAATCGACAAACTGGCTGGAGCAATCCACAATGGCACTGTTGTAAGCGAGCCTTTGTATGCAGCCAAGGGTTGTATCGGTTGTCATGGCCCGGATGGCAAGGGTATGGCAGCGCTGGGTTCTGCCAATCTGGTTGACAAGATCTGGCGCTTCGCCGCCAAGGATCAACTGGCCAGCATCAAGGCCACCATTGCTCATGGCGTCAACGATCCTACTGACCCCAGTACCCGCAAAGCTGAAATGCCGGCCTGGAAAGAGCGTTTGACAGACATCCAGATCAAGAAGCTTGCCGTTTATGTGCATGCCCTTGGCGGTGGCCAGTAAGTAGTTAACCAGCTCAGGCACCCGGTTTCCGGGTGCCTCCCCACATCCTTTCAGGAGGGATAATCATGTCGGACTGGACAGCCATAGCATCTTATCTGTCAGTAACCATTGCCGTAATTGTGTTCATATTTCTGGTCTGGAAAGTAAGGAAACTCATGAATGAAACAAAATCTGACGATTGACAGCTATCACAAATAAACAAACTGGCAGGGGGGCTGAAAAGCTCCCCTGTTTTTTATTGCAATGCCTTGTTAACCCTACAGATATTGTGAATTATCACTGACAGCCCGACAGCACAATGGCAATATCTAACGCCAGCCCATTCAGATATAATTTGAAGGTTCAGCATTTGCCCCGTATTTAGCATGTGAACCAGGAGAACACGGTGACAGAATCATCCACTTCCAAAGAAAGCAAGGCAAGCTATTCCGACGATATCTATGAGGAAGTCGCCAACTGGCATGTCAACACCGGCGAAGAAAAAACTTACCCGAAAAAGGCATCGGGCAAATGGCGTCGCCTGAAGTGGATTACGCACAGCATCTGGCTGGTTCTTTTCTTTGGCCCCTATCTCCGCTGGAATGGCCAGCAAGCCATTCTTTTTGACATCCCGGATCGCCAGTTCCATATCTTCGGCCTCACCATCCTCCCCCAGGATGTATGGATGTTGGCACTGGTGCTGTTGTTCTTTGCCATGCTGCTGGCAGCCGTTACCACTATTGCCGGTCGGGTATATTGTGGCTTTTTTTGCTTCCAGACCGCCTGGACAGATTTATTCATCTGGCTGGAGGACAAGATTGAAGGCGCACCGGCCAAACGCCGCAAACTGGATACCGGCCCCTGGACCACAGAAAAAGTACGCAAGAAATCACTCAAATATCTGGTATGGTTTATTATTTCCGTGTTGACGGGAATCAGCTTCGTAGCCTGGTTCACTGATGCTCGCCAACTCTGGCATGACCTTCTTACTTTCAATGCCAGCACAACAGAATATGGTGTGATTGCCTTGTTCATTGCCGGAACCATGTTGCTGGCAGGCAAGCTGCGTGAACAGACCTGCTTCTGGCTTTGTCCCTACGCCCGCATACAGGGCGTCATGTACGATAAGGAAACCATTCTGCCCACCTATGATTTTCATCGCGGCGAACCTCGCGGGCGCCTGAAGAAAGGCCAACTTGTGGAAGGCAACGGCGATTGCATCGATTGCAAACAATGCATTGCGGTCTGCCCTACCGGCATCGATATCCGCATGGGCCAGCAGGAAGGCTGCATTACCTGCTCTTTGTGCCTGGATGCCTGTGATGCGGTAATGGAAAAAATCGGCCGCCCCACGGGGTTGATTCGCTATGCCTCCATGGACGAGATGGAAGGCAAAAAACAACTGCCTTTGTTAAAACGCCCCAGGGTACTGATTTACCTGACCATCCTGACCTTGTCGATCAGCGGCATCATTTACGGTCTTACCAGTTTGGGGCATATCGAAGTCAAGGTTTTGCATGGCCGCTCACCGTTGTTCGTACAACGTAGCGATGGCACAATACAGAACAAGTATGATGTTAAGATTCTAAACAAAACCACCGATGACATCCCTATCAAGGTAACCGCATCCGGCATTGAAGGAATGGTACTCAAAGGCGCTGAAAAATCCTTGCTGGCACGAAAAGGCAATACGGGTTCTTACATTATGTTTATCAACGCCCCGGCCGAAAACATCAAGGCTGAACGCACATCGATCACCTTCAAGATTGTCAATCTTGATGATCCCACACAAACCTCTTCTTACGAAAGCATGTTTTTTGCTCCAAAACCATGAACCCCACTATGAATGAAACACGCACTGGAAATACCCCCCGCTTCTCACAACACAACAAGGAAGCATTCAGAAACCCATGGGTTCTGGGATGGATCGGTGGCATCCTTCTGGTATTGGGCGTCAATGCTGCCTTTATCGTGACCGCCATCGTGACCAGCCCAGGTCTGGTGGAAAAAAACTACTATGAGAAAGGCAGGGATCAAGAACGGAACTTCGTATCACAGCAACAGATGCGCAACCGCCTCGGCTGGCACATGAAGCTGAATACGATACGCAAACCTGTTACAGGGGAGTCCGCACGTTACTCCTTCAATGTGGTGGATGCCAAAGGCACTCCTATCGATGCAGACGAGGCCGTCATTCAGGCTTACCGGCCCAGCAACGTAAACGCCGACTTCAGCACCAAGATGCAAAAAATCGCACCTGGCGTATTTAGCGCAGAGCTGATTTTCCCCCTGAAAGGCGCCTGGGATCTCAACGTCGTGCTGAGCAAAGGCGAAGATAGCCTGAAACTGACCCGCCGCATATCCGTGTTATCCAGCAGCAGTCAATGAACACCCAAAATGGCAGCTGCTTTCATTGCAGCCTGCCCTTGACTCCCGGCCAGGATTTTTTTGCCAAGGTTGGTGGTGAGAAACAGCATTTTTGCTGTTTTGGCTGTCAGTCCGTATGCGAAGCCATTTATGCCGCCGGAATGGACGGTTTCTACAAACGCACTCCCGAAGGAACGCTCCTTGAACCACCTCCAACGCCTCCTGAAGACGTGGATATCTTTGACCTGGAAGAAGTTCAGGCGGAATTTGTAGAGGAGCACGGGGAGCAGCGAGAGGTTCACTTGCTGGTTGAAGGCATCCACTGTGCCGCCTGCGTATGGCTTATCGAACACAGCCTGAAAAAACTTCCGGGTATCCTCTCTGCACGGGTAAACCTGTCTGCAAAACGGTTGTTGCTGCGCTGGGACAACAGCCAGATCAAACTCTCAAAAATCATCCGCCACCTGGGAACAATCGGTTATGCCGCCACACCATTTGATCCTGAAGCCGCAGAAGGCATCCTGAAAAGACAAAGCCGCGACTTTCTCTTCCGCATCACCTTCGCCGGTTTCACCATGATGAACCTGCTGTGGGTTTCCATTGCCCTGTATAGCGGTGCTGACGAAGGCGAATTCCGCTCCCTGTTTCACTGGGTAGGCTTCGTGCTGGCCACCCCCACTTTGTTCTATTCCGGCTGGCCTTTCCTGAAAGGCGCATGGACCAGCCTGCGCACCAGACACCTGGGCATGGATCTGCCCATTGCCCTGGGCGCAACCGTCACCTGGGCCTATTCCACCTGGGTGACCATTGCCGGCCTGCCGGGTCAGCATGTGTATTTTGACACTGTGGTGAATTTTATTTTCATTATTCTGGTTGGCAGACATCTGGAGGGCGTTTCCAAGCGCCATGCGGTTGCCGCCACCCAGCGCCTTCTCGACCTGCAGCCCAGGGTTGCCCTGGTGCTGCAGGATGGCGAGGAAAAATCCGTACCCATACGCCGGGTTCAGCCAGGCAATACTGTTATTGTTAAGCCGGGAGCAAAAATTCCGGTTGATGGTATTGTGCTTCAGGGAGAAAGCGAGGTTGACGAAGCTATGCTCAGCGGAGAATCCAGACCTGTTGCCAAACACCCCGGCGATCCTGTATCGGCAGGCACCGTCAATGCGCAGGGCGCTTTGACCATCGATGTTACGGGCACGTTGAATAACACTGCCTTGGGAAAAATCATCCGCCTGGTGGAAGAGGCACAAGCCTCGAAAGCTCCTATCCAGTGTACGGCGGATCGTATCGTACCTTGGTTTGTACTTGCCACGTTGAGCCTTGCCAGCCTTACCTTTTTCCTTTGGGTGCGCAGTGATTTCGAGGTGGCTCTGATGGCTGCCACTTCGGTACTCATCATCACCTGCCCCTGTGCATTTGGCCTGGCCACACCCATGGCCATTGCCGTAGCTTCCGGACAGGGCGCCAGGCATGGAATACTGATCAAGAACGGCACCGTGCTGGAAACCCTGTCTCATGTGCAGCACTTCGTTTTTGACAAAACCGGAACCCTTACAGAAGGAAAGATGCAGGTGGTGCAGATCATTCCGGGCGATGGCATGGATGAGGCACAGCTATTGCTGCTTAGCGCGGCAGCAGAGCGACTTTCGGAGCACAGTATCGCCCAAGCAATCATTGCCAAGGCAAAAGAAAGAAATCTTGACTTGCAACAAATCGAGGTAACACAGTTCACCAGCAGATCCGGCCTTGGCATCCGCGCCCAGGCACAACAACATACCATGGTTATAGGTACCGTGAACTGGCTTCAGCAGCAGGGTATCCAGCTCGATGAGTCACTGCTTGAGCAAACCCCGGCACTTGAACGGCAGGGTATATCCACAGTTCATGTCGCCATGGATGGCGTTCACAGGGGCCTGATCGGCGTAGCCGACCGACTCCGCCCTGATGCAAAACAGTTGATCGCATCCCTGCGCACCAGAAATATCCAGCTGACCATGCTGTCCGGCGACCGGCGCGCAGTAGCGGAATCCATCGCACAACAGCTTGGTGGCATGCAGGTTATCGCCGAGGTCTTGCCGGAGGACAAGGATCAGGTCATCGCCAACTTGCAAAAGCAGGGGGAACAGGTTGCCATGGTTGGTGATGGCATTAACGATGCACCAGCGCTAATTCGTGCTGATGTGGGTATCGCCATTGGATCCGGCACCGATGTATCCATGGAAAGTGCTGATATCGTACTGATAGGAGAAGAACTGGAGAAGATTCATCTGGCCGTCTCCCTCTCCCGGCGGACGCTGCGCACCATTCGTCAAAACATTATTATTTCCTTCACCTATAATATTATTATGGTGCCGTTGGCCATGTCTGCCATGATAACACCGTTGATCGCCGCCATTTCCATGCCTATCAGCTCTCTGCTGGTGATCGGTAATGCGGCGCGGATACGCACACTCTTCAGACAACAGAGAAAATAATGGACATTATTTACACCCTGATACCCGGCATGATCTTTTTTGGGCTGCTGTTCGTGGGAGTGTTGATATGGGCCATTAAACGTGGCCAGTACGATGACATGGAGGGCGATGGCAACCGTATTCTCATGGATGAAGATAAGCCTGAAAGCGAAGATGGCGAACCATCCCGGAGAAAAAAACGGCCGGGTCTCAACTATCCAGACGCTGACTGAGTTCTGCCCGAATGCAGGCCAGCACCCCGTAGTCCACGCTCTCGTCAAGAGCTTCAAATACCGGTCCCAGGCGATTGTCAGCACCCTGCTCCAGCATAAGATCCTGAATATATTGTATCCGCCCTGCATCCAGGGACACCACATCTTGCAGCACAATGCTGCCCTGCTCGATCCCCTTGGCCATGTGGCTGTAGATGGTGGAAGATTTCAGGTCACGCCGCCGGGCAATCTCCTCCACACCAAAGCCCTGGCGGAATAGCTCCATACTTTCAGCTACCGTATCCGTAACCGGAGCCTCTTCCGCTTGCTCATGTGCAGCCAGCACATCCAGAAAGGCTTTCCCATAGGCATCCAGCTTATGCGCACCCACACCAGAGATATGACTCATCTGTTCCATGGTTCGGGGTTGCTGCTCCAGTATCGCCATAAGGGTGGCGTCATGAAAGATGACATAGGGAGGAACCCCCTGCTCCTGAGCCAATTCCATGCGCCTTTCCCGCAGCGCTTCCCACAATCGGGTATTTGTGCCGCCATAGCGGCTCTTGCCCCTGGCTTTGGCTTTCTTTCCGGCTTTGCTTTCTTCACGCAAGAGCAGGGTTTGCTCACCCCGCAACAGGGGGCGGCAGGACTCGGTCAGTTGCAAACCACCATGTCCTTCCTGATCCAGGGCCAGATAGCCCTGGGCAATCAACTGCCGGAACAGTCCCCGCCATTGTTTCTGGTTCAATTCCGCGCCAATACCAAAAGTGCTGATCTGGTGGTGGCAAAAGCGCCGGATACGCTCACTGTCTTTTCCCAGCAACACGTCAACCAGGTAGTTCACGCCGAAGCGCTGGCCAGTGTGATGCACACAGGACAGGGCTTTTTGTGCAGCTTCTGTACCATCCCGGGTTTTGGGCGGATTCAGACAGATATCGCAATTCCCGCAAGGCGCTTCCAGATGATCACCAAAATAGGCCAATAACGCCTGTCGGCGGCAGCTGGTAAGCTCACAGTAACCCAGCATACGTTCCAGTTTCTGGCTTTCGACGCGTTTGTGCGCTTCATCAGCATCAGATTGATCCACAAACTGGCGCAGGGTGATGACATCCTGCAGATTATAGAAAAGCAGCGCCTCTGCCGGCGCTCCATCCCGTCCGGCGCGGCCTGTTTCCTGATAGTAGGCTTCCAGGCTTTTAGGCAGGTTCAGATGGACAACAAAGCGCACATCCGGCTTGTCGATACCCATGCCAAAAGCAATGGTAGCGACGATAACGACCCCTTCCTCACGCAGAAACCTGTTCTGGTTTTCGGCCCGAACCTGTTGCGGCAGGCCAGCATGATATGCCAGCGCCTTGATACCTTGCCGCTGCAGCCAGGCAGCCGTTTCTTCCACCTTGCGACGCGAAAGGCAGTAGACGATGCCCGCCTGACCGGGATAATCCAGCTCGATGAAACGCAGTAGCTGTTGCCTGCTATTACTGCTGTCCGCAGCAACCCGATAGCGGATGTTTGGTCGGTCAAAGCCACTGATAAAGTGCTTGGCCTGCTCCAGATTGAGGCGCTGCATGATTTCCCGGCGCGTAGGCTCATCTGCAGTGGCAGTCAATGCGACCCTGGGAATTTGGGGAAAGGTTTCGTGCAGCGTGGAAAGCTGGATATATTCAGGCCGGAAATCATGCCCCCACTGGGACACGCAATGCGCCTCATCAATCGCAAACAGCGCAACCTGAATCTGCCGCAACAGCGCCTGGAAGCTGTCCGTCATCAATCGTTCAGGGGCGACATACAGCAATTGCAGCTCCCCGTTCAATAGCTGCTGTTTTATATGCTGCGCTTCTGCCGGTGTCAGAGAAGAGTTGAGCGCGGCTGCAGCCACTCCCTGCTGCTGCAATGCCAGAACCTGATCCTGCATCAAGGCAATCAGCGGGGAGACAACGATGCCAACGCCCGGACGAACCAGGGACGGAATTTGATAGCACAGGGATTTTCCACCCCCGGTGGGCATCAGCACCAGGGCATCCTCCCCGGCAATCAGACAGTCGATGATTTCCTGCTGGGAAGAGCGGAAGCTGGTGTAGCCAAATATCTGCTCAAGAACCTTGCGCGCCTGGCCCTGGCTGGACATCAATTCAACCTTCCTCTCAAGGCGAGGATTGCCTGATATCCGTACGATTCATCTTTTCCAGTGGTTTTCGCAGCCGATCAAAATCATTTGGCGCCACATACTGCAGAACTTCCCTCTCCTGTGCAGACATCACCACATCCAGCCCCTTGTCAGGATAGAACCAATGTTCGGTCTTTTCATCTGCCTCCAGAATCTTTTCCGCAGGTTCGCCAAAACGCTTTATCACCGTAGATTCATCCAGATTGGTTCTTGGCAAATAAGTGAGCGCCACTACCACTGTATTCCTGGCTTTGGCCAGATTGGCATCGGACAATGTTACCTTGCGCTTTCCCATTGCCAGGGTGGCAATCCGCTCTCCCTGGTCATACAACTCCTGCAGTTGCTCCTCATTGAACCCCAGGGTAGCCACCATCTTGGCCTTGAAGCCACTGATAGTAACCGTATTGAAATACGCTTCCACAACACGATCTCCATCATCCGTCGCAAACAGGCTGATCTTCGGCTGCTCCTGAAGTAGCTGTTCCACTTCACCCAAGGTGCTTTTGCCCAGCGTAATACCAAACACCGTACTGTATCCGTCACCGCTTACTTCAATTTGCCAGGGGAGATTGTCGTATTTCTCCGGCGGCTGACCGCCAGGAAGCCACAGCGCTGCAGCCAGTGCAATCATGGTAAATCCCAATACCTTGAGAAAAATATGATCACCCATTGGCTTTCAGTTCTTCTGGAGGCGGGTACTTCTTCACCAGCCATTCCGGAACATCGCCGATACCCGCCTTGTGCACGGCATCGGATTCCATCAGGATCAGCACCAGCACAGAGAACAGGGTGGGCAGCATGACGATCCCGCCAATGGCATAATGCCCCGGGCGCAGATCATTAAGGTTCCCGCCTGCAGAAACCAGAATGACCACGATACCCAAACCCATCAGGGCAATCATGCCAATAAAGAAGCGGCTGCGGCGGGCGCATAATTGCCAGTGGCAAAAAACAAACCAGTGATCCCTTTTTTGTGATATCAGGGCGCGCCACACCAGGTAAGTCAGGATACTAATAGATAACACCGGCACGATCAGCAACAACCAGGGCTCGTCCTTGACCACACCCAGCAAGCCCACAAACAACAGGATATGGTTGGTGATGAGGTTGATTAACAGGAGCTCGTGGGGATACCGCGCCTTTTTGCGGACATCTTCAGGTAGATTGTCAAATATCATATTATTTTCTGTATTCCCGCAGGTAATGCCATTCAAATAAACGCTTCGCCCAGTGCAGGCCAGAGAAAGCCGGCGTAACCAGGCTGCGTTTTTCCGTACGATACACCATCATACCAGTGTCGTAGCTGTCGATGATGCAAACCAGCTCTGCCTGGAAGGTCGCAGATGGCTGCCCTCCCTTCATTTCAGCCAGCAAATTGCTTGCCGCCGCTTCCGCCTGCAGATCCGCCATATGCGCCTGCTTGGGCAGCCAGCCAGGCCCGGGGTAGCTTCCCGAATCGCCCGCTACATAAATGTTGTCCTGCCCCTCCACCTGACAAAAACGATTCGCCTTGAGCATCCCCCCCTCAGAGAGTGGCAAGCCGCTTTCAGCAAACCACTTGTTGCCTGTCATACCGGGCATGAAAATAATCAGGTCCGCAGCAAACTCAGCACCTTCGGTAATCACCCGCCCCGCTTCAAACGCCTTGATCTTGTGACCAAGATAAGTGGTGACATTGCGCTTTTCCATGGTGGAAAGAATGCCTTTCACCGCCTTTTCACCCAAGCGCTGCCCGGGCTTTTCTGCAGGGGTGAAAAAAACCAGTTCAAATTGATCCCGCCGCCCCTGCTTGCGCAGCCAGCGGTCAATACCGAAAAGAAACTCGAACATGGGACCGCCGCGCATGGCTGACGGCTCCTTGGGATTGCCGCTGAAACCAAAAGCAATGGTGCCACCATCGTTCATGGCTGCCAGACGCTCACGAATCTTCTCTGCAGCGGGAATGCCTTCGCAGGGCGTAATGGCATGTTCGATGCCAGGCAGCTTCTTGATGAAGCGCCCACCACTGGCGATGATCAGGCCATCATTTTCCACCTTGCCGTTGTCCGTCACCACTACCCTGCCGTTTTGCTCCAGGCCAGTAACTCTGCCTGCATGAAAATCCACATTCAGGCGCCTGAAAAAATTTTCCAGGGAAATGCTCAGATCCGATCCTTTCCGCAACCCCGTAGGAATCCAGATCAACCCTGGCAGATAGATAAACTCAGGCCTGGGGGCAATGACATCAATATGCAGCCCGGCATCCAGCTTACGCAGTTTTTGCACCGCTGTAAGCGCACCAAAACCTGCACCAATAACAGTTATTCTTGACATGGTAATAATCCCATCATCCGGAGCACCTCAAACAATTCATGTATTCAATCACAGATCCCGGGCGGAAGCAGGTAATCTTGCATTCTATCCGTTACACTATATCGGATGTTCAGCCATGGCATTCCTGATAGTTTACAGGGTGATAGGCAATGGCTGCTTACCTCAACCATGTTTCATCCAGGGAGTTCATATGCAGACATCAGATAGTACACAGGTCGGCAATATAACTGAAGTTTCCGGCGGGCAGCTTATCGCCACCTTGTTCACCGAAGCGGAAGGTTTTGAGCCCGTTGTAAAGATCGGCTCCGAAACCCTGTCTGTGGGACAGCTGGGCTCCCAGCTTCTGATCAAGCACCTCCATATCAGTATCCTCGGCCAGGTATTGAAGATGTGGGAGGATCCACCCCAGGAGTTTACTACCGACAACAAGAAAGGCTCCATGACAGGAAGCATCGCAAGGCCCTCAAAAAAGCGTTATGTAAAAATCCTGCCCCTGGGGGAAATTGACCAGCAGGGAACCTTCATCCGGGGGGTGAAGCAATTTCCGGTGACAGGCGCAGAAGTCCACCTGGTAACTGCCAAGCAGCTGGAAGTGCTTTTTGATCGTTTCCGCAGCGAAAATCTCTCCCTGGGAAGACTCAGCAGCCGCAAGGAAATCGAGGTATTCCTCGACCCCAACCCACTGTTCACCCGGCATATGGCAATACTGGGCCAATCCGGCGCGGGTAAATCCTGGACAGTTACCAGCCTGCTGCAGAAAACCGTAAAAACCATGCCCAAATCGCACATCGTCATGCTGGATCTACATGGCGAATATGGCTGGAAAGATGAACAGGGAAAAATGCATAGCGCCTTTCCCAAGGAAATAGTGCGCCATATCGATGCCCGCGAGCTGGAAATACCCTACTGGTTACTTACCTACGCAGAGCTGGTGGATTTTCTGATCGACAAGACCGACCCGACAGCAACCCTGCAAATCGCCTATTTGCGCGATGTTTTATATGCATTGCGTAAAAAGGCAAATGCCCACCTGGGACTGGATCAGCTATCCGTAGACTCCCCGGTCTATTTTCCACTCAAGGAACTCTACCTGCACTTCAAGCAGGCCAACGAGCAACAACTGGATTTCGGCAAGACCAAGGGCACCCTGTACGGTGCTTTCGACAATTTTCTGGTGCGCTTCCAGTCCATGTATAACGACAAGCGCTATGATTTCCTGCTACGCCCTTCCAAGCGTACCAAATCGGAACACCTTGAGGATCTGCTGCGTGACTTCATCGGCCTGGGTGAAGAAAAACGCCAGATCACGGTGATCGACCTTAGCCCGATTCCATCAGATGTACGCCCCATGGTTTCTTCGCAAATTGCCCGCCTGGCCTATGAATTCAATTACTGGAACCCGAAAAGAAGGGAATTCCCCATCCTCCTGGTGTGCGAAGAAGCTCACCAATACTTGCCCAGGGAAGGCGACCCGGCCCTGGCGGCAACCCGCAAGGCCATGGAACGAATTGCCAAGGAGGGGCGGAAATACGGCGTGGCGTTGTGCGTCATCAGCCAACGGCCCACAGAGCTTTCCGAAACCGTCCTGGCTCAGTGCTCCAACTACCTGTGCCTGCGTATCAGCAATCCGGATGACCAGGCCTATGTGCGCAGCCTGATGCCCGAGGGTGAGGCCGATATGGCGGAAACCCTGGCCTCCCTCAGCCGGGGTGAAGTGCTGGCAGTGGGCGATGCCACACCCCTGCCCACCCGTTTTCAGGTTGATGTTCCCAATCCGCCTCCGGCAAGCGCCGACGTGCCCCTGTCCAAGAGTTGGCGCACCGGGCCGGATGATCTGGATGTAGCAGACATCGTGCAGCACTGGTGGCAGCAAAAACGCTAGCCCGGAGGTTTCACTCAGGAGTCCGATGATCGTGCTGAGATTGTCGTTCAGAGGCGGATTTCCGATTGAATCAATAGCCCAAGCTATTGATGATTGAGGAAATACCGTCTCTGGGCGGCAAGATCAGTGCAAGGGCGGACGCAAGCCGTGACCCGGTTACACTTTGTACTTTGCTAAAACTCCAATAATATCTATAAATAACAATCGCTTATCTTTATTTTTTGGCAACTGGGTGAAATATCCGGCTAGTGTACCGCGTCGGATTTAACACTGTTTGGCTGCAAATCACTGGGGGCGAATGAAATCAGTTTAGCGTGTGAGGAGAATAGCAGGGCTATTTGACGATCAGGATAAGCTGAGTTAATCGTCATCCAGTGATTCCCGCTTCAAACAGTTACGTCCGACAGACTCCTGGCAACAAAAAAGCGCGGCAGATAGTCTGCCGCGCTTTTTTTGATTTCTGAGAAACTGTTACGCCTCAGGGCATGTCATCAACCTGCTGTCCTTCCTTCTGCACCGGCATCAAATCCGCCTTGCTCACACCCAGCATCAACACGGCGCTACTGGCGACATAAATTGAAGAATAGGTACCCACCACGATACCCAGAATCAGCGCCAGGGAGAAGTTGTGAATAATTTCTCCACCCAGCACAAACAGGGCCAGCAGAACGATCAGGGTAGTCAATGAAGTGACGATGGTGCGCGCCAGAGTCTGGTTCAGGGAGATGTTGATAACCTCTTCCGATTCCCCCTTGCGAATTTTGCGGAAATTCTCACGAATCCGGTCAAACACTACGATAGTATCATTCAGGGAATAGCCTATTACCGCCAACACTGCCGCCAGTACGGTCAGATCGAATTGCATCTGGAACAGGGAGAAAAAGCCCAGGGTAATGGTCACATCATGCACCAAGGCAATCACCGATCCCACAGCAAACCGCCATTCAAAGCGCACTGCGACATACATGAGAATCGCCATCAAGGCGACCAGCACTGCCAGAGCGCCGTCTTCCGTAAGTTCATCGCCAACCTGCGGGCCAACGAACTCCACCCGCCGCAACTCTATTTCACCAGCGGATGCCTTGTTGAGAATACTGAATACCTTGTCACTCAAATCCGAACTCTTGACACCTTCCCGGGGAGCAAGACGAATCAGGATATCCTGGGGAGTACCAAACTGCTGCACCTGGGCTTCGGCAAAACCGTTATCTGCCAGCACCTTGCGAACCACTTCGGGATCAGCTTCCTGAGCATAACCGACTTCAATCAGGGTTCCACCGGTAAAATCGATGCCGAAAACCAGCCCCCGGGTAGCCAAAGAAGCCAGTGATAAGAGGATCAGGAAAATTGACAGCATCATGGCAAGCTTACGCTTGCCCATGAAATCAAAATGCAGGGATGAGGTGAGGGTTCGCATGGGCAGTTACCTGAATCAGATTGCGAGTTTCTTGACGCGCTTGCCGCCATACACCAGATTCGCCAGTGCGCGGGTTCCCACGATAGAAGTGAACATGGAGGTCATAATGCCGATGGCCAGGGTCACGGCAAAACCTTTTACCGGGCCACTGCCGATAGAAAACAGGACAATGGCCGCAATCAAGGTGGTTATATTCGCATCCATGATGGTGCTGAACGCCTTTGCATAGCCGGCGTGAATGCTGGCCTGAGGCGTACTGCCCACCCGCATTTCTTCACGAATACGCTCATAGATCAGTACGTTGGCATCTACCGCCATACCCACAGTCAGAACGATTCCAGCGATACCCGGCAAGGTCAGGGTCGCCTGCAGCAACGACAGCGCCGCCATCATCAGAACCAGGTTGGCGATCAGCGCGGCATTGGCGAACAGGCCAAAAACCTTGTAGTAACCCACCATGAACACCATCACCAGCAACAGCCCGATAATGACCGACTTGAAGCCCTGGTCAATATTTTCCTGACCCAGGCTGGGGCCAATGGTTCGTTCTTCCACAATATCAATAGGTGCAGCCAGTGCGCCGGCGCGAAGCAACAACGCCAGCTCATGGGCTTCCTGGGGGCTATCCAGGCCCGTGGTCTGAAAACGCGCACCCAGAGGTTCGAGAATATTGGCTACGCTGATCACGTCCTCCACCAGGCGTTTGATGGGCTTGCCTTCCGCATCCCTGCCCACAATCCGGTTTTCCTTGAACACCACGGCCATGGGCTTGCCCACATTGTCAATAGTGACATTGCGCATGCGCCGGGCGCCCTTGCCGTCCAGATTAACCAGCACCATGGGGCTGCCGGAACGCTGGTCAAAACCCGAGGACGCATCCGTGATCTGGTTGCCGGTAACGATGACCCGCTTTTTCAGCAAAATGGGGCGGCCATCTTCCCGTACCTTGTACAGGCGCGATCCCGGCGGAACCTTGCCGCTGTTCTTGGCATCCAGAGCATCATGCTCGGTATCCACCAGCCGGTATTCCAGGGTTGCCGTTGCTCCCAGTATATTCTTTACCTGGGTAGGGTCCTGCACGCCAGGCAGCTCTACCACGATGCGCCTCTCACCTTGCTGCTGTACCAGCGGTTCCGCCACACCCAGGGCATTCACCCGATTACGGATGGTGGTAATGTTTTGCTGCAGGGCAAATCTCTTGATCAAGCGCGTTTCTGCCGGAGGCAGGGTGAGACGCACAAAATAGGCGCCTTCGGCATCCCTGGTTTCCATACCTAGATTACGGAACTCATTGCCCAGGATTTCTTCCGCCTTGTCTCGGGTAGCGGCATCCTTGAACTTGACATCAACCCCCTTGGCATCCGCCTTCACAGTCAGATAACGCAACTTCCTGCTGCGCAGGGCGGTGCGCACATCCCCGGTATAGGCCTCTATCTTATCCTTGATCGCCGCATCCATATCCACGTCAATAAGCACATGGATACCACCACGCAAATCCAGCCCCAGGTTCACGGGCTTGCCCCCCACGGCCAGAAGCCAGCCAGGAACATTTGCCGCCGTAGTCAAGGCATAGGACACATTCTCCGGCAATACGCCGGCAATCACATGCTGGGCTTTTTGCTGGTCGGTGGTGGAAGGAAAACGGATCAGCAGACGCTCCTCCTTCTCTTCCATCGCCTTGACTGCAATGCCGCTACTTTCCAGTGCTGTATTTATCTTCTCCTGCAGGAGACTATCGACCACAGCACCGCGGGAGCCGGAAACAACGATTGCAGGATCCTGGCTGTAGAGATTGGGCAGGGCGTAAAACAGCCCGATTGCAAGCACGAAGGCAACCAGGAGATTCTTCCATAGAGGATATTGATTCAGCATGTCAGTTTGCGGCTACAGGTGGTGAAAAAAGGATGTTGGCAAACGGCTCAAAGTTCCTTGAGCGTTCCCTTGGGCATTACCGCTTCTACAGCGATCCGGCGTATGGTGACCTCCAGGCCATCAGCCACATCTACCTTGACGAAGTTTTCACCCACCTCGGTAATGCGCCCCATAAGGCCGCCAGTAGTCTGGACTTCGTCACCTTTTTTCAAGCTTTCCACCAGTGCGCGGTGCGCTTTCTGGCGCTTTACCTGGGGACGAATCATGAAAAAATACAGAATCAGGATCAGGCCGATAGGGAAAAGCAGCCCCGTCAAGCCGCCCGGTCCGGCAGCAGCGGGAGCAGCTTCTGCCATTGCATCATTGATAAAAAAATTCATATAACCTACCTCCGCTGACCGCCTGAACACCGCCGCCAGCCAAATTGGGGATTGCGAAGCCGGATATTATGCCACAGAGCACGGCTATGCATAGCGTAGTTTTGCTGAACAGCAGCTCAACCCGGCTCCAGGCCATCGACTTTCTGGAAACCCCGGGGCAATTTGTTGCCACGGCGCCCACGTTCTCCTTCATAGGCGTTGAGGTCTGCGGCCTTCAGGTTCAGGTGCCGCTTGCCGGAAATCAGCCGGATCCTGCCCCCTTCGGGCACTACCAGCATGGCAATCACATACTCTTCCCGCTCTGCCACCCGCTTGCCTGGTATGCCAATAATCTTGTTGCCCTTGCCCCGTACCATTTCCGGCAGATCACTCAGTGGAATGACCAGCATGCGCCCCGCGCTGGTGACTGCCACCACTCGGTCGGTATGCGGATCGCTTACCGGCTGCGCCTTGAGCACCCTTGCCCCCTTGGGCAGGGTCAGCACTGTCTTGCCAGCCTTTTTGTTGGCAACCAGGTTTTTGGCCTGGGTAATAAAACCATAGCCTGCATCGCTCGCCAGCAGCCAGTGCTGCTCCGGGTCGCCACCGAGAACGGACACGAACAAAGCGCCATCCGGGGGAGAAAAACGTCCGGTAAGCGGCTCGCCCTGCCCCCTTGCCGATGGCAGGGTATGGGCGGGGAGAGAATAACTGCGCCCGGTGGAATCCAGGAAGATCGCCACCTGGTTGCTGCGCAGCCGCACGGCATCTCTATAGCTATCGCCAGCCTTGTAGCCAAGGCTGGCAGGGTCAATTTCATGTCCCTTGGCCGCACGCACCCAGCCTTTTTCCGACAGCACTATGGTGCTGGGCTCGCTGGGGGCAAGCTCACTTTCATCCATGGCCACGGCGGCTTCCCGCCCTACGATGGGGGAGCGGCGCTCATCGCCATATTCCTCGGCATCTGCTTCCAGCTCCTTGCGCACCAGGGTTTTCATGCGTTGTCTGGAACCCAGGGTCTTTTCCAGATAATCCCGCTCCTTCGCCAGTGCTTCCTGTTCGGTGCGGATTTTCATCTCTTCCAGACGTGCCAGTTGCCGCAGCTTGGTATCCAGCACATAGTCAGCCTGCACTTCCGTCAGGTCAAAACGCGCCATGAGTACGGGCTTGGGCTCGTCTTCGGTGCGGATGATATGGATGACCTCATCGATGTTCAGGAAGGCCACCAGCAGGCCTTCCAGCAAATGCAATCTGTCCAGCACCTTGTTCAAGCGATGCTGCAGGCGCCGCCTGACGGTGGCAAAGCGGAATTCCAGCCATTCCTTGAGGATGACGCGCAAATCCTTAACCTGGGGCCGCCCGTCCAGACCGATGAGATTCAGATTCACCCGGTAGCTTCTTTCCAGATCTGTGGTGGCGAACAAATGCGACATGAGGCGTTCGAGATCCACCCGGTTGGAGCGCGGCACAATCACCAGGCGCGTGGGGTTCTCGTGGTCGGATTCGTCCCGCAGGTCTTCGATCCAGGGAAGCTTCTTGGCGCGCATCTGGCTGGCGATCTGCTCCAGGATCCTGTTTCCGGATACTTGGTGTGGCAGGGCGTTGACTACCACATTGCCATCTTCTTTATTCCAACAGGCGCGGGCGCGCACGCTGCCCCGCCCGGTCTGATAGATTTTCAGCAAGTCCGCCCTGGGGGTGATGATTTCGGCATCGGTGGGGTAATCCGGCCCGGATATATGCTCGCACAACTCTTCCAGGGTGGTTTTCGGGCTTTCGATGAGGCGGATGCAGGCGCTGACCACTTCCCGCAGATTATGCGGCGGAATATCCGTTGCCATGCCCACGGCAATTCCGCTGGCGCCGTTGAGCAATACGTTCGGCAGACGTGCGGGCAGCAGGCTCGGCTCTTTCAGGGTGCCGTCGAAATTGGGCACCCATTCCACCGTCCCCTGCCCCAGCTCTGACAACAATACCTTGGCGTAAGCAGTAAGCTTGGCCTCGGTATAGCGCATGGCGGCGAAGGACTTTGGATCATCCGGCGATCCCCAGTTTCCCTGGCCGTCGATCAATGGATAGCGATAGGAAAAGGACTGGGCCATGAGCACCATGGCTTCGTAGCAGGCGGTGTCTCCATGAGGATGAAATTTGCCCAGCACATCCCCCACGGTACGCGCCGACTTCTTGTGCTTGCTGGCCGCCGACAGTCCCAGCTCGGACATGGCGTAGACAATGCGTCGTTGCACGGGCTTGAGACCATCGCCGATATGCGGCAAGGCCCGATCCAGAATGACATACATGGAATAGTCCAGGTAAGCCTTCTCGGTAAATTCCGCCAGGCCCAGGCGTTCTATGCCGTCAGAAGTGTAGTTTTCTTCCATGCTATTTTTTCAGCCGCCGCATTTCTTCGAGCATAGCCTGAATATCGCTGTGCCAGCGGGAAAGTTGCAGCTGCAGCTCGGGATCATCGGGAAACATGGGACTCAATGCCCTGGGATCCATGGCTGCCAGCAGGGTCTCATTGTTTTCCGCAATCACTGCAATCTTCAATGGCAGGTAGGGAGACATCTCCGGATGGCGGGCAAGAATGCGCCGCACTTCCTCTACCTTGCCGAAGAACACTACCCGATAGAAATCCGTCTTGTAATCGAACTCCGCCATGCCACCATCACAACGCTGGACATGAGCGACGCTGTAACCATATTCCGGCAGGGTTTCCCTGAGCACCTCCATGACATGCCCGGCTTTGGCATCGCTGCGCGCCATTACCAGAGTCTGGTCGGCCTGCACCGGGAAGGCGAACAACAATACAAGGCATATGCCGACAATCACTCTCACAGGGTTGCCTCCTCCATTACGGTAAGGATGATCTCTTCCATAAGCACGCCGACCTCGGACAGCTCTTGATTATTGAACAGGGTAGCCAGCTGCGCCACATTTGCAGAAATAACCAGCACCTTTCCATTCTGCTCCAGAACATTGATGCGGCAAGGTAACACCGTGCCCAGGCGCGGATCGATGTTGAGCAAATGGTAAAGCTCCTTGAAATTACAGAAGCGGATGGCCACTTGGCGGGTATTGACGCTGAACTCATCCGTCAGCCCCTGCTCCAGATAGCGCTGGGGGAAAATACGGAAATTCGCCCCCGCCAGCGCCTGCTTTACATTCTCCACCGTGGTCTCGAGATCATAGGGTGACTCCATGACATAGGCGGGTTTGCCCGCCCATTCTTCCGAGCCTTTCCTCGGCGCTGGCGGCTCCAGAGTACGCAGATAGGCGATGACATGAGCGACTTCCTGATCCGAAATTTTGCCCCGGAACGAAGGCATATTGCTGCTCTTGCGCCCGATCAATATGATGTCCCGAATCATGGCGTCAGAGGCGGATTTCTGAAACCCGCTGTTGTTCAGGGCTGCGGGCATGATCATAAAGGAGCGTTCCCGGGACAGGGTTACCCCGGTGCCCACCCCTTCGCCGCTGCCATCTTTACCATGGCAGCGGACACAATGCTTCTGGTACAAGGCATTGCCTTTTTTGGCGTCTCCGTGGATTTTCGTGGTCTCAAACACCGGGCCGGGCTTGCCTGTCCAGCTTCGAACATAGTGCACGACAGCGGTCACCTGGGCCGAACTGAGCTTCGGGAAAGACGGCATGATACGACCAGGGCGCCCGTGGCGAATGGTTTTTGCGATATAGTCGTCAGAAACCTGGGAAAGTACCTCTACCGACAGGGGCAAACCGATTCCCCCCTGCCCCCGGAAATGATGGCAGGCGCTACAGTTCTCTTCATACAGTGTCTTGCCGTCAGGCGCCGCGTACAGCGGCATGCACAGCAACAGAAACAACCAGCTCCAATACCTCATCAGCTCTCGACTCCAGCGACCAATTCCCGGGCGGCTTCCGCCAGATCCCCTTTTTCCTGCAGCCAGGTCTTGCGGTCTCCCGAACGCTTCTTGGCCAACAACATATCCATCATGCTCATGGTTTCATCTCCTGCTTCCATAGCCAGTTGCACCAGTCTTCTGGTATCCGGATGGATGGTGGTTTCCCGCAACTGCATGGGATTCATTTCACCCAGCCCCTTGAAGCGTTGCACATTGACCTTGCCCCGCAGCTTCTCTGCTTCGATGCGCGCCAGTATGCCCTGTTTTTCCGCATCGTCCAGGGCATAGAACACCTGTTTCCCCACATCAATACGATACAGAGGAGGCATGGCCACATAGACATGCCCTTCTTTCACCAGCCCGGGAAAGTGACGCACAAACAGCGCACACAGCAAGGTGGCAATATGCAGGCCGTCCGAGTCTGCATCCGCCAGTATGCAGACTTTACCAAAGCGCAGTCTGGAAAGATCATCCGCTCCCGGTTCCACGCCAATGGCCACGGAAATATCATGCACCTCCTGGGAGGCCAGCACTTCGGATGAATCCACTTCCCAGGTATTCAGTATTTTACCGCGCAGGGGCATGATTGCCTGAAAATCCTTGTCCCTGGCCTGCTTGGCGGAACCACCGGCGGAATCCCCTTCCACCAGAAAGAGCTCCGTGCGCTTCATGTCATCGGAAGCACAATCTGCCAGCTTGCCCGGCAGTGCCGGCCCTTGGGTCACCTTCTTGCGCACCACCTTGCGCCCGGCCCGCATGCGCGTCTGAGCCGCATGAATGGCCAGATCGGCAATGCGCTCCCCCTCGGCGGTGTTCTGGTTCAGCCACAGGCTGAAAGCATCTTTCACCACACCGGAAACAAAGGCGGCACATTCCCGCGAAGACAGACGCTCTTTGGTCTGACCGGAAAACTGGGGATCAGCCATCTTTACAGAAAGCACATAGCTAACCTTGCTCCACACATCGTCCGGGGTGATTTTCACTCCCCGGGGCAGCAGGTTGCGGAATTCACAAAACTCACGAATCGCCTCGGTAAGTCCGGAACGCAAGCCGTTCACATGGGTGCCGCCCTGTGCGGTGGGAATCAGGTTCACATAACTTTCGGTAACCGGCTCACCACCCTCGGGAAGCCATAGCAATGCCCAATCTGCCGCTTCATTGCTGCTGCTCATACTGCCGACGAAAGGCGCCTCGGGCAATATTTCAAAGCCCTGCAGCGCATCCAGCAGATAGTCTTTCAAACCATCGGCATACTGCCATTCTTCACTCTCGCCGCTCTTTTCGTCGCTAAAGCACACATGCAGACCGGGGCAAAGCACTGCCTTGGCCCGCAATACATGTTTGAGCTGGCGAATGCTGAATTTGGGGCTGTCGAAAAATTGCACATCCGGCCAGAAGCGAATGCGGGTGCCGGTATTCTGTTTGCCTACCTTTCCCACCACTTCAAGATCAGAAACCTTTTCACCATTGGCAAAGGCAATATTGTATTCCTTGGCGTCACGCTTGACCCAGACCTCCAGATGCCGCGACAAGGCGTTCACCACGGACACGCCCACGCCATGCAAACCACCGGAAAACTGATAGGACTTGTTGGAAAACTTCCCGCCAGCATGCAGCTTGCACAGAATGACCTCCACCCCCGGAACGCCTTCTTCCGGGTGAAGATCCACCGGCATGCCCCGCCCGTCATCCAAAACCTCCAGAGAGCCGTCCTTGTACAGCTTGACCTCAATCTTGCTGGCGTACCCGGCAAGCGCCTCATCCACGCTGTTGTCGATAACTTCCTGCGCCAGATGGTTGGGACGGGTGGTATCCGTATACATTCCCGGGCGCTTGCGCACCGGCTCCAGGCCACTGAGTACTTCTATGGCTGAGGCATTGTAGCTAGTCATCATTGGTCCAGTTGTCAAAAGGGTTGAGCTGCTCAAACAGTCCTTTCACTGCCTGTTCTATCTGATAGCGCTCTCGCGGCACGCCCCCGGTGCAAAAAACATCTTCCGCCAACTCCTTGCGGTACGCGCTTCTGACGCCGCCAATTTCCTTCCATTTCGGCGTCTTCACCTCGCGCACGGCTGGCTTGCGCCGGGGATTTCCATATGCATAGATGGCGTACTCCTCCGTTCCGCAGCGAAGTCCCTCGAACGTGGCGGTATAACCACCGGCAGTGGAGCGGATGAGCAGCCAGTATCGCACCACATAATCCTTGTCTGAGACGCTCAGGGTGTTCGTATCCAGAAAAGCGCGCTGGTTTTTCGGCAGGGAATCGACCCGCACCGATGTCCAGGCATCATCACCCGGCAGCGGCGGAACCCCGGAAAAGCGCTCTTTCCATTCCTTTACGTTCGCCTCAAAGTCATCCTGCTCGCCCGTGAGCTCCTCATACCTGTCGGTAGGCGCGCCATGCGACAGGCCCATTGCGAAAAACAACAGCGCCAGCAAAACCATTTGTTTCATGCCCACACGGAGTCACCCTTGGATCAATACTCAAGGGCGAGAGTTTACAACCCCCGCCGGGAATTGAACATAGCCGTAAAACGAATTCTGTGAGGATTCTGCACCTTGATACTGCAGACCAGCGCACAGTGGGGTAATTTGCGCCCTGCGATCAAAACTACCTGCCCCGTGTTCATGCAACAACTCCCGATGGTGCCGATATGGACAAGATCATGTACCGGCTCTCTGTGCTGGATAAAATCCGCAAGAGGCAGCAAGCCGCCGACCAGGGGCACACCGTCAGCAGCGAGGGTTTAAAGCACGAGATCAATACATGAGTAATGCATGTCGGAGCCAACCAAGGCCGATCTACGATCCATCCATGACTTTATCGCCCACGCCCTGCGAGCCACCCTCAAGGCGTAACCGATCATTCCAAGGCATTATTGACGCACCACAGCCAAGTCTGATTGGAGCGGCTTGTCGGCAAATTTTTCTTTCCAGACCCGTGGTGTCAGGTCGAGGATCTGATGGTCTGGGTGCGGGCTGATGCGCTGCAGGATATCCACCAGGTAGGGATAAAGGGGCAATAGGGAACACGTGCAAATGCTTTTAGGCATCTACATGTAACCACATTTCGTCATCTTTATCGTAAACTGCTGATGCATTTTTAAATAAATCTGTTGAAATTTCCGTAAATATTTTAGGGATTTCATTCATATATTCATCAAATAATTGATCTACAATCATAATGATATTGTCATTAATTACTGAAATGTAAAAAACAGGACATAAATAATGGCATTTTATTAAAACTTTATCTCGCTCGATTGATATTGAAGGGTAGTCTCTGGAATCTTCAAGATAGGTGAATTTGAACCATTTGGTATTTTCTATATCTTTAATGAACTGTTCATCTTGATTTTTTAGATAATTACATTCTGCAGATATGGCATGTTGTAAAAATGTTAAAGGGTGGATATATATACTGTCTTTCGATGAAGTACACAATAATATATCGTCTCCTTCCCAGTCTTTTGATTTATATTCTAACGACAGAGTATATGTTACATCACTCATTGAACAGTCAATTGAGTCAGTCAGATTAAATGCAATAGAAATATCATTATCTTCTTCCGCATCTTCATGTTTAGATTCAGTTTTTTCTACTGGATGATTTTTAGCATATTCTATAATCCACTCAACATCCTTTTTAGTTTTACGCTGCTTGAGATAGTTAAGTAGTAATCTTACAAACATGGTTTTTCCTTTATTATACCTCTCGCGGTAGGAACACCCGTTACCGCCCCTCCGCATAGACCCGGTCGTGCGGTTTTCTCGCATCCGGTTCCTCGGTTGTACTCACTTTCACGTCGAGGCATTAGGGGGCAGGATTCCGGATCTGCTGGATGTGATTATTATATTTCATTCTCTGGCAAAACAAGCAGCCTTTCACTACGCCACACCCTAATCACATGAATCGAGACAGAGTGTCAGGTCTTGTTATTTGCATTCACTATCCTGCTGACGCAAGAATAGTGCAAGTGAAAATGCTCTCCTATTGCTTTCATGCTGTAAGCCCTGATCTCGCCAGCCCATGAAGTAGCACCACGCACTCCGCTAATATTGATATCGCCAAATACGACATCATTAAAACGAACAATATTGTTCGTGTATTCATTTCACCTCAATTTTCCAATGGGGCATAACGCTTAGTTCAGGGGCAGCCAAAACGGAGCGGATTTTGTACTAAAACGGAGAGATAGCGGAATGCACAAAAGCCGCGCAGTTTTGGCTGTCCGCTGGAACTTTTTGTTATACATTATTTGCTCTTGGTGCTCCTGTACTACCAGCAAGTATGCCACCATCAATATTAAGCTCAATACCCGTTACATATTTTGATTCATCTGAAGCTAAATATAAAGCGGCATATGCAACATCCTCAGGCTGCCCCATAACACCAAGAGGTATACCAGAAGAAATCTCTTTGATTGTAGCTTCTCTTTGCTTTCCCTCACCAAGCATAGTATCCCATATGGGCGTAAAAATTGCCCCCGGATGGATTGAGTTACACCTAATGGGATAGGATTTCTCTGCACAATACAGGGCAACTGATTTTGTATGGTTTCTTACTGCCGCCTTGCTTGAAGCATATGCTGTTGCGGCAGGTATTCCAACAATGCCTGACCTAGAAGAAATATTTACAATGCTGGCATGGTTAGATTTTTTCATTAATTGAATACCATATTTGCATCCAAGCGCAACACCATCTAAGTTTGTTTCATGTACCTTATGCCAACTTGCTAAGTCAAGATTCTCAGGATCATGAGGACCTTGAGCTTCAAGAAAACCTGTAATGCCTGCATTATTGACAACAATGTCTAGCCTACCATATTCATTTGCAATAAAGGCTGCTGCTCGCTCCCAATCTTCTTCAAGTGAAACATCAAGATGTATATACTTAGAGTCTGTACTGATTTCATTGGCTGCTGCTTCACCAATGTCATCAATAATATCGGATAAAATTACCTGTGCGCCTTCGGCAAAAAATAATTCAGATATTGCTTGCCCGATTCCTCTAGCTGCACCGGTGATTAATGCAATTTTACCTTCTAGTCTAGACATGAGTTTTCCTACTGTGTACAACGTCGCACATCAGCTGTTACAAAAAGTGGCGTGGCTTTTGCGTAAGCAAAAATGGCATGCCACTTTTTACAATCCGCTGCATGTTCATTTATAGATAGACCGTCCTGCTTGTTCATCGCTTTTGTCCTAAGCTGTTCGAGTGGGACAGGCACCCGCCGGGGACGACTATGCATGCGACAAGCATTCGATGCTCACTAACATACTGCCGCCCCGGCAGGTGTCATCAGTTTCGATAACGAACACTCAGGGAATGCCGCCAACGCCTTCCTATAATGCCTTCGCAGAAACCGATTGCCTGACCCTTATTCAACTCTAGCAGATCAGGAGGCACAACATGAACCCCTTCTCTGAATATGCCGCCATCATTGGCATCGACTGGGCCGATCGCAAGCATGATCTTTGTCTGAAAACCTTTGGCTCTGATACGTTGGAATATTCCATCCTTGAGCACAAACCCGAGGCCATTGATGACTAGCCCCAGGGTTTGCGAGTACGCTTTAACGGAAAGCCCATGGCCATCTGTATCGAGTCCCGCAATTGCAAAATGCAAGACCTGACCCTGTCATGCTTTTGCTTTATGTTTTTATTCTTTTATGGACTCTACAATAGCTTTTGGATTATGTTGGACAACCTTGAGTAATACCCTTGCCGGCCCCCTCGGGGTGCGAAGGCCTTGCTCCCAATGACGTAATGTGCCAATCGAAATCCCAAAGGTAGCACAGAATTTTTGTTGGCTCATGCCGGTTTTTTCCCGAATTGCCTTTACATCAATAAGTTCCGGTTTGTGCTCAACGAGCTTTGTTTTCTCCCCTTTGGCGTGCTGTATTGCATCTGCCAGGCCATCAGATATTTCAGTGAATGCATTTCCCATTTCTTTGACTCCAGTAACTTACCAGCTCTTTAATCAACTTTGACAACAGTTTCTTTTCCTCAGCAGAGATATTTGCTTTCTCATTTTTGCCAAAAGCAGCTAACAAATAGAGTGGCATTTTTTCGCTATGAAAATAGTAGATAATCCGAACGCCTCCACTTTTGCCTTTTGAGCCTCTCGCCCACCTAAGCTTTCTGATACCTCCCGTTCCCTGAATAAGATCTCCGGCTGACGGATGTTCTGATAAATAAGCTATCAGATCGTATTTTTCGTCGTCAGACAGTAACTTATTGATCTTTCGTTGAAATGGCTCAGTTTCAGCGACAGTTATCATACATTAATGATATACTCCATTGGAGTACAACTCAAGGGTGCTCTAATGACCTGATTTAATAAACATAACGACCAAGCTCACCAGCCTGAACGTAGCGGACGCGCAGAGAGGGTCTGGTGAAGCGTATTTATAGATAGTCCGTCCTGCCTGTTCATCGCTTTTGTCCTAAGCTGTTCATGTGGGACAGGCACCCGCCGGGGACGACTATGGAGCGCCAGGCATCTGATGCTTTCTAACATACTGCCGCCCCGGCAGGTGTCATCGGTTTCGATAACGAACACTCAGGGAATGCCGCCAACGCCTTCCTATAATGCCTTCGCAGAAACCGATTGCCTGACCCTTATTCAACTCTAGCAGATCAGGAGGCACAACATGAACCCCTTCTCTGAATATGCCGCCATCATTGGCATCGACTGGGCGGATCGCAAGCATGATCTTTGCCTGAAAATCTTTGGCTCTGATGCGTTGGAATATTCCATCCTTGAGCACAAACCCGAGGCCATTGATGACTAAGCCCAGGGTTTGCGAGTACGCTTTAACGGAAAGCCCATGGCCATCTGTATCGAGTCCCGCAATTGCAAAATTCAAGACCTGACTCTGTCATGCTCTGTCATGCTTTTTCTTGTCACAAACGAACTTTTCCTTGCATCGCGGGGCGAACCATATATGACCCTGTCATGTTTGTGTTAGCTATTTTTCATTACTTTTTTAAGCTCTCCAATCCTTAATGGTGGCTTCTTACGATGAAGCATTGCATGACAATTAGGACATACTGGCCTTAAATCAGCGATTGGATCAAGATGGTATTCTTGACCAATTTCCGCCAGTTGTTTTAAATGGTGAACATGGATAAACCCTTCTCCAAGCTCCCCGAAAGTCTTACCAAAATTAAAGCCACAAACAGCACAGTCATAACCATAATGCTGCACGCATTTTTTTCTGGCGTACGGATTACGTTCATAAGTATTGACCGATATTTTCTTTGTTGAGCCTTCGATATACTTCTCAGGCTCTGACACTTCCTCAGCCAATACTTCTGGCCGTTCTTCTGACGATTTTGTAAATTGCCATGTTATTTGGACTGGCGTTTCATCACGTATAGATTTGACACTACCCAAACCAGCAAATATGAATGGACTCCTTGACTCCTCCCTATAAAATATATAAACGTTCCCGTCAGGATTAATTAAACTCTCAATACTTGGTTGCCCTATTCTTGAATTTGTTCTTCCATACCAATGCAGATCATCGCCTATAAAACGATTTTCATAATCATGCCCCGTTCTTCCTGGTGTACCTACATTTGTAAAAATGAACCAATCATCACCGTACTTTGTGTACCCAGTATCCCAGTTTCCTCTCTGCTTATCTATTGGGACGGAGCAAATACGATAAATATCGTTTTTCGTATACTCCTCACCGACTTTAAATGGATACTTAGGCATTCTATTTCCTTTTTTACAACTAAAGCAGATCAGAGATCAGGGTCATATATGGTTCGCCCCGCGATGCAAGGAAAAGTTCGTTTGTGACAGGAAGAATATTGCATCCATATATCCGGCCTTTGGGATGAGGCAACTTTACTGCCTCTGGCCCTGATGGAATCCGCG
>Ga0256834_1000009_pt1 | contig 172310 bp, 191 predicted proteins | sample 4281140metaG_FD_190536 | JGI IMG/M metagenome (GOLD analysis project Ga0256834, IMG submission 190536) | Hydrothermal vent microbial communities from East Pacific Rise, Pacific Ocean - 4281-140 | ecosystem: Environmental > Aquatic > Marine > Hydrothermal vents | place: Pacific Ocean: East...
CAAATGGATGGTAACATGACTGAAGATGAATTTAAGGAAGCTGTGAGATTAGCGAAGAAGGGATGCAAGATAATCTACAGAGAGCAGAGAAGAGCGCTGAAGCGTAAGTACGGGGGAGAGTGAAAGTGAGCTTAGACCTCGATTTGCTCGCCAAGATAAAACGTCACGAGGTTCTCTCCATGATAAGAACGGGGGAAAGGATCGACGGCAGGGACTTCGACGAGTTCAGGCCTATAGAGGTGAGGACCGGTGTCATCTCGAAGGCAAACGGTTCGGCCCTCGTAAGGCTCGGCAACACGCAACTCGTGGTCGGAGTGAAGTTGGAAGTGGGGACACCGTTCCCGGACACCCCGGATCAAGGGGCACTCGCCGTCAACGCCGAACTCGTGCCCCTGGCGGATCCCACGTTCGAGCCCGGCCCTCCCGACGAGAACGCGATAGAGCTGTCGCGCGTCGTGGACAGGGGGATAAGGGAGTCCGAGGCCATAGATCTCGAGGAGTTGTGCATAGTCGAGGGCGAGCACTGCTGGGTCGTGTTCGTCGATATCCACGTCCTGGACCACGACGGGAACCTCTTCGACGCGTCCCTCATGGGATCGGTGGCCGCGCTGGCGACGGCGGAGGTGCCTGAGGTCGAGGTCGAGGACGACGAGGTCGAGGTCATCGAGGATGAGACCCGTCCCCTACCGTTCCGAGACTTCCCGATCTCCGTCACGGTGGCCAAGATCGAGGATCACGTGCTCGTGGATCCGTGCTTGGAGGAGGAGATAGTGATGGACGCTAGGATGACCGTGACCACGAACGAGAGGGGCGACGTGTGCGCGGTCCAGAAGGGGGACAAGGGTGAGTTCCCACCGAAGGCGTTCGAGGAGGCCCTGGAGATGGCCGTCAAGAAATCCAAGGAGATCAGGAGGACCGTGAAAGCTCAAATAGAGTCCTGATCCGGGGCGCCGGGGGTGTCCAAGGGTGTCGAAGAGAAGATGGAGCCACACCAAGAAGGTCGGTCCCGCCGGTAGGTTCGGCCCGAGGTACGGTATGAGGATCAGAAGAAGGGTCGCGGAGGTCGAGGCGGTTCAGAGGAGGAAGCACGAGTGTCCACAGTGCGGTAGGGTCGCCGTCAAGCGCGTGAGCACCGGCATCTGGAAGTGCACCAAGTGCGGTGCCACGTTCACCGGGGGCGCTTACTACCCGGAGACGGACGCGCAGAGGATGGTGAAAAGGGCCATCAAGAAGGCCCTGGAGGAGCGCTAAGCCATGATGGAGGATGAAGAGCGTTACGAGTACAGGTGCATGAGGTGCGGCGCCAAGGTCATGCTGGACATAAACAGCGACCCGATAAGGTGCACCAACTGCGGTTTCAGGATAGTTGTCAAGCCTAGGAAGCCCGTCCCCCGGAGGTACAAGGCCCGTTGAGGAAAGTCGCCATAACAACCTCCAAGAGGCCCGCCAGGCGCACCAGATCCCTCTGCCGCGACCTCGAACACGCCTTCCCCGATGCCGTCTACGTCCAACGCGGGACCAAGAACCTCAGGGACACCATCCTCGAAGCCCTGGCCGAGGACGCCGAGGTCCTTCTTTACGTCACGGAGTGGAAGGGAAACCCCAGTGAGGTCTCTTTCGTGGATATCACCGAGGTCCCGCCCGAGACCGTACTGAAGTTCAGGCTGGGCGGCGTCAAACTCCAACGTGAGTTCATCGGGGATAGGACGGAGCTCAAGGGTGAGCTGACCGTAACCACCTCGAAGCGGCCCGTATCCGGTCACGTGAAGGTCGCCGAGGCGCTGGCGGACGTGCTGGGGGTTCCCTTCGAACCCCGGATAGGACCCCTGTCGGACGTTCCGGGTGACGTGCTGATAGTCGTGGAGGGTCATCCCAGGTACTTGGGTACCTGGGTGTTTCATAAGGGTGACGAGAAGGTGGGGCCCGCCCTCTTCTACCGTGAGTTTTCCACCGAGCGGGAGACGATGGAGGTGTGAGGTTGCAGAGGTTCGAGTGCGTTGTGGAGTACGGGGACGAGGACCTGGCCGAGCTGGTGTACGATGCCGTGATCCCCGACGTCGAACTCATGCCGAGGAGGCGATCCGAGGTGGATCTGACCGTCGATGAAGGCAATCTAAAAATATCGATCGAAGCCGAGGACGTGCCTGCTCTAAGGGCATCCGTTACGGGTGTCCTGAGGCTGGTATCCACCGTCGAGAGGATCTTGGGGGCGATAGGATGGCCCAAGATCTAGAGCAGCAGGTGGCCCAACTTCAGCAGCTCCAACAGCAGCTGAACTCCATAACGGCCCAAAAACAGCAGCTGGAGCTGCAGCTGAGGGAGATAGAGAGGGCCCTGGAGGAGCTCGAGGACATAGACGAAGACGTGACCGTTTACAAAACCGTGGGAGGGCTCCTGATAGAGGCGGACCCGGACAAGGTCGTCGAGGAGTTGAAGGAGCGTAAGGACACGCTGGAACTCAGGATCAAGACCCTGGAGAAGCAGGAGAAGAGACTGCAGAAGCAGATCGAGACCCTGCAGAAGAAGATCCAGAAGATGATGCAGCAACAGCAAGGCGGCGGTGGGTCAGGCGGCGCGAATGCCGCCTAAGGAGGAGGTTTTCGAAAAAGCGTACGAAGCAGCCATGTCCGAGATCTCCAAACGTTTATCACCCAGGGATGTCGATGATGTCAATCTGAAGATAGTCGTGGACGGGAAGGACGTGGAGGTGGAGGTGGACGTCAAGGTCCACCCGTTGGCCCCCGTGGACGATGAAGAGGTCGAAGAGGCCGTGGAAAAAGCCGCGGACGCGGCCATGCGGGTTCTGGATAGGTTCATGAGGGAAGAAGACTAGGCGGCCGGAACCTTCGTCGGCTCTTCCTCCTTTTTCCTCCTGCGCAGGAACCCGTAAGCACCCACGCAGAACCCGACCGCCATCAAGCCCCCCAGCACCGCTTTGAGCCCCCACGGGCTCCGCTCGACGGGGTTCGGGGCGTTCGGGTTGACGAGGGGCTTCTTACCGCCGGCGGGTTTAGCCTTGGACGAGGGCTTCGCCTTCGGTGCGGAGGACCCCTTGGACACCACCGGGGCCGTAGGGGCGGCTTCCGTCGGCCCCACGGTCCTTTGGGATGAAACCGATGACTCCATGGGTCTATGACTCGTAAGCTCGCTGTACTTCGACTGGTACTCCTGTGGGTTCACGCTGACCGCTTCACTCGGTGGAACGTTGCTGACCACGGGCTGCGTGACGGTCTTCACCGACGTCGTGGAGGTACCGGCCCCCAGGGCCGCCACCCCGTGACACGTGAGGATGAGGGCGGCGACCGCGGGGACCGTGAGCTTCACCGAGTTCCTCACCCCCGTCGCCGCTCACGCCGTTTGTATCTTCACGACGTCACCGTGGGAGAGGACGTAATCCTCCCCCACGACATCCTTCGAACCGTCCGGTCTTATCACGATCGCCCGCACGAACGAGTCACCTATCTCCGAGTGGATCTTGTAAGCGAGATCCCTCGCCGTCGAGCCCTCCTCCAGCAGGATGGCGTCGGGAAGGACCCTACCCTCCGAGTCGCACAGCTTGTTCTCGTTCTCGACCGGATACACCACTATCCGTCGGGCCGCCCCGAGGACGGCCTCGTTCACGACGTCCTGCGCCCCGGTGCCTCCCCACTCCTCCATTATGCCACGGATGAACTCCAAAGCCCGCTTCTGCTCGTCGGTCAACCTCGATTCGTCCAGGATTTCGAAATCCGAGTCCCCCGGAACGTACCTCACGAGGCCCTCCTCCGCGGCCCGCCTCAGGGCGAGCTCGGCCTCGGCGCACACGGGGATCACCGGGTAGTCGAGCTCCTCCTTCAACCTCTCCACGTTCTCCTCGGCTCCCTCCACGTCGATCTTGTTGGCGGCGATCACCATGGGCTTGCTGGCCTTCCTAACCTCGCTGGCGAACGCCTCGAGGTCTTCCTCGCTCCACGACGAGAGATCCTCGGGGAGATCCAGCGCCTCCAGCGCCTTCTCGACGTCCTCCCTCGACACACCTATCCCCGACAGCCTGTCCTCGAGGGCCTCGTACACCGTCAGACCCTCGAGGCTGGCCCTACGGGCCGTCCGTTCCCAATCCTTCTCGAGTATACCCTTGATCCACATGTCCAACTCTCGCTCCAGGAACCTGACGTCCTCAAGGGGATCGTGGGAGCCCGGCTCCACGGGTCGGCCCTCCTCATCCGTGGATCCCGAAGCGTCCACCACCATCACCAGGACATCGGCCCGTCGAAGATCATCGAGGAATTTGTTGCCCAAGCCCCTACCCTCGTGGGCTCCGGGTACTAGTCCGGCCACGTCCATGATCTCCACAGGGACGAACCTGTTCCCTTCGATACACACCGAGTTTCTAGGATCGCATTCCACACCGAACTCCCTGCACGGGCACTCGGTCCTCACGTGGCCGACACCTTTGTTGGGCTCCACGGTCGTGAACGGGTAGTCCGCCGCCTCGGCGGGCTTCAGGGTCAGCGCCGAGAACAGCGTGCTCTTACCGACGTTGGGCTTTCCCACGAGCCCCACCTGAACGGACATCCCGTTCACCCGGGGGGCGCCGACTTGCGCGTGTTAATAGCTTCGGGGGACGGCGGGCACCTCACGAGGGCGATAGCCGTGGCCGAGGAGATGGCGGACAGGGGTCACGAGGTACACTTCGCCGTGAACGCCGATTCCGATCAAGCCGTCGAGAGACTGAAGGTGGCGGGGTTTCCCGAAGACACCGTCCACGGGCTGACAAGGCCCAGAAAGCTGGGGGATCCACCCTCCAAGGCCGTCAAGGGCGCGATCAAGAACCTACTCGAGGCATCGTCCCTGATCGGTCGTTTGAAACCCGACCTCGTGGTCTCGACCGGGGCGGGCGTCGCCATAGGCCCCATGCTCACGGGCAAGTTCAAGCGGCTACCGGTGGCCCACTACGAGCCCACCGACGTCGTGTCGATATCGGGCAAGGTAGCTAGGTACTGCGCCGATCTCGTGGGGACCTGGGACGAGGATATGAGGGAGTACTACGGTGAGCGCGCCGTGAACGTCGGTATGATACTGCCGAAGGCCTTCGAGGAGGCGGATCCCGAGGAAGCGATCGAACGGTACGGTTTGGAGGAGCCAGTGCTGCTATGGATAACCGGATCGGCGGGGTACGCTCCCGCGCTGAAGGGTTTGGAGGAATGCGTCAAAAGGGGCCTCCTCGAGGACTGGACCGTGGTGGCTAACACGGGGAAGGCGATGGATCCGAAGGATTTCAAGAGGAGAATAGAGGGAGGCTGCGCTAAAGCCGTCGTCGATAGGTTCTTCCACGACGTTCCCGCGCTCATGAAAGCGTCCACGGTCGTCGCCGCGCTGGGGGGAGCCACCCCCGTCGAGGCGGCCGCGCTCGGCAAACCGGTCCTGGTCCTACCGAGGAGGGACGTACTGAGGGATCACCAGTACGTGACGGCCAAGAAGATGGAAGAGCGGGGCGTGGCGTTCGCGGCGGAGAGCGCCGAGAACCCGGAGGACGTGGTGGCGGCCGTGGAGCGTGTCGTGAACACGGATCCCGAGGAGCTGGAGGAGATGGGGAGGAGGGGTCGGGAGATCTACGGGGGAGGTGGGAAAGCTAGGGAGAGGTTCGTGGACCTGTGCGAGGGGTTGGTCGGGGGATGAGGAGGTCCCCGCATCCCGATCGGAGGATGAGGATCTTCCCCTTGGCCGACCCTTACACCTCGACCACTTTCAGACCCGCTTCCTCGAGCTGGGACGAGAGATCCTCCCAGCCTTCCCCTCCCGCTACCTTAACTTGAACGATCCCAACGTCGTAATCTCCCTCAAACCTAGCATTCGAGCATTCAACGTCAAACTTAAACGATCTAATGCCTTCATCTTTTATTCTCCTAAAAACGTCTATTACCAACTCAGACCCCAGCACTGTTCGCAGAGATAACTTAGGTTTCGGATCACCTATCTCAACCGTGATGGCCGCATTCATCCCCTCTCCCATGAGCCATGCTCTCACTTCTTTCTTTGACTCTTTAATACCATGCTCACAGTCCATACCCCAATCCTCGGATACCGATAACAGGACCTCGCAAAGCCCCACAGCATCCGCCCTGACGCCTGCTGGAACGTCTCTTTCCATCAGGACCTGCTCGAACTCCTGTATCAAATTTAGTCAACCCCTTCCCCGACGTTCACTCGGGCTTCCTCAGCCTCGCTATGAAAAACATCCCGGTCCTGTGCTTATGAGGGTAAAGCCTGAGGCAAGCCTCGGACACCTCCTCGTCCACCCCGGGGACCTCCAACCCTCGGTCCCCCCATCCCAAATCCACGGGCTCGATCTCCAACCCGTGTTCCTCCACGGCGTACTGAACGATCATCTCGTTCTCCTCGGGTGAGAACGTGCACGTGGAGTAGACCAGAACGCCTCCGGGCTTCAGGACCTCGACCACGGCGTCGATCAACCTCCTTTGCAGCGACGCGCACTCCACCACGTCCTCAAGCGTCCGACTGGTCTTCCTGGAGGGGTCCTTGTGGACGACCCCTTCCCCGGTGCAGGGAGCGTCGAGGAGGACACGGTCGAACCGCCACCCCGTCTCGGGGAGGTCCAGCGCGTTCATCCTGAGGACCACAGCGCACTTCACGTGACACCGCGCTAGGTTGCTCTTGAGGGATCTCGTCCTGTCGGGATCCACGTCGATCGCCACCAGGGTACCTTCGTTCTCCATGAGCTGAGCGACGTGCGTGGCCTTGCCCCCCGGGGCCGCGCAGGCGTCTAAGATCCTCTCACCGGGTTCGGGGTTCAAGACCACGGGGGGCAGCATGGAAGCGGGGTCCTGAAGCACGTAGTAACCCATGATGTGCTCCAAGGTGGCTCCTGGCGATATCGGTGGATCGTTCAGTATCACGTAACCTTCCTCGACGGGGGGCGGCCATCTTTCCAGCTCGAATCCCCTCTCCTCGAGCCTCCTCACGAGAGGCTCCGGCTCGACCAGGAGGGTGTTCACGCGGAGGCCGCGGGGGACTTCGTCCGCGGCCTTCAGCAGCTCGATGGTCTCTTCCTTCCCGAGGAAGTGGAGGTAGCGGGCGACCATGTAGGGGGCGTATCCGAACCTCTCGGCGAGCTTTTCGGCCCTTCGATCGACCTCGATCTTCAGGGGCTTCACGTTCCTTCCCGCCAATCCGACAGGTACCTACGCTGCTCTTCGGTGAGCTCGTCTATCTCGATGCCCATGGCCTCGAGTTTCGTCTCGGCCACGCTCCTGTCGATATCCTCCGGCACCTTGTACACCCTGGGTTCGAGGTCGTGCCCTTCCTTCACCAGGTACTCCACGGAGAGCGCTTGGAGCGCGAAGCTCATGTCCATTATCTCGATGGGATGACCCTCCCCGGCGGCCAGGTTGACCAGCCTCCCTTCGGCCACCAGGTACAACCTTCTCCCGTCCGGTAACACGTACTCGGTGACGAGCCCTCCGCGTCGTTCCACCTTCTCGACGGCGTTCTCCTCGAGCCACTCCTTGTCTATCTCCACGTCGAAGTGGCCGGCGTTGGCCAGGATGGCGCCGTCCTTCATCTTCTCCATGTGTTCGCCCCGTATCACGTCCCTGTTCCCGGTCGCCGTGACGAATATGTCACCGATCTCGGCGGCTTCATCCATCTTCATGACTCGGAACCCGTCGAACACGGCCTCGAGGGCCCTCACGGGGTCAACCTCCGTCACTATCACGTTGGCACCCAGTCCACGAGCCCTATGGGCGATGCCCCTACCGCACCAACCGTACCCGGCCACGACGAAGTTCTTGCCCGCGATCAGGGCGTTGGTGGCCCTCATGAGACCGTCAAGCGCGCTTTGGCCCGTCCCGTACCTGTTATCCATCAGGTACTTGGTCATGGCGTCGTTCACGGCGACCACCGGGAACCTGAGCACGCCCTCCTCCGCCATGGCCCTCAGCCTGTTGACGCCCGTGGTGGTCTCTTCGGTGGCACCTATCACGTTCTTCGCGATCTCGGGGAACCTCTCGTGCACCCTGACTATACAGTCGGCCCCGTCGTCCACGATCACGTCCGGCTCGTGGGACAGGACCCTGTCGATGTTCTCGTAGTACTCCTCTTCCGTCTCCCCGCGCCACGCGTACACGTGAACGCCCTCTTCGACGAGAGCGGCCGCCACCTCGTCCTTGGTCGATAGGGGATTACATCCCGTTATGGCGACCTCGGCGCCTCCCGCCATCAACGTCTCGACGAGAACCGCGGTCTTGGCCTCGAGGTGCAGCGTCATTCCCACGGTGATTCCTTCCAGGGGTTTCTCCTCCTCGAACCTCTCCCTGATAACCTTCAGCACCGGCATGTGTCTCCTTGCCCATTCGATCATGTCCCTACCCTTGGGGGCCAGCGATAGGTCGCGCACCGCGTACTCTCCTTCCTTCACGTCCATACCGACTCGGCACCCCCGAAATCGCAAAACCCGTTCGCCGACGTCCTCGAGGGTACGGATACCGGGCCCCCGAGCCGGCGATGGGGTCCGAGGACCCTTCGGATGACCCGGCTCGTCTCGGGTCCGATACAACCCGGCGGGGGTCACGCCCGGAAGGTGGTGGCGTCCACCGCCGATGCCCGGGCGGCCTGGCCGTCGGACACACCAACCTCCCCCGTGGGAAGGGGGGTGATCATGAGAGCGCTCGGCGCGTTCGCGTCCTTGGCGGTACTAATTATCTGCCTACCGATGGCGTCCTCGGCGTTGGAGTACTACCACCTGACGGAGACGTACACGGTGACGCTGAACGGCAAGGAGTACAAGGTGCCCGTCGACTACTACGTGTGGAAGAACGGTGAGGGCCACTGCGTTTGGTTCTCCCTGGGCGTGCATCCGCTGGAGGCGGGAGCCCACGAGTGCATGTTCGAGGCCCTGAAGTGGTTCGTCTACGACTCCGGCGAGTTCCACGGGACGTTGATAGTGTCCTGGATAAAGATACCCAAGCAGTACTACTCGACGGGCAACATCCAGGAGGATTACACGGTCTCCAGGGAGCTCGGCCAGCTGACCTTCTACTACCACGTGAGACCCTACGTGATACACCCGGAACTGTTGGCCAAGAAACTCGGGACCACGCTGCCTAGACCGGAGTTCTTCGTGGATGTACACGCCCATCGACCGTCGTGGGGAGTCTCGGAGTTCATCCTGATACCCGCGGGCCCCGTGCAGGGTAATACCAACAGAGAGTCGTTTGAGAAAGCGCTTCAAATAAGCGAGATACTAGCTTCGGTTATAGGTGCTAAAGTGGATCCTTATCAGAACGGAACGTCACCGAAGTGGGTTACTGTACCCGTGGCTGAAGCGGGGATTCCAGCGGTTACTTTCGAAAACGGGTATTATTTCATAGGCAAAGAAATGCCGGTTAATTACGACAATTACAGAATCACAATCGATAAAGCATTCGTTGAAGCATTGTACACTTATGCGTTAGAAGGAGGTAAAATACCGCCGACACCTGCTGGGTTTAGAAAGCTCGCCAAATGGTACGCGGTAGCGGCTGAGAGTTGGAAGAAGACATATGAATACCTCGAGGCAGCTATACCTAAGCATCCCGAGTACAAGGACGTTCTTGAGAAGCTAGCATCGATATCCGAAAAGATGTATGAACTATTGGATATCATGTCTAAAGAGTGTGAAAAAGTCGCTGAGTATCTGGAAGAAGGTGACATAAACGACGCTCATAACTTGAGTCTAAAGCTTAGAGATCAGTACAACGAAATTGAGAAGCTGTACAATGAATATATAAGTCTAATGAAGAAACTTCCCATAAAGATAACAGACGTGTTCAAGACCAAGGAGAACGCCTCGACCTCGGGGTCCAGCGGGAAGGAGAACAACGGGCAGTCCTCCAGCGGTACCGCTAACGTCCAGCAGCAGATAGTGGTGGTCTACGAACAACCTCAGTCGAGTCAAACCGAGACGGGGACCTTGAATATATTCGGGATCACGTTACCGAACCCGATGGACGCGTTGAACCAGGCGTTACAGGGTATCGAGGACTTCTTCGTCAGCACGGTACAGGGGGTGAGCACGTGTCCGTTCGTGCCCGTGGTGCCGTTACCGTCGCGATCCTGGCGGCGGCGGTCGCGATCACGGCCGCATCGGGACAGCTGATACCACCGGCCCCTCCCGTCGTAGGCGCCGGCGGACCATCGGCCTCAGCGGGAAGCGGGGGGAGCAGCGGCGGCAGCGAAACCGCCGGAGGAGGACACGTGAGCCCACCCGTACCCCCTCCACCGGAAGTGCCCGTCCACACGGCCGGTGGTGGAGGATCCTCACCCTCCCCGCCGCAAAGCCATCACGTTCACCACGCGTCGCACCCGTCGAGCGGTGGAGGACACCCGTCCGGGAGCGGAGGTTCAGCGCCCTCAGGGGGTTCTAAGCACGGCGGTTCCGGAGGAGGCGGTCACGCTTCCGGTTCCGGTGGCGGCGCGGCGGCGTCGGCCGGTGGGGCCGCCGGCGGATCCTCGGCGGTGGGTCACGCGGTGTCGAAAGCCGCGTCCAGCGTGACCAGTGGCGCGAAGAAAGTCGCCAAAGCCGTCAAGAGCGCCGTTCAGAGGTTCATAGAGGCGCTGAAACACCTGTTCGGGGGTGGAGGCAAGCACGGTAAAGGAGGCAAGGGAGGCAGGGGTGGACCCATGGGCGCCGAGTACGGGTGGTACCTAGGGCCGTTGGTCGCGATCGTTCTAGGGGCGTCGGCGGCTGGAGCCTACATGTACAGGAGGATAGGTCATTGAGACGCCAACTCGCGCGCCGCCTCCGTGAATTCTTCGAGTATTTTCTCCTCGTCCACGGTCACCACCCGCCCATTCTTGACGACCCATTCACCCGCCACCATCACGCACTTGACGTCCGCTCCCACCGCCGAGTAAACCACGTCGGACACCGGGTCGTGACCCGGCCTCAATCTGGGCGAGTCGCCGTCTAGAACCACGATATCCGCCGCCTTGCCGTCCTTTAGTTCCCCTATTTCGGCGCTCCGATAGAACGCCGCCGCCCGAACCGTGGCCATCTCCAACACCTCTAGCGCCTCGGTGGCCGTCGGATCCAGCCTGTCCACCTTGTGGAGCAGGGCCGCCGCCTTGATCTCCTCGAGCACGTCCAAGTTGTTGTTGCTGGCGCACCCGTCCGTCCCTATCGCGACGTTTACACCCTCGGAGAGCATGTCGGGCACGGGCGCCACGCCGGAGGCCAGCTTCATGTTGCTGATCGGGTTGTGAGCCACCGTCACCCCGGACTCCGCCAACATCTCGATCTCCTCGTCGGTGACCCAAACGCAGTGGGCCGCCAGCACGTCTTCCTTCAGGAACCCGATGTCGTGGAGGTACTCGACAGGTCTCTTACCGGTGTTCCTCTTCACCTCCTTCACTTCATCTTGCGTCTCCGCGACGTGGATATGGACGCCCACCCCGTGCTCGTCGGCCCTCTCCCTCACCTCACGCAGAAGCTCCTCCGAACACGTGTACGGGGCGTGCGGACCGTAGGAGAATTCCACGAGACCTTTCAACCCGTCGCACTTCTTCCTGACACGCTCGGCCTCTTTGAACTCCTCCTCTCTGACCTCCTCTGCGTCCTCCACGTTGAGATCTATCATGCCGTGCGAAACCGAGGCCCTTATCCCCACGTCCGCGTACGCCTCCGCCACGGCGTCCATGTAGAAGTACATGTCGTACAGGCACGTGACCCCACACCTGACCGACTCGATCGCCGCCGCGTAGGCCCCGAGCCGACACAGGTCCGCGTCCAACCCCGCTTCCAGCGGCCAGATATCCTCCATGAGCCACTCCATGAGCGGCTTATCGTCGGAGACGCCCCGGAACAGCGTCATGGGACCGTGGGTGTGAGCGTTCACGAGTCCCGGTATCACCACGTCGTGATCGCCCAGCTCCACCTCGTCCTCCCAATCGTGTTCCTCTTCGAGTTCCTCCCGCTCCCCTACGAACGCTATCTCGTCGTCCTCCACGAGGATACCGGCGTCCTCGATGACGACCTTAGGGGTTACCGCGATCCCTCCCAGCAGGGCTAATCTCATTGAAGCACCGACCCCGCCGGTTCGGGGGTGTCTTTCCGTGATAACCATCGCGGTACCCAACAAGGGGAGACTCCACAGGCCTACGCTCAAACTCCTCGAGAAGGCTGGCATGGGAGTCGAGGAGGAACCCGGTAGGAGGTTGAGGGTGGGGACGTCCGATCCGGACGTGGACGTCATGTTCGCGAGAGCCGCGGACATACCTAGGCTCGTCGAGGAAGGCGCCGCCGACATGGGTGTGACCGGGCACGACATGGTCCTGGAGAGCGGCTCCGATGTGGTGGAACTCGTCGACCTGGGGTTCGGAAGGGCCAGGATGGTGCTGGCGGTCCCGGAGGAGTCCGACGTCGAGAAACCGACGGATCTAGAGGGCGCCGTCGTGGCCACGGAGTTCCCCAACGTGACGAAGGAGTACTTCGAGGGATTGGGGATAGAGGTGGACCTCGTCGAGGTCAGCGGCGCCACGGAGCTGATGCCGAGAATAGGTGTCGCCGACGCCATCGTTGATCTCTCCAGCACCGGAACTACGCTGGAAGTCAACAGGCTCAGGGTCGTCGACGAGTTGTTCGAAACCACGGCCAGGTTGATCGCCTCCGAGGAGCCCTCCGACGAGGTGGAGGAACGCGTGGTGCTCTCGATCGAGGGCGTTGTCAACGCCCGCGGTAAGAAGATAGTGATGATGAACGTCCCGAAGGATGTTCTCGACGAGGTGAGGGAAGTGCTCCCGGGGGTCACGGGGCCAACGGTGTCGGAGATCCTGGACAGGGAGGATTTCGTGGACGTCTACGCCGTCGTCGACGAATCGGACGTGGCCGAGGTGATAAGGAAGGCGAAGGAGCTCGGGGCCGAGGGTATCCTGGTCCTCCCTATCGAGCGGATGATACCTTAGGGGAGGAAGGAGAGGGCATCCTCCACGCTCAGCCTGCCCGTGTAAAGGGCGCTCCCTACGACGGTACCCCAGACCCCGGCCTCCTCCAGGATCTCCAGATCGTCGACCGAAGATACACCCCCCGAGTAGATCGCCTTGGGTTCCAGGGAGGCGACCTCCGACGCGAGCCTTGGATCCACCCCTTTCATCCTACCTTCGACGTGAACCGCGGTGACCAGGTACCCGTCGACGACGTCGGCGAGCATCCGAGCCGCTTCCTCGAGGGTCACCTCGGTGCTCCTCTTCCATCCTTCCACGAGCACGCGACCGTCCTCGGTAACATCCAGCGCAGCGAAAACCTCCGCACCCTCGTTCCTCACCCTATTCGCGAGGCGTTCGAATCCCTCGGGATCCTTGAGGGCCAAGGTTCCCACTATCACCCTCGCGGCGCCCGCGTCGACGAGATTTAGCGCTCTGCGTAGGTCCCTGACCCCCCCTCCCACCTGAACCTCCGCGCCCTCCTCGGCGCACGCTTCACACACCTTCTCGATGACTTCGAGGTTGTCTCCCTCGCCCCTGGCGGCGTCGATGTCCACCACGTGGATCACCGGGAAATCCTCGGCCCACTTCCTCGCCACCTCGACCGGGTCAGGGTGCTCGAATATCCTCTCGCTCGGGTCCCCTCCCACGAGTTGGACGCAGCGTCCCTCGGACACGTCCACGGCCGGTATCACGAGCAGCGGCACGACCGTATCACCTCACTCGAACTCGATGGTGGCCGGGGGCTTCGGGGTCAGGTCGAAGAGTACCCGGGTGACGTCCGGCACCTCGCTGGTTATCCTGTCCTGTATCCTCTTCAAGACCTCCCAGGGGACTTCGGGAACGTCCGCTATCATCGCGTCGATGGATTCCACTATCCTGACGGCGACGACCCAACCGTAGTCCCTCTCGTCTCCTTTGACCCCGGTCGCCTTGCAGTCCAGCAGGACGGCGAAGGCCTGCCACGGTCTCTCCATGAGGCCCTCCTTGACGGCCTTCTCCACCTCCTCTTCGACGATGGCGTTGGCCTCCCTGACGATCTCGAGTTTCTCGGGTGTCACTTCCCCGACTACCCTCACGGCGAGTCCCGGGCCCGGGAACGGCATCCTCTCGACGATCTCGTCCGGGAGACCCAGGTACCTAGCGACCTCGCGCACCTCGTCCTTGTAGAGGTCCTTCAGGGGCTCCACCACGTCGAGTCCGAGCTCCTCCGGGAGGCCTCCCACGTTGTGGTGGGATTTTATCCCTCGCTCCGACTCTATAACGTCCGGTGCGATCGTGCCCTGGACCAGAACCTCGGCGCCCTCCTCCTCCGCGATCCGCTCGAATACCTCGATGAACTTCTCCCCTATGATGCGACGCTTCTCCTCGGGATCCGTGACCCCCTTTATCGCCTCGAGGAACTCGTCGGAGGCGTCCACGTGTCTGAGGTTCAACCCGAGCTCGTCCCGCAGTATCCGGACTACCCTTTCGGGTTCCCCTTTCCGCATGAACCCGTGGTCCACGAAGACGGAGACCAGCCTGTCGCCTATGGCCCTGTGGGTGAGGACGGCGGCGGTGGTGCTGTCGACGCCGCCCGAAACGGCGATGATCGCCTTCCTGTCACCTATCTCACGCTTCAACTTCTCGACGGCCTCTTCGACGAACTCCTCCGGGTCTATCACGGCGTGCGCACCCCCGGGTGGTGGGTATTGAGGTTACCGAAACACCTCGTGAACCCGGTCGAGGGTGCCTGCGGGATAAATCACCTGGCGCTGGAGTTCGCAACGGCCGAAGGGTGTGAGTTACTCACTCGGGAGTTCGAGCACGGGGTTGAGGCCGAGATAAGGTTGGAGGGGGATGTTCTCGGGCGAGGCAGGGACATCACTTGGGCACCGGCGCTCCTCGAGGCGTGCCTCGACGCCGGCGTCGTGAAGGGGGGACTGTCCAAGAGGCTCAGGGAGCTTCTGACCCCGGAACGTGACATGAGAAGGCTCGGAGAGATCTACGGCTTCGGTAGGATCGTGACCGTGGGGAGGGTGGCGTGTTCCCTGGCCTTGGCGTCCGGTGGCGAGGTGAGGGTTAGAAGGGACGGTCTCGGAGTGAGGGTCTCGGTAGAGTACGAAGGTGAAACATCATCGTATACTTCTTACTGTCCCGCCTGCGCCCTGGCCCTGGCCGCCGCTACCCACCCGACCCTGTCGGTTGAACTCGAGGATAGGCTATCGGACGCGCAGAACACCGGGAGGGAGAAGTGGGAAGACGACGTGGTCACGGCCTTCGAGGTCAGGCGCGGGGTCTCGATATGCGAGCTCGATACGCCGGAAGGTACCGTGCGAAACCGAGGGTGTTGCGTGGCGTACGCGGCCGTGAGGGCCGAGTTGAAGGCCGGGTACGGGTCCGAGGAGACCAGGCGTCTGATGAGGGCGTACTGCGATTCGTGTCCCCTCAAACACTGCTGGGTCGGCAGACCCATCTCGGCGATAGGTGGGGCCGTGTTGCAGAGGTTGACGGAGCTAGAGGGCGATGTACCGATGAAGGTCGGTGATTACCCCGAGGTGGTGACTCCGGCGGGCGTGGGGAGGGGTACCCTCTGCGCCCTCAGCGCCTGTGCCAACGCCCTTCTCAGGCTCGACGCCAAGGAGTTGTTGCGTCCCGATCCCTCGAGGCGTGAGGCCTGGGGTGATGGGGATTGACGTACATCATCGGCATCGCCGACACGACGTTCGCTCGTGTGGACATGGCGACGCCGGCCATGCGTGAGATAGAGAAGCGCCTCCCCGATGTGAGGTTCGAAAGGTACACGGTCCCTGGTATCAAGGACCTCCCCCTGGCCGCCAAGCTCTTGATCGAGGAGAAGGGTTGCGACATAGTGATGGCGTTCGGTATGCCGGGTCCTACCGAGATTGACAAGCAGTGCGCGATGGTAGCCTCTATGGGGCTGATACTGACGCAGTTGCTCACGAACACCCACGTGATAGAGGTCTTCGTCCACGAGGACGAGGCGGAGGACGAGCGTGAACTGCACGAGCTGGCCGTGAGGAGGGCCGTCGAACACGCCGAGAACGTGGTATACCTCCTCCAGAAACCCGAGGAGTTATCGAGGCGTGCCGGTACCGGGGTCAGACAGGGTACCGAGGACGCGGGTCCCGCCAGGTGGTGATGCGGTATGGTGGATTGGACGTACCGCATCCTCCACGACTACTTCAGGGTGTCCCAAGGTGAGGAGTTCTTGGTCCTCACGGATCCTCGAAAGGAAGACCTCGCCAGGAAGCTGTACGAAACCGCGCGACACGAGCATCTCGATGCGGCCCTCATGGTGGTTCGGGCCCGGCACAGGCATGGGGAGGAACCGCCCAGGCACGCGGCCGAGGCCATGCGGGGATCGGACGTCGTCGCCGCCATCACGAGTTGGTCCATAACCCACACGGATGCCAGGAAGAGGGCTTGCGAGGAAGGGGCCCGCGTGGCCACGATGCCCGGTCTGACGGAGGGCACCGCCAGGAGGGCGATAGACATCGACCCTCGCCCCATGCGCAAAGTGACGAGGAGGCTCGCCGAAGCGCTGACGAAGGCCTCCGAAGCCGAGCTGATAACCGAGGATGGTCACAGGATCACGATGGAGTTGGAGGGTAGGGAGGCGATACCCGACGACGGCGACCTGTCCGAACCGGGTTCGTTCGGTAACCTACCGGCCGGGGAGGCCTTCATCGCACCCGTGGAGGGGACGGCGGAGGGTCAGATAGCCGTCAGGAGCGTGGCGCCGGACGGTCTCATGGACGAGCCGGTGATCATAACCGTGGAGGAGGGTCGTTTGGTCGACGTGGAGCCCGAGAACCTTGAGTTCTCCCTACTCGTGAAGGAGACCGAGAACGGGGACTGGTTGGCGGAACTGGGGGTCGGGACCAACCCCGGTGCGAAGCTGGTCGGTCTGGTTTTGGAGGACGAGAAGGTGTACGGGACTGCCCACGTGGCGTTCGGTGATAACCACACATTCGGCGGGGAGATCGAGTCGGACGTGCACCTAGACGTAGTAGCCGTTAAGCCGACCTTGAAACTGGACGGAAAGACCGTGGTCAAGCGGGGGAAGCTGAAGGTATGAAGAAGGACGAGCTCCTGGAGCTGATAGAGACCGACACGTACCTGTCCCTCGCCGCCGAGAGGGACGATTTGGACGTTTTGGAGGTGTTGGAAGAGACGATGACCCTTCTCGAGGAGTTCAGCGAGAGGTTGAAGGAAGTAGAGGAGGAGGAAGGAACCTGGACGACCGTAGAGAGGGAGGAGCCCCTGAGACCCGACGGGGAGCCCGAGGTGGATGAGGGGTTCCGCGAGAAGATGCTGAAGAACGCGCCGAAGAAAGACGACGGGTACGTGGTGGCCGAGAGGGCGCACTGGTTGCGCTAGGGCCACACCCTTATCACACTCCCGTTCTTAAGGACAAGCGACGTGTTCGTGCCCGGATCGAGGAACCAGTAGTACACTTCCACCCCGGGGAGCGCGAAACCCTTCGGGTTCGTGTCCGTCGCCAGGGAGAGGAGCCTGTACCCGAGTATAGTCTGTATCTCCTTGACCAGCGGGTCGTCGGAGTTGAAACCGTACCTGTAGAAGTAGTGTAACGGCGTGCCGTACTGATCCGAGTACGACGACAGCGTCTTACCGTCGATGACCGATTTGAGGGACGAGGAGTACTGGGCCAGGAGTTGCATCCAAACTGCCCATCCGGGGCCGGGGTTGAAGGTTCCTGACACGTAGTCCGAGGGTAGCTTGGTGATGTACGTTTCGAACCCGGAGTCCTCGACTTTGACAGGGAACGTGTGGACACCGTCGTAGGAGACCGACCAGTTGCCGTCCGGGTCGTAGTAGAGGGCACCGGCCGCCCTCAGGAGGAAGCCGGGACCGCCGTGTCTTTCCGGGAAGTAGGGGATCACCACGGGGGAGGACTGCAGTGGGCTAGAACCCACGGTGGATTGGACCGTCTTATCGTTCCACGGTAGCATCCCGTCGATGGACACCAACACCTTACCCAAGGACGTGACGTCGGTGGAATCCGTGCTGTTGGCCTCGCCCAGGTAATCGAACCTTAGGAACGCGTCGAAGAACCTGGCGAAATCCGACTGTGTGATGTACTGGGTTCCGGTGGACGTAACTATGCCTCCACCGTATCCCACCGAGTACCTAGCGGCACCTATCGAGAGCATCGGGATGAACTTCAGGGGCGCTCCTCCGTACTTATCCTTGGAAACGTAGTACGTCCATATGGGAAGCGGGTCGGCGATCGGTTTCACACCGGACGTGGAGTAGTACATGCCCGAGAGGTCCACGGGCACGGTTTCCGTCCAGGACACCGTTATGAGGGCCGCGGTGGCGGCTCCCGGGATCGTGGTCGGTGAGGCGTAGACCCGTAGGGTCACCAGCGTCGAAACCTCCAGGGTGAATGGGTCGGCGCCCTGCTTGATCGGGATCTTACCCGCGGCCACGTTGGAGGGCGAGTAATTCGATACCGTGACGGTGCCGCTCGGGGATACGGACACTTTCTCGGTTCCGTTGTACACCACGGGTACTACCCAAACATCTATACCCTTATACATGGAGGAGGTTTGCGAGTGGATCGATTGTGCTAATGATAAGAACGACCTGTCAATGTAATATCTCAAGGACTCTTCCACGTTGTCTAAGGATGCTGGATCCCCGTGTAATGATGATACTGCTACCGATGTCGTAGGTGGGGAAGAGTCCGTGAACGAGCCTCCGGAGCCTACTGAATATTTTGTTATTGTCCCGTACCTATATCCATCGTAAGGTGGGTTGATACCATTTATAAAGTCTACTACTCCCTTGTACGCGTATAGGCTTAGGTTCTTGGATGTAAATGATGAGGCCGCTAGATTTATTATTCCTTTTATTCTTTCAGCTTTTATTAAGAAAAAGCTTTGCCTTCCGGTGAAGGATAGGTAAGAAGCGGCTAAAATCAAAAGTGCTAAGGCTAACACCGCCAACGGTGTGAATATGAAACCTCTTTCGTCTCGGATCAAGCGCATGGGGTTACTTAACCCCTACCACGGCCTTGACCGGGTACTGGAGGAGCGCGAAGTCAAGGTCGGGGGTCAGGGTGTTCGGGTTGGACAGGGTGACCGTGAAGTTACCCCCCGGTCCCCCTATGAAGATGATGTAGAGGGTCTTGATCGATTCGCCGTCCGCGATCAGTTTCTCGACGAGATCGGTGGGGTTCGAGGTCGCCCATCCGGTCGAAGACGCGAACACCACGGTGCCTCCGGACGCGGACACGGAGACGTACTTGGAGGCCAGGTACGAGAAAGCGTCCTCCGCCGTGGACGTCTTCAGCACCGTGTAGTACTCCGAGATGAGGCCCTTTATCAGCTGTCTCAGAGCCGTCCCGGAGACCGCGACGACTATCACGTTGTTCCCCGGTGGGGGAGTGGTCGGGGAGTACGTCACGGTTATCGAGCCGCCGGATACCGAAACGTGGGCCAAGGACCCGTTGGTGTCGCCTATCCCGGCGGGCGTGGGTGCCGAGGACACGTTTCCGGTCCCGTACAGCGCCACGTCGTACACCCTTTTGACTGCGACGTTCGATACGTCGTCGTTCGGCATCTCCAGGTCGAACACCACGGTGTGGCCCTGGATGAGGTTCGATAGGGTTACGGGGGAGTCCACGTCGGCGGCCCCGTGCGATTTCAGCTTGCCGACGTCCACGACGCGTCTCGGTATCGATATCGGGGTCACGGGGCCCGGTAACGTCATGGAGGTCGTTCCTAGCACGGAGGGAGAGGTAGCGAGTTCAAAGGCCTTAAGCGCCAGGGATTCCTTCGAGAACAGGTTGAACGACGAGATACCGGCGGCTCCCAACTGCTCAGCCACGTTCGTGAGTAACATCACGGTGAAAGCGGATATTATCACGGCCGCGGCCGCGTCTATCGTTAGCTGCCCTCGGATCATGTTTGACCGGCCCTGGCTATGGTTTCGCTGGTTATAACGTCGATAGCGCTCCCTACACCCGAGGTGACGGTACGGTTGAACCCGCTGGCGCTTATGGCGGCCACGGCTGCTATCACGAGGACCGCGAGGATCAGAAGGGCCACCTCCATCGAGGTCTGACCCCTCCTGCCCGGGCGTAAGACGGCGGCCCGATTAATACCAGTATCCCGCGACCGAACTGCAAACGGACACGATCTTGTTCGATTCGTCACTCCCGAGGGCCTCAACGGTCTTACCCCCTGATGACGTTCCCTGGAGGGAGAAGTAGGCGGCCACGAACACGAGACCTATCACCACCATAATCATGAGGATGAGTTCGACGTTCTCCTGGCCCGATTCAGAGGCCGCCAGCGACCGTACGAGCGAAGGTAGGGAGCGCGGCCGCGGCCTTTTCCCCGAGCCCCGACGCGCTGGAACCAAGGCTCCTGACCCCCGCGAGGTAGGCCGTGGCCACCACGGCCACGAACGCGATCACGACGGCGATGATGAGGAGCATCTCGACACCACCCTGACCCCTGCGTCCCGCTCTCACCCCCCTAATAACCGAGGGAATTCCGAGGAAAACCAAGACGGCAACGAACCCCCCACCACGAAGGTTACGACGTAAGAAACAGCTATCGCGGGAGCGAAGGGCGTGGTTGTGCCCACTCTAATCGTGTCGATTCCTAACTCCTTCAGGGTCTTAATGTCCTCCTCGGTTAAACCTTCACCGGTGGGTACAACCACCGGTTTCGCCCTCCCGGACGCGATCAACAGGGACCCCTTGAACCTGCCCACCTTGACGATCTCCCCGTCCATCTCAACCACGACCTCCGCCGGCACGTCTCCGGGCCTCAACTCGTCCACGGTAACCTCCTTCCTCGCCCCCTCCACGGCCGCGGCCACGAGAGCCAGAACGATCGACGTCCCAACCGCCGTTAAACCCACCCCCGGTCCCGCTAGGAACGATGCCACTGTGCCGACCGTTGCGACTGGCACGGCGATCCTCGGTCCTCGCCCCTTCAACGCTAGGGAAACCGCGAGGAGCGCCGCCAACGACGCCCCGAAGGCCGCGTACCCTCCCCCGATCTCCCTGAAGTAACCGCCCACGGTGGCCGCCACGGAGATACAAGCCAGGGATTTCGCGGTCTTCTCCGCCAGTATCGAGGCGGTTCCCTTCGGATCCCTTTTCAGGGCCAGGGCCAGCGCGTAAACGAGGGCGAACGGTCCGTAGCATATTATCGAGTTGGTTATCAGGTCGATCCCCGACCACGGGTACAGCCTGTGACCCAGGAGAACGGCCAGCGATGGGATCATCTTCACGTCCCCGCCACCCATGCCCCCTATGACGTACAGGCCGAACGCCGCGGCGAAACCGATGGCGGCGGCCGCGAGCCCCATGAGACCCGCGTGGCCACCGTTGATCAGCGTTTGAGCCGCCAGGATGGCGATCGCCGCCAGCGCGAGGGCACCGTTCAACTTGTTGGGTATTATCCCCTCCTTTATGTCTGTGTAGCTGGCATAAATCAAAAATGGTACTCCTATTAAGAATGATATAAGATCCATATTCACCAAACTACACCTCCTCAACAAACTTCCCAACGTAATATATTGCCTTCAACGGATCTTCTTTCTTTTTCAGTATTTTTTTAATTAATTTGTATTGTCTATTAACCTTTACTTTTTCCTCAGGTGATGCATCTAAGTCGACCTCTAACTTATCCAATTTAGATTTTAGTCGTTTCCGTATCTTTTTCAATGGCTTAACAAAATACTTAGATTTAACAACCATTTCCAAGTCCTTTTCGTACTCTCTACCGAACTCTTCTATCATCTTAGCGCAGAAGGGAGCCAGCCTATCCAAGTTCCTGACGGATTCCGTCGACAGGTGGGCGATGAGTAGTTTGTCATCGTCCGTTTGTCTCACGTACTCGGAGTTAAGCGCCCAAACCTGGGATACCGCCCTCACCACGGCTTCCTCGGCCTCCGTCATGATCCCATCGGGTAGGAACTTGACCCTACCCGTGGTGACCATGTCGTCGCTGAGGTACTCCTCCACGAACTCCCTCATCGGTACGACGTTCTCTTCCCCTACGGCCTCCACGACCTTGTCTATCATCGTGACGGATCGCTTGACGCTGATCTCGGAGCCTCCCCGTAGTATCACGACGTTGTACTTGTGGATCTTCTTGAAGATCTTCTTCAGGTTGGGAATATCGAGCACGTCGGACATCACCGGTACCTCGAGCACGTCCTTGACCATGGTGACGCCCTTCTTGCAGTACCCCGAGGAGTCCACCTCTATCCCCAAAGACTCGTCCAGACCGAGCAACGTGGCGGCGTCCATGGCGAGATGAGGTGCCCGGAGTAAGTCGTTCCCTTCGACCAGATCGAGTTGGTCCCTCGCGTCTATCTCGGGTACGTAGGGGAGCGGGGCGTCGGATACCGTCGGAACCTTCACGTCCGCCAGTTTGCCGATGTAGTCCTCACCGGCCGCGTACGTGACGTAATCCGTGAACACCGTCACGTACTCCTCTATCGATTTCACGTGCTCGATGTAGGCCTTAGGGCACCTCCCGAAGAGATCGAACGACAGCACGAAGATCGTCAACACTTCGCACCCCCGAGGGGTGGCACCGTTGTACCTCGCCGACGTCTTGGGTGTGAGCGACCCGGACGCTATCGCCGTCCTGGGCATCGGTGGAGGGGGCGACGTGGTGGGAGCGTGTCACACGCTCAGGTGGGTGAGGGATGAGCTGGATCCGGACGTGCTGGTTGTGGGGGGTCTGACGTGGGAGAGGTCCGTCGTGGACCCGGAGCCGGGCCCGAGGTCGAGGGATGAAATAGTGGGCGATGTCGTTTGGATCCACGAGAGAGTCGGGGTGCTGCGGGGGGAGGCCAGGCCGAGGAGGGGGAAGCCGTTCGCGGAATCACGGGTCAGGAGGGCGTTGAGGAGGTTGGGGTTCGAGGACGTTGAGGTGGTGTTGCTGGACGTCGGGGGAGGGTTCGAGGGCACCGTGGAGGCCCTCGAGGCGATGTTCGAGGAGTTCGGTTTGGACGTGCTCGTCGGTGTGGACGTGGGGGGTGACGCCCTGGCCAAGGGGAACGAGCCCGGCGTGGAGTCACCGCTGGCCGACTCCATAATGACGGCTTCGCTCGCCGAGTTGAACGATACCGTGATGGGGGTCTTCGGGTGGGGTTCTGACGGGGAGTTGTCCCTGGAGGAGTTGAGGGAGAGGTTCGCCGAGATAGCGTCGAAGGGTGGTTATCTAGGGGCCATCGGCCTCACGAGGTCGGACGTCGAGTTCCTGGGTGAGATACTCAGGGACGTCGAGACGGAGGCCAGTGCCCTGCCCGTGATGGCAGCCTCGGAGGGGGAGCTGGGTCCTTTCGAGATAAGGGGCGGTCACAGGAGGGTCGTGTTGGAGCCCGCGTCCACGTGCACCTTCTACTTCGACCCCGCCAAGGTGGCCGAGGATAGCGAGCTGTGCGATGCGGTGAGGGGGACCAGGAGCGTGTTGGAGGCTCATGAGAGGGTGAGGGAGCGTCTCGGCATTAAAACGGAGCTGGATTGGGAGAGCGAGGGGGGCGTCAGATGAAGGATGGCATCAGAGCGGCCTACGGGAGGAAGTCCGTCGAGGTCATGAAGTGTACCCTGGAGACCACGCTGGACATGGCCAGGTTCTTCTCGTACAAGTTCGGGATAGACGCCCCCGTGAAGGAATTCGAGGAGAGGTTCAGGGAGAGCGCGAGACCCCCTAACATGGTGATGAGGGTGGCCGCGGGGATAGTCGTGGATAACTCGGTGACCGTGAAGGCGGTGTCCATGTCGGAGAACCCTCCCAGGAGGTTGTTGGAGGTCTCCAAGGAGAAGGAGAACCCTGATGTGCTCGCGCTGTTCGCGTTCCCCGCGTACGTGCTCTGTAACCCAAGGTCCGAAGGGACACCCACGGCCGGAGCGACTTCCCTGCTCGAGGACGTGGGCCTCTACGAGGCTGTGGAAAGGTTCACCAGGGCCGCGTTGAGGGAGTACGAGGAGGTCTGATCCCTCCTCCGGGGTATAGTTTCGATCTGAATAACGATTCTCGGATGGAGGATGAGGAGGGGCGGGGGCGCGGGCGGGGGAACGGACCGGGGGTCGGTCGGCGGTGGGCCCTCGGCTCGGGGCGCGGGCGCCCCGTGTCCCTGGTTAACGATTTAGATAAAACGTTTTCTATTCCGTTAGAGGGAGCTTCTCTTTGGATACGACCCTGACGTCCTCTATCCGCGTCTCGGGGTACAGGCCTTCCTCGTCCTTCTCGGCGTACTTCACCATGTCCCACAGCGTGACCAAACCCACCACCAACCCAGTCAGCGCGTCCATCTCGACCCCCGTCTTGCCGATGGACTTCACCTTGACCCTCATCTCAACCCCGTCGTCCCTGACATCGAAAGAGACCTTGACCCCCGTTATACGCACAGGATGACAGTGCGGCACGAGTTCGGGTGTTTTCTTTACGGCCAGTATCGCGGCTATCTTGGCGGTCTCGAGGGGGTCTCCCTTACCCTCCGGGTGTGATTCGCCGGACCTCACGGCCTCGAGGCCGGACTCCGAGAGTTTCAGAAAGCCGACGGCCTCCGAGACGCGAACTTCGACTTCCTTATCGGTCACGTCCACCATGCCTTCTTCCTCGGCCAAGGTCCGCACCCCACCGGTTGTTTCGTTCAAGGTTTGAAAACGAACTCGCCCGGGGCCCCGGGTATTTCAGGCACGACCTTCACCCTCAGTTCCCCGGAACCCGGCCCACCGGGTTCCAACCCGAGACAGGGCGCGGCCGGCGTGAGTTCCTCGCAGGCTTCCACAAGCCTCCCGTCGGAGGTTACCAGGACGAGACCCTCGGCCACCGCCAGGGCGAGACACGCCGCCAGAACGTCGTCAAGGCCGTAAGAGCCCGTCTCCAACGCCCTGACCAAGGCCTCCGGATCCGGGGTCACCCCGTCGAGGTGGTTCTTCAGTCCACGGAGGAGGCGCTCCATTCCGGGCCTCAGGGAGGGATCCAACACGGACGACCCGAGGCTGACCCTGACCGGTTCACGTAGGATCAAACAGGCACCAAGGGGATGATCGATGTCCAAGGCAGGACACCTCCTGACGGAACCCGCCCCGACGGCGCTCACGTGTTTAGCGACGCGTCTGTACTCGCGCTCCAACGCCTCGAAAACGTGAGGGTCCCCCAACCTGGATAATTCGAGGGTGAACGCCAGGACGGCGCTACGGTGCGGTCCGGATCCGAGTTCGGGCGACATAGCCGACACGGCCGCGAGGAAGACCCCGGGATCCATCACGTAACCCCCGAACGTCCTCAACAAGCGCGCGAGGCCCCTGGGCAGTCCCGCCAAGACGTCACCATCCCCCGAGGGCCCTTCTCGCCGCCTCCACCTCCGGGTGGTCCTCTCCCCTTATCTCGGCGGCTCTGACGACCGCGAGGGCCAGGTAAGCCCTCTCGTCCCCCGGTTCCAGCGGCTCTCCCTCCTTCAACGCCGCGTGGAACCCGTCCACCACGTCCACGGGCTTACCTTCGAACGACTCGTACGTCCTGGCGCCACCGTCGGGTCGGAGGAATCTCACGCCACCGGTGTCGAGACCTAAGCCGGCCGCCGCGTCCCTGACGAAGGCCGGGTCGGGTAACTCGGAAGGTCCGGGGTAGCCCCAGATCAACCTGTAGGCTGCGTACAACCTGGCCTCGGGCTCGGTCAGGGGGGTTCCCAAGGACTTGACGATGTACCCTATCAACACCCGCCATCCGATCAAAGGACCGTCCTCCGGCGGCGAGACACCGCCCGAAGGCCCCACCTTAACTACCGACAGGGATGCCGCGTAGGGTATGGTTCTCAGCGTCTTCACCTCCGACCCTCCCAGCTTGTCGAAGGTCCTTTTCATCATGCGGAGAACCCTGGTCTCCACTATCTTCCTGACCTCGTCCGCTTGAACCCTCCTAACGGAGCCTTCCTCAACGACTACCACATCGTCCCCGGGTACCGGCCAGGCGTCGGACGCCATCAGCGCGAGCTCGCGCCAGACATGGGGTATCTCGTCACCCGGTACCACCTTCCACCCGCCGCCTTCCCACGACACCTCGACGTGGGTCGGAACGTCGTGATGGCCCCTGTCCGGGACGGTGTCCCTCAGCGCCCTGAACCACGCCCTGTGAAGTGAGTGGACGGGGTCCCAGGCGCCTACCCGATGGGAAGTCCTAACTTCCACACCGCCCCTGCACCTATCGACGACCTCCACGAGTTCCTCCACCATGGAGGCGACGGTATCCCACGCCCTCGGCCATTCCCTGACCACGTTGAGTTCCCCGTACTTCCACGTCCATCCGACGGCGGGATCGGGCTCGGCCCTGGCGGGATTCCACGGTGATAGCCGGGAGTTCCTCACGGAGAGCAGGGCCAGGGCGGCGGCGATGAGGGACGAGGATGGGGCGTCGCCGGTTCCCTTGACGGCCTTAGCCAGGATACCATGGGCTAGGAGTTGCCTGGGGTCGAAGGCGACGGAGACGTCGGGTACCCCGTAGGCGTGGGCGTCACCTGGGGGTTCCTCCCCGTACGGTACTATGACCCCGTCCGCGAGTCTTTTCAGCTCCTCCTCGGCCTCGGCTACCCGTGCCAGATCGTCGCCGGAGGGGGGTTCGACGGATCCGTCCTCCTTCACCACGGCGACCATGTACCTGTGATCGGGACCGCCGGTGACCTGGGAGACCAACAGTCTCGATCTGAGCTCGGCTTCACCCACGTTTCTTCCACATCTCGGGCAGACGAGGCCGGAATCCCGCAGCGTTTGGACGGGCTCCACTTCCCCAACCTTCACTGGCTCGGGTTCTACCTCGGCTCCGGAGGACGGGACGTCGAAGTGGATCAGGTACTCGCCCTCGACGACCCAGGGATCGTCTACTATGGGGACTTTCAGCCCGCAGCCCGGGCAGTTTACCGCCCTGACCCACAGGTACGCGGTGTCCCTTTTGGAGTACAGCCCCTCAAGTTCCCTGGAGGCGGCCCTCCAAGCCCTTTTGGCGAGCTCCCTGGCCCTGTCGATCGTTTCGGGGTCCGACAGGGCCCTGAGCAGGGCGGCCGAGGCGGGATCAAGGATCGCCTCCACGTTCATCCCGGTCTTCGCGGCTTCCAGGACCGTCGATAGATCGCCCGTGACCCTGAGTTGAACGCCCTCGGCCCTGGCACCGGTCTCCACGCGCCACGGTTCTCCCACCACGGACCTTGGGGGTTCATCGACGCCCAACGGTCCTTTGAACGCTAGGATCCTGGCGAGGGAGAACGTTATCGAGAACCCGGGTAACTTGTCGGCGGGTCCCCCGAGGATCCTTTCCCAAACGGGTTCCCTGACGGCGGCCTCGGGGGGAGATCCCCCTTCCTCGAGCGTGGTAACCTCTCTCACCCCCGAGATCCCTCGGGCGGTCCCGGAGGACGCCGATGTTAAGTTTCTGGAACGATCAGGGGGTGTTCGATCACGATCGAAGGACGCGGCTCCGTGACCTCCCTTCGAGTGATAAGGATGGAGCCGGGCGAGAGGTTCCCACGGGACTTCCCCGACGTCTCGAACGCCGTGGTACTTTCATGCAAAGGCAGTGCCACCGAGGTATCGATGAGGTTCGGGGACGGTCCCGTTCGGGGTTTGAAAGGTCCCTTCGAGGTAATCACCGTGGACGGTGTGTTCTTCGACGATGGGTCCTTCCATCTCCACGCGGTGCTCGCGGACGACACGGGCGAAACCATCGGCGGCCATCTGAAGGGATTCGAAGTTTACACCACGATGGAGTGGGTGTTAGGTGAGATGGACGTGAGGCTGGTACGAGAGGAGGACGAGCGGACCGGTTACCGCGAGCTCACGGGGATCCTGTGAGCACTTCGCACCCGTCTTCGGTCACGAAGACCGTGTGTTCCCACTGCGCCACGGGTTCCCCCGCCGCCTCAACTAGCTCGGGATAGGCCTTGAGAGCCCCCAGCTTGGATAACCTCCCTAACTCCAGCCTAGTCCCCGGTCTATCGTCCAACCATCGACGCGCGAAGGGTAGACCGTCCCTCTCCTCCCAAATCCTCCTCAGGTTCACACGGGACCTCACGTTCGGGTCCTGGACGGAGTATATCTCGACGGTCGGGCCGGGTCTCACGTCCCCGTCTCCCCTCTCCGTGGTGACGAACGGCTCTATGGCGATCACCATACCCTCCTCTATCCTCTGCTCGTACCCCTTCAGGTCGTCGTTCGGTATCGAGACCCCGGCGTGGAGGTTCCACCTTTCCACCTGGTGACCCGTGAGTCCGATCACGGGCTTGTGTCCTCTCTCCCTGCAGACTTCCCCGATGGCCTTCCCGACGTCCTTGCACCTGACGCCGGGTTCCACGGTTTCTATCGCGGCTTTCAAGGCCTTCCTGGCCGTCTCGGCCAGGCTCTCGCCCAACTCGTTGTCGAACACCAGGGTGATCGCGGCGTCCCCGATCGCACCGTTCACGTGGGCCCCCACGTCGACCTTCAGCACGTCCCCGGGTTCGACCTCGGTTTCATCGTCGGGAGGGGGAGTGTAGTGCGCTGCCACCTCGTTCAACGAGAGGTTCACCGGGAAGGCGGGCTCGGCGTCCATGTCCCTGATCAAGTCCTCGAGGTACTCGGCGACCTCGAGCAGTTTATCTCCGACGTCTATCTCCTTCGACGCCCTGTCGAGGACCCTTCTCACGACCTTGCCCGCTTCGATGAAATCGTCCAAGGGGTCAGCCCCTCGGGATCGGCGGGGTGTAACCGGTGAGGGAGTTCCGAGTTCCGTTGATGGAGCTTGTGGGTGGGCTCGCCAGCGGACTCGCGTTAAAAGTTTACGAAGAGGTCGGCCCCGAGGCCAAGGTAGACGTGATCGGGGAGTCCCCGTTCAACGTGGAACTCGTCAGAAGGTTGTCCGGTATGGGTGTGGACGTACGTCTGGTGGGTGACGATTCTCCCCCGGGGGTGCCTAGGGTCTCATCGCCTAGGGAGGGTGTCGTGACGATACACACGGACCCTACCACGTTCTACGAGGTGGGCGGTCTCGAGGGGAAGACCATCCTCACGTTCAAGTTCGAGAACCCGGCGTTCAAGGAGTTGGAGGGCAGGGTGGGGCCCGATCATATACTTCCCGCGGTGGAAGGGAGAGAGAAGCCGGATCTGCACTCGGCTTTCCTGGATGTGTTGGCGTTGGCGACGGAATCGGGTACCGAGGGTCATCAGGTGGCTTACGTGGAGGTTAGATGTTCGGGTGATTACTTCTCCGTCGGTGTTGATTTCAGGGAGGTCGGGTCGAGGGGAGATGCCGTCGTGTTCAGGGCGGTTCCTCCGTTCGATCTCAGGGAGGGAAGGGCCTGGGAAGCCGTAGCCAGGGCGTTGGACGCGGTCACTTTCAGGAGGGTTTAGGGATAGGTAGAAGTCGGTGCTTCAGGGCGTACGCCCCGGCGCCCCCTAGGCACATCAAGGCGGCCACGTCCCCGAAGTACGGCCCGAATACGTTCCTAGCGGCTAGGGCGGCCGTGAACGCCACGGCCAGGGCTAAACCGTCACCCTCTCCCGGGGCTATCACGTGGGTCACGGCCATGAACCAGGCGAGCGTGAGGAGGGTGGGTTCGGGCTCGTAGAACGCGACGGGGGAGGAGGCGAGGAGTACGGCCAGTCTGAGGGTCCGCTTCCTACGTAGAGCGGACGAGTTTTTCAGGGACCTTCTCTCCCCTCATCTCGAGCGTTTCGAACAGTTCGTCGAGTAGCTGCTGTATCCTGTGGACGAGTCCTTCCGCCTTACCGAAGGACCTGTCCTTCTCGCGGCCTTTACGGCTCACGACGTCGGCTAGGATGTAGGCTAGTATGAACACGGCGCACTTGTGCTGGAGCTTCGTCTTATGTAGGTGACCGGGGTAGACCTCGAATTCGTGGTAGGGTTCCAGGTCCTCCTCGCTGAGGTATCCTTCCTGTTCCAGGAACCTCACGACGTAGTAAAGAACCGAGTGGAGGAGGTAAAGCTCGTCCTTCCTCAACCCCCGTACCCCGAACTGCGTTATATGTACCCCTTCTTGTCGTCACCCTCGGGTCCGGTCCCGTGACCCAGGTTGCTACCTCCCTGGAGGACCTGCTGTTGGGCCGAGGGCGATGATAGCGAGCAGGTGGCCACGTCCCTCCTGAGGCCCTCCTCGAGGGAACCGTACTCCTCCACTATCTGCTCCTCGACGGGCTTGGCCCTCTTGATGGCGGCTCTTACGTGCTTGGGCTCGATGTACTCGGCCCCTTCCATGACCGCGAGGTCGCCCGCCAGCCTCACCACCCCTGCTAGGTCCCTCAATCTGAGGGTTAGGGCGTCTCGCTCGTTGTCTATGACCCTGGCCCTCCTCCTCGCCTCCTTGATTATCTCCTCGACGGCTTCCCTCGTGGCGTGGGGTATCCGACCGTCTCTTTCCACCTCCTGGGCCACGAACTGGGCCAGCTTGGCCCTGTTCTCCTCCGTGTCGGGCATCGTGGTCTTCATCAACACCTCGTAGCCGTCGCCCTGGATCCTGGACCTGAGGGGTGAGAGGATCATCGGTAGATCCTGTATGTTACAGGCCCCTACGAGTATGAAGTCACAGGGTACGCCCTCGACTCTGACGGCGGCACCCGAGGATTGTGGGTTCTTACCGGTGATCGGGTACTCCTTCTCCTGCATGGCTGTCAGCAGGTGTTGTTGCAGATGGCCCAGTTGGGCGAGCTCGTCTATGAACAGGACACCCTCGTGCGCCTCGTGTACCGCGCCGGGGATGACACGCTTGTAGGGGGGCTCTCCCAGCTGTTCGTCCCCTCCCCATGGGCAATGCTTGACGTCGCCCAGGAGCTCGGTCTCGCTCGCGCCGGTGGCCTGGACGAAGGGTTTCCTGTTGAGCGGGACCAGGACCTTCTTCTCCTCCTGTTCGGAGGAGGGCTTGATGACGCGGATCTTGTGTCCGACGCGCTCGTATATGACTGCGACCTGTCTTCCAAGGGTTCTATCGTACTGTGTCGCCTTGTAAGTGACCGAGGAGGGTTTCTGATTCCCGCACCTGGGGCAGTACCTCACCTCGGGGTCGCTGTACTCACCGCAGTGTGGACACTTGAACCCGAGCTGCTCTGCGACGGGGTCCGGGGCTTCCTCGGGGGAGAGTAAGGAGCCCGACTCCTCGGCTTCGATCTCCTTCCTGGTTCTGACCTTGACTATGGGACGCTCTGGGTTGGCGGGGTTGTTGTGGACTTCGATCTGCTCGTTGGGTTCGGGCAGGAGGTTGGCGATGCCTTGTGCTATCATGCTCTTACCGACGCCCGGAGGACCCACGAGTAGGAGGTGTCTCCTCTGTTTGGCGGCTAGTCTCGCGTACTCGACGGCGTGATCTTGACCGATAACCCGGTCCAGGGGATCCTCGGGTATCTTGATCTCGGCCGTCGTTTCGATATCGTCCAGGGTGAAGTCCTCCTTGGTGGGGTCTATCAGGTCCTCCTCGCTCTCGATCTCGGGTGGTCTGCTGGAGCCTTCCCCTTCGGAACTCCGGCGGAGGATCCTGTCCAGGAACCCCGAGGAAAACGGGGACATCCCGACGACCCACCTCGAGGTGTTTTAGGATAGGGTTATGATCCGAACGGAATCCTCGACGTCCGGCTCGATGTCTCCTTTCTTCACGCCGACCACGTACTCCAGACCGCTCTCGCTCGCGGCCTTGGCCAGTCTCTCCGTCACCACCCCGTCGACGACGACGGCTTTGACGCCGTCCTCGGCCTCCCCGACGGCCTTCACGACCTCGTCGACGTCGACTTTCTTCACGGGTTTGAAGTCCTCGTCTAGGAGTTCCGCCTTGAACGTGCCTTCGATCTCCTTCAACCTGTCGAGAAGACGTTTGGCGGTCTCATCGGTCTTGGGTGCGGGTTTACGCTCGGGTTTTGGTCTCTTGGGTTTCTTCCCGGATAATTCCTCCATGACCTTCTCCGCGGGTGCCTTCCTCTCGAGGGCCTCCATGATCTCCTTCCGGGTGAGTTCTTCCACCTCCTTGCCCTCCGGCGCCCGGGCGACGTAGTCGACGTCCGCCACCTCCATGAGTTCCTTCAGTATCAGCTCGCCGCCCCTGTCACCGTCGACGAAGGCGACGATCTTCTTGTCCTTGGACAGTTCGGCTATCTCGTCCGGGACGCTGGTGCCTTCGACGGCCACCACGTTGGTTATCCCGTACTTGAGGAGGTTGAGAACGTCCGCCCTGCCTTCCACCACTATCACTTCGTCCGCCTCCTCGACGTCGGGTCCCGCCGGGAGTCCCTTGTACTCCGAGATCTCCGGTTCCTCCTCTATGGCCTTCTTCACCTCCTTGACGAGCTCGCTGCTGTCGGGCGTGACCTCGGTTATCATGGTCCTGAGTAGTTCCTTGGCGCGCTCGACGATCCTCTTCCTCTTCTCCTTTCGGATGTCTTCTATCTTCACCACCTCTACCTCCGCGGGGCACGGTCCCACCCGATCTATCTCCTCGAGGGCCGCGGCCACGAGAGCCGTCTCCACCCTGTCCAGGCTCGAGGGTACTATGATGTATCCCTCGGTCTTGCCCTTGTTCCTCCTGAGTTTGACGTCTATTCTACCGATCCTACCGGTCTTGAGCAAGCGTCTAAGGTCTAGCTCCTCGCCGAGGAGTCCCTCGGTTTGACCGAACACGGCGCCCACGACGTCGGGTCTTTCCACGTAACCGTCGGCCTTGAACTTGGCCTTGATGACGTACTTCACGGCACCCGTCTCCTTGTCGTTTCCGCGTTTCTCGGCCAAGGGACGTTACCCCACGGTGATTGTGAGAAGGGGGCGGAGGTTAACGTGAGGAATGAGCCCCATCGTTGCACGGTGTTGAGGTGGAACACCTAAAAGGTTGCCCTCGCCCGGCGCCTGGGGAAGGGATCGGTTATGGTTACGTCCAACAAAACGTTAGCTATTAAATAACAATACCCGCGTGCGAGGGGGAGGGTTTCACCCCAGGAACGGGGGTCTCTCCAGGACGCCCAACGCCTCGTCCGTCTTGTCCATCGACTTCTCCGCATCCTCCTCGAGCTCCAACACCGCCCTGACGGCGTCCACGTTCTCCGGGACCACGTCCGCCTCCTGATGGACGGCCTGCATGTAGTACAGGACGCCGTCCTCCACGTTGATTGACTCCTCCCACACCATTATCTCGTAAAGATCGTACCTGGGCCTCCCCAAATCCCTCGCCATCTCGATCAACTCGGCCGTGGAACCTAGGCCCTCACCGTGAGGAACGACCCATACCCTCCGCGTGTTCTCGAACAACTCGACCACGTCGTCCGAGGAGACACCGTCATCCCCGAGGACGACCCTCACCACGTGCATGTGCATCAGCGTCGTCGGTACCTTGACCGCGGCCGTCGTTATGTTGAGGTCACCCAGGACGGTTTTGACGTCGGGACCGTGGTGCGAGGGGACCGTCACCGGGTTCGGCACTATCGCGTTGATGGGGCCCTTACCGACCTGGTGCGGGTCGGCGGCCCGTCTCACTATCGTCACGTACGCCTCCTCGACGCCGAACTCCTCCTCCACGGCCCCGAGGGTCCTGCAAAGGGCAGTCGTGTTACAGGACACGCACCTCACGTGATCGACGCCCAGGGCCTCCTCGTAGTTGCACTGGGCCACGAAGGAAACGTCGGCGACGTCGGCCTCTTCCCCGCCCTGGTAGATCGCCTTCACACCGGCCGGTTCGTAGAGGTTTTCCTTGTTCCTGGCACCTATACCCTCCGGCGTGCAATCGACCACGACGTCGACGGCCTCCACGGCCTCCTCGACGGTCCCGGCCACCTCGATGCCGGCGTCCTCGAACGCGTCGACGCGATCCTCCGGCACGTACAGGTCGAAGCCCTTCTCGGTCACGGCGAGCCTGGCCAGGTAGTCGGGGGACGTCTTGACGACCCCGTACACCTCCATGTCGGGCTGCGCGTTTACCGCGTCCGCCACCCTCTTGCCGATGGTACCGTACCCGTTGATCAGAACTTTGGCCGCCAACAGGCCGTTACCCCCGTGCCCCGGCCGATCTCGTCCCCGTTAAGAACGTCTCGAAGTGATCTTGAGGGCGAGGTTGTACCCCCCGTGATTAACACCCCCCGGTCATCGGGTCACCGGAGCGGTTCATCCCGTCCTCGCGGGCCGGAGGGGACCCTCCACGGGGGGCGCTCTCCCCGCCTGTCCCGCGCCGGGGTTGACCGCCCGGTCATCCCACCGGCCGTGGCGACCGGGTCCCGGAGGGACCGTCAGGCGCGGGTGTACCCCGGGCCTCGACCCCGAACATCATCGCGTAGGGTCTCCTCCCCGCTCCGCCCGGGTCGGCGGGATGTCCCGGGGCCGACGGCGGGGAAAGCGTGCCGAACCGAACCCGTCTCGCCACGGCCTTAAAGGTTTGAGACCCGATCCGAAACCGGGGGACACCGGTCCGTTGAGGTACTCCTACGACGGCTGGCTGGTGGCCGGCGAGTTCCTCGAGGGGGACCACGACATCGAGGTCAAGAGTCCGTACGACGACTCGACCGTCGGCACGGTGTCGATCCCGGAAGACATCGATTCCGCCCTCGAGGACGTGCATGAAACGGCGACCAGAGGGTTCGAGGCGTGGAAGGACGTACCCACGTGGAGAGTAAGGGAGGTGCTGGAAGAAGCCTCCGAGGCGGTTTCCTCCCACGAGAAGGAGCTGGCGGAGTTACTAGCGCTGGAAGGTGGGAAGCCCGTTTCCGATGCCAGGTTCGAGGTCTTCAGGACGTCGGAGGTGTTGAGACTCTCCGCGTCGGAGGCCGAGAGGATCCGGGGTGAAACCCTTCCCCCGGACGCTCAACGGGGCAGGACCGCCGAAGCCATTCTCACGTTCAGAGAACCCGTGGGTAGGGTCCTGTCGATAACCCCGTTCAACTTCCCGCTACTCCTACCGGCCCACAAGGTGGGGCCCGCCCTAGCGGCCGGTTGCTCCGTGGTTCACAAACCCGCCACCGCCACGCCGCTATCCTCCATGAGACTGGCCGAGATCCTGCTGGACGCGGGTTTGGAGCCGGAGGCCCTCTCGGTCGTCGTCGGTCCCGGTAGAGAGCTGGGTGACGCCCTGGTATCGATGGATTTCGAGGCCCTATCCTTCACCGGATCGAAGGCCGTAGGCGAGGCGATCCTGGAGGTCACCAGGATACCGCGCGTGACGCTGGAACTGGGCGGTAACGATCCGCTCATCGTGGACGAGACCGTGGACGACGTCGAGAGGATCGCGAGGGACGCCGTGAGGGCGGCCTGTTACCACGCCGGTCAGGTGTGCATCGCCGTGGAGAGGGCGATCGTGGTGTCGGACGTGTACGAGGAGTTCGTCGAGGCCGCCGCCGAGGCCGCCGAGGGGTTGAAGGTGGGGGATCCGCTCGATGAGGACACCGACGTGGGCCCGTTGATCGACGACGCGGCCGTGGACAAGGTCAGGGAGCACGTGAAGGACGCCGTGGAGAGGGGCGCCGAGGTGGTCACCGGCGGCGAGCCGGAGGGGAGACTCTTCCCACCCACGGTCCTTAGGGACGTGCCTAGGGACTCCCTGGTGGCCCGGGAGGAGACGTTCGGGCCCGTCCTCCCCGTTATCAAGGCCAGGGACTTCGAGGAGGCGTTGGAGATAGCCAACGAGACGGGGTACGGTCTTCACGCCGCCGTGTACACCAGGGACCTCGGCAGGGCCGTGAAGGCCGCCGGGACGCTGGAAGCCGGTGGCGTGATGATAAACCTACCCACGCTGTTCAGGGCGGATTACATGCCGTTCGGTGGTGTCAAAGGCAGCGGGGTCGGTCGCGAGGGGGTCCCATACGCGGTGCGTGAGTTCACCGAGGAGAAGACCGTGGTCCTGGGTCGTCCCGGGGGGTGAGGCCGAAATCGGTAATTAGACCGGGGTTTCCCGCCGTGACGCCATCCTCTCCGGCGGGGTCCCGGGGTCTTTGCTCGGAAGGCGCGGTCAGGTGTTCACGCTGGACGCTCTCGTCGCGTTCTTGGTGGCCTTGATGGCCTTACCTGCCGCCATCAGTCTCCTCCCCCGCGCTTCCGAGGTTTTCGGGGTTAGCGGTACGGCTCAGCTCACGGTCCCACCCGTCAAATGGGGATGGACCGGCACGGCGTCCTTCGACCTCAAGGTCGGCATAGAACCCGTCGTCATCAAGATCAACGACTGGAAGGAGGTGGCACCGGGCAAGTACCAGGCCACGGTCGACGTGAGCGGTAACATCCCGAAGAACAACGCGATACTGGCAGCGTTTCTAAAAATAACGGCCGGGAACGTGACCGACGACGTGTTCAAGTCCGTCAACTACAACCCGCCGAAGCTGACCGTGACAGTTCAAACATCGACGTCGTCCACGACCCCGGTCGACACGCAGCCTTTCCTGGACAAGTACTTCGTCGACCTCACCGTCGATCCCGACGGCAACCCGCTCCTGTTCGACAAGACCGAGAACGACGGTGTCAAGCTGACGATAACCGTCGAGAACCCGGAGGACCCCACGCTGCTCAACAACTCGGAGTTCGTCATGTTCACGTACAACAGGTACCTCATGGACGCCGTACTCAAGGTCTGGAAGGCGGACTCGACGGGACTCGACTTCCCGAGCCCGGACTCGACGAAGACCCTCACGGCCTACACCTACCCCTCCGGGGCGACCACCTCCGGGTACACCCCGTTCATGGCGTGGATGCTGATCTCCGGGATCAACCCCAGGGGAGCCAAGCTCGCGGGTCACACCCTGACCCTACACTACTCCCTCGGTGGCACGATCACGTACACCGTGAACCACATGGAGGACGACGTGTACGACGAGCACCTGCTGGCCTTCAACCCGTCCTCGATCTCGAGCCTTCCCGATTCCGTGGATCTCTCGATGTACCTCACGGACGAGTCGGGGAGGAAGATGAACTACCTAGCGTCCACGGTGATCGGGGGTAGGTACACCCTCTACGTGAAGAGGTACTACCTGGCCTCCGTGTGGGTGAGGGTCAAGCAGCTACCCGGGGTCAACGTCTCGGCGTCGGACCTGTTCGCGTGGAACGACCTCCAGTTCGGTTCGCCACCCCAGTCATTCTCCCAAACGTTCTCCACGAACCCCAACCTCTCCGTGAAGGCCGTGTTCCTCGTGGGGACCCCCGACGACGACGCCGACAACTTCGACGTGGACGTGAACGGGACCCAGGTGTGGCCCGGGGGGATATCCTCCACGACCCCGAACCCCGATTTCCCCATGGTCGAGGACCTCTCCACGTTGTACAGGGAGAAGACGGGATCCAGCCTGAGCGGATCCGTCGACGTGACCGTGAACGGGAAGGACCTCGCTAACCCACCCAGGAACATGGCCTTCTCCTACAACCTCCTCACCCTCTACACGTACTCCACCCACATAGTGCTCCCGATATCCGCCCTCGAGCCCACGAGGAAGGACGCGATAGCCGACGTCCAGAAGATCGTGGAGATGTACGGCCTGAGCCCCAACGATCCGAACGTCAGGATCACGGTCTCCCCGGCGAGAGGCTTCGGCAACCCGCACACCGTTAGGATAGACGTGAAAGCCAAGGCGGGTTACGCGGCCTCCCCGACGTACCTGCAGTCGATGGCCGAGAACATCCTCGCCGTGCTGAACGCGACGGGCGTGTTGAACTACCTCCTGGCCCAGTGGGAGTGGTACCAAGAGGGCAAACCCAACGACTTCACCACGGCGCTTCAGAACGTGACGAACGCCATCAACTCGATGCTCCCACCCTACCTGACGTTCGACATGTACATAGACGGGAAGCAGGTGGTGAGCGACGGTGCCCCAACCCCGTGAAGAACCCGTAGTCGTGAGGATAGACGAGTTCTGGGGGATGAGCGAGGGGGAGAGGAAGAGCGTCGACGCCGTCACCTGCGCCACCGTCGGACTCATGAGCGGTGTTTACGCGGTGATATCCGCACGGGTGACGGAGCCGGGCGAGGTGAGAAGGTTCGACCACGTGATCCTCGGAAAGACACGACTGCCCGTGGGCCCTTGCCCCAACGAGAGGCTCGGAATGGTGGAGTTCCTACTACCCGCCACGGTACCCTCCGACCCTCCGGCCCCCGAGATCCTCAGAAGGCTCGCCTCCGGTCGCGAAGTGGACCTGGTGGTCGTGGACGATGAAGGGAGGGAGCACGAGGCGACGATAGGTCCGGAAGACGTCGACAGGGCCATGCTGAGATCGACACGGACGTGCATCCGCAACTACCACGCCTTCGTGAACACCGGGGACGAGCCCGTGAACACGATCTTCTCCCCCAAGCCTCTAGGGCCGGGGGAGGCGACGTTCAGCGGGTGTGGAGGGTACAACCCGTTGGAACACGACCCAAACCTCGAGTTACACCGACCGGGGAGAAGGGTCCTATTCTGCGGTGCACCCGCCGTCATCACGGGGGAAGGAACACGTAGCTCACATGAGAAACCGAACCTGGCGCTCTCCGCTGACCTCATGGAATGTGACCCTCGGTTCATGGGAGCGTTCAGGACGTCAGCGGGCTACGAGAACATCGCGGGTGTCGCCTCGGCCATCGCTCTCACGCCCGAAACCGAGCCGCTGTTGGATGTGAAACACGAGGACTGTACCCTTCCCGTCGTTAGGATCGAGGATCGCTCCCCGTTGACCGAAACCGATTACGGTGCCGTTTGGAAAGACGAGGAGGTGCGGTGGGACCCAGGGGCCTGCGAAGGGTGCGACCGTTGCGCGTTGGAGGAGGTCTGCCCCTACCCGTACGGGACGATCAAGGACGGCGAATGTTTCCACTGTGGGCTCTGCGTCTCCGTGTGTCCGGCCGTGAGCGCGGATCTCGGGGAGGTCCCGACGGGAGACGGAACGGCCAAGGTGATCGCCAGGGAGTCCTCCGCGTTCAAGGCCAAGAAGCTGATGGAAAAAGCCGTGGAGGCGGTTGAGGAGGGTCTCTTGGAACCCCTGAAACCCAGTCAGAGGTAACGGGACACGAACCACTCCGCCGCGGTCCTCAGTAACACCTTCGCCGTACTCTCCTGCACGTAGTTGGGAGGTACATAGGATACGGTCTCCCAACCCCTCTCAACCGACAGTCTGAACCCGGAACCCGCCTCCAGCGTCCCTTTCGTCCCGGCTATCCTGGTCTCGGGGGCCAAGAGCCTCCCGACCTCCCTCGCGTGAAGCCTCAGGGAGGCCCTCAACGCGTCGTTCTCGCATGTGCCTCGTATTATCAGGTAATCACCGTCCGGGAGGAGCTCCACGGTCCCACGATCGACGACCTCTCCATCCCTCTCGACCACCGCGTCGCACAGTTTCATCGCCTCGCAGGATCCCAACGAGGACTCCACGGCGTCCCTCACGATGGTCCTCGCTAGCACCGTAAGGGTCCCGGAGAAGGCCGGTGGATCCTCCGGCTCGAACCTCATGAACACGGGCTCGCCCGATGACCTCACGACGATCCTTCGCATCATCGGCCTGCCGGAACCACGTCTGAGCGTCGTCAGCACGGACAGACCCTCGGCGTCGAACTCCCTGATCACGGTCCCGAACTCCAGGAAGACGGACGCCGTGTGAACGCCGAACGAGGTCCTACACGTGGGCGGCACGAACCCCCGATCATCGAGCTCCGCGGACTCGAACGCCTCCACCACCTCCTCGAGTTCCCTCCTGGGCTCGCACTCCACGTAACCCTGTGGGACGACCAATATACCGGTGCCTTTGCTGACGACCGCCTCGGCGGGGCACGACCCTACCCTCTCCCCGCCGATCTCGACGTGGATGGAACCTGGATGATCGGTCACGCCGACCAACCCCACGATCCGAGGGGTGTCCTCCTGGTTAAGAACGTGGGAGACTTACGGCCGATGAAGACCGTTCCCCTTGGGGAGCAGGACACTCGATGACCAGAAGTCGCGGGTCGGAGGCCTCACGCCCGGATCGCTTCCAACACGGTCTCCACGTACGGTTTCAATTCCCTCACTATGCCTTCCGGATCCCTGTTCTGAGCGGCCTCGTGTAGGGCCGGTAACTTCGGTATGACCACGTCGAAGTCTCCCTTACCCACGTGTCCTTCCGCCATGTTGAGGACCTTCACGTACGGTACGTCGAGTTCCGTCGCCAACCGCTCCGCCCTCTCGAGATCCCGGAGCGCAGCCTCGTCCGGCGTGCCTACCAACACCGCCGCCTCCACCGACGTCAGGGTGGCTATCACCGGACAGCCCAGACCCGCCGGACAATCGGCCACGAACGCGTCGAGGTCCGCCAAACTGTTCACGACGACGGAAGCCAGCTCGGGCGCCCACGGCTCGGCATCCGGGTACCTCACGGTTAGGCCTAACCGTTCGCATACCGCCTCGACGACGGCACCCAACCTCTCGGACTCGAACTTTATCGCGTCCACGGGACAGGCGGCACCGCAGATACCGCACCCGTCGCAGGCCATCGGATCGTCCAACGCGTCCCAGGGACACCTCCTTTCGCACTCGCCGCAGCCTTTACAGTCCTCCGTCCGGACGGGCACGGGCTGCTCCACGTCGAACAGCTCCCGTTTGACTTCCAGCGGCAGGTAAGCCGGGACGTCCGGCTCCGTCACGTCGCAGTCGACCAAGGGCACGTCCAGGGCGTGAGCCAACGCCACCGAGAGCAACGTCTTACCCACGCCTCCCTTGCCTCCCGCCACCGCTACCTTCGAGGGGACCACCCCCGGCTCCGCTATCGACTTTAACCACGCGTGGCGTGGCGGCGCGTCGGGGCTGAAACGTTGTCGGGAGACCGAAGGGAGGAGAGGCTCTGGAAGGAGTGGGAGGAAGCCGGCCTGTTCGAGGCCGATCCCGACGAGGACAAGGAACCCGTCTTCATCACCGTGGCCTACCCGTACCCCTCCGGCTCCATGCACGTCGGTCACGCCAGGACATACCTAGTCCCCGACGTTTACGCCCGCTTCAAGCGCATGCAGGGTTACAACGTCCTGTTCCCCATGGCGTTCCACGTGACCGGAACCCCCGTGGTCGGTATCGCCGCCAGGATAAGAGAGGGTGATGAGGAGACTATCAAGCTCTACAGGGACCTTTACGGGGTCCCGGAGGAGGAGCTCGAGAAGTTCACCGATCCCGAGCGCATCGTGGAGTACTTCGCCAACGAGTACGAGGAGAACATGAAGAGGATGGGCTACTCCATAGACTGGAGGAGGAAGTTCACCACCGTGGACCCGGAGTACAGATCCTTCATCACCTGGCAATACCTACGCCTCCGCGACCTCGGCCTCGTGGACAAGGGCGAACACCCCGTCAGGTACTGTCCGAAGTGCGAGAACCCGGTAGGGGACCACGACCTACTCGAGGGAGAGGACGCCACCATAGAGGAACTCACCCTCGTCAAGTTCAGGATCGCGGAAGCGCCGGAAGAGGAGCTGGAGGACGCGTTCCTCGTCGCCGCCACGTTCAGACCGGAGACGATCTACGGTGCCACCAACGTGTGGGTGAAACCCGACGTGGAGTACGAGATCGTCGAGGTCGACGGGGAGAGGTGGGTGGTATCACCCGAGGCCAGACGCAACCTCGAGCATCAGAAGGAGAACGTCGAGGTCGTGGGTACCGTCGAGGGTGAGGAACTCCTGGGACTACACGTTGAGAACCCACTGACCGGCGAGAAACTGCCCGTGTTACCCGCCAGGTTCATCGATCCGGCCTTCGGAACGGGTATCGTGTACTCGGTACCCGCGCACGCCCCCGTCGACGCGGCCGCGTTGGAGGACCTGAAAAGAGACCCGTCCGAGCTCGAGCGGTACGGTCTCGACCCGTCCATCGTTCGAGGGATAGAACCGGTCCAGGTGATAGAGGTCGAGGGTTACGGCGAGTTCCCGGCGTACGACGTGCTGGAGGAGATGGGTATCGAGGATCAAGAGGACCCCAAACTGGAGGAAGCCACCCAGAGGGTGTACCGCGACGAGCTTCACAAGGGCATCATGAAGGTCGAGGGACTCGAGGGGTGTCCCGTGGCCGAGGCGAGGGACAGGGTTAAGGAGGAACTCATCGAGAAGGGCCTCGGAGACGTGATGTACGACTTCTCGGAGAAACCCGTGGTGTGTAGATGTGGTACCGAATGCGTGGTGAAGATCATAGAGGACCAGTGGTTCCTCAAGTACTCGGACGAGGATTGGAAGGAGAAGGCGAGGGAACTGCTCGAATCGATGAAGGTAATCCCGGAAGAGGTGAGGGCCAACTTCGAGGACACCATCGAGTGGCTCGACGATTGGGCGTGCGCGAGGAGGGTCGGGTTGGGCACCCCGTTACCCTGGGACCCCGACTGGATAGTGGAACCCTTAAGCGACTCGACCATTTACATGGCTTACTACACGATAGCGCACAGGATCAAGGGCGAAGGCGAGCTACCGCCGGAGCTGTTCTCCTACGTGTTCCTGGGTGAGGGTGACCCCGAGGAGATAGCCGATAGGACCGGGCTCGATCCCGAGGAGATAGAGCGGATGAGGGAGGAGTTCGAGTACTGGTACCCGCTCGACTGGAGGCTATCGGCCAAGGACCTGGTCACCAACCACCTGACGTTCTTCGTGTTCCACCACGCGGCGCTCTTCCCCAGGGACAAGTGGCCGAAGGGCATCGTCGTGTTCGGTATGGGTCTTCTCGAAGGGGAGAAGATGAGCTCGTCCAAGGGCAACGTTGTGCTCCTGTCCGAGGCCCTTGACGAGTACGGACCGGACGTGGTCAGGTTGTTCCTCGCCACCTCGGCGGAACCGTGGCAGGATTTCGACTGGAGGAGGGAGTACGTCGAGGGTGTGGAGAGGCACCTCAGGAGGTTCGAGGAGGTCGTCAGGGAATCCGTCGAGAGGGGTAGGGATTGGGACGAGGAAGATCCGTTCGACAGGTGGCTCATGTCGTCTTTCCGGAAGATCATCGAGGAAGCCACGGAGGCCCTCGAGGGTTTCGAGATAAGGAGGGCGTACAACGAGGCCTTCTACGGCGTGTTGAAGCTCGTCAGGGCGTACTCCCGGATGACCGGCCGAGACGGCGTGCCGGAGCGCTTGGTGGCCGATTGGCTGAGGTTGCTGCACCCGGTGATACCCCACCTGACGGAGGAACTCTGGAAGGACGTCCTGGAACGTGAAGGTTTCCTCCAGGAGGCAGGGTGGCCGGAACCCGAGGATTACCCGGAGGACGTGGAGACGGAGGTGGCTGTGGACGTCCTGCGATCCCTCGTGGAGGACGTCAGGGACGTAGAGAAGGTGATAGGGGCGGAAGAAGGGTACACCCTCCACGTGTACCTGGCACCCGATTGGCAGTGGAGGGCCTTGGAGATGATAACGGAGGGACGCGAGTTCGGCGATGTGATGTCGGAGCTGATGAAGGATGAGTCCCTGAGGGAGATGGGCGACGAGGTGGCGAAGGTGGTAAGGGAGCTGATGTCCGAGGACGTCCCGGAGGACGTGGACGTGGAGCGCCTGAAGGAGGTCCTGGTCGAGGTCCTCGAGGAGGGTTCCAGGTACCTCACCGTGGAGACCAAGGCGGGCGACGTGGTCGTTCACGCGAACCCGGAGGATGCCCCTGGGCCCGAGGATAGGAAGGCGGGGGCGCGGCCTCTAAGGCCCGGCATATGGATAGAGGGGTAGACGGGGTCGGGGATGATGACGGCGGTCCTTTCCCCGACCCCGATGGGGAACGCCTCCGGTACCGACCCGATGACGTGAAGCCCGGGACCGAGCCCGGGCCCGATGACGAGGATTGGCCTTCCCGAGGGTCACTTCCAACCGGCCACGGCGTGCACCTGGGGTAGGACCCGAACGTCACCTTCCGTCTCCGTCGCCACTTTCACCATCTCCTCGATCGGCGGGACCGAATCGAACCCCGTCGCCGGTTGGAGGTAAACGGGTTCCGCGCCCGCCTTCACCACATCCTCCAGGACGGAACGTGCCTCTTTCAGGTCCTCCGCGTCGGTGATAACGATCTTCGCGTAAACCCTTGGACCGGTGATCTTCCCCACGAACCGGATGCATCTCTCGGTCACGTCGTCGGGATGTGGACCGTGGCCGGGTAACTTCACGTCCGCCGATACCACATCCGCTACGTGCGAGGCGAGCCCCGCCTTTTCGGGGATCGAGGCGTTCGTCTCGAGGAGCACCTCGTATCCCGTTTCCCTCAAGACGGTCGCCAAGGCCCGCAGGGAGTCGGGATGTTGAAGGAGAGGCTCCCCTCCTGTCAACGAGACCACCTCGGGCGACCCGAACTCGTTCTCCAGCTCCTCGACGGCCCTGATCACTTCGTCGACGGTCGCCGGTGATTCGATGGTCGAGATCGTCTCCCCGGTCGGTCCCGCGACGGGGGCGTGACGCCTCCACGATCTGGACGCGGGTTCGTCGCAGTACCTGCAGTCCAAGTTGCACCCGGAGAACCGGATGAAAACCTGGGGTTGGCCGACGAAGAGGCCCTCTCCCTGGACGGACACGAACACCTCGTACACGGTTAGCGGAGGCGTTTCCTCGCCTCCGCTCCTTGTCCCCATCCCTCGTCCACCCTGACCCTTACCTCGATGATGTTGTCGGCGCTCAGCTCGTCGACCAGTTCCTCGAGCAGGTAGCCGGCGAGATCTTCGGCCGATAGCGTGCGGGTCGGGACGAAGGCCACGTCCTCCCTGGGAAACACGTACCTCTTCCCATCCGGAACGGTTTTGACCTCGACTTCGTCACCCCTCTCCTCGACGTCGAACAGATCCGACTCCGTGGGGACTAGTACACGGTGGTCCAACTCACCGATGATCCTCCTGAGTACCTCCTTCACCTCGTCGAAGTCGATCACGAAGCCATCGGGGTCCATCCTCTCGCCTTCTATCTCGACGGTCACGTGGTACGTGTGCCCGTGAAGTCTACCGCACTTGGGGTGTCCGGGGATGACGTGACACGCTGAGAAACGGAACCCCAACTCCTTGCCGTCGAGTATCAGACGTCTCAGCGTCAGCCCGGATCCCCCCGCCGATGACGAACAGCCGGACGACGTGCTGACTCCGTGACGAGCCCTGGCTTTGCCGAGGCTTTAAATCGGGGTCGGCGGTTAAGGCCCCCGTCATCGGTACCTCCGCCACCGCCGTAGCTCCTCATCCCCCGCGGGGGACGCACGCTCATGCCCGTGGTCACCCTGTACCACGACAAGCTGATAGAACTCATCGGAGAGGAAGTGTCGTTCGAGGAACTAGCTCACGATCTAATACCCATGTTGGGGAGCGACGTGGAGAGGATAGACGAGCGCGAGGGTAGGATAGACGCCGAGTTCTTCCCCAACAGACCCGACCTGTACAGCGTGGAGGGAGTGGCACGCGCTCTAAAGGGGTTCATGGGCATCGAGAAGGGGCTGCCCGAGTACGAGGTGTTCGACACGGACATCGAGGTCGAGGTGGACGAGTCCGTCCGCAAGGTCAGACCCGTGATCGCCGTCGCCACCGTGGAGGGCATCGAGTTCGAGGACGAGAGGGACCTGGAGCACCTGATGGAGTTCCAGGAACACCTCCATTGGGTCATAGGTCGAGACAGGAAGAAGGCCGCGATAGGTATCCACGACCTCGACGCCGTCGAGCCACCCCTGAGGTACCTGGCCGTGGATCCCGACGACGACTCATGGAGCTTCGAACCGTTGGACAGGCCCGGTGAGGTCATGAAGCCCTCGCAGGTCTTGAGGAAGCACGAGAAGGGTAGGGAGTACGGGCACCTTGTCGGCGACCTCGTCCCTATCCTGGCGGACGAGGAAGGCGTGATATCGATGCCACCGGTGATCAACTCGGAGAGGACGAAGGTCACCTTGGACACCGAACGGGTCCTGGTCGACGTGACCGGCACGTCGTGGAGGCCCGTACTGGACGCCCTCCACGTGGTGGTCTGCAACCTGGCGGAGAGGGGAGGAAAGATAGGGACCGTCAGGATATTCGGGGCGTACGAGCGCGTCACCCCGACCATGAAGCTGGACGTTTGGGACGTTCCCGTGAGGGAGGCCTCCTCCCTCCTGGGTGTCGAGTTGAAGGGCGAGGAGTTGGAGGATCTCCTCGCCAGGGCGAGGCACGAGGCGGTTTTCCTGCCCGCGGGCGAGGACGTGACCACGTTCCCCTCCCCGACCCACTACCACATCGAGGCGGATTGGGAGGAGGAGCCCCCGGTCCTCTACGACGAGGACGTGGTGAGGGCGTTCGTCGGTCCCTGGAGGACCAACGTGCTTCACGTCTGGGATCTCGTGGAGGACGCCGGTATCATGTACAGGTACGATAGGTTCGAGCCTCGCGTGCCCGAGGTCCCGGGCCTACCGGAGGCCAGCGATGACGTGGAGTTCGCGTCCTTCCTGAGGGACGTGATGTCGAGGCTCGGATTCGTCGAGGTGAACTCCCTAACGCTCACCAGCCCCGCCGTCAACTACGAGGCGATGAGGTTGGAGGTCGACGAGGAGGAGCCCGTGATCGTAGCGAATCCCATCCAGAAGGAGTACACGATACTCAGGACGTGGGTTCTCCCCTCGTTGATGTTGTTCCTGTCCGATAACAAGCACAGGCCGTACCCGCAGCGGGTGTTCGAGGTGGGGGAGGTGGTCAGGAGGGACCCGGACGCCGAGACCGGGGCCGTGGACCGTCGTAACCTGGCGCTGGCGGAGGCGGGTCCCGACGTGGGGTTCGCGGACGTGAAGGCCGTGGTGGAGGCCCTGCTGAGGGAGTTGGATCTGCTGGACCGAGCGGAGGTTGAGGAGTTCGAGCATCCATCATTCATTAAAGGCAGATGCGCCGCCGTGACGGTAAACGGAAACCGTCTGGGATTTTTCGGGGAGGTGCACCCCGAGGTGCTGGAGAACTTCGACCTTGAAGTGCCCGTGGTGGCCGCGGAGTTCGAGTTGGAGGCGCTCAAAAAGGCCGTCGGGTGGTGAACTTGGAGCAGATAGTTAAGGAGGCCCTGGAGCGCCTCGAACGCGAGGAGGAGCGTCCCGCCGCTCCTCGCCCCCCTCACGGTCGCGACACGCCGCCATCCGAGGATGATGAGGAGCTCGTGAAGATACTGGAGGAAGCCCGCGCCAGGATAGTCGTGATAGGGGTAGGAGGCGCGGGCAACAACACGGTCACCCGACTCAAGGAGGCCGGTATCGAGGGAGCCGAGGTCGTGGCCGTCAACACGGACGCTCAAGATCTCCTCGCCGCCAAAGCGGACAGGAAGATCCTCATCGGGTACGACCTCACGCGGGGCCTGGGCGCCGGTGGAGACCCCAAGATAGGGGAGGAAGCCGCCAAGGAAGACCTCGAGAAGATACGCGACGTGGTCAAGGACGCCGATATGGTGTTCGTAACGTGCGGGCTGGGCGGAGGAACGGGCACCGGAGCCGCCCCCGTGATAGCCGAAGTCGCGAAGAAGGAAGGGGCTCTCACGATAGCCGTCGTCACCCTCCCTTTCTCCGTGGAAGGTAAGAGGAGGATGGAAAACGCCCTGAAGGGTCTCGAACGCCTCCAGCAAACGGCCGACACGTGCATCGTGATACCGAACGACAGGCTCCTCGAAGTCGTCCCGGACCTACCCCTCACCGCCGCGTTCAAGGTCGCCGACGAGGTCCTCATCAACGCCGTGAAGGGCATCACCGAGATGATCACGAAGCCGGGCCTCATGAACCTGGACTTCGCGGACGTGAGAGCGGTGATGGAGGGCGGCGGCTACGCCCTCATAGGCATAGGGGAGGCCGAGAACGCTGACGGCGGTAACAGGGCCGTCAAGGCCGTGGAGAACGCCCTCAACAACCCGCTGATAGACGTCGACATAAGCGGAGCCAAGGGCGCCCTAGTTCACGTCAAGGGCGGTAAGGATCTCACCCTGAAGGAGGCCGAGGAGGTCGTGGAACTGGTGGCCTCCGAGCTCGCGGACGACGCCACCGTGATATGGGGCGCGCAGATAGAGGAGGACATGAACGACGTTCTGAGGGTCACGGTCATAGTCACCGGGATCGAAAACGCGGACATAGAGGCCCTCCTTCGAAGGCCCGAGACCACCACCCCCGAGAGGAAGAAAACCGCGCCCCCGACCACCACCACGACGTCCTCCGAGGTAGAGACCCGCCCCTCCACCCCCGAGCCCACGACCGAGGAGGAAGAGGAGGAATCCGGCTCCGCCCTCGAGGACCTCGAAAGGATCCTGTGATCGGGGGTGAGGATATTGTCCTGGATGGAGGACCTCCGCGAGTTCCTCCGCATGTGCGCGCACGTCCTCAAGGCCGCCAGGAAGCCCAGCAAGGAGGAGTACCTGGAATCCGCCAAGATAGCCGGCATGGGTATACTCATCGTTGGAGGAGTGGGGTTCATCATCAGGATAATCGTACAGCTGATCCAGCTGTACGGGTGATGAAGCGTTGGCCGAGGAGGAAAGGAACGACACGGAACTCTACGCCGTCCGGGTCATGACAGGAAGGGAACGCACCGTCCTGGACGTCCTCGAGATGAGGGCCAGGAAGAGGATGAGGGAAGAGGGAGTGGACCTGGGACTCAAAGCCGCCCTGGCCCCGGACGAGCTCAAGGGCTACGTCATCATCGAGGTCGAGGAACTCACGGACGAGCTCCGAGAACTCATCAACGACATCCCGGACACCAGGGGCATAGTCGAGAAACCCATCAAGTTCGAAGAGGTAGATCACTTCTTCGCACCCAAGCCGGAGAAGGTCGAGGTCCAAGAGGGCGAGGTCGTCGAGATACTCTCCGGGCCGTTCCGCGGGGAGAAGGCGAAGGTCGTCAGCGTCGACGAGTCCAAGAGGGAGATCACCGTGGAGCTACTGGAGGCCCCCGTGCCCATCCCCGTAACGGTAAAAATGGACTCGATCAGGGTCCTGAAGAAAGAGGAAGAGTTATAAACGAAACGACCTCGCCGTCGCCCATTTAAAACAGGGGTGTTTCCAAAATGCCGAAAGAGGAGGTCGAGGTCCTGGTCGAGGGAGGCAAGGCGGACCCGGGTCCACCCCTCGGCCCCGCCCTGGGTCCCCTGGGCGTGAACATCCAAGAAGTCGTCGAGGAGATAAACAGGAAGACGAAAGACTTCGAGGGCATGGAGGTCCCAGTCAAGATAATAGTAGATACCGACACCGGAGAATTCGAGGTGAAAGTAGGTACTCCACCGACATCAGCTATAATAAAGTCAGAGTTAGGAATAGAGAAAGGAGCTCACGAGCCTAGGCATGAAGTCGTTGGAGATCTATCCATGGAGCAGGCCATTAAAATCGCTAAAATGAAGTTCGATGATATGCTGTCATACGACTTAAAGACAGCCACTAAAGAGGTCCTAGGAACCTGCGGAAGCATGGGAGTCACCGTGGAAGGTAAGGATCCTAAGGAAGTGCAGAAAGAGATCGATGAAGGCAAGTGGGACGATCTATTCGAGAAATTCGAGGAAGAAGAGGAGTAACGGGGTGGGAATACCTTGCTCACGAAAGAGGACCTCATCGAACCCATCAAGAAGGTGGTCGAGTACTCCCCTCCGAGAAGGTTCCTGGAGTCGGTAGACATGTCCATCAACCTGACGGGTATCGACCTGAGCGATCCCTCCCAGAGGATCGACAAGGACGTCGTCCTACCCCACGGTAGGGGTAAACCCGTCAAGGTGTGCGTGATAGCCGAGGGAGCCATGGCCAAGGAGGCGGAGGAAGCCGGGGCCACCGTGATAAGACCCGACGACCTGGAGGAACTCGCCGAGAACAGGAGAGAGGCCAAGAAACTGGCCCGAAGACACGACTTCTTCTACGCCCAAGCCGACCTGATGCCCGACGTCGGTAGGGTCCTGGGACCGGTGCTGGGACCGAGGGGTAAGATGGCCAGACCCGTACCCCCCAACGCCGACATCAAGCAGTTCATCGAGAGGGCCCACAGGACGGTCAGACTCAGGCTCAGGGACCAGCCCGTCGTTCACACCGTGATAGGCGCCAGGAACATGCCCCCCGAGCACCTGGCCGAGAACGCCATGAGGGTCCTCAAAGAACTCACCGACGAACTCGACAAGAGCTGGAGCCAGATAGACTCCATCTACATCAGTACCACCATGGGCCCGTCGGTCAGGGTCTACTGAGGGGGGTCCCGCCTTGACCGTCGAGACCGAGACCGGCCCCGCCGGGTACGAACCCAAGGTCGCGGAGTGGAAGAGGAGGGAAGTCGAGGAGCTGAAGGAACTCCTCAAGGAGTACGAGAACGTCGGCCTCGTCGACATAGAGGGAATCCCCGCCCCCCAGATGCAGGAGATAAGGGCGAAGCTGAGGGAACACGACACCATCATCAGGGTCTCCAGGAACACCCTCATGCGCATAGCCCTCGAAGAGGTAATCGACGAGAGGCCCGAACTCGAACCCCTCCTGGATTACATCGAAGGACCCGTCGGGTTCATCCTCACCGACGTCGACCCGTTCAGACTTTACAAGATACTCGAGGAGAGCAAGGCCTCCGCCCCGGCCAAGCCGGGCGACGTCGCCCCCGAGGACATCGTCGTACCCGAAGGACCGACCCCCTTCGAACCCGGTCCGATCCTGAGCGAGCTGCAGGAGGCGGGAATCCCGGCACAGATCCAGGACGGTAAGGTCGTCGTGACGCAGGACACCGTGATAGTCGAGGAGGGCGAGGTGATCGACGAGAAAACGGCGGAGATCCTCAAGAAGCTCGAGATCGAACCCATGGAGGTCGGAGTCGAGATCGTGGCGATAGTCGCCGAGGGCACGCTATTCGAGGCCGAAGACCTGCACCTGGACGTGGAAGAGTACGAGGAGATGGTGAAGGAAGCCGCGTCGCACGCGTTCAACCTGGCCGTGAACGCGGGCATCCCGGTGGCGGACGTCGCGGACGTACTCGTCACGAAGGCCCACTTCGAGGCCTTTAACCTGGCCGTGAACGCCTGCGTGCCCGTGGCCGAGGAAACCGTCGCGGAGACCCTGCTGGCCAAGGCCCACGGAGAGGCTCTAAGTCTCGCCTCCGCCATAGCCGAGGTGGACGAGGAGGCCCTGGACGAGGAAACGCTGGAGCTGGTCCGGGGAGCGGCCGCCGCCGCGAAGGCCGCCGAGGAGGAGAAGAAGGAGGAGGAAGAGGCCGAGGAAGAGGAAGAGGAGGAAGAAGAGGAGAAGGAAGAGGAAGAAGAAGCCGCCGCGGGCCTCGGAGCCCTCTTCGGCTGAGGGGAGGGTACGCGCCCTGCCCCACAACATATCCCTCACCGGAAGACCCGGGATCGGAAAGACCACCGTGTGCCTCAAGGTGGCCGAGGCCCTCGAGGAGCGCGGTTACACCGTCGGAGGCGTTTACTGCCCCGAGGTGAGGGAAGGTCGCAGACGGATCGGTTTCGACATCGTAGACCTGACCAGCGACGACCGGTACCCCCTGGCACGCGTTGGACATCCCGGGCCCCGGATAGGAAGGTACGGCGTGTTCGTCGAGAACCTCGAACGCGCGGCGCGATCCATACTCGAAGCCCTCGAATCCCGGGACGTGGTCATCATCGACGAGGTAGGGCCGATGGAGCTCAAATCCGAGGCCTTCGTCGACGCCGTACGCGAGGCCGCGGACCACGACACGCCCTGTCTCTTCGTCGTCCACGCCAGGTCCAACCATCCCTTGGTCCGCGAGCTCAGGGGAGGTAGGGAAGACGTCATCCTGTACGAGGTGACCGAGTCCAACCGTGACGAGTTACCGGATACCGTGATGGAAAGGTTGATCGGGTGGCTCGAGGACTAAGCCACGGGGGAACCCGTTGGAGACCCTCACCACGGACGTGTTGGTCCTCGGAGGAGGTGGAGCCGCCGCGAGAGCGGCCCTGGAAGCGGCATCACACGATCTCCACGTCGTGATCGTCTCGAAGGGTCCCTTCGGCAGAAGCTGCTGCACAGTCATGGCCGAGGGCGGTTACAACGCCGTCATAAGGACCAAGGACCCGGAAGACTCCTTCGAACTCCATTACAGGGACACCGTCGAGGGAGGCGCGTACCTCAACGACAGGGACCTCGTCGAGACCCTCGTCACCGAGGCCCCCGACAGGCTCGTCGAGCTGGAGAACATGGGGGCCGTGTTCACACGCGGAAAGGACGGCTACCCCGATCAGAGACCCTTCGGCGGCCAATCCAAGCCCAGAACGTGTTACGCCGGCGACAGGACGGGTCACGAGATAATGACCGCGCTCTCGCACGCCGTCCGATCCGAGGACAACATCACCGTACTCGAGAACGTGATGGCCCTCGACCTGGTCGAGCGGGAGGGTCACGTCGTCGGCGCGCTCTGTCTGGACGTGATCCACGAGGAACCGCTGGCCGTATCCGCGAAGGTCACGATCCTCGCGACCGGAGGAGCCGGCCACGTGTACCCCGTCACCACCAACCCCGTGCACAAGACCGGCGACGGTTACGCCATGGCCCTCAGGGCGGGACAACGCCTCATAGACATGGAGATGGTCCAGTTCCACCCCACGGGCATGGTCTACCCCGAGAGCGCCAGGGGCATCCTGGTGACCGAGGCCGTCAGGGGCGAGGGAGGTAGGCTCTACAACGCGGAAGGAGAGCGGTTCATGAAAAGGTACGACCCTGAGAGGATGGAACTGTCCACCAGGGACGTGGTCGCTCGCGCCATATACAGGGAGATCCAGGAGGGCCGGGGAACCGAGCACGGCGGGGTCTACCTAGACGTCAGTCACCTACCCGATGAAGTCATAGAAACCAAGCTGGAAACCACCCTGAAGCAGTTCCTGAGGTACGGCGTCGACATCAGGAAGGAACCCATGGAGGTCGCCCCAACCGCCCACCACTTCATGGGCGGCGTCCCCATAGACACCAGGTGCAGGACGGATACCCCAGGTCTCCTGGCGTGCGGTGAGGTCACGGGCGGCGTTCACGGGGCCAACAGGCTCGGTGGAAACGCGCTCGCCGACACCCAGGTGTTCGGCAAGAGAGCGGGGGAAACGGCTGCCGAGATCGCTTCGAAGGCCGCGGAGCCCCCGAGGTTGAGGATGAAGGACGTTGAGAAGCTGTGGGATCGATGGACGCGCACCCTGGACGGTGAGGAGGATCCCCTGGAGGTTAGGGACGAACTGCACGACGTCATGTGGAACGAGGTGGGCGTCGAGAGGGACGGGGAAGGCCTCCGTGACGCGCTCAAGAGGATAAGGGAACTGAGGGAACGCATCGAGGGGAACGGTCTCTCACCCACCCCCGACGTAAGGACCGCGGCGGAGACCGTGAACATGGTCACCGTGGCGGAAGCCGTAGCCGCGTCCGCGCTCCACAGGACCGAGAGTCGAGGCGCGCACTACAGGAAGGATCACCCCGAGACTTGGGAGGAACCGAAGCACACCGTGTACCACCCGGACGGCACCGTGGACACGATCCCGGTCAGGAGACGAAGACGTCGACGAACCTGACCTCACCCCCAGGATCCACCCTCACCAGACCCCTATCCGTGACCCTCAGCTCCGGGATCACCGGGAGCGTCACGAAGGTCAACGCGTCGAACGGGTTCCAATCCACACCCGACCACTCCCACACCGCCCTAAGGACCCTCTCGTACGCCTCGACGAAGTCGCCCCTATCGCCCGAGTACATCAGACCCGCCACGTCCAACCTCGCGTACACCTCCTCCCCCTCCGGGGTCACGACTCCCTGGCAACCGCCCCTCTCCCTGACCATGTCGATACATCGCTCGATCATCCTCAGGTCCCTGGACGCGGCCACCACGTTGTGGGAGTCGTGCGCGACGGTGGTGACGACGCCGCAATCCAGGAGCTCTAAACCGTCCACGAAAGCCAACGACGCGTGTCCCTCACCGTACCTGTCCATGACGACGAGGAACGCCACGTCTTCCTCGACCACCCGGCCCCTTTCTATCCTGACCTCTCTGACGACTTCCTCGGTCCTGAGGGTACCTTCCGACACCCTTACACACCTGACCAGGAACTCGCCCTCGGGGGCGTGAGGGACCTCGGCAACGGGTCTCGGATCGGGGAGCTCCATCCTGGGCCCTTCAAACGACACGTTCTCCCTGTCCCTCCCCCCGAGCAGCACCTTTTCGGGCTCGAACGTGGATAGATCGCTCGGGAGTAACACCAGGTTGGCGGGTGAACCCGGGATCAACCTGCCGTCCCTCAACCCGTAGCACAGGCTCGGATTCAACGTTACGGTTTTCATAACGTCCAACGGGTCGAAACCCGCTTCCATCAACCTGTCGGCCATGTAGGTCAGTCCCCGTTCACCGTGGTCTGACGCGTGGAGATCGTCGGTGACCAGGCAAACCCCGACGAGATCCTCCAGGGCCTCTATCGCCGCATCGAGATCCCTGGAGGACGAACCCTCCCGGACGAAGGTCCAAACACCGAGCTCCCGCCTGGTTTCGAACTCCTCCGGTATCGAGGCCTCGTGATCGGTCTCAGGACCCTTTGAGAAGTAGAGGGCCGCCTCTTCCCCGATCAAGCCGGGAGCGTGGCCGTCGACGGTTAGGTTGTACCTTATCGCCACGTCGATCATGTCCTCCTTGGATCCCTCAAGCACACCTCCGACGTCCATCACCTCGCCCAACGCCACGACCTTAGGGTGGGCGGCGTACCTCTCGACGGTATCCTCGTCGACTTCACCGCCCGAGGTCTCGTACGGTTCACCCAAGGCCGGCACGCAGGATGGAAGGGCCACGTACATGTTGAAAGGTTCCGCGAGTTCCGCACACCTAAGGGCCCACCGCAGTCCTTTGTCTCCCGCGACGTTGACCACCTCGTGGGGGTCCCATACCACCGACGTGACTCCAAGTTCGGACACCATCTCGGCGTAGGACCAAGGGGCTAGACCGGAGCTTTCCACGTGGACGTGGGCGTCCACGTAGCCTGGCGCCACGACGCCTTCGACGTCGGTCACGATGTCGACGTCCGGCTCTCGTCGGGTCACGCCGATCACAGTACTACCGTTAAGGATCACGTAACCTTTCTTGATCTCCGTGAACCAAGGGTCGACGAACCTGCACGAGAGTGCCTTCAAGGGACACCCCCTCCGTGAGCGTGAGAAGTAGGTAGCGCGGGGAGGTAGGCGCGCGGAGTCACGGTCGGGCCCGTCGGCCCCCTCGTCCGCGCACCTGTGGCCCGGCGGAGCCCGCGCGGGGTCATCCTCGGCCCACGCCGCGTCGCCCGCGTCGGTTGGACCGGGCCGTGTCCCGCGTGGACGGAAAGGCGTCATAACGATGTCGGTCCGCAGCTCGTGCCCTCCTCACGCCTCGGTGAAGGCCAAGCTCGTCATCCCGAGTATCGTTATAAAATTCGTAACGATACCTGGGAAAGAACGTGAGGGTTCGGGGCCCGCCGGTGGGCCCCTGGTTTAGTGGACGATCAGCTCGCCCAGCGCCGCGTACAGCGACTCCACTGCCTTCGCTATCGGGCCCACGATGGCCTCGACGGCCTTGACGCCCTTGTCGGCCATCAGACCCACCAGCGACGTCACCACCGGCACCGCCAGCGCCGCGGCACCGGCGTAGGTCAGTTCAGCGCTGCCGTACACCGGCGCTATCTTGGTGGCCACCTGGTCACCGAGCGCGTAGTACAGGGCGATGTCCACCGGCACCACCAGCATCGAGCCCAGCGCCAGCATGGCAGCCGTGTTCGGTAGTTTGTTGTCGTCCATCATCTTACCGGCGATCGGGTTGACCAGTATCGGGATCAGTAGACCGTACTGGGCCACCGCGTCGGTCTTGAAGATGTTCAGCAGCGTCCTGCTGTCGTACACGGTGTTGCTGTTCAGCACGTCGTAGAGCGGGTTGCTTATCGTGCCCACGTAGTTCTTCAGGTAGTCGTTCAGCGCGCTGATGATCGGGCCGGTCGTAGCGCTCGAGGCGTTGGCGGCGTCGTAGATCAGCACTTCAGCCAGGGCCAGCGGTACGTCCATCAGTAGACCGCCGACCATGTGCACCGGCTTGGTGACCGTCGGCTTCGTGGGCGTCTTCACGATCTTGATGATCTTCTTGATCTCCTTACCGACGATCTCCTCCTTGGTCTGCTTCTTCACCTCCACGGTCAGGTTGATGGTGGCCGTCTCCGTGTCTGACGGTACCAGCCACGGGGCGGCTGACTGGAACTTGGCCGTGATCGTTATCGTGTGGCTACCCGGGGCGGCCGTGAACTTGATGTAGCCCTGCGGTGGTAGCGTGAACGTGTCGCCGACCTTGTACCTCGGCTTGATCGTGTAGGTGTAGATCTTGTTGCCGTCGTACGTGACGTTCACGTAGATCGGCGAGTACTTGACCACCCATGGGTAGTTACCCTGCACGGCCACCGTGAACTTCAGGCCCAGGTTGGCCTGGCTCGGGCCCTCGGTCTTGGTGCCGACGGGTACCTTCTCGGTCGGGCCCGGTACCTGCTTGATCACCTTACCCTCCGGTGTCTGGTAGATGATCACCTGCTGGATCAGCTTGTACTGCTTGATGACGGTCTGCGTCAGCGTCACCGTGGCGGAGTAGGTGTTGGCGCCGGTCTTCTCGACCGTCACCGGCACGGCTTGGCCGTTCTCGTACACGACGAGCTGTGGGTTGGTGATGACGGGCTTGATCGTGTACTTAGCCTCGGCGGCCCCGGCGGACGCCAACAGGGCCGCGAGGGTCGCGATCATCAGGGCGATCCTCCTCACGTGTTTTCACCCCCTGAACGGGATGATCGTTCGTTCTACCCGGCCGGGGGGTCGTGTATCCGATATATAATGCCTTTGGGAGAAAAGTGCGGGCGTCGTCGGGGAGAAAGGGGCGGTTACTCCTCGAAGCCCATCATCTTACGAAGTCGTCTTCCCACGCGCTCTATCTCGTGATCCTCCAGCTCCTCCCTGAGTCTGGACATGACGATCTTGCCGGCTTCCTGCTCCAGTCTCCACTCGCGGGCGAACTCCCCGGTCCGTATCTCCTCGAGGATCTTCCTCATCTCCTCCTTGTCGACGACCCTCTTACCCCGTGTGAGACCGCCGTACTCCGCGGTGTTGGAGACGGCGTCGAGCATCCCGGTGAGTCCCTTCTCGTGGATGATGTCGACTATCAGTTTCAGCTCGTGTAGGGTTTCGAAGTAGGCTACCTCGGGCTGGTATCCGGCTTCGACCAGGGTTTCGAACGCGTAGAGGATCATGTAGAGAACTCCTCCGACGAGGTCGACTTGTTCGCCGAAGAGGTCGGTCTCGACCTCCTCCTGGAAGGTGGTCTCGATGACGCCGGCCCGTGTGAAGCCCATGGCTTTGGCCATGGCGAGGGCGAGGTCCATGGCTTCCCCCGTGTGGTCCTGCTCGACGGCGACGAGGGCGGGGGTTCCGAAGCCCTGTTCGTAGAGCTCCCTCACCATCCTGCCCGGGCCTTTGGGGGCGACGAGGATGACGTCCACGTGCTCGGGTGGTTTTATCAGGCCGAAGTGGATGTTGTAGCCGTGGCTGAACCCGAGGGCGTTGCCTTCTTCGAGGTTGTCGTGGATGTGCTCCCTGTAGACCTCGGGTTGAACCTCGTCGGGTATGAGGATGTGAACGACGTCGGCGCGTTCGGCGGCCTCGTCGATGGGGTAAACGTCGAATCCGTCCTCCTTGGCCTTCTTCCAGGATGGGCCGCCTTCCCTCACGCCGATGATCACGTCGACGCCGGAGTCCCGTAGGTTCTTGGCCTGGGCCTCGCCTTGGTTGCCGTACCCGATCACGGCCACGGTCTTACCTTCGAGGGGTTCCAGAGAGGCGTCCTCGTCCGTGTAGATCTTAGCCAATGTCTAAACCCTCCGCGAACTGCTTTATACCCCTTCCTTTACCACCTCGATCAGGCCTGCTTCCTCGAGGGCTTTCTTGACCTCCTCGTCGGAGGCTCCGCGTTCGATGTCCACGGTTTCGGGGGTGGGCTCCAGGTGCTTGACGTTACAGCGACGTCGCCTGACCCCGGTGACATCCTTCGGACCGGTGACTATCACGAAGTTCTCGTCCACGATGTCCACGACGACGCAGTACCTTCCGGCTTCCCTGCCGGCGGTCTTGACGCAGATCCTACCCACCTCTATCGGCGCCGGCACCCGCGTTACCCCCGCTAAGACGCTAAGGAGAACGGGTGATCGGCCTCTTGGCGCCCGAGAGGAACGTCGTCGCGTTGATCACGGCGGCCGGCTTAATTATGTTGTCCGCGAGCGTGTACGAGGGCCTGAAACACGCGCCTCCCGGGCTCGGGGGGGCGATACTGGCCCAGTACGGTGCCGCCGCCCTCGTGGCTCTCGTCTCGGTTAGGACCAAGCCGGGGTACTCCGCGTCCTTCCAGCTCCTGAGGGTGTACTCGGGCTCGCCCCCGCGCCCCTTGGGTGTCAAGACGTGGGTGTGCTGGCAGGCGGCCAAGGTGATGACGCTGTCCTGGGCGCTCTCGGACCTCCCGATATACCCGCTGGCCGTGAGGGCCGCGTCCGGGGATGTCCATTCGGTGGTGCTGCTCGTCGGGTGCCTGTTGGGTCCGACGGTGTCGATAAGGGTGGCGATGAAGGTCGCATCGGCGTCCCTCTCCGCCTTCCTGGACGCGACCGAGTACAGGTCGGACGGTAAGATGCTGGCCTCCGCTATGACGTCCCACGGTCTCAGGCTGGCCTCCTACCTCCTCCTCTACACGGCCTTCGCCGTGTCCACGTTCCCTACGGTGTCGGTGCCTTTGCTACCCGCCGTCGTGGGGATGGGGGTGTTGGGGCTCGATCTGAACAGGGCCTCGAAACTGCCCTGGTCGGACCCCGATCAGTTCGCGTCGTACGCGGCCAGGAGGGTCAAGGTGTGGGGATTGGCCGCCATCGTGACCGCCGCCGCGTTGGTGCCCTTGTCCGTCGTGTTCCCGCCTTCGGAGGTGTCGTCGGCCCTGTGGTCGTTGGCCTCGGGGGAGAAGGTCGTGCATCATCCTCCCGACGTCCACCCGGCCACGCTCTTGGGCGATCCCGCGATCAGAAGGCTGGCCTCGTTGCACGGGTGTACGACGCAGGTCATGTTCGTCCTCGAGAAGGGTAGGCTCTACCTGGCGCTTCCGACCGTGGACGGTCGTCACACGGTGCTGTTCGATCCGATGACGGGGAAGACCGCGGGTCGAGGGCCCGCGCCGCCGCCCGAGCCGTACCGGAAATTGATAACTTATGTGTTTCCATTCTGTGAAGAAGGTATCCCCGTGTACGTGCCCAAGATCGGTTGGACCGTGTCCTTGTGGTTGAGGGCGGACGAGTGGATACCCCTGGCCGGCTTCGACCTGTTGGAACCCTACGCGGTGGTGAGGATATCCGGGGTGCCCTCGAAGGTGAAGGCGGGTCCGGGGTTCCCGAGCACCAAGTTCGCGACGTGGTTCCCGGTTATCGTGAACGGAAAGGGCACCTGGATGGCCGTGGACAGGGGCGTCTTCAGACTGCCCGGGGAGCTGATACCGGTGGGTTTGGGCGTCACCCTCGATATCCGGCTGCTGGGGCCGAAGTTCCCGGAGATCGTGCACGGTGTCGTCTACGCGCTGGAACCCGTGTATACCGAGGAAGGCACCGTCAAGGGCGTGAAGAGGTACGTTCTAGGGACCGTGGGGTGGTGATGGGTGTACTTCGTGTTCACCGAGAGGGACGGGGACAAGCTCAGGTTCGTCACGTGCGAGGGCCTGAAGGGCGATCCGGTGGAGTCGGAGGGCTTCCTGGAGCTGGGGCCGGACGGAAAACCCCTGAGAGGCGTCGTGGACGGTGAGCCCACGCCCCCCAGGAAGATCCTCGAGTCCGTGAGATCCGCCGACGGGGTCCTGGCCGACGAGGACGTGGTGGAGGACGTGAGGAGGGCCCTGCCCGATGACGTGAACGTGGATGTCGCGCGCCTCTGCGGTAGGTGCCTGGGGTCGGGTAGGGTCACCGTCGTCGAGAAACCGTATCGGTTGGGTCGACTCGAGGTCTGCCGTAGGTGCGCCCTGGAGGCGTTGGAGGAGGAGATCGCGTTCAGGTACCCCCGGTACTCCCCCTCCCTCGTGGAGAAGATGGAGAGGGTCTTGCGTCGGATAAGAGACGTCGATACCGTCGTGGAGATGTTCGATCCCGCCTTCGACCCGTCGAGGGAGACGGAAAGGACGCGTTGGAGGCGCGTTGAGGGGGAGGAAGAGGAGTGGGTGGAGCTGGACAGGGCAGGGGTGCCGGATCGTATCCGCGCTATCCTGCGCCGTTTGGGTTACGAGAGGTTGAACCCTGTTCAGGTGGCGTGCGTCGAGGAGGGTCTCTTCGACGGTGAGAACCTACTGGTGGTCTCGCCGACAGGGTCCGGGAAGACGTTGGTGGGCGTCATGGCGGGGTTGAAGGCGCTGACGGAGGGTCGTAGGTTCGTCTACTTGGTGCCTCTCGTGGCCCTGGCCAACCAGAAGTTCGGATCCTTCCGCCGGGAGCTGGGTGATCTGGGTTACGATGTGGCGCTCGCCGTGGGTGCGTCCAGGATAAAGGAGTTCAGGGCCCGCCGTCCCGGGGCGGATCCGAGGGAGGCGGACGTGATAGTCGGTACGTACGAGGCTTTCGATCTCCTCCTCAGGACCGGGGCGTTGGACCCGGGGGAGATCGGTGCCGTCGTGATCGACGAGGTCCACACGCTGAGGGATGAGGAGAGGGGTCCCGAGCTCGACGGTCTGATATGCAGGCTCAGGGAGTTGGCGCCCGAGGCGCAGATCATCGGGTTATCCGCGACCGTGGGGAACCCGAGCGAGGTGGCCGGGCTTCTGGGTGCGAGGGTGGTGGAGCACGACAGGAGGCCGGTTCCCCTGGAGTTCCATTTGGTCTTGAACCAGGATAGGAGGCAGAAGTGGGAGCGGATCGCTTCGCTCGTTGAGAGGGAGTGGGATACGGTCTACTCGACGGGTTACCGCGGGCAAACGATCGTGTTCACGTACTCCAGGCGGAGGACGCACGAGCTGGCCGACTACCTAGCGGACAGGACGGGGTTGGAGGTCAGGCCCTACCACGGGGGGCTCCCGTACGGTAGGAGGAAGGAGACCGAGAAGGCATTCGAGAGGGGTGAGGTGGCGGCCGTAGTGGCGACCGCGGCCCTCGGGGCTGGGGTGGATTTCCCCGCCTCTCAGGTCGTGTTCGAGAGCCTGGCCATGGGGATCGAGTGGATAACACCGATGGAGTTCCTTCAGATGGCGGGTAGGGCGGGTAGACCGGGTTATCACGACGTGGGCAAGGTGTACCTGATGGTCGAGCCGGGTAGAAGGTACCACAGGTCGCAGGATAGGACCGAGGATGAGGTGGCCTTCGAGCTCTTGGAGGCGGAGGTCGAGGACGTGGAGGTCGTCTACGACGACGGTGACGAGAGGGAACAGGTGCTGGCGCACGTGGCCAGCGGGGCCGCTCGGAGCGTCGACTCCCTGAAGAGGGTGGTGTCGAGGTCCCTGGGCTTCGCCACGGACCCGAAGGGGAGGGTCAGGGAGCTCGAGGAGGCCGGCTTCCTGACCTCCGATGGCTCGTTGTCGGTGACCGATGACGGGCGCGTCGCCGTGCGCTACTTCGTGGATCCGTTGGAACTGAGGGGCCTGGCGGAGGCGGAGGGGGATCCGATGGACGCCGTCTGCAGGGTGCACCCGTTCGAGGGGTTTCTACTGTCGGAGGACGTGAGAAGAGCGGTCAGGAAATCGGCGGACTTGGAACTACCGAGGAGGTTCGAGGACGCCCTCTCCGTCCTCTATCACGAGGGGAAGACGGCCCTCGAGAGGGTACCCCCCAAGATCAAGGAGAGGATCGTGAACACGATCAGGGAGTTGGACTGCGGGTGCGAGGCTTTCCCGGACTGCGAGCACGTGACCGAGAGGGCGTCGAGGCTCGTGTTGGAGGAGAGGGTTAAGGGCGCCTCGGTGTACTCGATACCCAGGAGGTTATCGGATAGGTACTGCTTCACGGCCTATCCGACGGATCTGGCCGAGTGGTTGGAGGGTGTTGTCAGGTTGTTAGAGGGGGCCGGGGAGCTGGCGGGGGACCCGGGGAAGAAGGCGGCCGCCGAGGCGTTGGCCGATCCTTGGGCCTCAGGGGGTCGGAGGTAGCGGGAAGGGCGAGTACACGGATTCCAGGGCCGGTAACGCGGCTTTCACCTCTTCCTTGGCGGGTAGCGGTAGCGATGCGCCGAAGCCCTCCACGAGGTAGCCCAGGGACACGCCCGCGTCGATGATCTCGAGAAGGCCCTGTACGGCCCTCAGCACCCCTATGACCGCCACGACCGTACCCAGGTACGGTAGGTACTGGTCGATCTCGGGGCCCAGGTTGAAGTCCTGGATGGCGTTCTCGACGTACGTTTTGGCGTCCTCGACGAACTTCTGTTCCCCCTCCGCCTTCAGGTCCTGGACGTCCCCTGGTGTGAGGATCTCGCATTGTTCGAGGACGGAGTCTAGGGACGCGTTACCCGTGATCTCCTCGTACACGGCTTCGGCGATGTCGGTCACGGTGTCTTCGATAACACCTTCCGGGTCCGACCGGATGCGTAAGCCCGTCTGTAGGGCGGTTATCCCGGCCCCTAGATCGTTGAAGCCGGTGACGAGCTCGTAGGCGTCGTACAAGGGGGTCGGGTACAGGTACCCCTGTATCACCAGGTCCAGGAGGCTTTTCGGTGCCAACACTTGGAGGACCGTCCAACCCAGTGTGGCGAGGGCGACGCCCAACGGGGATGACCTGAAGGCCCCTAGCACGTCGTTGATCGCGTGTCCGACCACGTTCCAGTTCGAGTCTACGGCGTTCTTGGCCTTTGAGCTCCAATCGCTGATGTACGATGGTAGGTCGGAGGCCTCCGGGACTTGGTTGGCGATGATCTGGGCCACGGTGACGGTACCGTCGAGGGCTTGGTCCACCATTGTTTGGTCGAGCGAGGGCGCCACGAGGAACTCGGCCGTTTGTATCATCGCGGTTTGGAGGTTCAGGCCCTGGGGTAAGTAGCTACCGACGTACGATTGTAGCGTGCTCAGGCCCATGGTTGGGACGAGGGCTTGGACGGCGACCGTTGGGAGGGAGGTTATGACGTCGAGCCTGGCCGCGTTGAACTTGTGGGCCTCGTAGGCGGCGTAGGGTGTGTGGAGCGTTTCCTCGAGGGCCAGTCTGGACGTCCCGTACTTCACCAACGCCAGGCCGAGGGTCTGGAGGGCGGGTTGTGACGTGATGTATGCGGCCGTGCCGAGCCCGGTCGCGGCCAGTGAGGTTAAGTCAAGGTTGTACGCCGTCACGGGTGCGAGTGTCGTTACGGTTAACGTAACGATGAAGATCATTGAGGGGAGGGAGGACAACGTCAACCCTCCTTGGCCTCCTGGAGCGCCTTGACCACCCTCTTCAGCATGTCGGTCAGGTACTCGCTCTCGACTTCGAACTCCCCGGACACCGAACACTCGCCGAACCTGGCCTCGAGGGACATGGAGAAGCTCGAGTCACCGATCTCACCGTGTGCTTCCACCTCGTACCTGTCCTTGGCATCCCACACCTTTATCTCGTAACCGTCCTCGCTTAGGGAGGCTTCGGATTCCATGTTCCTGGCTATATCGAGGAACTTGACGACGGCGGCCTCGGCCATGGATGCTGCCATGGACGCGATGCGATCGGGTGTCATGTACTTCTTAGCCAGCTTGTCCAGCACGGGGGATCACCCCTTTGCGTTACAAGCTCGTCCCGGTTAGGGACAGGTACTGGAAGGTTGGTTCCGGGGCGGTTCGAAACGCCCTCAGGGCACTAAAAGACGTTACGTTGACCGACGGGGATGTGGTCCTACTGTCCGAGAAGGCGGTGGCCGTGGCCGAGGGAGAGTTGATAGACGAGAGTCGGTACGAGCCGGGTAGGTTGGCCAGGTGGTTGGCCAAGTATTGGATGAGGATCGTCTGGGGTAGGATCCTGGGTCCGCTGTTGAAGGACGTGATGGACCCGCCCTTGAGGGACGAGACCGTCGAGAACTTCAGGCGTTACCCGTTGGAAGAGGGCGCCAGGCACAAGCAGATGGTGTTGGAGGAGTTCGGTCTGAAGCACGCGCTGGAACCCCTCTCGGAGGCCGGGGTGGACGTCGGGAACGTCCCGGGTACGTGCGCGGCCCCCGTTCCCGAGTCGGCGGGTGATGTCGCGAGGGAGTTGAGGGAGAGGTTGATGGAGGAGCGTGACGTGGATGTGGCCGTCGTGGTGGGTGACACGGACAAGACCTTCGAGCTGTTGGGGATCAAGTTCACGACTATCGCTAGGGCTCACCCGCCCATAAAGGCTGGGACGGGTATCTTCGGTTTCCTGGTAGGGAGGTTGCTCGCCGAAACGCTCGGTCCGACCCCGGTGGCTATAGCCGGTGATCTGGACGTCGAGGAAGCCATCCGCCTGTTGGAGCGCGCCGAGGAGGTCCGGACCAAGGGCGCCGGTAGGACCGTCTACGACATGATGAGGGAAGCGGGCGATCCCTCGGGGATCGACGAGGAGTTCCTGGATTCCTTCGAGCATGTTCCCATCGTGGTCGCCAGGGAGGTCAGCTCAACTGGAGCCCGTACTTCTTGATCTTCTCGGCGATCTTCTTGACGGCGATCTCCGGCTCCTTCTCGTCCTTGGCGCCCGTGCACACGGCCTTTCCGGAGTAGAACAGCAGCATCGCGACCTTGGGCTCCTTGAGCCTCAGTACCAGACCCGGGAACTGCTCGGGTTCGTACTCTATACCCTTGATCTCCTCGTCTGCTATCAACACCTCGGCGATCGTGTCCAGGTCCAAGGGCACGTGGAAGTCGGCGGACGCCACGACGTTCTGTATCTCTATCTCGGGCTCGCCCTCGAACTTGACCCCGCACTTCTTCTCGAGGTCCTCCCTGACCTTCTTCACGCTCTCGTAGATCTGCTCCCTGGTCTTCGCGCCCGTGCACACCATCTTTCCGGATCTGAATATCAGGACCACGGTACCGATGTCCTTGAGCCTGTAGACGAGGCCCGGGAACTGCTCCGGCTCGTACTCCCCTTGCAGTATGACGGAGCACTCGTCCAGGTTCACCTCGCCTTTCAGATCCACCGAAGCCACTATGTTCTGTATCGTAACGTCCGGTTCCGGGAACTCCTCGTCCTTCTCGGAGCCCTCTTCCTTCTCATCCTCCGCCAACCGCGTTACCCCCCCGGGTAGGGGACGGCCGGGACCCGCTCACCGCGGAGGAACCTCAACCCGAGGAGGCATAACCCCCTGGCTTCCAGGTCTTCCCCGGCGAACGGCACCGCCCGACCGTCCCACAGGTCGACCACGATCCGTTTTAAAAGTTCGTTTTTAATACCTCCGCCCGAGAGCACCAGGGTGTCCAGCCCGTACCTCCTCGAGTTCTCCACCACGTTCCTCGCGACGAGCTCCGTGACCGTCCTGAGCACGTTCTCGACACCGTACTCCCCCCCTAGCTCCTCGTAGACGGGCCCCAGGACCTCCTCCATCTTCGGTGGAACAGGCCCCAAATCGTCGCCCTCCAGCTCGCCGAACACCGGCTTCCCGTCGATCTCGATGGAGGTCAGTTCCTCCGCCACTTCCGTCAAGAACTCGCCTTCGGACGCCAGCCGACCTCCCTCATCGTAGTCCTGACCCGTTAACACGCGAACGGCTAGGTCCAGGGGGAACGTGCCCGGGACGACCACCGCGGGTTCGAACCTCGGTTCACCCTCCTCGATGGGTACGATCACGGTCATGGCGCCCACGTCCGCGTGGACGCATTCCGGGTGTTCCTCCGCCACGCAAAACGGTGCGCCTACGGCGTCCCCGTCCGGCGCACCCCACGGGTCACCGAACGCGGCGAGGGTGGGGATGCCCGTCCTCCCGTACACCATGGGTCCCGTGATCAGGCCCAACTCGTCCACGATGGTACCCAACACGACCAGATCGGGGTTCACATCCTCCACGACCTCGATGACCCGGGGGACTATCTCCTCCCGTAAAGCCTCCCGGCATCTCTCGAGTTCGAACGCGCAGGATATCCGACCGAAGACGCCGGGACCCCTTTCCACTATCTCCCAGCTGCCGTCCTCCGTCATCAGACAGAAATCCGTCCCCGTGTTGCCCAGCTGCACGCCCAGGACCTCCAAGGGGATCGCCCCCGCCCGATACCGTTTAAGAGGCGGTGATTTCGCGGTCGGGGGGTCGCGGACGTTGACCAGGACGAAGAAGTGGCACTATTCCATACCCCCGGAGGAGCTGGACGAGGATAGGACGGCGAAGGCTTTCATCAGGGAGCTCAGGATATCGCCGAAGCACGCCAGGGAGATCTGCAGGGCGATAAGGGGGATGCCCCTGGACAGGGCCAAGGAGTTCCTACGTAGGGTCATCCGCCAGGAAGAGGCCGTCCCCTTCAGGAAGCACAAGAAGAAGGTCCCCCACAGGCGGCAGATCAGGCCGGGATGGGACGCGGGTAGGTTCCCGCGGAAGGCCGCCGAGCACATCCTAAGGGTGCTGGAGCACGCCGAGGCCAACGCGGAGCAGAAGGGCCTGGACACGGACCGCCTTTACATAAAGCACATAGCGGCTCACAAGGGCCGCGTCATCCGAGGATGGATCCCGAGGGCGTTCGGTAGGGCCACACCGTTCAACACGCCCACGACCCACATCGAAGTGATCCTGGAGGAGAGGTGAGGGGTGTCCCGTCATGATCCACGGGGAGAACCTTCCCGTCCACAAGAAGTTCGTGAAGTACGGACAGCTGAAGTGCGAGCTGGACGAGTACCTGGAGCAGGAGCTGGAGAGGGCGGGCTACGGGGGAATGAGGCTACAGAGGGTACCGAACGCCACCAAGATCATCACGTACGTGGAGAGACCGGCGATAGCCATCGGTCGTAGAGGTAGGAACATCAGGAGGATCGAAGAGGAGATACAGGATATGTTCCCTGTCCTCGGCCGTATTTCCATCGAGGTGAAGGAACTGCCCTCTCCCGAACTGAACCCGAGGGTGGTAGCCCAGAGACTCGCTTCGGCGCTGGAGAGGGGTATCCACTTCAGGAGGGCGGCCTACGGTGCCTTGAGGAGGATAATGAACGCCGGAGCGTTGGGCGCTATGATCATCCTCTCCGGTAAGCTCATCGGTGCGAGGGCCAGGACGGAGAAGTTCATGGAGGGCGCCGTGAAGTACTGCGGCGAGCCCGGCGACGACCTGATGATAGAGGGTTACAAGCAGGCCGTGACCAAGCCCGGTTCCATAGGCGTCACCGTCAGGATAATGCCGCCCGACGTGGAGCTACCGGACGAGCTGGAGATCAAGCCGCCGGAGGAGGTCGAGGACAAGCTGAAGGAGCTCATGAAGGAGAAGGAGGGCGAGGAGGCGGCTTAACGGGGGCGGATCAAGGTGGCGATACTGAGACCGGACGAGATCAGGGAGATGACCCCGGAGGAGCGTCGGGAAAGGCTCAGGGAACTCAAAGCGGAACTCATGAGGGAGGAGACCGCTAGGGCCATTTCTGGGGTCCCGGAGAACCCCGGAAGAGTAAAGGAAATAAGGAAAGCCATCGCCAGGATACTCACCGTGGAGCGTGAAGAAGAGCTCCGCGAGATCCGAGAATTCGAAGAAAAAGGACGTAAGGGGCCCCGGCTGTAAGGATGCAAGAAGACGAAATCTGCCCCGTTTGCGGGCTCCCTAAGGAACTCTGCGTCTGTGAGGAGGTCTCGAAAGAGACCGTCGAGAAGATCAAGATTTACACCGAACAGCCGAGGCCCGGCAAGATAGTCACGATAATAGAGGGACTGGACGACGCGGAGATAGACCTCCGCGAACTGGCCAGTAAACTAAAGCGGGCCTGCGCGTGTGGCGGCACCGCCAAGGAAGGTAAGATCATCCTTCAGGGCGATCACCGCCAGAAGGTTCGCGAGTTCCTGATCAAGGAGGAAGGGTTCCCGGAGGACGCCATCGAGGTCAGCTGAAACCTATCAGGAATCCCCTCCTGCCCGAAACGTCCTCATCGAACAGCAACCCGACGCGCACGGAGTACCCGTGCTCCTCCAGGTAAGAGGCCCGCCACCGACACACCAAAAGCTGGGCCTCCCACGATCCCTCTGCCTCCTTCAACGCCCTCTTCAGCACGTCCACGCGCTCCCTAACCCCTAGTTCCTCCCTCAGGACGCGGGGACTCGCACGACCGTAACAACACGGGACCACCAGCACCACGTCGGCGTCGGTCTCCACCGCGAGCCTCAGTACCCTATCCGATAACGTCCCGCACGGGTGCAACCCCACTACCAACACCGGCTCCTCCGGAACCAACGACCACGGGTCCTCCACCAACGAGTGCAGGTCCATGACCTCGAACCTCAGGTTACCGAGACCGACATCCCGTAGGTACCTCCGACCCGAACGCCAAGCCCTGTCGAACCCCACACCGTCGAACCCTAAGACGTCACACGTGGGAAACGCCAACGCCAGGGCCGTCGTCAGGGCCCCTTTACCGCAACACGCGTCCACGACGAGACCATCCCTCCTAACCTTACAGCACACGGCTTCCAGCACCGCTCCCACCTGCTCCCTCTTCCTCCACGCGTCCCTGCCGGACCTAGGGAACGTGTCGTCGGGCACCCACAGCCGTTCCTCGCCCTGGGGGGAGCGGTAGGTTACCAGCAAAGGGACCGATCACCCCCGACCCCGAGGAACTCGTCGGCGAGAGGTTCCGCGTCATCGAGGCGCCGTCCAAATCGTACAAGGGCATATCAGGTAAGATCCTAGGGTTCACGCGCAGGTGCGTCGTGTACGTCCCGCCCGGGGGAGAGAGACCCAGGATACTGCCGTTAAAGGGCGTGGTGATGGAAGTAAAGGGGAGGCCCGTGGAGGGCAACTCACTCCTCGTCCTCCTCGGAGGCCACGGATCCGAGTAAATCCATGAGATCCAGGGGTAACGGAAACAGCACCGTTTTGGCCTTTATCTCCTTGAGCGCCTGGATGACCCTCAGCATGGCGGGACTCATACCCAAGATCTCAGCGGCCTCTTTCAGGGTCTTAGCGGCCTGTTTCTCCGCCTCCGCCTCTATGATCCTGGCACGCCTGTTCCTCTCCGCCTCCGCCTGCCTGGCCATCGCTTTCACCATGGACTCGGGCAGGATCACATCCCTTATCTCCACGTCGGTGACGTGCACGCCCCAATCTTCCGTCTTCCTATCTATGATCTCCCTTATCTTCGCGCTCAACTCCTCTCTACGCGCCAGGACGTCGTCGAGTTCCACCTCGCCGAGAACGCTACGGAGTGTCGTCTGCGCCAGGTTAAAAACGGCTATGTCGTAATTCTCGACGTTCAGGACCGCTGCCTCGGGATCCACGACCCTGTAGTATATGATGGCGTCTACTTTGATGGAGACGTTATCTTTAGTTATCACTTCTTGAGCAGGAATTTCCCTAGTTGTAACTCTCATGTCAACTTTTATCATCTTATCTATCATAGGAATTATTATGTTAAGACCAGGTTCTGCAACCCTTAAGAATCTACCTAGTCTCAATACCACACCTCTTTCGTACTCCTTCACCACCTTTATAGCGCTCAGTAATATCGGTATAACTACAAATATTATAATCGCTATCACAATCGCAATTGTAATGTAAAATTCCATAACAATCACCCCTTATTTACACGTTTAACCACCAAGATCGTGGAACCTTTCACGTCGATGACTTTCACCATCTCCCCCTTCGAGGGTGCCGGCCCGCGGGCCTCGGCCAACCACTCCTCACCTCTGACCCGAACTATCAGGGGATCCTCGCTGACCACCTCTCCGCGCTCCGAGATCAGATCCTTGACCTCCGGGACCCGAGAGGGACCCTTGGGGACCCTCCTGGCGCCTACGAGTACGATGGCAGCGATGGGTACGCCGACGGCGGCCCCTACCGCGGCCCCTTCCGGACCCCCGAGCCCGTACCCCGCCCCGATCAGGCAGGCGGCTCCTACCGCCGAGACGATGCCCGTGTCCAAGTGTATGTCCTCCAGGATCAGAGCGATACCGAGAGCCGCCAGGACCCAGAACGCGTCCTTGGGCGTCAAGTGTATCAGTCCGGCGAGATCGTGCCCGGCCAACCGGCCCCTCCGATTCAGGGGGGAGATTTTCCTCTTGAAGCTAACGATCGTGGGGGCGGGGCCCGCGGGAAGGTACGCCGCCGTGACGGCGGCCGAGAAGGGAGCTGACGTGGTGCTTATCGACGAAAAGGGCGAGAAGGGCGTGGGAGGGAAGTGCCTACCGAACGCCTCCACGCCGCTGGGCGCGTTGGTGGAGGCGGCTCGGATCGTCCTCGCCGCTGGCAGGATCCCCGGTGTAAAGGATCCGGATGTCGATCCGGATGAGGTGTTCGAGGGAGTGAAGAAGGGGATAGAGAGGATACGTGAAGCGCTCCTGGAGGAGGTAGAGTCAGCGGGGATCGAACTGAAGAAGGCCTCGGCGGAGAGAGTCGATGAAGGCCCCGTTCTAGTCACGGACAGGGGCGAGTTCGAGTCCGACGCCGTGATACTGTGTACGGGCTCGGAACCCGTGGTGCCGGACGTAGAAGGGGCGGATTTGGACGACGTTCATCCCGTGACGGACATCGTGTACTTGGAACCGCCATCGAGCGTCGCCGTAGTGGGCGATGAACCCTTCGCGCTGGAGGCGGCTTACGCCCTCGCCGGGCTGGGCGTCGACACGACCCTCCTGACCGTAGAGGGGCCCTTGCCCGACTTTCCGGATGGGTTGAGGTCGAAAGCCTTGGAGGACCTTAGGGAGGCCGGCGTCGACGTGGAGAAGCTCGGGGACTTGTCTTCGTTCGAGGAGGGTACGGATGGTGTCGTGGTGAAGGGGGCGGAGGGTTCGGCGGGGCCCTTCGATTCGGTGTTCTTGGCCCTGGGGTTGAGACCAAGATCCGAAATCGCCGAGAGGTCCGGGTTGGAGGTGGACGGGGACGGAGCGGTCGTCGTCGACGGGAGAATGCGTACCTCCATGGAGGGTGTCTACGCGGCCGGGGACGTGACCGGGCCGCCGTACCTGACGTCCGTCGCGAGGTACGAGGGGGTGGTGGCCGCGCTGAACGCTCTGGGCGTGGAGGTGGAGAGGGGTGATCCCCCGGTCCCTCGCGCGGTGAGACTCTCCAGAGATCACTGCGTCGTGGACGGTGTGGAGGTCACGGACGCCTGCGGTCCGACGCCGGCGGGCGGTCCGTCCTTCTGGATGATGGTGGCCGGAAGGACGGGGTGGTTCGAGATCAAAGGAGGGAAGGTATCCGTTTCCGCGCCCTGTGCCTCGGTGGCCGTGCAGTACTTGCCTTACGTGGAACCGTCCGGCGATATGGTGGGTGTCCATCCTACGCCCGATCCGTTCCCGGAGGTGCTCAGATGGTTGGGGTTGAAGAGGGGGCGTTAGCGGACCCTCTCCCCCGGTTTCACCTCCCTCTTCGATTCGTCCACGGTCAGTATCGCGGGCTCGCCTTCGTCTCCCACGGCCAACAGCATACCTTGGGATTCCACTCCGAATATCTTTCTCGGTTCTATGTTGGTTAATATTATTACTTTTTTACCTTTTATTTCATCCGGCTTATAAGTTGGATATATCCCAGAAACTATCGTTCTGGTGTCATCTCCGATGTCAACCTTCAATTTCAACAGCTTATCGCTGCCCTCTATCCTCTCGGCCTCGACCACCTCGCCGACCCGCATGTCGATCTTCTGGAATTCTTCAAACGATATGGTTTCTTTTTCTTCAGATCTCTCTTCCGACACCTCCTCTTCCCCCTCTGGGAGCAGGGCTTTGGCGCGCTCGATGTCCTCGTCCTCGACCCTCGGGAACACGGGCTTGGGCCTCGGTATGGGGCGGGTCTCCACGTCCTCCAGGGCCTCGTCCCAGTCCTCGGGTTTCCCTTCGAGACCCAGGCCTTTCCATATGGCTTCGGCGCTCTCGGGCAGGAACGGGGCCAGCATGACGGCTATCGCCTTCACCATCCTGGCGCAGGAGTGGATGACGTCGGCGCACCTGTCCTCGTCCTCGTCGATCAGTTTCCAGGGCTCGTGCCTCTGGAAGTACTCGTTCCCGAACCTCGCCAGTTCCATCACCGCGTTCAGGGCGTCCCTGAACCTGAACGATTCCAGGGCCTCGGTGGCCTTGCGGTGGGCATCCTCGATGGCCTCCTCGACCTCCTCGTCGGTGTTCCCCTCGGGTATCTCCCCGTCGAAGTACCGGTACGCGAACGTAAGGGTCCTGTGTACGAAGTTACCGAGGTCGGCCACCAGCTCGTTGTTGACCCTGGCCTGGAAGTCGTCCCAGGAGAAGTCGGCGTCTCGGGTCAGGGGACTCACGGCTATGAGGTAGTAGCGGAGGAGGTCCGCGGGGAACATCTCCAGGAAGTCCTTGACCCACACGACCCAGCCGCGGCTCGTGCTCATCTTCTCGCCTTCCAGCGTGAGGTACTCGCCCGCCACGATCACGTCGGGGAGCGTCGCGCCGATTCCCATCAACATGGCGGGCCAGAATATCGCGTGGTGAACCACGATGTCCTTACCTATGAAATGAACTATCTTAGTGTCATCGTTGAACCAGTAATCCCTCCAGTCCTTACCTTCCCTTTCGCAGTACTGTTTCGTGAACGTTACATATCCTATAGGTGCGTCGAACCAAACATAGAATACCTTATCCTCGTAACCCTCGAGCGGTATGGGAACGCCCCAATCTATATCCCTAACTATATCCCAGTCCTTGAGACCTTCCTTAACCCAGTTCAGCGCGTAGTTCCTGACGTTCTTAGGCCAATCTTCCTTAGACTCGAGCCACTCCTTGAGGTCATCCTCGAACTCACTGAGTTTGAAGAACAGGTGTTTCGTCCTCCTGACCTCGGGTTTCTCCCCGCACACCACGCACCTGGGTTCTTCGAGCTCCACGGGCTCGAGGTATCTGCCGCAGGCCTCGCAGTGGTCCCCTCGGGCGCCCTCGGCCCCGCAGTAAGGGCACACACCCTCGACGTACCTGTCGGGTAGGGGTCTCTCGCAGTTGGGACAGTAGAGCTGTTCGACCTCTTTCTCGTAGATGTAACCGTTCTCGTACAGCTTCTCGAAGAACCACTGGGTCATCTTCACGTGCTCGGGGTTGAACTCCTTGCACGTGCAGGAGAACTCGTCGAACTCTATGTTCAGGCCCTCGAGGTCCCTTTCTATCTCCCGGTGGTACTTCTTGACTATGTCCTCGGGCCTTTTGCCCTCCAGCTCGGCCTGCAGGGCTATAGGGACGCCGTGGTTGTCCGTCCCGCCGATGTGTACCGCATCCACCCCGCGCATCTTGAGGAACCTGGTGTAGACGTCGGCGGGTAGGTAGGTGCTTCTGACGTGGCCGATGTGGAGGGGACCGTTGGTGTACGCCAGCGCGGTCGTCACCAGGACCCTATCCGTCACCGTCCCGACACCCCCTCGGGCCCGACGGGATCCCGGTTAAAAACCCTCAGAGGAGCACTCCCCACTGGATGTTGGACACGTCCGCCATGCCCGCTGGATGGAGGCCCAGCTTCTTCGCGGTCTCGGTCACGGCGTAGGCCACGGGGTAGGGGTCCTCCAGGGACGCCACCTCGATCTCGTACATCCTGCCCCGCTTCACGCACTTGAACACGGCACAGATGGAGGGAGCGTGGGAGACGGCTTTAGCGAAGGTGTGTGCTGAAACTATCGGTTGATGCACGTAGATTCGTACTACGTATCCTCTGATCTGGCTCATGAATACGGCAGGTACTTTACCTATGTGCTTCTTTCGTAACGTTTGGGTTATATTCTGGATCATTTGGTACTTGGATATGGGCTGTTTACTTTTCACTATTATGTACGTGTCGAAGGTCCCCGGGACCATTCTGACTTTGGCCACGCGTACGACGTTGGGGGTGGCCAGGAGGGCGCGCTTGACTTCCTCCGGTGTGAGGTTCTTCTTCACGTTCGTGACCGACACGTGGTAGCACGCGACCAGGGTACCTTCCTGCTGGCCAACGGCCTCGTACGTGAGGACCCCCAACACGGCTCCGCCCGCGCTGCACCCTATGGCCACGAGTACGATCAGGAGACCGTTCCTCAACCCTTCACTCCCCTCTGGCCCAGGCTACGGAGGAGGCTATCACCAGGAACACCGTCCAGGCGACGGTGTTGGGGGCCATCAGGCTGGCGTGGTAGAGGATGACCCTAACCAAGGCCAGGAGCTCCAGGGGCGTAAGGCCCACGAGAACGCCGAGTCCCGCGGCCCTCTTCGGGCCGATCCCTCTCCTCCTGGCGATCGATGCGGCCGCCATGGCGGCGTACATGCAGAGGCCGACGATGAGGGGTTTACCCATTATCCCCCCGTCCACGGCCCCCAGGACGGCGAGGAAGCCCGCGAACGACGCGGTGATGGTTTTGAAGAGGGAACCCGTCCTCACGTACACGCGGAACGGGTAGACGAAACCCAGGGTCACGTAGGCGAAGAGGACGAAGAGGTCAACCGGGACGGCCATCCAGTAGGGCACGTACCTGGCGAGGGTTTCACCGTAGTGGAACCTGATGGCCCCGACCGTGTTCCGTATTATCGGTGCCAGGACCTTACCCACGCAGGCCTTGACGGCGTGGGAGTGCGTGAAGCACGTGGTCTCACCGACGGTCCGACCTCCCGTTATCACGACGAGGGTACCGGCCTTGAGGCCGTACTTGACCCTCTCCTCGAGTACTGTCTGCGCGATCGGTGACAACGCCGCCGTCGCCGTGATGAGGGCGGCCACACGTCTCGGGTTCGCGGCCTCGACGGCCCTGTGAACTATGTCTTCGAGGCGTTCGTCCGGGTGGAACGGGGGTCGGATCGCTCCCCTCCAGACGGCCGCGGCTAGGCTCATCAGGCCGAGGTGCGCCAGAAGGAGGGCGGGTTTGGCCTCGGTGGATCCCGTGAGGATCGGGTAGAAGAACGATCTGACGATGGCGTCCATCGGTGTGTTCGTCGCTATCACGAAGGCGGATACGGAGAGACAGACCGCGGCGAAACCGAGTTCGACGCACGCTTCAACCCTGGACGATCTCCTCGACGATGTCCGTGATCTCCCGGACGGCGTCGCGACCCGCACGGATCAGCCATCCCCCGTCGGGTTTACGGGCCCCCGACAGGACGTCCTCCGGTCCCTCGATGGAATCCACGTCCAGCACCTCGAGGCCGCACATCTCCGCTACCTCGTGACTGAAGTGACGTTCGTGGACGCCGGAGACTTTGACGGCCTTTCCGGCCACCAGGCACGCCTCCACCGTCACGCCGAACCCTCCCGAGAACACCACGGTCTCGGCCTTCATCATCGCCCCCGGCAGGTCGATGAAACCGTCGGGGGTGTCGAACCGGGGAGGAGCGTCGACTCGGAACGGTACCACGTAAGGGTTGAGCGGTTCAAGGGTGTGGAGGAGACGACGAGCCTGTTCCTCGGTCACGTCGCCTCCGAGACACACGAGGACCCTGCCTTCGACGTCCTCGGGCACGGGGCCGGGTATCTTACCCTTCAGATGCCTGTCGGCGACGTAGGCGGCTATGGGGGGTCCGGCCACGGTTGTAACCTCGGGGCCTTCGATCCCGGGGTCTGAAGCCTGCTCGGGTACGGCGACGATCGTTGCTAACTTGATCGCTTCGACGGGGTTGTACACGTCCATCTCGACGTGGACCGAGGGCACCCCGAGTATTTTCGAGGAAAGAAGGGTTTTCCTGGCGTCCCCCGTGTTGCCCGAGGTAAGTGCCACGTCCGGCCCGTCGAGGAGTTCCCTGAGCAGGACGCGGGTCAAGTCCAGGGCGAAGAGCGCGGGGGCCAGCCTGGAGCGTCTCCTGGGTCGGCCCAGGGTTCGGGTTTCGACGCCCTCCCATCGGAGTACCTCGGCGCCTTTCCCGTGGCCGTACACCAGGGGTTCGTGTCCTCTGGATCGAAGTTCTTCGAACACGGGGATGAGGTTCTTGGCGGGGGAGGGTTCGACCACGGAGAACACCTTGGCCGTCGCGCTTCACCCCCGGAGGAGGCCCTTCGTGGACGGGACCCCGCGGGTTACGATCTCCACGGCCTCCCCGAGGGCCCTGCCGAAGGATTTGAAGACGGCTTCGATGACGTGGTGGTCGTTCTTTCCGTCGAGCACGTGGATGTGGGCCGTGATGCCCGGGCCTTTACACAGGGATTCGAAGAAGTGCGGCACGTTCTCCGTCGACATGGGTGGGTTTCCTATGCCGCTTCTCCTCGGGCTGTACCCGCGGAGGACCGTGTAGGGTCTCCCCGATACGTCGATGGCGGTCATGACCAGCGCGTCGTCCATGGGCACGGCGGCCCAGGCCATCCTCCTTATACCTTCCCTGTCGCCTAGGGCCTCGTCGATGGCGGCGCCCAGGGCGAGCCCGACGTCCTCAACGGTATGGTGGTCATCGACATCGACGTCGCCGTCGGCTTCTACCCTCATGTCTATCCTTTGGGAGTGGAAGGCCAGTTGTTCGAGCATGTGGTCGAAGAAGGGTATCCCCGTGTCCACGTTGGCGCGTCCCCTACCGTCGAGGTCTACCTCAACCTCGACGGAGACCTCCTCGGTGACGCGTTCGTGGGAACCGGTCCTCCTCACCCTACACCACTCCCCACGGGGGGCGGGTCGTTTTGGAGATGAAGCTGTCGGTGGCGTGTTTGATCGTTGGGTCCGTGCTGCTCTACGTGGCCTGGTCGGAGCCTCCCGACGTCGTGGCCGATCTCGACGGTGTGGAGCCGGGTTCCGTGGTTGAGCTCGAGGGGTGCGTGGTGGGTCATGCGGTGAGGGCGGGGGGCGAAAGCCTCACGCTCTATACGGGTAGATCCTACGTGCCCGTGTACGTGGAGGGTACCGTGGGGGTGAGGAAAGGTGACACGGTCGACGTGGTCGGTAGGGTCACGGTGTACAGGGGGGTCCGGGAGGTTAGGGTCCCTTCCCCCGAGGCGGTTCGCGTTGTTTCTGGCCCTTATCGCGTGCGTGGGGGCGTTGGGGTACGGGATCTACGTTTGGTACGTTAATCCTCCCAGGTTCGAGGGTCCCGGTGATCCGAGGTTGTTCTACGGGTACGAGGTCGTGTTGAAGGATCCCGAGAATACCGTGGTCACGGGTATCGAGCCGCCGAGGACGGTGTTCGGTGAGCACGAGTTGGTGGTCTCGGGGCCGGGGACTCACGTGGAGGCCGTGGCTGACGTGCCTCCGGTGGTGATCGTGCACGCGGTGAAGCCAGATCGTTTGACGTTGGCCGAGAGGAACCTTTGGGCGGTGGTGTTGCAGGAGGGTGCCGGTAGGATCTTCATGCCGGACTCGTACGTTAGGGGTGGTGTTCCCGGGCTCATCACGGGGATCGCTGGTCAGGCGTGGGCTTGGAACCATTTGAAGTGGGCTAGGAGTTACGGTGTGATCCACGGGTTGAGGGCGTACGCGCGGGAGGTGGGGCCGTCGAAGGTTTCGGCCATGATCATGAGGGAGTACGGGAGGGAGCCTTGGAAGGCCCTCGTGGATTTCTGTCGGATGATGGCGGAGAGTGACGTGGGGCGTTTCCTGAAGTCGAGGGGTTTGTCCTTTAAAGATTTTCTAACAGCTAAGAATCCGATGCTCGTGGCGGAGGTGCTCACGGTGCTGGATCTGGGGAGGTTGGACGAGAAGGTGGCGAGGGAGAGGTTGGAGAGGTACGTGCTCCCGTCGAGGGCGTACCCGGTTCCGGTCAGGGAGGAGTGGGTGTTGAGGAAGGCGGCGGAGTACCTGTTGAGGCATCCTCCGTCCTAGGGGTGGATGTCGATCCCTAGGACTTCGCACATCTCCTTGTACCGGTTCCTGATGGTGACTTCCGTGACCTTCGTGACCTCGGCGATCTCCTTCTGGGTTCTTCTCTCCCCTTCCAGTATCGACGCGATGTACAGGGCGGCGGCGGCCACGCCTGCCGGGCCTTTGCCCACGGTGATGCCCTTTTCCTTGGCCTTCTCGATGATCTCTCTGGCCTTGTTCTCGACGGCTTCGGACACGTTGAGCTTGGAGGCGAACCTGGGTAGGTGGTCGAGGGGTTCGGTGGGTCTCTGATAGAGGTTGAGCTTTCTCTGGAGGAGCCTGTAGGCCCTGAGGATGTCGTTCTCGTCGACTGTTCCCATGGCTTCGGCTATCTCCCTGGCGGTTCTGGGGACGTTCATCTCCTTGCAGGCGGCGAAGACGGCGGCCCCGACGACGGCCTCGATGCCGCGGCCCCGGACGATGCCCTTCTTGTGGGCTTTCCTGTAGATGGAGGCGGCGAGTTCCCTGACGGATTCCGGTAGGTGGAGTTTGGACGCGAGGTTCTCGAGTTCGTCGAAGGCGCGGACGTAGTTGCGTTGGGATCCGTCGGAGTTCTTGATGCGAGCGTCCCACCTGCGGAGTCTCCTCATGGTGGGGTTCTTACGTCCCTTCGAATCGCGTAGGTCCTGGTCGATCACGGTGGAAATACCTTTATCAGGGAGCCTCGCCTTGACCGGCGCGCCCGCCCTGGAGCGTCTCTCCCTCTGGTCCGGGGTGAACTCGCGCCACTCGGGCCCCATGTCGATGACGTTGGACTCGGCTACCATACCGCAGACGGGGCAGACGTATTCCCCTCGCTCTTCGTCGAAAACCAGGTCGGCCTGGCAGGCCGGACATCTCTCCTCGGTCATGCGAAGCGGCACCCCGTTCCCGGGGTTTTTCATCTGCGGCGCCGCCGGCGTGGGGGTCTCCTTCGGGCCCTACGGCGGGGCGGGCGCCGGCGGCGCCTCGGCGGGATGTACAGGGTCTTGCCCACGAACTTCTCGAGGCGGTCGCGCGGGCCGTCCCTGACGGCCACGTAGGGTCGGTCCGCGGGCCCGAACACGTCGACTATGATCCCGACCCTCTCGCGGCGCCTCGTTACGACGGGGGCCCCCATGGGGGGAACCTCATCGGCGCGTACGATGAGGTTGCCCCTCGGTGTCACGTGGAGGGCCTTCCCCAACCTGCGCATCTCTACACCTCCTACCGGGGTTTTAAGTGGAAGGTTCTTTTATTATTTCCGTAAATTTCCGGTTAACTCTCACCGTCGACGTTCGAGTCTCTTCGAACACTCGGAACATACGTCTATGTCCGAATTGGTTTTGAACTTTTTACCGCATATTTTGCAAGTTTTGGTCTTCAAACTAGCCCTCTTCCCCATCTCTTTCTTCATCCTGTATATCCTTCCCGTATTCTCTATTTCCCTCTTAATATAATACCAAGAATCCCCGAAAGCTCCCATTCCCCTCATCACAACCTTCCTAGCAACGTCCAATCCTTTTTCATCTCCTTTCATCAACCTAGACATGGCACTTAACAGTTGGCGCTCCCTATACCTGTGTATATCTATAGCGTTATTAGGACAAACCCTAACACATTCATCACAGGCGTCGCACGCGTCGAGATTCACTATAACTATCTCATCCCCCTTAACGTCCAACACCCCGCGGCCGCAAACCTCCACGCAAAGCGCGCAGGAGGGTCCTTCGCATCGATCTTCATCTATCTCTATCCTTTTAACCGCCCTCAAGCGAACACCCCTCGGGGAGAGCGGGGGTTGAGCGTGGACGTCCTGGTGGAGGATAGGGACGGCGACGTGGTACTCGTTTTCGCCTCCGAGAACGGCAGCATAGAGGTGTCCACCAGGGCCTTCTACAGCTCCGTGTGCCTCAACAGGGAGAACCCGCTCGAGAAGACGAAGGAACTCCTCGAGAACGTCATGAAGATGCTGGGGGAGGATGACGTCAAGGTCAGGTTCGAGATCCTGGCCGAGGTACCGGAGGACGCCGTCATCCTCAACCCTTGGGTCGATCCCGAGGAGTCCGAAGGGGAGGTCCACCCGGTGCGGGTTAGGCTCGAAACCTCTTCGGGGGAACACGAGTTCGTACTCCTGGTCCCCGTCGAGAGGAAGGCCGGGATAAAGGAGTTAATCTTAAAAGTCGTAGGCTTGAGGTAGTTGGGTTTTCCACCCGCTAACGGACCCCGCCCCGGGAGGTGAAGGGGCGCGTGTTCCCGCGAGGAAAGGACGCCACGTTGGCGGCCATACTCCACACCATAATGCGAGACAGGCCCTCCACCCAGAAGGAGATCGCCGAGAAGGTCGGGGTCTCCCGACGCTACGTTACCGAACTCCTCAGACCCCTGACCGAAAAAGGCGCCGTCAAGCGCATCTACACCGTCGATATGGCCAAGCTACGCGAGGAGTTCCCCGAGCTCCTCCGGGAGCTGGGCTCCTTCATCCACGAGGACGTCGAAGACTGCGTCGATTACATCCGTCCCTCGTTCGACAGGATGATGAAAACCACCCTGAGGCAGTTGAGAATGGCCGTCCGCGCCCTGGAGGACGAACCCGAACTCGCGGATAAGATCATCAAGCTGGACGAGGAGGTCAACCGGCTGGACGAGGAGATCAGGCTCTACACCAGGACCATCCCAGCCACCTACCCGGGGGAAGAGGCCGGTAAGATGGCCACGATACTCCTCGAGATCTCCCACTGCGTCGAGAGGATAGGCGACTACGCGTGCAACATGGCCGAGGTCGCCAAAGGCATCGGAACCCTCTCCGATCTGGAGTGCTGGGACGATGTGAAGGAGATGGCGGACATCGCCGTGGAGATGGCGGAATCCGCGTACGACCTATTCGACGACCCCCGGGACTTCCGCGACAGGATATCCGAGATAAAAGACATGGAGAAGCGCGTCCACGAACTCATCATAAGGGCCTCCGAGAGGGCCATGGAGGAGGGTCGTGAGGACTCGAACCTGGTTCCCAAGGTGTTCGGCGTGGCCCGCGTGACCAAGGACATAGAGCGCGTGGCCGACAAGTCGCTCGAGATCTCGGAGCTCGTCCGAGAACTCTACGTCGGCGTCCCACGGGATATCGTCCCGGAGCAGGAGGTCAGGACGACCGTTCCCCTTGAGGGGGACTGACCGTGGGGTTCCCCGTGCCCGAGGGTTTCGAGTTCGCGGGTCGCAAGAGGAACGACGTGGGAGTCGGGTTGATAGTCTCGGAGGATAGGGCGAACGTGGCCGGGACGTTCACCGAGAACTCCCTGAGGGCGGCCCCGGTCGAGTACTGCGCGGAGATCTGTGACAAGGGAAAGGCCAGGGCCGTGATCGTGAACAGCGGCCACGCGAACGCGATGACGGGGGAGGAAGGCCACCGGGACGTCCTCAGGACCGCGAAAGGAGTTGCCGACATCGTCGGATGTCCGGACGATGAAGTCCTGGTGTGTTCGACCGGTGTGATAGGGGTCAGACCACCCGTCGACACGATACTGGAAGAAGCGAGGGACCTCGCCTCCGGGTTGGGTCGGGACCCGAGGGACGTCGAGGCGTTCAACGAGGCCATAATGACCACGGACACGAGGCCGAAGATAGAGTGGTACGAAGGAGACGGGTGGTCCCTACTCGGCGTGGCCAAAGGGGCGGGGATGATACACCCTAACATGGCCACGATGCTCGCCTTCATCGTGACCGACCTCGATATCCCGCACCGGGACCTGAGGGAGCCCCTACGCCGCGCCGTGGACGTCTCCTTCAACATGATAAGCGTCGACGGTGACGAGAGCACGAACGATACCGTCCTCCTGATGGCCAACGGGGCCTCCGGGTTGAAACCCGGACGTGACGTCCCGTTCCGGGAGTTCGAGGAGGCTCTGGAACACGTGTGCGTGGAGCTGGCCAAGGACATAGCCGCCGACGGTGAGGGTGCCACCAAGTTCGTGGAGGTCGTCGTGAGGGGCGCGTTCGACGAGGAGGAGGCCAGACGGGCCGCGAGGGCCGTGGTGTCGTCGAACCTGGTCAAGACCGCTCTCTTCGGCGAGGATCCGAACTGGGGCAGGGTGGGTGCCGCGGTGGGCGCCGCCAGGGTCGAGGTGGATCCTGGGGAGATGATGATCGCCTTCGAGAGCGAGAAGGGTCGCGTGGTGACCTACGACGGGGGTCCCGTGGGGTTCGACGAAGAGGAGGCGGCCCGGGTGTTGTCCGCCGACGAGGTTAGGGTGATCGTGGACCTGGGCGTCGGAGAGGCCGAGGCGAAGGCCTGGGGTTGTGACCTCAGTTACGATTACGTCAAGATCAACGCGGAGTACAGGACGTGAGGGGTAAAGTCGTCCGTGCCTCACAGGGAAGAAGTCGTGGAACTCAGGGGTCACATCATAGACTCCTTGATCCTGTCGAAGGTGTTAGACACTATCATGGAGATGGGTGGGGATTTCGAGATAATCGAGTTCCAGGTAGGCAAGAGGAAAATGGACCCGTCGTACGCGGAGATCTTGGTCCGTGGGAAGGACGAGGAGCATCTCGAGGAGATACTCACGGAGTTGAGGAAGTACGGGGCGGTCCCGAAGCACCTGGGCGAGGTCAGGCTGGAGCCCGCCCCCGCGGACGGGGTATGTCCCGACGGTTTCTACACGACCACTAACCACAGGACGTTCGTGCTGTTCGACGGGGAGTGGCTCGAGGTCGAGGACATCGAGATGGACTGCGCCATCGTGGTGTACCCGGAGGAAAGGAGGGCCGTGGCGAAACCCATCGGGGAGGTCAAGGAGGGTGAGTTGGTCGTCGTCGGCGATCAGGGGATCAAGGTCAAGCCACCGGAGAGACCTCGAGGCAAGAAGGGAATCTTCGGGTTCATGGAGAGCGAGGTGTCCCCGGAGAAGCCCACCCCGACGTTGGTGAGGAGGATCGCCGAGGAGATGGCGAGGCACAGGGAGGAGGGTAAGATAATCCTGGTACTGGGGCCCGCCGTGATACACGCCGGGGCCAGAGACGACGTGGCCTGGTTGATACGGCACGGTTACGTGGACGTCTTGTTCGCGGGCAACGCGGTGGCCGTTCACGACGTAGAGGTGAGCCTGTTCGGGACGTCTCTCGGGGTGGACGTCGAGACCGGGGAGCCCGTTAAGGGCGGCCACAGTCATCACCTCTACGCGATCAACGAGATCCGCAAGGTCGGTGGACTCAAGGAGGCCGTCGAGAAGGGAGTTCTGAAGGAAGGTATAATGTACGAGTGCGTCGTCAACGATGTACCCTACGTCCTCGCGGGTTCGATCAGGGACGATGGTCCGATCCCCGACGTGGTGACGGACACCGTCGAGGCTCAAAGGTTGATGAGGGAGCATTTGAAGGGCGCCACGTTCGTGCTCATGGCGGCGACGATGTTGCACTCGATAGCCACGGGCAACCTACTGCCCTCCTGGGTTACCACGGTCTGCGTGGATATAAACCCGGCCGTCGTCACCAAGTTGATGGACAGGGGCACGGCCCAGACTCTCGGTGTGGTGTCGGACGTCGGCGTGTTCTTCCCGGAGCTGGTGGACAGGCTCCGTGAGTTGGAGTCAAACGATTAAGAACGATCCGATCTCCTAGACCCCGATAGCTCTTCAACCTTCCTTTCCATCAGTTCCCGGAGGACCTTCCGGGCCTCCTCGAGGTCCTCCTTGGTTCCCCTGAAGGCTAACACCGTGGTTTTGCCGCCCGATCCCGTCTCTATCTTACGCTGAACCAGCTTCACGTTGCAGCGCTTCTCGACCTCGGCGATGACGTCGGCCGGGGTCCCCAGCGGTATCACCATGTCGTACAACCGATCATCCTCCGACACGGTGGTTCACCCCCCGGCGGGTGGGGTGATGGAGTTGGCAGAGGATGAGGACAAGTCCGGCGAGGACGTTGAGAAGAGCGGGATCACGGTGGTGTCCAGGCACTACGAGATGCCGTTCTCCCGCGGCGTGCTGGCGAAGTCCCTGACCGCTATAGGGCTAGCGCCTCACCGCGCGTACGACATAGCGCTGGAGGTCAAGAGGGAGCTAGTGGAGAAAGGCGTGGACAGGATCACGACGGACGAGCTCGCCGAGATAGTGAAGAACAAGCTCGAGAAAATAGACGAGGAGCTAGCGGAGAGGTACGAACTCTGGAGGAAGATAAAGCGCAGAGAGGAACCCATCATCGTGCTCATCGGCGGGGCCTCCGGGGTCGGTTCCTCCACGATAGCGGCGGAGGTCGCGCACAGACTCGGCATCCCGAACGTGATAGGCACGGACGCTATCAGAGAGGTCATGCGCAGGGTGTTGTCCGAGGACCTTTACCCAACCCTGTACGAGTCCTCCTACACGGCGTGGAAAAGGCTGAGGTACAAGCCGGCGGGTGACCCGGTAATAACCGGATTCCTCGACCACTCGGAGCCCGTCGTCGTAGGTATCGAGGGCGTCATCAACAGATCCATGAACGAAGGCATCCACGTCATAATAGAGGGCGTTCACATAGTCCCCAGGTTGATAAGCAAGGAGATACTGAACTCCCCGAACGTGTTTTCCTTCATGCTGTCCGTGGACGACGAAGACGCGCACAAGTGGAGGTTCTACGCCCGATCCAGGGACACGAAGCTCTCCAGGCCCGCGGAGAGGTACCTCAAGTACTTCAACGAGATAAGGAAGATCCACGACTTCCTCGTCGAGGATGCCAAGAAGCACGGCATCCCCGTCATCAACAACGTGAACATCGACAAGACCGTCGAACGAATAGTCAGTTACATCTCCTCGAAGCTCCTCAAGGGTGAGAAGGAGCTGGCCAAGAGCAGGGTGGGGTTGCTCTGACCATGGACGTTGGGGAGTGCCTACGAAAGGCCCTCCGATCCGTGACCGTACGGGACGTGATGACCCCGGTCGAAGATCTCATCACCGTGGAGCCCGACGAGGACGTCGTCCGCGCGTTCGAGACGATGATAAACAACGACGTCGGATGCCTCCCCGTAGTGGATGAGGAAGGCAAGCTCCTCGGTATCGTGACCAGAACCAACCTAGGGGCGGCCCTCCTCGCGGACGATTTCGAGCCCGGAACCAGGGTAAAGGACGTCATGGAAGAAGACGTCGTGTGTTGCTCCCCGGAGGACACCCTGCTCGACGTCCTCAGGAAGATGAGAAGGGACGGTGAGATCTACAACCAACTCCCCGTCACCGAAGACGGCAAACTCGTGGGGATAGTCACGGACGGGGACGTGCTCAGGTGGATGGCGGACGTCGTAGAGTGATCCTCGAACCCGAGGACGGGAGGGAACTCGAGTTCCTCAGGGAGATCCTCAAGCGGGCCGGGGTGGAACACGAGGAGGAAGGCGGTAGGGTCATCGTCCACTTGGATCCGGACTCCGCGGTGAGAATCTTGGAGGTCCTTCCCCCCAAGTACGCGCTGGCGTGGCCCACCGGTAGGGAGCTGATGAAGGCATCCAAGGAAGCGGGGCAGGGGCCCCGCCCTTCCCTTCACGCGAAGAACCGGTAGGCGGGACCCAGTAGGACTGGATCCACGAGGTACGCCCTCTGCTTGCCGTTCTGCATGAACGCTATCCACAGGTACAGCTTCACCTTCTTGCCGTTGCCTACGTGCTCCGGCGCCAGGAGAGCCGGCTGAAGTCTACCTCCGAAGTTAACTTTTTTCGTTCCTATCTTAGTTTCACCCGGACCCAATAATTCTAGCGTGCCACTTTGAACTTTTACAAGTACCTTCTCATACACCAAAGCGCCCGTAGCTCCGGAATTCTTCAACGCCTTTAAGATGGCGTCTTTTATGGCTACATGTCCCTTAGAGGCAACGTTACATATTACCTCCCCTATCACCGCGTTGTACTTAGTCTCTATCTTGGGTTTCCCTATCATCTCGGTCTTAAGGTACTTCTTAAGGTTCGATTCTATCTTGGACGTATCCGGTTTACCCCTGAAGGCCGCCTGAAACACGAAGACCGATCCCTTGACCTCGAAAGCCCTGGACGCCAACACGTACTTGGATATCGCCTTGGTCACATCGTCCTTGACCTTGTTCAGGTTGGCCGTGGTGGCCACCAGGGCGTCGACGACGTAGAGCGTCGTCCCCTGGTACTTCACCTTGGCCACGTTGGCGTTCTCCACCCCGGGGACGTTCGACACGGCCTTCTTCACCTCGTTCGTCGATACACCGGACTTAGGGATGCAGAGGACCCTGACGGCCTGGAGGGAGTACCCCTTGTACACGGTCCCTTGCACGTACCCCTTGATCGCCACGACGTTCTTCGATCCGGCCCCCATGAAGTAGGTGGGGATCGCCGATAGCACCATCATGGCCGCTATGAACAGGATACCGCCCGTCACTATCTTCCGTCTATGCTTTCTTATCGCCCTGAACACCATCCTCCACCACTCCCTCCTTCCGCATCAGCAGCTCCAGGTAGGAGTCACGGACCACCTCGCCTCGAACGCCGAGCCGGTCCCGTACGAGTTCCAAAAGCATGGCCTCGAGCTCGTCAACGTCCGCGTCCTCCTCCGCTTCGATCTCCACCTCGAGGAACGTACCCAACCCCTCCACCGTATCTAAACAAGCCTCCACCCTCGTACCGTCGACGTGCAGAGCGTACACCTTTCGGACCTTCCTTATCACCATATCCTCCAAGGGCTCGAACCCGAGCCTCTCCAGTATCTCCCTTGCGGCTTCCCTATCCGACACCTCCACCTCGATCTCGACCCTCGATTTACCGACGTCACCGATCTTGGGACCCTTGTACGTGAGGATGCAGGTCGACCCCTCCTCGGTTTCCACCTCGCGTAACCTGAGCGCCTCGTCGGTCTCGGCGAAATCCCTGCAGGGGTGCGAGAAGTAAACGTCCTCCTGCCGCAGCGTACGGACGTGCTCGCCCTCCTCGCTGAGTATCTCCTCCACCCGCTCCGGGTCGTCGACCCTTACCTTGATCTCAACCTCCAGGGTCAACCCCGGAGACCCCTTCTCACGGGGAGAGTCAGCAGGTGCTCGTGTCTGAGCAGTTCGTACCCCAACATCGCACCCACGGCCGCCGGAACGGTGCAATCGACGCCGAAGGTCTGGATCACGAGCACGACCGCCGCTATGGGCGTGTTGAAGGTTGCGGCTATGAAAGCCGCCAACGTCGTGGCGGCCCCGGCGTAGACGGAGGGGCCGAGCGTCTTCCCCAGGAAAGCCCCCAGGAAGGTCCCCGTGCACACCGTGGGCGACACCAGCCCCGCGGGGGCTTGGCTACCGACCGTGAAGGCCGTGGCCAAGGCCTTCGCGAGGGCGGACACCCCGTCCCACCAAGCCGGGTACTTGGTGAGGGAGGCCGCCGCGTAGTCCAAGCCCAACCCGGTGGCCGTGGGAACTAGGTACCCCACCAGGGCCACCCCTATCCCCGCTAGGAGCGTTCGAACGGGCATCGGTCTGAGGCGCTCCGTCATCCACCTCCTGGCTCCCCTGACCAGCTTGACGTACGCGAGGGCGGCACCGGAAGCGATGGCGGCCACCACCATGAGCCTGGGTAGGTGCCACGGGACGTACTGGTAGGCGGGGTGAGGCGGGATCAAGAGGTAGGCTTTCCCGCATAGGGCCTCGTATACGCTGTACCCGCAGGCCCCCGCCAGCATCGCGGGGAAGAAGAGCCTGTAATCGAATCTCTCCTCCCTGGCCAACAGGGCCTCCACGACGAAGAACGCGGAGGCCACCGGGGAGCACAGAACACCCCCCACGCCTCCCGACGCGGCGCTGACCACGGCCCATTTCCTCTCGAACCTGTTAAGGGAGAGCTTCCTCGCCACGGTGTCCCCCAAGCCCGATGAGGCCTGAAGGCACGGACCGACCTGACCCCCGCTCGCACCGAGGCCTATGTTGACACCGGCGGCCACCAGCTTCCCCAGGCCCTTCAGCGCCCCGATCGGCTCGTCGGGGAACCTCTCCTCGACGATCTCCAGACCCGTTCCCCTCAGTTCCTCGACGCTATGGGCGAGGACCCCCAGTGCCCCCATGACGATGGGGATCTGGAACACGTGGGTTCCCCTCAGGGAGGAGAGATGGGTTATCGTCAACGATATGAGTGTGGCGTACAACCCGCCGGCGGTGCCCAGGCTGGCCGACAGCAGGGTCCATTTGAGGAACGTTCTAACCTCCGAGCCCAACGTCGTCCCCCCGGGGTAACCCCTGTGTGGAGGGCCGTGTTGAACCGAAGACCCGAGGAGGGACCTTGCGGTCGGGTGCGCGAGCTCCACAGGGATCGTAAGGTCTCGGTGGCGTTGGTGGAGGTGAGGGGCGAGGGCGAGCCTCACTACCATTCACGCACGGAAGAGATCTACTTCGTAGTGAGAGGAGAGGGGATCGTCGAACTAGACGGTAGGCCCGTGGAGGTTAAGGAGGGGGACCTGATCGTCATCGAACCCGGGACCGTCCACTCGGTCGATGGTGAGATGGACCTGCTGGTGGTGTGTAGTCCCCCGTTCGATCCCGAGGACGTGCTGGACCCCAAGGAGATGGTCCGGGATGAGGAGCTAGGCCTACGCGGACCCGAGCGGGAGTGAAGACACGGGTGAGCTGCCCGACCGGTCCCGAGCCGGAAGTGAAGGTGCTGTTGGAGCTGGACGACGAGATCGTGACCGCCGCCCTGGCCCCCGATTCGGACCCCTGGTGCGAGGTCAGGGGGAAGAGGGTGGAGATCCGGGCCGTGGGGACCGGCTCGGCCAAGGCGGCCGTGGATGACGTGTTAAGGTGCGCGTCGGCGGCATTCCGATGCCTCGAGGTGGTCGGGGGTGCCGGGCGGGTTGGCCGGGGATCGACCCATCCCCCTGACGAGGAGGAATAAGGACCAGCATCCGGCCGTGGTGGACCCGGATACCGTGATAGTGCTGGGCGACGTCAGCGCCGATCCCGGTAGCCTGATCGGTCCGAGGGTCAGGCTCGGTCCGGACGCTTTCCTGACTCGAACGTCCGTCGAGGGTGATGCGGTGCTCTACAACTGCGAGGTCGAGGGGGTGCTCGTCGGATCCAGGTGTACGGTCACGGGAAGCGTGGGCGACGGTACCACCGTGCATCCGGGCACCGTCCTGGGTCAGCTCAGGGTCAGCGGTGAGATAGAACCTCCCGAGGTCGGCGAGGGGGTGCTCCTGGGACCGGGGTGCTCGGTGCTACCCGGGGTCAGGATCGGGGACGGGGCCGTGGTGGAGCCGGGGAGCGTCGTCACTGAGGACGTTCCTCCCAGGGGTGTCGTGGGGGGCAACCCCGCGATGCCCCGTGGAATGGTCATCGATTCCGTGGTCCTCGATGTGAAGGTCGAGGAAACCGGCGTCGAAGTGGACGGTGAGACGTTCGAGGACGGGTTCTCCGTCGAGGTCACGGAGGATGGGCCGACGGTGGAGGAGGGCGAGCCGGGCGATTACGGTGTCGTGATGGCGGAGGACGGGTGGCTGGTGTACAGGGGCGGATCGTCCGTGAAGGTGCCCGGGAGCGGGTTCAGGTTCAAGATGGTCGTCCCGGTGGTGCGGAAGGTCGGGGGTTCCGGTCGATGACATCGAAGGTAGAGGGATCGACGTTGAGGAACTGCGAGGTCAGGGACTCAGTCGTGGTGGGGTCCGTGCTGGAGGGGTGTCACGTCGAGGAAGCGCTGGTGATAGGGACGGTGGCGAGGGAGGAGAGGTTCGAGCGTGGGGCGTTCGTGCACGGGGAGGCCGTTGAGGACGTGGGCACCGTTAGGGTACCCGTCGAGGCGGGACCGGACGGTGCTTCGTCGGGTACCGTGAGGGTGCAGCCGAAGGATGGCGGGAGGATCACGGTGTGCGCGGTGGTGGACGTGAGGGCGGTCGGTTTGCTGGAGGATTTGACCGGAGAGCGGGTGGCCGACGCCGGTCATCACGGTCTGTTGGCGTTCTCGGCCTCCGGAGGTAGGCTGGCCAGGAGGCTGATCACGAACCTTGACGTGTTCAGGGAGTGTTGCCCTTGCGCCTACCTTAGGGTAGGGCGCTACGAGTTGGCGTTCGTCGAGGGCGAGATGGTGACCGAACCCGATGGTCCAGTTTCGTCCGACGATATCCTATGGGTGAACGGTCGGGGGGAGGTGGTGGCCAGCCGTTGGTCGCCCGCCGGTTGCAGCGTGTTGAAGCTCCTCTCGGGCTGAGGGAGCTCCCGAGCGCGTTCAAGGACGCGGTGGCCGTGGAGGTATGTTGCGGTCCTAAGCCTGGCCTCGTGGACCCGTTCTCTCCTCATCCGAACGTGGACATGGACGTCCTGGAGTTCTCCAGGTGCCTCACGGCGTTCAAGGACTGCCTCGAGGAAGCCCTCGAGATGGGGCTGGAAGGGGAGGGACCCGCGGCGCTGGCCAGGTTGATACCCGCGTGGAACGTGGACGTGATGACGGAGGCGGGCGGTCCGAACACGGTAAGAGGGGTCCTCTTCTTAGGGGCCTTGTACTGCTATTCCGCGGGATTGTCCGGGGATCCCCTTCCGTTCGACACCGTGAGGGAGGTGGCCCCGGAGATCGTGAGTGAGTTCGAGAGGTGCTCTCACACGAAGTGCGGTAGAAGGAGGATCGAGGAGGGACTACCCGGGGTCCTGGGTGAGGCGTTGTCGGGGTTCGTCACAGTGAGGACGGTTTCGGTTCCGGTCCTGGTGAGGGTTCTGGCGAGGACGGGCTCGCTGGGGAGGGCTGTGGTCGCGTCGACCTTGGCCTGCATGGTGGTGATAGAGGACGCGGGCCTGAGCGAGGGGGAGAGGCGGTTCGTCAGGTCGATGGCGTCTAAGGCGATGAGGGGAGAGGCGGAGTTGGACGAGTTGGTGTCGGTGTTCGATTCCGTGGGGGTCAAGCCCGCGGCCGCCGCGGACGTGACGGCCGTGGGGCTCGCGGTGGTGGGGGTGAGGTACGGGCGTGACGTGTTCTCCCCGTATCGTGATCCTGAGAGGGGGCTCGGTGGGGGAGAGATGGGGGAACACGGTGAGGATTCTGGTCCGGGGGGATGGAACGAGGGTCGTGGCCTCAGAGGGTGATCGCAAGTTTTTTCACGTGGAAGGGTTACCGATCGTGGACGAGATATCCCCCTTCGAGGCGTTCCGTAGGATCGCCGGTGCCTTGGATCCGGCTTCGCTGGACGAGCCCGATGAGGACGCGGGGTACCCCGTGGACCCCGAGATCGGCTTCAGGGCGATGTTGGTGCTGCACCACCTTTCCTCCGGGGCCCCGGAGGTGGGCGTTATGGGGACCGTCGGTTGTGCGGCCCCGCTCAGGGATCTCATCGTGGGGGAGCCGGTCGGTACCACGGCGATGAGGGTGGCCAACCCGGGCTCCGACGTCGACCTGATCGTGCGGGACCAAGAATACTTGTACGGAATCGTCGAGATCGGTTTCGAAGTGGAGGGTGAGGCGGGGGACAGGGTGATCCTGTCCCCCATCGGGTTGGGATTTCGAGTTCCAAAGGTCGAAGTCCGTGTGCGGGGGAATGGTCCTTGGCCGAAGAAGGCATCGAACGGTTCCTCGACGCTTCGTCGCCCCGACCCAAGTTGAGCGATTTAAAAGCCCTTCGTGACAGGCTGGCGGAGCTAGGCGAGGAGGAGGTAGTCACCACCCTTGACGAACTCATCAAGGTCATGGAGAGTTTCGGCATCAAGGATCTCAAGTCGCTCTCAGAGAAGCTCGAGGAGTACGAGGGCGAGTTGAAGGAAATGGAGGACATGCTCAGCTCTTACTTCCAGAAGATGGAGGAACTCGAGCGCAAGCTCAGAATGCACGAGGAGAAACTCAGGATGGAGGCCAGGAGGAGGAAGTCGCTGGAGCGCGAGCTCGAGATGGAAAGGGAGGAGAAGGCCGAGCTCAGGGAGGAACTCAGGCGCAAGGACGTGATGATCGAGAAGCTACGCAGCGACCTGCAGAGGCTCAAGCGCCCCCCGATGATAGTCGGTACCGTGGAGGAGGTCCTGGACGACGGTCGTGTGATAGTGAAGAGCTCGACGGGGCCCAAGTTCCTGTCCAACGTCAGCCCGACGGTCGATAAGGACGAGATAGAACCCGGCGCCTCGGTGGCCCTCAACCAGCAGAGCATGGCCGTGATGGAGGTGCTCCCCTCGGAGAAGGACTCGAGGGTCCTCGCGATGGAGGTGGAGGAGAAGCCCGACGTCACGTACGACGACATCGGTGGTCTCGACGAGCAGATCAGGGAGCTGAGGGAGGTCGTGGAGAAGCCACTGAAGGAGCCGGAGCTGTTCGAGAAGGTCGGTGTAGAACCACCGAAGGGCGTGCTTCTGTACGGTCCGCCGGGCACGGGTAAGACCCTCCTAGCCAAGGCCGTGGCCAGACACGCGGACGCCACCTTCATCAGGCTGGCCGCCCCGGAGCTGGTCCAGAAGTTCATCGGCGAGGGAGCCAGGCTCGTGAGGGAACTGTTCGAGCTGGCCAGGGAGAAGGCGCCCTCGATCATATTCATCGACGAGATCGACGCCATCGGTGCCAAGAGGATGAGGGACGCCACGAGCGGGGACAGGGAGGTGCAGAGGACCCTAACGCAGCTCCTGGCCGAGATGGACGGTTTCGACCCGCTGGACGACATCAAGGTGATCGCCGCGACCAACAGGAAGGACATACTGGACCCGGCCCTACTGAGACCGGGTAGGTTCGACAGGCACATCGAGATCCCGCTGCCGGACGAGGAGGGCAGGTACGAGATCTTCAAGATCCACACGAGGGACATGAACCTCGCGGACGACGTGGACCTGAGGAAGTTGGCCAAGATGACGGAGGGAGCCTCGGGCGCGGACATCAAGGCGATCTGCACCGAGGCCGGTATGATGGCCATCAGGGAGGAGAGGGACTACGTCACGATGGACGACTTCCTGAAGGCCGTGGAGAAGGTCATGCAGGACACCGAGGAATCGACGGAGTACAAGAGGGCGTACCACTAACGGTAAGGACCGCATGAAGAGGCGGTTGCTGGCGGACCCAACGTCGGGGATGAGGAGTAGTGGGCGAGCGGACCCCCTCTCCCCCCGCCTACATCGTTAAAGTTATCAAAACGATTGGGAAAGACGAATACAGGAAACTGAAACGTTTTATCATAGAGAACACGGGATCGGGGCACGGTCCCCTCAAGGACGCGGTACCACCCGACGTGTTCCACCCCGAAAAGGGTCTCTGCGACGAATTCGAGGTCATAATCGCGGAAACACCCGAGGGAAGGATGCTCGGGTGCGTCGGGGTCAACCCCGAGCCCGGACACCCGCACAACGTGTTCGGCCTGGTCACCGCCCGCGAGCTCGGCGAACGCAGGTACCACCTCGGTCACGTGCTCCTCGCCCACGCCCTGAGAAGGGCCGTATCCCACGGTCTCAACGAGGTACGCGCCACCCCGATAAGGAGGGCGCTACCTTTCTTCACGGGGATAAGGGCCGATCCCGCCCACGTGTACAGGGAACTCGAGACCAGGGTTAGGTTGTGGAGGCGCGCTCGAGACGACACGTTCCTCGACCTGACGCTCGTTCCGGAGGATCTACGTCGGGAGCTGATGCTCCACGGGGTAAGAACCTTGAACGCCGAGCGCCGGCCGACCCCGTTCAGCCGTATCGACGGTCACGATCCCGTTCACAGGTTCAGATCCGGCCTCAAGGCCTTCACGCTGGTGGCCGGCGCCGGGGAGTGATTCGACATGGTGGAGGTGACGGTGATCCTACCCACGTACAACGAGCGCGAGAACCTTCCCATCATAATCCCCGCCATAGAGGACGTGTTCGAGGAAGAAGGCTGGGACGCGGAGATACTCGTCGTGGACGACGATTCGCCCGATGGAACCGCCGAGGTCGCCAGGGAGTTGGCCGAGGAGTACGGTAACATCCGGGTCATAGTCCGCAAGGAGAAGCCCGGACTGGGTCTGGCGTACAGGAGGGGCTTCAAGGAAGCCGAAGGCGACGTCGTGGTGTGCATGGACGCGGACGGACAACACCCTCCCGAGTACCTGCCCGACCTCGTGAACCCGGTTTTGGAGGGGAAGTGGGATTTCTCCCTGGGATCCAGGTACGTGGAGGGGGCCGTCCTCGAGAACTTCCCGTGGTACAGGCGGCTCAACTCGTGGGGCGCCAGGCTCGTGGCCAAGCTCCTCCTCAAGATACCGTACAAGGATCCGACCAGCGGGTTCAGGGCCATCGACAGGGAGATCGTCGAGAAGGGATTCCCCTACGTGTCGGAGGGATTCGAGATCCAAGTCGAGACCCTGGCCAAGGCCCACTACATGGGATACAGGGTGGAAGAAGTCCCCTTCACTTTCAGGCCAAGGGAGAGGGGGGCTTCCAACGTCAACATCAGGCAGATACTGAGGTACATACGCGGGGTTCTGAGGATACGCAAGCACCTTAAGGAGAGAGGCCTGATGTGAGCGACCGGACCGGAAGGGGTGTTCCGGATGGCCAAGAGGGTCGTGGTGGTCGGAGGCGGCGCCGCCGGGATCACGGCCGCCAGGACCGCGAGGGAGGAAGGTGCCGAGGTGACGCTCGTGACTGCGGAGGAGCACGTCGCTTACTCCCCATGCGCGCTCCCCTTCGTCCTCGCGGGCGAACTCGACCTCGATGACGTCGTAATGAGGACGCCCGAGCACTACGAGCGGATGGGGATAGAGGTGCTAACGGGCACCGAGGTGGTGGAGGTGGACACCGACGCCAAGGTCGTGGAGACGGAGGACGGCGACAACATCGAGTACGACTCCTTGGTCCTCGCGACCGGTGGCGAGCCCTTGGTACCGCCGATCGACGGGGTGGACCTTGAAGGCGTGTTCACGCTGAGGAGACTCGAGGACGTTCCACCCTTGATGGAAGCCGTGGAGGACGCCGAGAGGGCCGCCGTCGTCGGGGCCGGTCCCATAGGGGTCGAGGTCGCCGACGCCCTAGCCCGCAGGTTGGAACGCGTTTACCTCATCGAGATGCTCGACCGCGTCCTTCCGCAGATGTTGGACGGGGAGACAGCTTCGTTCCTCGAGGAGACCATGACGAAGCGGGGCGTCACACCGCTCCTGGGCGAGCCTTTGGAGGCGATCCGTGGGGACGATGCCGTTGAAGAGGTCGTGGTGGGAGGCGACTCGTTCGAGGTAGACATCGTCGTGATGGCGGTGGGTGTGGCTCCGAACCTGGAGTTGTTCGACGCGATCGGTGCCGAGACGCTACCTTTCGGCGTGCTCACGGATCCCGCTCTCAGGGTCAAAAGCGAGGATGGAGGCGTGTTCGGCGATGTCTTCGCCGCGGGGGATTGCGTGGCCGACCGGTGCGCCGTCACGGGGGAGCCGGTTCCCAGTCAGTTGGGTACCGTGGCCGTCAGGCAGGGTAGGATCGCGGGTCTCAACGCGGCGAGCGACGAGCCGAGGGCGAGGTGGAACGGTACCCTGAACACCGCCGTGGTGGTGGCTTTCGGGCTCGAGGCGGCGTCGACGGGGCTGACCGAGGCGAGGGCCGGGGAGCTGGGCGTACCGGTGGTATCGGCGACGGTGGAATCGACCACGAGGGCTAGGTACTACCCGGGCGGTGAACCCCTGGTCGCCAAGTTGATCGCGGAGGAGGGATCCGGTAGGATCGTCGGTTGTCAGGTGGTGGCGGGAGAAAGGGCGAGGGAGCGCGTCGATGGGATCGCTCTGGCCGTGAGATCGGGTGCCACGGTTTGGGACTTGATCGATTGGGACTTCTCGTACTCGCCCCCCGTCGGTAGGGTGGTGGAGCCTCTTCACGAGGCGGCCATCGAGTTGGCAGGGGAGCTCAGGTCGTGATCAGGGAGATCGTGGCCGCCCTATCTTCCCTCGCCGCTCTCGTGGCCTTGGAATCGGGGACCGGTGTTGCGCTCGAACTCCTGAAGCACAAGTGGGCGCAGCACCCCGAGCTCTTGGCCATACTCCCCGCGTTGATGGACTTCAGGGGAAACGTCGCGCTGGCACACTCCTCCAGGGCCACCACCGCTCAACACCTGGGTGACGACAGGGCCATGGTCGATTCCACCGTAGCCACCACGATAGCGTGCCTTATCGTGCCTCCTTTCATAGCGTTCGCCGTCCACGAGATGTACGGTGGGAACCTCGAGGAGCTGGCGGCCGTAGCGGTCCTGACGATGTTGGCCGTGGCTTCCGTCGTGACACCGTTCACCGTCGCCGTGGTCAAGGCGTCGGTTAGGCTGGGTTTGGACCCGGATCACGTGGCGCCGGCTCTGACCACGTCTCTGTCGGATATCCTCACGGTCGTGTTCACCTTCCTAATCGCCGGGGTGATAATCTCGTGAGGTTGCCTTTCGACACGCGTAACGTCCTTCGTATCTTGAGGTCGGTCCTGGTGGTATCCATATTGATGGCCGTGTTGAGTTCTTACTCCGGTTCGTATCTGGCAACGTACGAGAAGAAGTTGGAAAACACCCCCGGTCTTGCGGCCCTTCTCCCCGTGATGATGGCGGCGATAGGGGCCGCGGCTTCCGCTTACGGGAGTAGGTTGTCCACGGATCTCCACCTCGGCCGGCCGTCGGTGATCAGGGCTTTGAAGGACGCTTCCGCTCAGTTCCTAGCCCTTATCATCGTCCTCGGGGCGTACGCGGAGGTGATCTCGCTCGTCTTCGCCTCCGGGAAGCCCGGCCTGGTCGTGCTGGCCTTGAAGACCACATCGTGCGCCTACGCGGTCGCCGCGGGCTTGGCGACCGCATCGGTCGTGGGGGCCGTCAAGGCCGGGGTTAACCCCGACGACGTGGTCGGTCCCCTGGTGACCACCGTGACGGATGCCGTTACCATAATCCTCTCCTTGCTCTTCGCCCCTTGAACGCGGGGAGGGGAAGCACGCTTTGGCGCACGAGAACATGGAACTCGAGATGATAGAGGAGTTGATCAAGAAAAGCGACGTGGTGGAGCTCCTTTCCGAGATGAAGGACCTGACGCAGCTCTCGATGGATCTCGTTTATTGCGTGCTCCTGTACGGGGACGAGGAGCTGGCCGATGAGATCGAGAGGATCGAGGAGAGGCTCGACGTTCTATCCATAGCCCTGAAGTCCAAGGTCGCCCTGGCGATAAGGAGCCTCGAAGACGTGAGACAGCTGTTGCCCATAATGGAGCTGGCCGAGTCGCTGGAGGTCATCACGGACGCCGCGGCCGACGTCGCCGAGACCGTCGAGATGGGCGCGGAGCCCCATGAGGTGATCAAGAAGGCGATAGAGGAGTCCGAAGAGAGGGTGTTCAGGGTCGAAGTTGAGGAAGGGTCGGAGATAGCCGGCAAGACCCTTGGGGAGGTCAAGCTGGCTAGCAGGACCGGCATGCACGTGGTAGCGATAAGGCGCGGTGACAGATGGATCGTCGGACCGGACAAGGACGCGGAGGTGAAACCTGGAGACGTTCTCATAGTCAGGGGTCCGATCGAGGGGTACAAGGCGCTCCTCGAACTGGTGAAGGGGGGTGAGGGTTGAGGAGGGAGACGAGGCGGGAGAAACTGATCAGGATACTCTCCGAGACCGAAGAGCCGCTGACCGTCGACGATCTCGCCTTCTACCTCCACGAGGAGGACCGTAGGTCGATAATCGAGGATCTCGAGCACATCGCCAAGACGGTGAGGCGGGAAGGTATGGTGCTCCTTATGGAACCGGCCAGGTGCAACAAGTGCGGTTACGTGTTCAGGACCGCTCGGGTAAAGCCCCCGAGCAGGTGTCCCAGGTGCAAGTCCGAATGGATAAGCCCGCCCAGGTTCATAATCAAGGAGGACTGACCGTCATCAGACGACCACCCGACCCCAGTACCTCCTCGTCCTCGAACCACGCCTCTACGTCGTCCAAACGGTCTTGAACGTCGTCATCACCCACCTCGATCCTCCAAAGTACCAACCCCTCGGCCGGGGCCGCGGGTGGCTTCTCCGAGGGCTCCCACATTCCCTCGAGCATCGATTCGATATCCTCGGTCGAGATATCCCCTCGATCCACGGACAGGAGGGCGCCCGCCATTCTCCTAACCATCTCCCACAGGAAGGCCCTACCTACGACCCTCAAGACGTGAAAAGGACCCCAACTCAGAACCTCACACTTCTCCACCTCGAGGACGGGATCCCTGCCGTCTTCCCTCCTGAAGGCCGAGAAATCGTGCTCGCCCTCGAACAGGGAAGCCGTCTCCGAGACGACGTTCGGCCTCTCGAGGGCCCCGAGGAAGTACCTGTACTCCTTCCGGATCACGTCCCTCCTTGGGTTCAGGTCGGTGATGGCCCTCGACACCACCCGCACGTCCTCGGGTAGTCTAGCGTTGAGGGGAGCGGGTCGCAGAACCTCGGGGTTCCCCTCAACCGACACCAGCTGGTACCTTGCGTGGGCACCCGCGTCGGTTCTCGAGGAGTAGGACACGATCTCGGCGCCGAGGTCCCGGAGGGCCTCCCTAAGCACGCCCTCCACCGTGGGTACGTCGGGCTGGTATTGGAACCCCCTGTAGCGCGTCCCGCGGTAGGCTACCCTGAGGAGAACCCTCAACCGCGTGTCCCCGTCGCCGGGGGCTTGTACGGGAGCCTCTTGTAGACCTCTATCATGTCGTCCGCCGACACCAGTTCCCTACCGGCGAACCTTATCCCCGGCTCGTCGACGACCTCGCCGGCGACCACGAACGGTGCGCCCTCCTCCAACGCTATCCGCCCGGCCTTCTCCACGTCGTCCGGATCCATACAGACCATGAAGATACCCAGGTACCCGGTCCAAGTGGGGTACGGCATCGATCTCAGTTCCAGTCCTTTCCTCGCCTTGCCCATCATCTCGAGTAGGTTACCGAGCACGCCTCCCCTGCTCGCGTCCTTGGCGGCGCTTATGTCGACGCCCTCCTCTATCCACCTCAAGTACGCGTTGAACTTCGCCCTGGCCCTCCGCACGCGCTCCCCGACGTCCCCCCTGACGGGCTCCCCCAGGAAGACGAGAACATCCCCCTCCCTGGCGGTCCCGTCCGGTATAGGCTCGTCGGCCACAAGTCTGCCTATCACCGTGACGGACACGCAGGAGACCAGCTCGGGGTGCGACTGGGTGTTACCGCCGACGATACTTATGCCGAGGCCCTCCGCCTGTTTCTTCAGGTCCTTCAGGATCTCCTCCGCCTCCTCCTCGTCCTCCGCCTGTATGGTGTCGAAGGCCATCACGGGTTCACCACCTGTGACGACGACGTCCGCGGCGGAGTGAACTATCGCCGCTTTGCGGCCTATGTTCGCCGGATAGGGACCCTCCGAGTTTATGACCAGGCGTTCTCCCCCGATCTCCACGACCGTGGCGTCGTCCCCTTGATCGACGCCCAGCAGGACCTTCCACACCTCGGGTTCTTCCCTCAGTATCCGCCTGCAGAAGTTGGTCTCCTCGATGTGTTCGAGCAGCCTCTCCAGGTCGGGTTCCTCCATCAAGTCCCGGCGTCCCCCAGGAGCGTGAGGGCCGTTGGAACCGCTAGACACGCCATCGAGAGCGACGGGTCGACGCCCCTCGTTTCGGAGTAAATCGATACCGCCGCCGCTGCCAAGGCCACGCCGAGGGATCCCGGGCCGTGGAGGGCGGTCATCAGCGTTAACCCCACGACGACAGACGCCGTGATCATCCTGCCGCGGGCCCCGGACACCAACCGTCCAAAGGGGGAGCAGCACGCCGTCAAGATCCTCGTGCCCAACACCAGACCGAGGGCGTACAACCCCATGTACTCGAGCGTCTGTTCCCACGTCACGCATCCCAGGTGCCTTTGGAGGTACACGGAGGCACCGCTCCTCGGGTTGTCCATGTAGTACAGGGACGTGACCGAAGATATCGCGTCGGCGGAGTCGACACCCGACGTCGCCATGACGTACCTTTCGGCCGAGTTCATACCGAGTCGTAGGAATATGGACACGACGTTGGCCGGACCTAGCCCTGGGAGGAAACCCAGGAGTATCCCCGTGGTTGAGGCCAGGATGGCGGACTTGATCACGTCGCTCGTGTCGGGTTCGGGGGACACGTCGTGTTGGGTCGGGATCTCCACCCGCTTAGTCACGGAGAGTACGCCGGGCCCGATGGCGAAGAACCCCGTGAGCATCGAGCCTATCGGGTTCACGACCGGGATGTTGGAGTCGAGGGCTATGTAGCCGATGAGGGAGGCGGCCCCGGCGGTGACGAGACCGTGTTTACCGTTGTCCCTGGCCTGGAGCGACACCACGGAGAGTATCGCGAACGGTATTAATGGGGCGATGTAGTGGTAGTTGGTCGATAGCACCGGGGATAGGGCCGGGACGAGTAGGGTCGAGGATACCGTGGAGGCCGTGGCGCCGATGGCCACGAGACCGGCACCTTCCCTGGCCCTTCCCTGGGCCGTGTAGGCTTGAAGGGGTACGAGCACCGTGGTCGATCCCGCGTCGTCCGGTATACCGAGGAACATGGTCTCCAACTTGGATAGGGGGACGTTGGTGGATTCGGACAGGGCGGTGAAGGCGACCGTGTCGGAGGGATCCGGGAAAGAAGGGGCGAAATTGGAAAAGAAATCGTTCGGATGCAACCCGGGCGTGAATCCGGAGGCCACGCCCGCTACGACCCCGTACAGTATCCCCTCTATCAACTCCCATCACCGTCGGGGGAGCCGCGATGCGCTCGCTTAAACTGGTGGGTAGGTACTGCTCCGTGGCGGCGGGATACACGTGGGTTTTCGCGGCCATGACCACGGCGGCGGTACTCGTCGGGCCCCGGACGTTCGTGTACACCGTGCTGTTGATCTCCACCCTGATAGGGATCATCCAAGGGGGTACCCTGGACGCTCCCGTGAGGGGAATGGTGACGCTGGGGGTAATCGTGGACAGCCTGGCGAGACTGAAGTACCTGGCCCCCGTGGGGCTGGCGGTGACCGTGTCCGTGGCGGTGGCGCTGAACCCCGTTTCCGTGTTCCCACTGGGTGCGTTCTTCGGTAGCGTGCTGGCGCTACAGGTGCTGGCGGACGTACACAGGTTCGCCGTGATCAGCGATCCGGAGTACAGGCGGGCCTGGCTGAGGTTCGGGGGTACCTTGAGGATGATGATCAGGACCCTGAACAGGATCGCGGAGGAGGCGGCCCAGAGCACCGAGAGGAAGAAGGAGGAGCTGTCGGGAGCCGCGAGCGTGCTCGTGAAGAAGGCGATCAGGACGTTCACGGCGGCCGGAGCCTGAGGGGCGCGTCCGCGGTCCAATCGTCGTCATCAACGTCGGTAGCGCGGGACGTCGTCATCCGCGCCTGTCGACGAACACCTGGTCCCCGCTTACTAACATCTTACCCGCCGGCACGTTCTTTCTGACCACCGTCCCCGGCGCCGTGGCTGAGTTCGGGCCCAGCTTCCTCCCGGGCAGTATCGAGGTGTTGATCCCCGTCTTCACACCGTCGGCGATCACGGCACCGAACTTCCTCCTCCCCGTGTCCTCCAACTCACCCTTGACGACCACCCTCACGTTCCTCTCGTCGTGCCTGAGGTTCGCTATCACGGTCCCCGCGCCCAGGTTGCAACCCGCCCCGATCACGCTGTCCCCGACGTACGACAGGTGGCTGACGTTCGTCCCCTCCATGATCACGGAATTCTTCACCTCGACGGCCTGCCCCACCCTCACGTCCGCCACGAACGTGGTCGCCGGTCTCACGTAGCAGTTCGGTCCTATCTCACACCCCGGTCCCACGTACACGGGCCCCTTGATGACGACGCCCGGGCCCACCTCGGCCCCCTCCTCGATCCAAACCGGTCCCTCGATGACGGCGTCCTCGCTCACGACACCGTCCACGTAAGGTCTCGGCATCTCGTTCTCGAGCACCCAAGCGTTGGCGTCGAGCAGATCCCAGGGCCGCCCGACGTCCGACCAGTACCCGTCGTAAGGCACACCCCTAAGCTCCCCGTCCCTCGCGGCGTCGAGGAGGGCGTCGGTGATCTCGAACTCGCCCCTGGGCGAGGGCCTGACCTCCTCGAGGTACTCGCCGAACTCGGGCTCCAGGACGTAGACCCCGGCGTTGGCGAGGTTCGAGGGGGCCTCACCGGGGGCCGGTTTCTCCACGAGGTCGGACACGAACCCGTCCTCGTCGATGTCCACCACGCCGAACTCGGAGGGATCCTCCACCTCGACGAGAGCCATGGTGGCCACCGTCGAGTGTTCCCTCACGGCCTCGAGGACCATCCTCGACTCGTAAACCATGTCACCGTTGGCCACGATCACGGTATCGTCGGGCTCCACCTCCGTCCAAGCCACGTAAACCGCGTGGGCCGTGCCGAGAGGTTCACCCTGCCTGACGAACGTTATGTCCACGTCGTCCCCGTACTTGGATTCCAGGTACCCTTCGACCTTCTCCGCCAGGTACTCCGTGACCACGACGAGCTCGTCCACACCGGCCTCCAGAAGGGCCCTCACGGAGAAGTCCACGAGCCTCCTATCGGCGACTGGGAGGAGGACCTTGGGACGCGTGTACGTCAGCGGTCTCATCCTGGTCCCTTCTCCCGCGGCCAGCACGATGCCTATCACTGGGATCACCCCATGCACTCCTCGACGACGCCGAGGAACTCACGCATCAGCTCCTCGGCCCTGTCCTCGCTCTCGGCCTCCACGGTGATCCTGATCAGGGGCTCCGTACCGGAAGGCCTCACCAGGACCCATCCGTCGTCGAACTCCACCCTAACCCCGTCCACGGTGTCGTAGTCGTACCCGCTCTCCTCCACCCTCCTCGTGACGCACCTCATCACCTCGTCCTTCATGTCGTCCGGACACTCGACGTTCTCCCTGAGTATCGGGAAGCTGGGTACACTCTCCACGAGCTCGGACAGGGGCCCTTCTTCCGCCACCAGGGCGACCATCCTGGCGGCCGAGAGGGGACCGTCGGGGCACAGGTGGACGTCGGGGTGTATCCACGTACCGTTGGGCTCGCCCCCGAACACGCATCCTTCCCTCTTCACGGCCTCCGCCACGTACACGTCCCCAACCTTGGTTCTAACCACCTCGCCGCCGACCTCCTCGACGACCCTGTCCACGGCCATGGAGGCGTCCACGTTGGTGGCCACCTTACCGCCGCCCGCTTCCTCGACCACCCTGGCGGCGACGAGGGCCAGGGTCTCGTCGTATCCCGCGAACTCGCCTTCCTCCGTCACGAACACGACCCTATCGGCGTCGCCGTCGTGGGCTATCCCCAGGTCCGCACCTACGGCCTTGACGGTCCTCATCAGGTCGGTTATGTTCTCGGGCTTGGGCTCGGGGTTCCTGCCCGGGAACCTGCCGTCGAGTTGGGAGTTCAGGGTTACCACCTCGCACCCCATCTCCCTCAGGACTTCGGGTGTGACGAGGGCGGACGGACCGTTGGCGCAGTCGACCACGACCTTGAGGCCATCGGCATCGGCGTCCACCACGTCCAGGATCCTTTCCACGTGCACGCGTACCGCTGACGGGTCCTCCCCGAGCGAGCCGAAACCGTCCCACCCGGGTCCCTCCGGCGGGTTGTCCATCAACTCCTCGATGTCCTTCTCCTGGTCGGGTGTGAAGGCCATGCCGTCCGGGTTCCAGAATTTGATACCGTTGTACTCTGGTGGGTTGTGGGAGGCTGTTATCATGGCGCCCGCGTCGAGGCCCTCCTCGGCCACGTAACACCCCAGGGTCGGCGTGCAGACGACGCCCACGTCGATCACGTCGCACCCCTGCGAGGCGAGCGCACCCGACAGCAGGGAGGCCAAGGCCTCACCGTGCACCCTCGTGTCCCTGCCCACGGCGACGGTACCTCCTCCGAGATACGCCCCAAGGGCCAACCCCGCCCTGACGGTTAGATCGGGCGTCAGGAACTCACCGACGACGCCCCTGATGCCGGAGGTTCCGAAGTACTTGCCCATAGGGGGTCCCCCGTTGCACGCTTTCCTTCTGGCGGGTGATAACCCGGATCTCGCGCTCCTCGAACTGAAGGGCGCTTTAAGGGCTGAGGTCGGACGCACGGACGTGGAGCTCGTTCACCCGAGGATAGCCATCGTCAGAGGGTTGAAGGACGAGGAAGCCGAGATCGTGGTCCGGAGGCTGGCTAGAACGCACTCTTGCCACAGGGTGGAAGAGGAACCCCAAGGGCCCGAGGACTTAGGGAGACCCTTAGCGACGAGGGAGAAGCTGGCCGATAGGAAGCCTCACTTGAGGCCCGTGTTCAGGCCCGACTCCACCGAACCCTTCCTGGCCAGGACCCTGGTGAACGTGGCGGCGGCGCCCAGAGGTGAGCCCTTCCTGGACCCGATGTGTAACGTCGGGGGCATCCTGATAGAGGCCGGGCTGATAGGGTGTAGGCCGGTGATAGGGATCGACGTCAGGGAGGAGATGGTGAGGGGAGCCAGGGAGAACCTCGAAGCCTACGGTATCAGGGATCACGAGCTCCACGTGGCCAAGGCCCAAGACGTCGAGTCGGTGCTGGAGGGGCCCGTCGCGGCGTGCGCCCTGGATCCGCCCTACGGCAGGGCCTCTCACTCGCGCCCCCGGGACCCCGTGAGGCTACTGATGGAGGTGCTCGACGCTTTGACGAACGTTGTAGAGGGTAGGGTGGCGCTGGCGGTCGCGGACGACGTCTGGAAGGAGGTAGGACCGTCCTTCGATCACGGTCCGGTCGTCGAGGATAGGGTTCATTCCTCGCTGACGAGGGTGGTGACCTACCTGAGGGGATGACGACCGCGGACCGCTCGCCGAGCCGGGATGACGTGTTTTCGGGGAGCCGACCCTCATCCCAACTTCACCACGGTACCCGGGCCCACCTCGAAGGTCTCGAAGTACTCGGCAAACACGCGTTTGGCGACCTCGCCGGAGCAGTGACAGGGGCCCGCCACCTTGACGCCGAGTTCCCTCAGCCTGGCGGCCACGGCCCTGACCTTCGACTCCGGGAGCCCCATCATGTGGAAGCCTCCCATCACGGCCTCGACCCCGAGGCCCCTTCTCACGCACCACTCCGCGAACCTATCGATGCCCGGGTGAGCGCACCCGGTGATGAGCATCCCGTCGACGAACACGGCGCGTTCCCTGGGCGGTCCGACGAGGACGTCCGTGAGCACCACGTCGCCGATCCCCAGCCACTCCCCCCTCACCAACTCGTTGGGAACGCCCAGTCGCTCCGGCGTCACCACCTTGGCGGCTCCGCCGGCCACGGCGTCGAGACCGCCCGTGTGATCCCAGTGGTTGTGGGATATCACCACGACATCCACGTCGTCCGTCGAGTACCCGAGGGCCTCGAGGTTGGACGTCAGGAGACGGGGGTCCGGACCCGTGTCGAACAAGATGGTCACGTCGTCCTCGATCAGGGCGGAGAAGCCGGGTCCCGATGAGAGACCCTCCTTGACCGGAGGCTCATCCGTGACTACGATCGTGACCTTCAATCACCATCCCTGCCGGAGTCGGTGAGGGAAGACCGGTATAGGGATGCCGGTACCTACGTTACGCTATTCTTAACGATACCTGGGAGGGGGCGCCGAGGGGTTAGAGCTTCCTGTACAGGGTCCTCCAAGCCATCATCTGGATGGTCTGCCAACCTCTGTCACCGCACATCCTCAAGGCCACGTCGCGCACGGCGTTGGCGGGCAACACCGCGAACTCCTCGACGGGCTCCCCGGACAGGTCGATCTCGCCCCCGTCGTTGGCCACGTCCGCGAAGGCCCTCATGTTCTCGGCGGAGCACTCCACGAGGTCCTCCCTGACCGTCGCGAGCATACCCCTCACGCCTCCTACCTCGACGAGCGAGGCCACCGTGTACATGACCATCATGACCTGGTTGTCGATCATCTCCTCGGGGGCGCCCAGAGCGTTGGCCACGCGGTAGAACTCCTTGACGCCTTCGACCAACTTCTCGAGTAGGAACACGGACATATCTCCCACGCATGAGGCGACTTCCACGGGCATTCTGACCACTTTCTTGCCCGTCGAGGAGAGTAGATCCAGGAGGGCTTCGACTTGATCTTCCGTCGCTAACACCTTACCGTTGCCCGTTTCGTAGGCGACTATGTACACCTCCTGGCACTCGGAGCCCGGAATACCGGCCGGGTGCGCGTAAGCGGTTCCGACGTCGTCCGGTACTTTCCTACCCTCTTCCGTCAGGACCTCCATGATCTCGAACGGGCTGCACGTGCACGTGGTGCAGACGAGGGCGCCCTCCGGGATGTCCTCCACGATGTTCCGGACGATGTCCTCCGTGGTTCCGAACGGGGTGAAGAGGATGATTATTTCCGCGTCCTGTACGGCTTCGGAGTCGTCGGTGGTGAGTTGGACGCCGGCTTCTTCGAGCTTGGAAACGTGCTCGGGATCCTGCTCGTCGAGGAACGGGTCCGAGAGAACCACCTCGTGACCCGCACGAGCGAAATCAAGCGCCATCCCCGCACCACCGAAAGGAGGCTCGCCCCCGCAGCGCTCCTCGACTCCTATCTTTTCGTACAGTTCTTGATTACCGAAACCGAGGACGGCGACCCTCATCGGTTTTGACCCCCGGATAACAAACTCTGTAGCGTTCTGGTTGACGGGCCGGGGGCCGTGTTTTTAAACGTCTCGTTCCCCGGTGGATCACCCGCGGCGGCCGGGGGGGGGGCTCACGCGAAAAGCCTCGAGATAACATCCCCTCGGAAGAATTCGTCCAACTCGGGCGAGGGTTCCAGTTCCAGAACCAGCGAGGCCACATCCTCGGCCTTGAGGACCTTCACCTCGCCGGTCGAGGCCTTCGCTATGTCCTTCCCGAAGCCCCAGGATAGGAGGAAATGTTCGTCCGCCCCCTCCAGTCCGGAAAGTACATCCTCAACTTTTAAAGCGTTGCGTTTCACCCTGGCGCGCATCCTACCGTCCTCGTCGAACCAGAACTTGCCGTGGGCATCGGCGAAACCGGTCGTCCTCTCGGGCTGGGCCCATCCTTCGGGACCGGCCCTCCACTCCTCCGGCGCCAACTCCCGCTCCTCGGTCTCGATCAACACGTACCCGAGCCCCCTATCCTCCTCGGCGTGAACCGTCCACCGTCTGACCCTGAACCCCGCGTCCTCCAGCCTCTTCACCGTGCTCCTCGCGGTCTTCTCCAGCTGCGGCCAATACACGTCCTCCGGAGCGTCCGGGAGGACCACCTCGAGGCCCACGAGATGCCCCGTCTCGGCCACGCCTATCACCTCGTAAGCGGCCAACCGCTGGGGTTTCCTCGGGATGAACGCTCCCTCCGTGGGACGTTCAAGGAACATCCTCGCCGCTACCACGAACCTGGCCAGCTGTCTCCTCGAGAGCGCGGCTGCGACGTTCCTATCCGGGTCGACGGGGTCCAAGACGATGAGGGCCGGGTTCTGATCCTCGAATTTCTCCCTTACCTCGTCGTGATCCTCGTACACATCGCCCACGAACCCCCGTGGGTCGACGACGTAACCCGGTCTCCACACGTCGGCGGCCGACTTCAAAACGTCGAGGAACGACCCGTAGTGGATCACGAGAACCTCGCACAGGTACCCCGAGAACCCTTTCACCCTGGCTTCGGCCCCGTACGCCCTGATCGTTTTGAGAAAGGCCTTGAGAAGGCGTACCTCGTCGGGATCCTCGAGGTTCTCCAGCACGTACCTGTTGTGATGAGGGGTCCTGTCCACCGGGGTCTTCGGGTCGTCTGGGGGCGAGTCGTAACACGGGACTATGTCCACCTCGAGCGGTACCCCGTCCACCTTGACCTTCCCCGTCACGTAGGGGTGGTGAGCGTAGTCCTCCCTGGGTTCGCCCCCCAGCCTACGGATGACCCGGGAGCCGACTTTCAGCGTGACTTCCACTATCTCGTCCAGGTCCACGTCCCTGGGGAACACGCAGAACACGTCCGCGTCGGACGTGCCGGGCAACCACGTGTCCCTCGCTATGGATCCTATGAGCTCGACCCTGGCCTCGGGCGCCACTTCCTTCAGTTCGTTTTCGACCTCTCTCCTGACGGTCTCGGCGGCCTTGGTGACGGCATCCCGCTCCTCGGGATCGGGTTTAACCAGGGGTAGGACCCTATCGATGATCGTTTTCGCTTCCACGACGGGGTTCACCCCTGGGGGTCGGCGTCGTGGCCGAGGACGTGAAGGCGTTGAAGGCGCGGATAAGGGCGGAGGTTTGGCGGAGGATGGAGGAGGCCGGTGTGGCGGCCCCTCCGTTTCCGATCGAAGGGCGTATACCGAACTTCAAGGGCGCCCCGCTGGCGGCTCGGAGGTTGTGTTCCACGGACGATTACGGGGACGCCGACGTCGTGAAGGTGAATCCGGACTCGCCTCAGCGTCACGTGAGGGAGAGGGTTCTCAGGGACGGTAAAACGCTGATAATGCCTACTCCTAGGCTGAGAAAGGGTTTCTTGGTGGTTAAGAATCCGAGAAATCCTAGGAAGGCTTCGACTATACGTGGTGCTTTCAGGGAGGGTAAACCGGTGATGCCCGAGGATCTTCCCCCTATCGACCTGGTGGTGACGGGATGTGTGGCGGTGGCCCCTGACGGGGCTAGGTTGGGGAAGGGGGGTGGGTACTTCGACATAGAGTGGGGCGTGCTCTCCCAGGTGGGGTTGGTGTCGTCGGATACCCCGGTCCACACCACGGTGCACGACGTTCAGGTGTTAGGTCGTGGTGAGATCCCGATGGAAGAGCACGACGTGCCCGTGGACGTCATCCATACCCCGTCGTGGTCGGAGGAGTGCGAGGTCGAGTATGAAAAGCCGGAAGGGTTGCTGGAGTCGGCGCTGGACGTGGAGAAGTTGAACGAGATCAAGTGGCTGGGGAGGTATCTGGAGGGTTAGAGGGCGTTCCGGGTTATCTCCACGAGTTTCTCCAGCGATTCCTCCAGTAGTTCATCCTCTATCACCAGGGGTGGTACCAGCCTGATGACGTCCCCGCTGGTCACGTTGACTAGGATGCCTTCCTTGAGAGCCTCGTCTCTGATGGTCTCGGCGGTGTCGTCGTCCCCCACCTCTACCCCTATCATGAGTCCCCTGCCTCTGACGTCCTCTACGTCGTCTTCGAGGTCGGACAGCACTCGTAGGGCTTTCTCGCCCTTCCTGGCGGCTTCGGCGGGTAGATCATCGTCCAGGATCGTTTTCACGGTGGCGACGATGGCGGCGCAGGCCAACGGGTTGCCCCCGAACGTGGATCCGTGATCGCCGGGTTCGAAGGAGGCGGCTACTTCCTCGCGCGCCAGCGTGGCACCGGCCGGGACCCCGCCCGCTATCCCTTTCGCCAGGCAGACGATGTCGGGGATCACTCCGTCGTGTTCGAACGCGAAGAAGGTGCCGGTTCTCCCCATGCCGGACTGGACCTCGTCCACGATGAGTAGGGCTCCGTACTCGTCGCATAGTTCTCTGAGGCCGCGGAGGAAGTCCTCCGGGGGTAGGATGATCCCCGCTTCGCCCTGCACGGGTTCGACTATGACGCCGGCCACGTCGTCGTCCATCTTCTTCTCGACGGCTTCCAGGTCGCCGTACGGGACGTGCTCGAACCCGGGGACCAGGGGTTCGAAGGGTTCTCGGAACTCGGGTTTCCAGGTGGCGGATAGGGACCCCATGGTTCTGCCGTGGAAGCCGCCTTCGAAGGCTATGAAGCGTTTCCTGCCGGTGTGTTTCCTGGCGAGTTTTATGGCGCACTCCACGCTCTCCGTACCGGAGTTGCAGAAGAAAACCCTGTTCAGGTCACCGGGTGCCGTTTCGGCCAGGAGGCGCGCCGCTTCGGCTTGGGGTTCGTTGTAATAGAGGTTCGAGCAGTGGATCAGCTTCGAGGCCTGCTCTTTGATGGCTTCGACGACGGCGGGGTGCGAGTGTCCCAGCACGTTGACGGCGATGCCGGCCACGAGGTCGACGTACTCGTTGCCCTCGTCGTCGTAAACCAGGGCGCCTTTTCCTTCGATCAGGGTGATGGGGACCCTGGAGTAGGTGTTCATGTGGTACTTGTCCAGTATCTCACGCGCGTCCAGCGGTCAGTCCCCCAGGAGGCCGAGTCTCTCCAGTTCCCTCCTAACGAGCTCCTTGGTGTCTTCTCTCGCCTCCTTGAGCGGGGGTCTGGGGGGGCTGGACGCCATACCTACCATCTCGGCGGCCGCTTTCACCGGTATGGGGTTCGTCTCGACGAACATGGCCCTGTGTAGGGGTAGTAGGTCGTAGTGGATCTCTCTCGCTTTCTCGATGTCTCCCTTGCTCCAGGCTTCGTACATTTCTATCATCAGCTCGGGGGCTATGTTGGCGGTCACCGAGATGACGCCGCAGGCTCCCACCGATAGGTAGGGGAGGAAGACTTCGTCGGACCCGCATATGAGTAGGAAGTCGTCGGGGCATTCTTCGACGAACCTTTGGGCGGTGTCGAGGTCGCCGCTGGCCTCCTTGACCCCGATGACGTGGGAGTACTCCTCGGCGAGTTTGGCGGCGGTCTCGGGTTCGAGCCTGCAGCAGGTCCTGGAGGGGACGTTGTAGAGGATTATCGGTATCTCCACCGCCTCGGCTATCTCGGAGAAGTGTTGGACCAGTCCTTCCTGAGGCGGCTTGTTGTAGTACGGTACGACGGATAGTATCGCGTCGGCGCCGACGTCCTCGGCGTACGTGGACAACTCGAGGGCTTCCCACGTGGAGTTCGACCCGGCCCCGGCTATGACGGGTACCTTCCCGTTCACCTCGTCCACTACCACCTCTATAACCCGTCTGTGTTCCGCGTGGGATAGCGTGGACGACTCCCCGGTGCTGCCGGCGGGGACGACGCCGTGGACGCCGGCTTCGACGAGGCGGGAGACGTTCTCCCTCAGGCCTTCCTCGTCGACCGCGCTGAGATCGTCGGTGAACGGGGTTATGAGGGCCGGGATGATTCCTTCAAAGCGTTCACCCAAACGGTTTCACTCCCGGGTTATTCCTCGCTCTCCCTCTCCTTCTCCTTCAGAGCCATCAGGTGCGTCACGTACCCGGCTATCAAGTTTCTAAGCCTCTTCGTCTTCGGTTCGGCCACGATCTCGACCACCTTCTTGTTGTGTTCGAAGTCCGTCGTCAGGTACTCCTCGTACTTCTCCACTATCTCCCGAGCCGGGCGCTTCACGTACGTGGGTCTTACCTTGCCCATCCGTGATCACCCCCCGTTGGACCTCCTTACTGACCCGGAACAAGGCTTCCACCAACACGTCCGCCAACGCCGGGTCGAAGCCCTCATCCTTAAACCTCTTCCTCCATCGCTCGAGCACCTCGAGCTCCCTGCTCTTGTCCGTGAGCGGGACACCTTCCCTGGCCTTCACCCTACCTATCTCCTCGGCCACCCTGAGCCTCGATATGACGAGGTCTAGGAGCTCGGAGTCGATCCTGTCTATCTCCTCCCGTAGCCTTCGGAGGTCACGGGACACGCTCCGGCCCCACGGTTCGCGTTAGGATCACGTCCCCGTGTTCCGACCACGAATCCCTGACCGAGCGGGCCTCGGACCTCGTCTCGCACAGGGCGACGATCGCGGGTCCCGTCCCGGAGAGACCCGCGGCGGACGCACCGACCTCCAAGGCGTCGAGGACGGGATCCAGGTCGTGCCCTAGCACGGGGGCGTAGGCCGTCGTGTTGATCAACATGGCGGTCTTGTAATCACCAGCCATGGCGGCCCTGAAGGCCGCGTCGACGGCGGGGGCGAGAAGAGACAGGCGCTCCTTGTCCACGGAAGACGTTTCGACGCGCCCGCCCGGTAGTAGGACCACGGCGTATGGGTAGGGTAGTTTTCTGACGTCCAGGAGGGTCATCTCGTCGTTGAGCGTGAGGACCAGTCCCCCGAGGAAGGACGCGCATGCGTCGTCGTAGGCCCCGGTCACGGTGACGCCCGCCCTTATGCTGGCCTCGACACCCGCCTTGACGACGTCCAGGGGGTCCGCCTCCTCACCCATCGCGTCGAGACAGGCCTCGACCACGGCGTTGGACACCGCGCTGCTGCTCGCCAGCCCGACCGCTACAGGGATGTCGGAATCCACCTCTATCCTCCATCCCTCGGGTTTCCGGTCACGGTCGACGAGTTTCTCGGCCTCCCTGACGCACTCGGCGATCAACCCGTCGTCCTCGACGTCGGAGACGACCTCGATCCCGGGCTCGGCCTTGGGATCGGCGGTGACCCTAACCTTTAGATCCAGGGCGTACGCGCACCCCTTCATGGACGCGATCGCGTTGACGACCGTGCCCGCGGCGTAGGCCGTGCCCTTGCCCTTCAATCACACTCACCCCAGAACCCGAGCGCGGGCCCGCCCCGGTTCGGCAGGCGGCGGTGAGGGGCCGGGTGGCCGCGGTGATCCGCCGTTCAACGGCCGGGGCACACGGGTGATGATCCCCGCTAAGAAAGGTGGCCGGCGGGAGGGGGCGTCGGAGCCGCCGATGACCGTCGGCCCCGCCGGCGGGGTACAGGTTCACACCTTTTCGAACACGAACCTGCAGGTCCCGTCCTCGAAGTCCATCTCGGAGATACGGACCTTGGTGTCGAGGGCCTCCTCGATGAGGTGAACCAGCGTCGAGACCAGTGGGCATACCACGGGCGTCTTGCCGGTACCGGTCAGTTTCTCGGTAACCTCCGAAAACGGGCAACCTTGTATCTCCACCACGACGCGGTCTCCCTCGTCCTCCACGTGGATGTGCTCCAGCTCTTCGCCGAAGGATTCCATTATCTTCTCCATGGCATCCTCGACGGCCTCCGTGCCACCGTCGACGTCCAGGAGGCCTTCGTTGGAGAGGTAGTCGAGGAGGGCCTTCCCGGCTATCCTGTTCAGCGCCAGGGCGGCGTGTCCGTGCGTGTCGTAGAGGGCCTCCTGAAGTCCTAACACGAACAACTTGGAAATCTTCTTCACCATCGACTCGATCACCTCCCCAACACGTTCCTTATCACTCTACCTAACTCTCCTCCTACTCTGGGTATCCTACCACTCTGAATATCCTTAATTACGTTTTTCATCATTTTATAATGGTTTAGGAGCTCCATAACATCCTCCTCTGACGTCCCTGAACCTATGGCTATACGCCTTATCCTGGACCTGTTGAGGATCTCAGGGTTCTCGAGTTCCTTCTCGGTCATGGAGTCCATTATAACCTTGAACTTCTTCAGCCTCTCCTCGGTGATGCTGGACAGCTCCTTCATCGACCTGCCCGCTCCCAAACCCGGAACGTACTGCAGTATCTTGTCGATAGGGCCCATCTGGTTTATCAACTCGAGTTGTTCGTACAGGTCCTTGAGCGTGAACTCCCCTTCCAGCACGTCCTTCTCCTCTTCCTCCTCCCCGATCATCTCCTCCGTCCGCTTGAGGAGCTCGTCGATATCACCGATGCCCAGGAGCCTCGCCACGAAGCTCTTCGGGTTGAACTCCTCGAGGTCGTCCATCCTCTCACCTGTACCCACGAACTTGATCGGGGCCCCCGTCCTGGCCACCGCCGAAAGCGCACCGCCTCCCTTGGCCGCCGTGTCGAGCTTCGTGAGCACGACTCCCGTCAGCGGGGTGGCCTCGTGGAACGCCTCGGCGTGGTCCCCCGCCTTCTGACCCACGGTCGCGTCGATCACGAGCAGGACCTCGTGCGGTTCGACCTCCTTCGCGATCTCACGCAGTTCCTCCATCAGATCGTCGCTCAAACGGTCCCTACCGGCCGTGTCGATGATGACCACGTCCACGTCGTCCTTAAGGGCGTCTACACCGGCTTTGGCCATCTCCACGGCGTCGTCGGAATCCTCCACGTGAACGGGCGCGCCGACCTCCTCCGCGATCTGCCTCAGCTGATCGCCCGCGGCCGGCCTGTAGGGGTCGGCCCCGACGAGCCCGACCTTGTAGCCCTTTCTCTGCAGGTAACGGGCCAGTTTGCCCGCGGTCGTCGTCTTACCCATACCGTAGAGTCCGACGAGCATTATCACGTTGAGATCGCGGGACGGGTCGACGTCGAGCCTCTCCGTCTTCTCGCCCCCGAGGAGGTCGACCAACTCCTCGTACACTATCCTTAGGAGGTAATCCCTCTTGGGAACCCCGGCGGGCGGTTCCTCCTCCAGGGCCCTCCTCCTGATGTTCTCGCTTATCTTCATGACCAACTCGACGTCCACGTCGGCCTCGAGGAGCGCGCGTTGAACGTCCCGCACCACCTCCTCGACGAGCTCCTCGTCTATGACGGGGGCACCCTTGATCTTCTCCACTATCCCGGAGAACCTGTCTCCCAGACCCAGCAAGGTTTTTCACCCCCTTCGTTGGGGGACAGGGGTCCGCCCGGGCGGATGGCGTTCCGTCAGGATAGGACTTTTTCGACGAACCACTCGGGCGAGAACTCCTTCAGGTCATCGTAGTCCTGGCCGACCCCGAGGTAGATTATGGGCGCTCCTGTCACCTTGGTGATCGAGAGCACGGCCCCACCCTTCGCGTCCGCGTCCACTTTCGTCAGGATCGCCGCGTCGATCCCCACGTACTCGTGGAAGGTGCGGGCCTGCTCGACGGCGTCGTTGCCGGCCAGGGCGTCACCGACGAATATCACGAGATCGGGATCCAGGACGCGTTTCATCTTCTCGAGTTCCTTCATCAGGTTGACGTCGGTGTAGGCGCGGCCGGCCGTGTCCACCAGGACGACGTCCTTACCCCTAGCCCTCGCGTGCTCGACGGCGTTGAACGCGACGGCGGTCGGGTCGTCGCCCCTCTCGCCCTTGATCAAGGTGACCCCGAGTCGCTTCGCGTGTTCCTCGAGCTGCTCGATGGCGGCGGCCCTGAAGGTGTCCGCCGCCGCTATGACCACGGAATACCCGTGGTCCTTCAACAGCTTGGCGATCTTGGCTATGGTCGTCGTCTTGCCGCTGCCGTTCACACCTACGAACATTATGACGGCGGGCCTACCCTCCTCCCTGGCCTTTTCGATGATCTCGAACAGGTCCACGTCCTTCTCTGCCTTCAAGACCTCGATCAGCGCCTCCTCCAGGCTCTTCTCCACGACCTCCGGGATCTTGGACTTACCTTTGACCTCCTTCCCTACCAGCCTCTCCCTGAGCTCCTCCTTGATGGCCTCCGCCACCTCGACGGCAACGTCGTTGGCGATGAGCTCAAGTTCCAACTCGTCCAAGACGTCCTTGACGTCCTCCTCGGTGATGGTCACCTTACGCGTGACAACCCTCTTGAGTTTCTCCTTGAGACCGGGTTTCTTGAGCTTCTTCCGTTCCTCCTCCCGCTCCTCTTCGGTCTCCTCGGGCTCCTCGACGGTTTCTTCTCGGGTCTCCTCGACGTCTTCCTTCGTCGTTTCTTCCTTCGCTTTCTCTTCGGCTTCGGCCGCCACGGGTCGGGGTTCCGGCTTCTCCTCGGGCTCCTCGGTCTCCGGGCTAATCGTTTCGACTTCCTTAACGTCTTCCGGCTCGCCTTCTTCCTCGGACTTGGAGGCCACCTTCTTGACGACCTTCTCCTTCGCCTTGGACAGTGTCTTCTTGAGACGGCCGAACAAACACGACGCACCCCCAGAAACCCGTCGGGGGGCGTGGGAAGGTCACCTACCGCCGGCCTGGGCCTTCTGGGCCAGCTCGGCTCGCTTCTCCTCCAGCTTCCTCGCCAGTTCCTGCGCCTTGTTCTGCTTGCTCTGGAGCTCGTTGAGCAGGGAGTTCATCATGTTCTGAACCTCGGCCCGTGACTTCTCCAGCTCCTGCCTCTGTTCGTCTATGCTCTCCAGGGCCTCGTCGATGGTCTTCTCGACGGCTACCCCGGCGCCCACGCCCACGATCACCCTCTCGGTGTCCGAGGCGCTTACCCTCACGAAGGAGCCCGCGCCGACGGGCACGAGTACTTCCTCGCCTCCTTCCAGCTCCTGGATGCCCTTAAGGGTCTCTTCGACCCTGTTGAGCTCGCCCAGGGAGGACTCTATCAGTTCGAGCTGGGCGTTGAGGGCCTCTATCCTGCCTTGGATCTGGTTTATCTCGACCAGGAGGCGCTGGAGTTCACGTTGGAGCTTTGCCAGTTCTTTCTCGTCCTTCTCGGCCATGCTTCACTCCACACCCAGGAGTTCGCGTAAGGTGGGATCCTCCACCTCCGAGGGGTCCACTTCGGTTATCTCGTGTATCTCGATTTCGGTTCTTTTGACGCCGTGTTCGCTACCGAGGTCCGAGTACAACTTTTCCAGGGCTTCCTCATCCGAGGTAGCGGGGACGTATCTGGTGAAGGGTTGTCTTGGGTTGTCACCCATTCGGAACGTGCCCTTTATCTTGAACACCTTGGGCTCCACCAAAGCGATACACACCCCCGATTTTAAATCAGTTCTAAAACGTCCTCAATCCTGGCCAGTTCGGGACCGGTGGTTTCCTCGCCCACGAGGGCTCCTTCGGAGTTCGCGACTAGGCCGGAGCCGATGAAAGGTGATCCCTTGTTGACGGTACCCACGTCCGCGGGGACCCCCAGAACGCGTTCTATCCTTTCGAGCTCGTCCTGTGTGGCGGCCGGGTGGACCAGGGCGCCTTTCTCGGTGGCCACGCCGGCGGACCCGGGGGTCTTCACGCCCCCAACGTCCATGGGCTCCGCTCTGACTCCCAGGACGTCTTCCACGGTCTCCACGGCGTACGTGTCGAGCTCGGGGTGCACGATGGCGCCCCTGTCGTTGGTGAGAACTATGTTGCCGACGGCGTTCATCTTGGAGGGGAGCGTGTCCACGTCTATCCCCTCGCGTTCCAGGGCCTTGATCTCCTCGGGTTCCGCGTTCCTGGGGAGGAGGGCCCCGTTCGAGTTCATGGCCACCATGGTTCCCACGAGGTTGCTGCCGGCCACCGTGGTCACGATCACGGTGACGTCCAGGGTTTCCTCGACGGTTTCGACGTCGCCCCGGCTGAGCAGGGGCGGGACGAGGGCGTGGTCCTCGGAGGCGGCTATCCACGCGCCCACGTTGGGGTCCCCGCGGACCGACATCCTGACCACTGCCATGCTCACTCCGCCAGCTCGACCTTGACTGTGCCGTCTTCGTACTTCACGGCGCGCACGCGTACGCGCGAGGGTGGTTTCTTGATGCCCCTCTCCCAGATCTTCTCGTTCACGTCGTTCCCTATGATCACGCGTTCCGCCTTCATGTGCCTCTCTATGAACTCACGCAGGGCCCTGACGGCCCTCGGGGCCCTCTTCTTCAGGGGCGCCTTCTTCGCGTCCCTGAGGGGCACGGTGTAGACGCGTTCCTCCACCACTTCACCCTCCGCCAACTCCTACGCCCCCGATCACGGCTTCAGCTTGCTCCTCCTCCAGTGCCTCCTCTTGGGATGGTCCACGACCTTACCACCGGTCTTCACGGTGACCCAGGGTGGCACCCTGCGGTTCTGCTTGATCGCCTTGCCCATCCTCAGCTTCTTACCCAGGGGTTTCGCCTTGGCCAAGGGGATACACCCCCGAGATTTACTTCCTATCTATCCTTATTCTGAAGTCTCTCCTAGTGGATTCAGAGAGTTTTCTAAGGAGGTTTTTAACCTCCTTTTCACCCAGTTTTTTGCCTTCGGGAATGCCCCCGGATTGGGCCAGCCTTATGATGTAATCCTCGACCGCCCTGGCGAGCTCGGGCCTCACGAGCCTTACCCTGGCGAGCCTCTCCCTCGCCTCCGGGGTCAGGTAGCGGCGGAGGATGGCCTTACGGGCGGCTTCCTCCGCGGCCTTCCTCTCCTCCTCGGAGGGACCCTTCTCCCGGGCCTCCGCGCCCTCCATCCTACGCTTCAGTTCCATCATCTTCTTCCTTCTGATCCTCTCGAGTTCCCTCTCGTCCAGCGGCAACGGGAACGCCCCGTGCTCAGTACGGGGGCACGAACTTGTCAGTGTACCCCTTCTCCTTCGCTATCTCGTGGGCGACGGAGTCCACCAGCGACCTGCCCTCGGGCGTGACCACCCTGCCCTCCTCGGTCTTCTCGACGAGGCCTGCCTCTTCGAGCTGCTGCAGGGCCTTCCTAACTATCGACCCGCTGCCCTTCCTGAACCTCTCCGGCCTCGATCCCCTGTCCTGCCTGCCACCGAAGTACGTCCTCAACCTCTCGACGCCGACGGGACCGTCCATGTACACACGCCTCAGGACCGCGGCGACCCTGGTGTACCACCAGTTCGGGTCCTCGGGCGGTCTCTCCTTGTGCCTACCCGTCTTGACGTAGTTCGCCCACTCCGGCGGCTCGATCTCGTCGAATTCCTTCAGTTTCTCCGCTAGTCTCTCGACCAGCTCCCCTCCGGGCACGGAGTACGCGTCGTACAAGTCCTCCTACACCCCCGCTCGTGACCCGGCCGACGGTACGGCCCGTATAAAAGAACGACTCCGGGTCACCCCCTGAACCTCGACCAGCCCTCCCTGGGCCTGAACAGGACCGCGGTTCTCCCCCTAACGTCCACCAGCTCCGCGTCCACGAGCTCGGCCAACCTTTCGGCCAACTCCTTCCTGTCCCACTTCCTCACCGCACTCTTCTCGAATCTAACCTTGATCAGACCCTTATCCTCCAGCTGCCTATCCACCTCCTGTATGAGGCCTGACGTAAGGCCATCTTTACCCACTCTCACCACCGGTTCCAACAGGACACCCTTGGCCCTCAACCTCCTCCTCATCCTACCGCTGAGCCTCTTCTTGACCACGCTCACCTCCCCCTCTTACCGATCGTTTCCGTCGCCTCTCCTTAACCTCCCTGAGGTACGGGTACCTGTACACGGTCCCGCACTCGAGACACGTCACCGACACGTGAGGCATCCGATTCGTCCGAAGACGAACCCTAGCGGTCTCGCCCGGTATCAACGGGGCGTTGCACCGCTTGCAGAACCGTCTCTTCAGCCTCCGGGGCAGCCTCACCCTACCCTTCATAGCTATCTTCCGGGCGAGCTCGACGTACCTCCTGGCGCGGTCCGGGTCGTCCCTCCAGGTCTCCCAGGCCAAGTCCAGGAGCCTCTCGACCCTCTCCAACGCTATCCGTCGAACGCTCAACGGGGGATCCCCCTTGCTATCCTACCTGAAGAAGAAGGTCCTCGTCGTCGGGTGCGGGAATCCGCTGTACGGGGACGACGGCTTCGGGATCGCGGTCGTCGAGGAGCTCAAACGACGGGGATGGGAACACCCCGACGTCGAGATCCTGGACGCCGGTACGGGCGCACCCCAGCACGTGTTCTCGCTGATGGACGAGGACACGGAGACCGAGTTCGTCGTCGTAGCGGACGCCGTGGATCTGGGTTTGGAACCGGGCACCCTGGTCGAACTCGGGCCCGAAGACCTCAGGAGGACGGGCAGGTGCATCCCGGTGGACGCGCACGGCTGGCCGTTGGAGGACGCCCTGCTCGACGTTCACGAGAGGCTCGGGATCGACTTCGTCATCGTCGGCTGTCAAGTGAAGGAACTACCCATACCGGACGTCAAACCGGGGTTGTCCGAACCCGTGGAAAGGGCCGTCCCCGAGGCCGCGGATAGGATCGTGAGGATGGTGGAGCTCTATCTGTCCGAGGGCGACATACGGAAACGGTAACGATCCGATTCAACGATCAACTCCCTGGCGTTCACGGGACACGCTCGCACGCACTCCCCGCACCCCACGCACCCGTCGAACCTGCAACGGTCGGTGCACTTGCCGCACAGTATGCACCTCTCCTCGTCACGCAGGACCTCGGCCTCCCAATCGGCCAACCACTTCAGGACCTCGACGGCTACGTTCTCGCCCAGCTCCCTGGACAACCACGCCCAGAGGGAGAAAGGAGGTACCTCCTTGAGGATCTCGGCGGCCGCGTCCCTAGCGTCCTCCGAGGGGTAATCTCCCCTGAGGTAGTGCGATACCGTGGAGACGTCAACGTCCAGTCTCAGGGCGACCTCGACCAGGGGCATCTCCTCGGCCATTCTCTCGGCGGCGAGGGCCTTGAAAGCGACCGCTAGGCTCATCCTCGCACCACCTCCAACGCCCTCATGGCCCTGACGATCCCTTGGAAACCGACGCGCTCCGCCCCCTTTTCCATGACCTCCCACTCGACGTCGCTGACCCCGCCGAGCACCACGAGAACGACCGCGTACACCGCGAACGCCAGGATCGCCCCTACGAGCGCGATCAGTATGTCCGGTAGGGGCAGATGACACGCCCATCTGGCCACGTACCACGAGGGGACCCCGGCGATCACGGGCGCCATGACCCATCTGAGCTTCAGCGTCAGGTCGGTGTTCGCCATGACCGCCCGGACTATCATTATCATGGCGAGCCAATCGGCGAAAGCCGTGGCGACGGAGGCCCCCCATATCCCGAACGAGGGCACGAGCATCACGTTAAGGACGGTGTTGACGGCCACCGTGGTGAAGAGAACGAGCATGGGCAGGTTCTGCTTCCCCATTCCCTGGAGCATGCTCGCGCAGCTCCTGAACATGACTATGAACGCCATCGCCGCCGGGAGCACGTAGAGCGCGGAGGCGCCCTCACCGAACGAGACCCCGAAGAAGCCCACTATCAGCGGCTTCGACAGCGCGCCGGTGACGACGGCCACGGGTACCAGGAGGGTCCATAGCGACTTGACGGCGACGTGGGCGTACCTCTTGAGGGTGGCTCTGTCCCTGAGCGCGTCCGCCTCGGACGCGGCGGGCAACAGGGCGGTGGCCACGGCCGCGCAGAGCGTCGTGGGAAGCCTGGCTATGGGACCGGCGGCGTCGTACAGGCCCATGGCGGTGGTTCCCAGGAAGAACCCGATCACGAGTAGGTCGACGTTGGATTGGAGCATGTCCGCGATCCCGGTCATGGCCGTGGGTAGGCCGAAGGTCAGTACCTCTCTCACCACCATACCGGGGGGTAGGGGTCTACCGGCGTCGGGTATGGCCCTTAGGTACCTCTTCTTCAGGACCCTCCAACCGTACGCCCCGGACACGAGGTAGGCCAGGAGCGCCGAGGAGAACACGGCACCGGTCGGTCCGTACCCGGCCTCGATCAGGGCCGGTGCCCCGCCGACCCTGGTCCCTTGCTCCACGAACTGCGTGTTCACGTACCTCTTCATGTCGTTGAACCCTTGGAAAGCGCCCCTCACGCAGGACGCGAAGGCCGCGGCCGGGATACCGAGCGCCGTTATGATGAGGGGGATGGTCAGGTAAGGGTTGTGGAAGTAGTAGCAAGCGAGCCAAGGGGAGGTCAAGGCGAGGATGGCGGCCACCAACGACGAGAACATGGTCAAGACGACCATCGGGACCAGGATGAACTGCTTCACCTTGACCCACTGGCCGAGGGCCCTGTAGCGGGCCACGTACCTGGCTATCGCGGGGGGCACGCCGACGGTGGCCAGGAACATCACGATGGTTTGGACGACCATGGTGGCGGAGACGATACCGTACCCGGCCGGGCCCAACATCCTACCGACGAGCAGGCGGTACACGTAACCGCCGAGCCTTAGGAGCAGGGAACCCGCCAGTACCGTGAGGCTTCCCTTGATGAGGCGTGTCAGGGACAAGGGGGCCGGGGCCCCTAGTCCTCGAACACCGGAACGCCCTCCGTCTCCGTCAATTCACGGAACCTCTTCATGATCTTCCTGGTCACGGGACCGGGACACTCGTCCCCTATCTTCCTACCGTCCACCTCCCTCACGGGTGCCACCTCGGCCGCGGTACCCGTCAGGAACACCTCGTCCGCCGAGTACAACTCGCCCAACGTTATCCTCTTCTCGCGCACGGGGATCCCAAGCTCCTCGCAGATCTCCATCACGGTCTGCCTCGTTATCCCCCTCAGAACGGTATCGTCTGGTGGTGTGAAAACCTCACCGTTTTCAACGACAAAGATATTGTCACCGGTACCCTCCGCCACGTATCCCTCATGGTCCAGCATTATCGCTTCCTCGACACCGGCCAGGTTCGCCTGTATCTTTGCGAGGATGTTGTTCAGGTAGTTGCACGATTTGATCTTAGGATCGAGCGATTCCGGGGGGATCCTCCGTATCGACGACGTGATTACGCGAATACCCCTCTCGTAGAGGTCCCCGTAGAGCGGGTCCATAGGTTCCACGATGATAACCACGTTGGGCTCGGGACATTTCTCCGGGTCGAGCCCGAGGTCCCCCTCACCCCTGGACACGACCACCCTGATGTACGCGTCCCTGAGGCCGTTTGCGCGGACGGTCTCGATGATGGCTTCCTTCATCTCTTCCTTCGACATCGGGATCTCCAGCATGATGGCCCTCGCCGAGTCGTAGAGCCTGTCGACGTGCTCGTCCAGCTTGAACACGCGTCCGTCGTAGACCCTTATACCCTCGAACACGCCGTCCCCGTACAGGAACCCGTGGTCGAACACCGAAACCTTGGCCTCCTCCTTCGGGACCAGCTCACCGTTGATGTAGACCAGGCGTTCCTCCGACAACCTCCGACCCCCCGACCGACCCGAGGGACCGCCTTAAAACCGGCGCGCCCCGATCGAGAAAGCGATTTAAATCGGTAGGTGTTGTACCCGGGTGGACACCTACCCCCGCACGGGGGGTACGCGTTGAACGAACGACTGATTCTTCCCGTCGTGATCTTCGCACTCTTAGCGTCCTTCGCGCCCGTATCGGCTCAAACCCAGCCCCAGCTCCCCAAGTACGCTATGGATACCGTAGGTCACCCAGGCGCCCCCGATAGCGTGTACCCGTCCACCCTGTACGAGACCGGTATGGACGGTCAAGGTCACTTCCTGTACGACGGTTACGGGGCCACCCCCTCCAAACCCCAGGAGGTTAAGACCACCGTAGCCGTCGGTCAGATAATGTACTACCAGAACGCTTACTACTATTCCGGTATCTACAAGGTCGGGTTCCCGGACGGTGAAGTATCCCCGTTCTACCTCGGTCCCGCCGACTCCCTGAACTCGTTCGACGCCGACGGTCTCACCCTTCAGATGCCTAAACTACCGAGCGGAACCTACCCAACCGAGCTCCTGATAGTGTACGCGGCCACGAACATCCCGACCGGAAAGGCCACCAACTACGAGATCACCGTCATCGACAGCACCGGCAAGAGCGTCACCGTAAGGGTCGGTCTCGTCGACTGGACGGCTTCCATATCCGAGTACACGTCCGACAACATGGTACCCGCGTTCGTCATGACCACGATAGCCACGGCCAACGGAACGTACACCCAACAGGTCGCGCTTTGGGCCTTCAGGATCAAGGCCTCGGCCCTAGGGCTGAAGGACATCTACGAGATCGAGTTCCCACCCCTTTCCCAGTTCACGGGCGACTCCAACTCCCACATCTACATCTACGCCATCACGGCCAACAACTACTACGACGTGATCAACCAGAGACCGATCGTCGTCCAGGTCCCGCAGCCCTACGACATCATCTGGGAAGAGGGTGTCCCGTACTGGGACGAAACCCCGTACTCACCCAAGGTCACCGCAAACGTCGACGTGGCCCCCTACAACGACACCACCCAGGGTGACTTCCTCTTCGCCAGACTTCCGTACAGCACCTACACCCAGTACGAGGAGTACCCCGACTCCACGGTGTTTTGGGGATACGATCACGTTCCCCCGATGGACCCGAACTATCCCTGGCCCGTGATAGACCCGAAGTCCCCAAGCGTCGTACCGTCGGATCAGAACCCCACCGCCTACTTCCCCATGGGCCAACTCGTGTACTCCTATCACGGCAACGACGTGGTCCCGGTGTACCTACTCAACGCGTGCGGTGATAACGCGTGGCTCGTCCAAGGACCGAGCGTGATCTACGTCCCACCGAGTTGGACCGTCAAGACGGTTTACATGGCCCTCATGGCCGTCGTTCCGAGCGGGCAAACCACGGCCACGATCAAGGTGACGATAGGTTCCCAGACCTTCACGTACACACTACCCAACTGGAAACTCACATCCTCCGAGCTGTACCTGGTGACTCAGCTAACGGGTCAGAACCAATGGCCCTTCTGGTGGTTCCAGGGATACCTACCCGCTAGCGCCGCTCAAACCGCCGGCACGGTAACGCCCGCCACCGATGCCAAGGTCGTTATTTGGCTCATCAAGGCGGAGCTACCGACCCCGCAGTCCGTCGACCAGATAATGATAGATCCGGGCAACGCCGTCGTTTGGCTGTTCGACGTGACCGTACAGACGGTCTCCGGCACCGGGTACAACTGGTACATCCTGTTCCCGACACCGACCTCGGACGTTCAACAGGGTAGATATTACTACATGCAGATCAACCCGAGGGACACGCCCGTCACCGTACCGTTGCCGTCCTTCCTACGCGTGTGGAAGGGCAAGGATGTCCCGACCGATGCCGCGATCACCGTTGCCACCGTCGAGACCAAGATGTACCTGCAGTATCCCACGTCCAACTACTGGGGCCACAACTTCTACGACGAGTACTGTTGGTACACGCCACCGTACGAGTACTGGGGTCACCTGGTAGGTTACGGTGATTATCAACTCGTAATGTTCTTCGGACCCTCTTCACCGCTATACGCCACTGTTAACAACCCATCCTACAGCTACGCTTACAAGATTCCGAACACGATGACTGCATACACACCATACGGATTTAACAACGGGGTCTCGTACGATCAATACTACTGCACTCAGACCTTATACATCCACGTCGACATAACCGCTCCCGAGTTCAACGGTACCTATCTATATCCCGGAGGCGCCAAGCTAGTATTCAACGCGTACTCGGATAGTAACTACTCTAACTTCCTAGGATCAGGTTCTGTTACACTCTTCCAGCAAGGAGAGAATCTAGGCGATAAGAGGTTCGTCGTTATGCTCACCGATGACATACTAAAGAACGTGGTATTTAACCTTAATATATCCCAATACTACTACCTACCGGAGCTGGAAGTTACACCTAACATCATGGCAACTGTTATGATATCAATGCACCCAGCGCAGCCATACATCGATACCAATAGCTTCCCCTGGGACTACCACGATCACTACGACGGACCAGGAGACACCAACGAAGTTCAATTGCTACCGGGAGGAGGTTATCCCAGTTATCATTACAATCCGACGTTCGCCCAGTTCGTGGAGCAAGAGTACAATGTTCCAAGTGATCAATTGAAGAATCTTTACATAAACTACGGAGAGTTGTACTGGACGTGGATGGGCACATCTACCACGCTACAGGATGCCCTAGTCAACGGAGACATAGTCCCATTCTACGTTATATGTATGAAGATGTTCTGGCTGGTACACGATTACGCCATGCCCTACGTTATAGTGGTACCCCCGCAGTTAGTACCTAACACCGATGAAATGATGATAGTACTTAACCCGTACACATCAACTAACTTCTCTACTCAAAGAGAAGAGAGGTTCAGGTTAATAATAATGGACTCTGAAGGTAATTACGTTGTTGAAGATGTGATACTGCCATGGGACGCGACAACAGCTTATTCCCAAGGTTACGTGTCCCCAGACGTTAGACCCATAATAGTGGGAATGATAGATAATAACGTTGCCACCTGGGCGATTCTCATTCGTAAGCCGTCCAGCCTAAAGGACATAGCCGCTGTGATACTAACACCAGTCCTACTTGACGGATCCCTAGGTGGGGCGGACTACGCTGACGACCTCGGTAGGGCCACGGTCATCGCGGTGTCGGTACGATCGAACGGTCAGTGGTACACGGTGTTGTGGCCTATCGACACCCCACAGGGTGAACAGTACCCGTACGTTATGGTGCCGATGAACCCCACCCAGCCTTACGGGATACCGGCTTCAATGGTGCAAGCACTCTGGATACCGTACATGAGGTCAAGTGATCTGGTGTCCGTTACGGTGATGGTGGACAGGAACACCGGCAACTTCGACAGCAGGTACGATTGGAACAAGGACATATGGTTAACCACTCAATTCGCGGTGGTAGGTCCTCCGAACGAGTACGCGGTGATATCTTACGAGTACCCCATCACGGAATCCAAGTGGTTCCTGGACAGGGACTGGGCGTTCGTGTGCCTGGGATACCTGGATTCCACGGTCATACCCGGGACATCCCCGGTCTTCTACGGGTGGGATCAACTCACGGAGACCGGAGTCTGGACGGAAGAGGCCCAGCTCCAGGCCTCGGGCGGATCGCCCATAGACTGGGTGTTCGGGTTCTTCCACTTCAAGCACCTCAACCAGGCGGTCGGACCGGAGCTATCCTCACTACCCGATTACGTCCACGTCAGGTACGGCTTCCTGGTGTACCCGAACTACGCCGCCGTGGGTATAGTCAAGGTAGCGTACGACCCGAACTACTACTTCACGATGGCACTCAGGAGATACGAGGCCGGTTGGGCCGGTCTCACCGGTGACCTGTTCATGACAGTCAACGCGTTCGACGAGAACGTCGACTTAGGCGGAGGGTACCATCTCAACGACAGCTTATGGCCGGCCGAGGCTAAAGACAGGGAGATATGGGTAACGTGGACGAACACGGCCCAGATCGAGGGTCTTCAGTCGTTCACGGAGGTGCCGTTCCTACTCATCGATTCCCAGCCGTCCGTCAGCTCCTACGACACCGAGGGTAACGCGGCGTGGGTCGAGTGGAGCCGGTACCAATACGTGCCCGCCTCGAACTTAGCCCAGTACGATTCGTCGGCTCAGTACGATCCCACGTATACGAGCGTTAGGACGGATTTCGTGATACCGCCCGCATTACGGAGTCAGGTGACCGACGTCTACGTCTTGGTGGCGTTGGTGTCCTGGGACGAGAACACAGGGGTTAACGTCGTCCTGGAAGACGGGTCGGGTCAGGAGTACGAGGTCAACTTCAAGGTCCCGGACGCCACGATGGGTAACTCCTTGGATAACCTATCCAACTGGTCGAACCTCGTGTCTCACATGTCCAACGATTGCAGACCCGTGCTGTCCCTGAAGGATAGTCAGGGACACACGTTCGTGGTATGGGCCGTGCACGTGGCTAAGCCCTCGAACCTCGCCGACGTGTCCGCCGTGACCTTGCTGGACCCCGAGGGCCTGTGGGCGGCGTTTTGGAGTTACTACGATGAACTGAGGTGGTGGTGGGGCTGGAGTTCCGTAAGCGTGGATGGGACACTCCAGTCCATACCGGGCAACCCGGGCACGTCCAGGTCGATATGGGTGCTGGCGATAACGGTGAGGACGTCCGACGGTAAGTGGTACGCGATACTCGGTCCGGACCGCTACGTGGAGTTGAGCCCGTACGACCTACCGTGGGTACCCACGTCCAGGAGCAACACGCTCGACACCGTCACCACGTGGGGTCAGCGCGCGTTCGACGTCGTCGGTGAGCCGGGCCTGTACCACACGGACGTCGGGTCCATCAACGGGTTCGACGGGTACGGGTACGTGTTCTACGACGGTGTCTGGCCCGCGAAGACGTCCTCTGTGGTCGAAACCGTGAACGGGGTGCCGTTCCTAATACCGCCGGCCGACGGGCCCAACGCGATCCTCGTCGACGGCGCGACGATCGTGCTACCGAAACCGGGTGAGGACGTGTGGGTGGTGTACGCCGCGGCGTGTTACTGGAGCGGTACCAACCCCTACACGCCGACGCAGCTGGTGGTAGAGGACAGCACGGGCAAGAAGGTCACGGTCACAGTCGACCTGGCGGATTGGTGCGCGAGCGGAAGCGTGCCCGGTAACGTGCGGGTCATCCAGATGGACGAGAGGGCAGGTCCCAACGGTCTCCAAACCATAACGTGCGGTCTTTGGGCGTTCGAGCTCAAGGCCTCGGACCTGGGTCTCAAGGACATAGCCGCGATATCGTTCCCGAACCCCGGCGACAACAGGTACATCTGGGTGTTCAGCGTAACCGTCGACGGTACCCCGTACCCGGCCACGGAGTTGGGGCTCTACTATCTGGGCTCCGAAGCGTTCACGACGTCGACGGCGGACGTAGTCGAGTTGACCTACGCCAAGGAGATGGCGGCGACGAGGCACTTCCTGAACCTTGAGGGCTTCTCGTACGATATGTTACCGTTCCTGCCCGCCTCCGGTAACGCTCCACCCGTGACGTCCGGCGTGACCGTGACCGAGACCGGGGTGACGAGCCAGCTGTACTCGGGTACGCCCGCCGTGCCGCACGTGAACACGCTCACGCTGAACTTCTCGGGTCTCGCCTCTCAGTACTCCTCCCTACCGGACGTGTTCCACTACAGACCGTGGGCGACGTTCCAGCCCGAGTACGCCAACGGCGCTTTCCTGTGGGCCGAGTCGGCTTCCACCACGGCCGAGTGGATCATGAACATCGACATAATCGGTGACTCCACGTGGCAAGCCGACGTCGAGCACTGGTACCTGGACAAGGCCTACTGGCCGGCGTCCGGGTCGATAACCACGAACTCCTTCGGGATCCCGTATAAGGTGATATGGAGCTGGTTCGGCACGTCCACGGACCTTAGGACCGAGAACATCGAGAAGGCCCCAACGCCCGATCTCGTCCCGTTCTACCTGATCTCGGACACGTACAAGAACTCGGGCTTCGCGTGGTCCAACTGGGGAGTCACCGTAGAGGGAGTACCGTACGACCTGCCCGGCGTGTACATCGAGATCCCGCAGGACCTGTGGTACAACGTGCAGGACGTTTACGTGCTGTTCCTAGGCTACGAGCTGCCATCCCAAGTGGCCCAGGTGGACGCGTACGTCGAGTACCTCGTGAACGGTCAGCCCGAGTGGCAGGAGGCCACGTACGAGGTGACCAGGGTCGACCTCCAGGACATAACCCAGGCGGAGGCGTTACTCTCCACCGACATACAGCCGGATCAGGGCAGGGAGTGCAGGCCGGTCCTGTGGATGCACAGGGTGTTCGAAAGCCCGGGCCAGGAGGTCAACGCCAACGTCCTACTGTGGGCGGTCAGGATACCGAAGCCGGCGGGCGCGCAGGCCGTGACCGCGGTCATGGTCAGGGTTCCCTCGTCCTCCGGGATACTCGCGGTGATGGCGGTCACCGTGAAGACCACCGACGGTAAGTGGTACGCCGTGTACGGTCCGTCCTACCCGCAGGACTTGGCCGGGGTCACGGACGCCACCCAGGTTGTGTCGGAGTTCCTGGAGAACCCCTCGGCGTTCGGTCCGATCCGCTACGAGAACATCCCGTACGACAGGCCGACGACGCACTGGGTGCCCTCGTACAGGTCTTCGGACTTGGTGACGGTCACCGTGTGGAGAGCCAACAACTGGCAGCCCATGGCCTACGACCGGTACATCACCAGGGTCCAGACGTTCGCACCGGAGGGTGGGTACGCGACGGTTCAGGACGAGATCTGGTACGCGGCCTGGGCGTACCTGGAGGAGGTCGACGAGCCGTTGATAACGGGAGTGAAGTACTTCCTCGACGCGCAGCGGGTGCTCTTCGATTACATCCTGGCCGGTTACGCGAACCCGACGACGAGCGTGGTAGCGACGGTTTACCAGTACTCGAATCCGACCGCGGAGGTCGGACAGAGCTCCATCGGGACGCTTTACAGGTACGACCAGTACTACCTGACGTTTTACGGTTACCAGACGACGTTCGAGCCGCTATCCGTGTGGGAGGTGCCGGTCCCGGAGGTGCCGTGGGACGAGATGTGGCCCGTGTTCACGACGTTCGAGGTGTGGAAGACGGAGTTCGTGGTGGACAAGAGGTGGGAGGTCTTCGACGGTGACCTGACCGGTCTCTCGGGCGTGGTGTCGAACCTATCCGATTACCTGTTCAAGTACCTGATCGAGTTCACGTTGGAACCGGAGGCGAACGATCTGGTCGTGGACCTGGCGCTGTCGGACCTACTGATCAAGGGATGGTTCAGCTTCACGTACGATATCATAGGATCGCAAGACGACTGGGCCTACATCACCGGCTTCAACCCGCAGTACACCCCGGGTATCCCCAACACACCCAACTGGCCGAGCTTCAACCCGGGCTACATGGTGGACGCCAGGTACTGGCCGGGTGCTTGGAACTGGCTGTGGGTCTGGTACGATTCGTCCACGGAGTTCTGGAACCCGGCGTTCGGTCACTCGGTGGGCTACCTACTGAGGCCGTCGAACGTCACCAACGCCGCCCTGGCGGCGGGCCCGGCCTGGCTGTACCTGCAGAACGGTACGATCCTGCTGGTCCCGCAGTCCGTGCAGCCTGACCTCGCTAAGATAGGCGTGCTCCTCATGACCGTAGGCGATGAGAACGTCGAGATAGACGTGGCCTACTCCGACGGTACCGTGAAGAGGTTCACGTACACGGTGCCTACGTGGAACACGCCCGACTGGTACGACTACGTGACGAACTACGTCAAGCCCGCCCTATGGATACCGGACACGTTCGGCCCCACCAACTGGACCAACACGATCCACCTGGTGGACAACATGAACAACGTGTACGTGTACTGGGTGTACACAAACGAGTTCTCCTACTGGAACAACCCCGTGTACATCTGGTCCGTTGTGGTCCCGACGGGGCCGAACGTGGTCGCCGTCAGGTTCAAGCTGATCAACCCGTCCCAGACGTCCTACCTGTGGGTGTTCGCGGTAACCTTCGTGACTCAGAAGCAGGAAACCCTCCAGAACCAGGGCGATTACTACACGTTCTTGAACCACGAGACGACGCCGTTCTGGCTGCTCGCCGACGTTGGCTTGGGCTGGGACAACTACCCGACGACGGAGGAACAGGCTCTGCAGTCGTTCCTCTCCGCGATCTGGGGATCGACCACGGTCACGGTTTACGAGCAGGTACCGCTCGACGATCAGAAGTTCGATCCCAACACGGGTGACATCCAAGTAACGTTGGATCCGGCGGAGACGGAGCCGGACTTCCTACAGAACTCCAGCGACACGCTGGCCACGCAGCTGCTACCGATACCGGTGAAGAAGAACGCGGGCGATTCGATCTCGATGTGGACCAACCCGAACGAGCCTGACACGGTGTACTTCGCGGTGTTCACCACGTCCAGGGCCTACGTCGGAGGCTGGATCGTGGACACGGCCCCGGCGGTGCTGGGCTCGGACTTCTCCCTCTACATCGACACCGTCAACGCCCCGGCGTACGGTTACTTCTTCGTGACACCGGGGATGCTGGAAGCCGTCAGGGAACTGACGTACGAGACGACACCGTCCGCGTTGTTCAACACCGTCCGGAACTACACGCTGGACCCGCTGACCGACATCGCGTTCGGGCTCCTGTCGGTGCTTGAGGGGTCGCCAACGGCTTACGACGAGGGCGTGAAGTACACCTTCGGGTTCTGGAAGTGGGTCTCCGGGACCGGGGCCGATAAGATACCGCAAACGTTCGAACAGTGGCTCTCGGACCAGGTGATAAGGACGCTCGCCTCGGAGGCTTCCTCGGTGTCGTCGAGTCAGAACGATCAGGAAGAGCTCATCAGGATGATCTACTACCTACTCGACTACGATTACTACCTATACTACCTGCCGGAACTCGAGTGCCAGTTCCCGGCCGAGGGAGCGAGCGTGCTCCTACAGACGACACCGTCCATGTTGGTCAAGTTCCAGCCCTACGAGCTGCTAGGACTGAGCGATAGGCTTCAGGCCATAGCCAGGGTCTTCGGGTACATCTCACAGAACGGTGTTTCGGCGTTGTTCCAGATCGATCAGTACACGGGTCAACCGTACATAGCGGACGTGGCTGACTTCCTGTACGGCAGCAACATATCGACTCAGACACCGGGAGCCCTGGCGCTGGTGTCGGCTCCCTTCGCGGAGACAGACATGTGGTACTGCATCGAGATCGACGGTAACGAGCAGCCGGCGATAGTGAGGATCAAGATGACGCAGGAACCAACCGATTACGACTACATAAAGGACCTCATAACATATGTTAGAAACACCATGGTAGCCATTATAACTGCGTATCAGAATGGGTTGTCCACTCTGGTTAGTAATTACGTTAATATCAACGATGTTTACGCTCTCGAAAGCATCCAGAACGCGATACTATCGATGATAGGTCAGGTTCCACCACCCCCACAGTATAACGTGCCTCCAGCCCTTAAGGAATTCCTACTTAACTTGCAGAATGCTATTCAGTACATATATGATATAGATAAGAACCAGGTGCCGAAACTCATCGACATACCGACGAGTCTTAAGGTGGAGGCATCGATAACCAACAGGTACGAAGTCACGATATACATATTATCACAATATGATCAAGAACTTTACCAATACTTGCTACAAAATGGATGGATAGTGGTAGATTCAGGGACAACTAACGGTGTTCAGTGGTACACGTTATTCGACCAGAATACGTATAACGAAGTGATGAATTTGATATCACAGCTATCAACGGAGATCTCCAACCTGCAGTCGGCGGCCGACAAGTGGTACTCCGACGTGACGAGCTCGGCGACGGTATCGAATTACGGGACGGTGTATCAGTCCGAGCTGGTCCCGGACTACCAGACGGTGACTTCCGACGTGCAGACAGTACTGTCGACGTTGCAGCAGATCCAGTCGCTGGTCCCGACCGGTGGTGTGTTCACCAACCCGGTCAACGTGCAGGCGATAGCGGCCTCGACGACGCTGTTCGACACGGACATCATAGGAGACACCTACCCGACATCGGTCTCGCCGAACATCCTGTACTTCGGCGTGGAGCAGAGTGGATCCGCGGGCACGGGATCGTTCCCGTACGACGCCGCCTACGGTCACTTCAACTGGGGACTCTGGGAGGCTAACCTACCCGGTATCGCCACGGTGCCGTTCCTCATGAGGCCGGCGGGCTTCCCCTCCTCGACGTTCCCGAACGCGTTCCTGGCGTCGAACAAGCTCATCACCCTACCGCAACCGGCCGACGCGGTGGCGCTGCTGTACCTGGCGGCGTTACCCGCTCAGACGGAGCAGGTGAAGGTGCTGTTACAGTTCAGCGATGGAACGCAGCAGACGGTAACCGTGACGATATCGGACTGGGGTTACAGGTCGAACAACGCCGATACCGGGACGTTCGACTTCAACGGGGACGGTGTGCCGGATCTGTGGTACGTGAACGACGACGTCGTTCAGATGTCCGCCAGGGTCGAGTGGGTGAACGGTCAGCTACAGGTCGTGAACCAGACCTCCGACCTGTGGGCCCTGGCGTTCAGGTCGTTGAACCCGAACGTCAAGATCACGGCCGTGGAGATAGAGACGAACTACCCGGTGTGGGTGGTGGCCCTATCCGAGGGCGATCTCAACCTGCAGCCCACGGGCCACTGGGTGTGGTCGTGGTACGTGGTCGTGAACCCGACGGATCCGATAAGTACGATAGACCAGTTGCTACACTCGGACCCGATCAACGAGATATTCAACTACGCGTACACCGTGTTGGACGAGATATTCACGAGCCCGGCCTACCAGCCGACCGTGTACACGAGCCCGCCGTCCTCGCCCCCGAGTACCGTGGATTCCGAATCCGAGTACGCTCAGTACTACCTGGATGTGGCCCTGTACTGGTGGAACCAGTACACAGGAGGTTGAACACGTTGAAGTTGGTCGGGACGTACGTGAGGGGGATAGGGGAGGGCGCGTACTACGTTTCCCTCCCCTACTACAAACACGCCTTAGAGGCGATTTTGGGCGGTGAGCCGTACCCGGGGACGTTCAACGTGAGGGTATCGAGGTACGAGGCGGAAGTCGCCAAGGGGCTGGCCCGCGAGGCGGGTGTGAGGATAGACGGGTGTGGGGAACTCGGTGGGGTATGGGTGTACCCTTGCGCCGTGGAGGGTCGTTTGGCGTGGGCGGTGTTCCCGGACGAGTCCAAGCACGAGGATCACATCGAGTTGGTGGCCCCGTACAGGATAAGCGAGGCTTTGGGGGTAATACCCGGAGACCGCGTCAAGGTGGAGCTGTGGGGACCTGAGGTTTGGCCCATCGCGGTGTCGATCTGGAGGAGATCGAAGCGGCCTTGAGGAGGGGAGCGCCCGTTTTCGTGTTCGATTCGGAGGACAGGGAGGGAGAAACCGACATCGTCTTCTGGGCTCCTACCGTGACCTCCGAGAGCATCGCGCTCCTGCGTAGGCTCGGCGGAGGTCTCATCTGCGCCGTGGTGCATCCCGAGCACGCTGAGGTCATCGGTCTTCCGTTCATGGTCGATGTCTACAGGGAGGCCGGCATGGAGCTGTTGGAGGCGCTGTGGCCGGACGATATCCCGTACGACGAGCGGTCCACGTTTTCGCTGACCGTTAATCACAGGGACACGTTCACAGGGGTGACCGATGAGGATCGTGCCTTAACGGTGAGGGAGTTGGCCCGGTTCTTCGAGGAGGAACACGAGGATCCGGTCGCTGAGTTCGGGGAGAGGTTCAGGTCACCCGGTCACGTGCACTTGTTGCGACCGTTCGATGGACTGTTGGACGAGCGTACCGGTCATACCGAGTTGTCGGCGGCGCTGTTGGAGATGTGCGGTTTGGAGCCCAAGGTAGCCGTTATATGCGAGATGTTGGAAGATGGAAACGGAGCGGTACCCCCCGATAAAGCGGAGAGGCTGGCCTCGTCCCTCGGGTGTCCCTTCGTGACAGGGGATGAGATCCTGGAACTGTGGGATCGATTCAAGAGGGGGTGATCGGAGGGGATGAGGACCGCCTCGGTGGCGATGGCGCTGGTGGTGGCGCTCGCGATCTGTTTGGGATCGGTGTCCGCCCAACAGACGGCGGGTGCCGCGACCGGAGGGGCGATGACGACAGGAGGGACGACGGCACCCGCCACGACGACCACGACGGCTCCTCAGACCGTTCAGACGGGAGGTGGTGGTACCGCCGCTCAGCAGGCGGCTCCAGCGGCGGCCCCGGCTTCTCAGGCTTCACAGCCCGCCAAGTCGGCACCGGCCAAGAAGACCGCCAAGAAGCCGAAGCATAAGACCGCGGCTCACAAGCCCGGGAAGAAGCCTAAGGGTAAGGGTCCGACGGCCAACGTCAGGGAGTTTCGGTACTACACGATAGCCGCCGCCGGAGGGCTTGTGGCCCTGGCGGCGTTGCTGGGTTACGGGTTCATGGTGGAGAGCGGTGTCACGGGGCAGGAGAAGAAGACCACCGGGACCACCGAGGGATCGAAGACGTCGGGCGAGAGACCGTCGTCCGGGACGACGTCGGGTGGATCCTCCGGTGGTGGAGGTTCGTTGCCGTCCACGCCGTCCACGTCCAGGGAGGATGACGTTGAGAAGATAAGGGAGCTATGGAAGAAGCTCAGGGAGGAGGGGAGTGAGGGTTGAGACTGGAGTGTCCCTCATGCGGTGGTCTCGTCAGGCCTTTCTACAGGGAGGACGAGTGGGGCTTGAAGTGCGAGGAGTGCGATTGGAGAAAGAACCTACCCAGCCGGCCGTCCGAGTCCACGAGATTGGAGTGGTTCAAGGCCTACGCCAGGGAATTCCTGCGTAGGGAGTTCGACGATTGCGGCGTCGTCAAAGTCGTCGTGAGGGGGCCCAGGGGGCCGCGCGGTTCCGAGTACGTGGCGGCCACGGTGTACGCGTCCGATCATCACTCCGCCATCGGGCCCGATGGGGAGCGCGTCAGGGGAGTTGAAGAGGAGCTGAACGAGCTGGCGTCCGAGCTGCGCGTTCCTCCCGTGCGCATCACCGTCCAGCCCGCCCACCTCGCCGACTGAAGACGTAACCCAGTGGGCTCCCGACCCCGCAATCCCCGTCCACGCACAAACCCCACTCCCTCATCTTCCTACAGCTCGGTGGGCTGTATTTCTTCCCCGATCCTTCCAGTCCCGCTATGTGTCGCACTTGATACCTGGTTCTATCCTCATCGAAATCGGGAACGTTAGAGAAAACTTCCACTACTTTATCGATATCCCATCCAATATTTATCAGAAATGATGCTAGTGCAAACCTAGCTTCGTGAGGTAGGTTCTCACCCTCTTCCGCCCTTTTGAGTAACTCTCTCATGCAGGGTGGGAAGGACCTCCTCCTACCTTTGGGGACTTTCCTCTTTCGAACGCCCAGGAGTTTGACGGCGAGGTCCCTTAGATCCTCGATCCCTTCCCGTTCTCTCGCCTCCTCGACGACCAGGCGTCTGACCTCTTCCCTGAAGGTCCTGAGCAGGCGGGGCCTATCCAGCACTACGCTTCCCGCGGTTTCGCCCGGGACGTGGGTGGTGGCGAGTACCACCTCGTCTCCGAGGTCCGAGGCCTTCTTGGCCACTGTCGGGGTGATGTCCTTCACGGATCTCAACGAGAAGACGACGGTGTAGTGGACGGAGTACCGGCCGTCGTCCCTTCTCCTGGTGGGCCACGAGAACATGTCGGAGAGTATCTCGGTAGGGTCCGTTCCTTTCCTCCCTAGGTAATCGAGGGCTGAGGTTTCGAGCTCCGATTCCCTGTGCGCTAGGACGTGGGCTGCTTGAGGGGGTCCGGAGGCGGCCAGGGTGAGGAGCGCCGAGTACGCCCTTAGGCCGTCCCTTTCGCCCGAGAGCACCTCCTGCACGTATTTCAGGGACTCTTTGCGTCTGGTTCCCCACGGTTTCCTCCGGTCGGTGGGTTTCAGCCTGGCCTTCACCTCGTCCAGGTAGGCGGTTACTTCCTCCGGGTCCATGGGTTCGACGTGGACCTTTGGGGACGCTGGGAACAGGTGTTCGAAGGCCTTTCTCACGTTTATCACCCGGGGGAATCGGCGGTGAGGGCACCCTTGTTGGTGTACGGGGTTCATGGGGACGAGGGGAGGAGGCTGGAGGGTGTGGTCAGGAGGTACGTGCCGAGGGGTTTCGAGGTCGTGAAGTTGTTCGACGACGTGCGTTATGTGAGCACGTTGGATCCTAGGTATTACCTGAGCGAGTTGGGGGAGCGGTGGGTGAGGTTGGTCGTTTCCAAGGACTTCGACGCTTACGTGGAGTTGCACGCCTACAGGCCCTGGTCCTACCGTCGCTTGGTCGTTCCCAGGGGTAAGGTACCCGGGTTGGTCGATTTGGGGGAGGGGGTGTTGTTGGGGTCGGTGCCCAGGGGGAGGGCGGTGGTGCTCGGGCCCGTGTTGGCGCTGACCGTGGAGGTCCCGGATGGGTATCGGGGGAGTGTGTTGAAGGAGTTGTTGGAGGGTGTCTTGAGGGCTGAGGATGGTTGGGATTTCGCGTCTTGGCTGGTGAATAGGTTCGGGGAGGCGGGTGAGGAGGCGTTGATCAGGTTCTTCCGCTACTCGATGGGGTCCCGTGATCCTTTTTGACGTCGGTGGCTCGGGGTCGTACGGTCCAGAGGACGGCCCCCGAAAACCGGAGGGTTCCCGATGATGGGGAGTAGGGGGCCGCCGGTGACCCCCGCGGTCGCCGGCTGGGACCGTGACGGGTGACGACCGTGGGGCGACGGATGATCGGTCCTGCTAGCCGCGGGGGACACGTTTCATCCCTCGGGTAGAACCACAACGGTTACGGGTTTGCCCTGGGTTATCGCCTTGGCGACCTCGTCGGCGTCATCGGGATCCATGACCAGGACGACGCTCCTGCCTCTCTTGCGCCACACTTCGGCGGTGCAGATCTTCCGACCGCCCGCGTACACGTCGACCCTATCCCCGCCTCCCACGTGTGATGTTCCGCCCACGGGTTCCACGGCGACGGCCACGGTGTCCGGGGGTAGCGTGTGGGAGATGGACGCCTCGGCGCCGGCTATCTTGACTTCGAGTTCGTCGCCTCTCACCTTGACGATTGCCTTCCCGACTCCTTCCTCGCGCTCCAGGTCCCTTTTGATTATCCTCTCGATCTCCTCCTTCGGGGTTCCGCGGGGGAACTCGTAGATCCTTCCCGCTATCCTCTCTTTCACCTCTTGGGGTGCGGGTGGCTCGCCAGGGATGTCCCCGATGCGTTCCGCCTCGGGTATTTGGTACGTTTTGACGGTGGGTTTCACCTCGGCCCACCTGGTCTCGAGTAGCCTGTCTCCGAACGCGTCCCCGTATGTCCTGCCGGGGATGGCGGCGAGCGCCGCTACGGCCCACGAGAGTATCTCCATGTTCGGGGTTTTGGTCAGCATACCGTACAGTTGCACGGGGCCGCTGGCGAACCCGGCCGTCAGGAGGCCGAAGAGGGTGGCGGTGGTTAGGGTGATCCTCTCCTTCGCCACGTACCTGTACACGGCCGAGGCTATGAACGCGCCCGCGAACACGTAAACGCATCTCCACATGGTCAGGTAGGCGAATTGGGATAAGACGTAGGGGCTTACGTCGATCATCCCCGCCCGGACCCCGCCTTGACGAGTTCCCGGACGGCTCTCTCCGGATCTTCGGCCTTCATCAGGTGGGTCCCTACGAGTACCGCGTCGACGACGTCTCGGAGTGCTTTCACGTCCTCGGGTCCCGTCACCCCGGATTCGCCCACGACCGGGGTCCCGGGGAGTTCCTTTCCGACCTTTTCGGCGAGTTCGGGTATCCTATCGACGTTCACGTCCAACGTCCTCAGGTCCCTGCTGTTGACGCCGACGAGGTCCGGGTTCGCTTCGACCACGTACCGGATGTTCGAAGGGTCGTGGAACTCGAGAAGGACCTCCAGACCGTGTTCGTGGGCGGTGTCGACGAGCTCGGGGGCGTCTTCTTCCACCACCTCGGCTATCAGGAGGATCGCGTCGGCCTCGTAGTGGGCCGACTCCTCGATCTGTACCCGGTGGACGATGAAGTCCTTACGTAGTACGGGCAGGTCCACGGTTTCTTTCACGACTCGGACGAGCTCGGGGCTCCCGTCGAAGAACTCGGGTTCGGTCAGGACGGAGACCGCGCAGGCACCGCCTTTTTCGTAGGAGGCGGCGCGTTCGGCCACGGACTCCGGGTCGGACGGGCCGAGACGGCCGGCCGAGGGGGACGAGGGTTTTATCTCGGCTATGATGGAGACGCCGTCGGTGGACGTGACGGCTTTCTCGAGGGATCTGGAGCCCGCGTGGGGACTGGGTGCGAGGTCCTCGGTATCCAGCTCTCTGATCCTCCGTTCGACTTTTTTCAATATTTGATCTAAAACCGTCATCGGCGACATCCCCGGCCGTCGCGGGGATGATGATCTGGATGATAGGCGACGGGTGAGCGGGGGTCCCGGGACCGACCCGATGACGAGCACCCGGTTGGCTGGACCTGGGGTATGATGAGCGTTACGCCATCCGAGGGGGTGTTTTATCGTTGTTGAATTTGAAATCCGTCTTCACGTTTTCCTCACCGTTACAGTTCACAGGTAAGTTCAAGAAGGTAACGTTAAAACTACCCGTTTACATCTGTCCTGATACGCACAGGCTGGTGGTACCTGGTATAGTTGCGGTGAAAACATGCGGAACGGGATGGCGGTTGGCGGAGCCTTTCCTTATGATGTTAATGTTGAACTCCGCCGGCGCTATGCTGGTGGCGGCGATAATAATATCATATTTGAAGAGCGCTTGGGAAGTAGGCGACACGGCTAGGGTTCTCATGTACATAGGGTTGTTGATGTTTTGCTTTATAATTTTAATGACTGACATAGGGTTCGTTTTGACATCAACCGTGCTCAGACCCGGGGGTCCTTACGTTATTCCGCCGAATCAATTCATGCTGACGGATTGCTACTTCGAGTTCATGATAGGAGCGACGCTGTTCAGCTTGTTCTGCACACTAGTCGGGTTCTTGTTGATAATGAGGGAAAGGAAGGTTAGGATCTGAGGGGAGGGGTTACAAGTACCCCTCCTCCTTCAGTAATTCCGCGTTGAGCACCGAGGCCCCCGCGGCCCCTCTCACCGCGTTGTGGCCGACGCACACGTATTTCACGCCACCCAGGGGGTCCTCCCTCAGCCTGCCGACGGCGACCGCCATGCCGTTCTCGAGGTCCCTATCGAACCTGGGCTGGGGCCTGTCCTCCTCCTCCATCACGACCAGCGGTCTCTCGGGCGCCGTGGGGAGGTCCTTCTCCTGGGGGAGGCCCTTGAACTCCTTCATCGCCTCGGCCACGTCGTCGGGGTCCGCATCGTCTTCGGTGGACACGAACACGGCCTCGGTGTGTCCGTCGAGGACCGGGACCCTGTGACAGGATGCGGAGACGGTGAAGTCCGCGGGCTTCACCTCGTCCCCGTCCAGTTCGCCCATTATCTTGAGGGTTTCCGTTTCCATCTTCTCCTCTTCCCCGGCTATGTACGGGATCACGTTGTCGATGATCGCCATGGAGGGTACGCCCGCGTACCCGGCCCCGGAGACCGCTTGCATGGTGGCTACGGTCACGCTTTCTAAACCCCAACCGTCGGCTATGGGTTTGAGCGTGAGGCACATCTGTATGGTGGAACAGTTCGGGTTCGTCACTATGAAGCCGGACCATCCCCTCTCGTCCCGTTGCACGTCGATGAGGGCTAGGTGGTCGGGGTTGACCTCGGGGATGACGAGGGGTACGTCCGGTTCCATCCTGTGGGCGCTTGCGTTGCTGGCGACGGCGTACCCGGCCTCCGCGAACTTGGGTTCCACATCCTTGGCGACGTCCGAGGGTAGGGCGGAGAAGACCAGGTCCACGTCCTCGTCTTCCAGGGCCTTCGGGTCGGTCTCCTTGACCTCTAGCTCGGCCACGTCCTCGGGCATGGGTTCCTCGAGGTACCATTTGGCGGCCTCGGAGTACGGTTTACCGGCGGACCTCGGGGAGGCCGTCACGGCCCTGATCTCGAACCAGGGGTGGTCGGAGAGGAGGGAGATGAACCTCTGACCCACTATGCCCGTGGCTCCCAAGACCGCGACGCCGATCTTGGCCAAGGTTTCGTACGCCCCCGGGCGATGATCTGCCGCACCCTCTGGGGAGGGTCCGATGACCGGAGCTTCCGGGGGTGAGCCCTTTCAGTCCTCCTCCAGGAGTTCTTCGATCTCCTTGAGGAGTTCCTCCAGATCGTCCTCCTCTTCCTCTTCGGTCTCCTCCTCGTGCCCTTCTTCCTCCTCTTCGGTCTCTTCTTCTTCCTCGACCGTGACTTTCTCCGCGGGCGCGGCCTCTTCCGCCTTCTCCTCGGCGATAAGGGGAGGGGTTATCTCGCCCTCGAACAGGAAGAACTCCTCGAGGGCCTTCCTCGATACGGCCGCCTTGGCCCTGCCGACTATCTTGTCTAGTACCCTCCACGTCATGTTGGAGGGGAGGATGACGAAATCTTCCTTCAGGTCGCCCGTGCAGTAGGCGTCGAGGCCTCCCTCGGGCTCGCGGATGAGCGGTTTCATGTTCTCGAAGGACACCTCGACGGCCCCCGCGTCGAACGTGCGGAGGGCGTCCCTGATGCCGAGTTTCTCGACGAGGGAGGCGAGCGTGTACAGGGTGAGTTGCGCCTGTACGTCGAGCATCTCCTCGGGCGCGAACCAGGTGCCGGTCTCGAGGAACTCGGCTAGGGCGGCCAGGATGCGTCTGGTCAGCACGATCACGACGTCTCCCACTATCGAGACGTGGATCGCGGACGGTAACTCGACGAGTTCCTTGCCGGCGGACTCGGCGAGTTCGACGAGTCTCTCGAACTGCTCGTCGGTGACTATCCTGTTGCCCATGTCCGTGTACCGTGTAGAGAGGTAGATCTTCTGGGTCTCGGTCCCCGGGATGCCGGCCGGGTGGAAGGCGGTCACGCCGACCTCCTCGGGGACGTCTATCTTCATGTCCGTGAGCTCGAGGAACACGGCCATCGGGTTGCACGTGCACGTGGTGCAGATGACGGCGCCCTCGGGGATGTCCTCGGCCACGTTGTGGACTATCTCGGGTGTCTTTCCGAACGGGGTGAAGAGGATGATTATTTCCGCGTCCTGTACGGCTTCGGCGTCGTCGGTGGTGAGTTGGACGCCGGCTTCTTCGAGCTTGGAAACGTGCTCGGGATCCTGCTCGTCGAGGAACGGGTCCGAGAGAACCACCTCGTGACCCGCACGAGCGAAATCAAGCGCCATCCCCGCACCACCGAAAGGAGGCTCGCCTCCGTAGTTTTCCGCAACGTTGATCCTTTCGTACAGCTTTTGGTTACCGAATCCGAACACGGTCACCTTCACCTTGTCAACGCCCCCGACCAGGGTTCGGGTTCGATCACGGGGACGGTGGAGAAGTCAAGGACGGCCCCGCGGGAGAACGGGGTCGTTAGCCCCAGCTCGTCCAGCGGGGTTCCTCCCACCAGGTCGTCGACGGCGGGGAGGTATACGGCTTCTATCTCCCCGTCCAGTCGCCCCCCGGTCCACGCGTCCACGTCGATAACCGCTTCTAAAAACGTCTTAAGCGTAACCCCCGGGATGTCGTTCGACACGGGATGCTCGTGCCCCATCACCACGAGTTTCGCCTCCTCGAGGGCTTCTGGGTCCGGGGAGGCGTGCCCGTGGAAGGCGTAGACCCCGTCCATCACTATCCCTTTGGTCCCGACGACCTCCGCCCGCGTTCCTCGGAGGATCTTCTCGATTTTTCCGTCGTGATTCCCCTTGACGATTATCAGTTCGTCCACGAGTTCGAGGAGGGTTTCGACCAGCCTGCGCACCGATCTTTCTTCGTGACGTGTCACACCGGCCACGGTGTGTTTCAGATCACCCACCACCACGAGGGTATTGGGTTCCGATATTTTGATCAGTGTTTTAATTTTAGTAACTCTGTTTTCGGTGTTATCAGGAACCCTAATTCCCTTCTTTTTTAACTCTATTTCTACCCCAACGTGAACGTCTGCAACGAAGAGGATGTTCCTTACCGAAAGTGCTTCTCCGACAGGTTCGTACCGGAGGGTTAACCCTGACACCCCCGTTCCGTCACGTGTTTAGGACATTAAGTGACCCATATCGCGTTTATTATGTGGGTAGGAGATTTCAATTATTCTTCTTGGTTTCCCCCGGTACTATCTCTCTAAGGCGTCGAGGTTTCGTTAAATACAAGCGAGGGTAAGCTTACCAAGGGTGAACGTACATGGCCACCGATGAGCTGCGTGAGACCGTGACGGAGGGTAGGGGGACCTTGGATCAAGTGGAAGCCGTCCTGACGGCCGTTCGTCTCGCAGCCGCGCAGCATCTGGGTAAGCAGTGGGAGCCTCTGGTCCAGGAGGTTGGGAAGCAGTTGGTGAAGATGTTCGCCGAGCATCGTGGTCTGAGCGACGTGGAAGGGGTGTTGGAGCTGGCGATGGAACTCGGGCTGATCCGGGATTACGAGATCGAGGAGGGTAGGATCGTCGTTCACGAGCCGGTGGAACTCAGGGGATGGTCTGAGGTTAGCGATGTCACCGACGTTTGCCTCGTCCTGAAGGGTATGCTCGTGGAGGGGTTCAAGCTCCAGGGTGACAGGTTGAAGAGGTTGGAGGAGAGCGTGGAGGACGGGAAGGTCGTGTTCGAGTACGAGGTCGCTTAGATCCGCCGTTGAAGGTACCAGAGGCATAGGCCTCCCATGACGGCCGGGATGAGGGTGGCGTACACCCTGTCCAGTATCAGGATGGCGGCGACGGTCGACGCGGGGGCTCCCAGCGTTTTCATGGCTTCCACCGTGATCCCTTCCACGATCCCCAGGCCGGCGGGCGATGGTGCGAGGGCCGCGGATCCCCTTATGACGACGGACATCACGGCCGGGAGCAGCGGGTTGGCGTCCGGCCATACGGCGTAGGTCAGGGCGTAGAGTCTGAGCACTCTAGCGGCCCATCCGCCCGTGTAGAGGAGGTAGGCCTTCGGGGCGCTCCTAGAGCCGAAGACCTCTGACGTGGATCCTGCCAGACCGTGGAGGTTCACCTCGACGCCGAGCTTGGATAGGAGGGTCTCGAGGGGTTTCTCGAACGCTTCCTCGCAGAGTTCTTCCCTGGTTAGGGTGTACCATAGGAAGGCCAGGGCGGGGAAGCCCAGGGCGTTGATCAGTGCCATCTCCCAAGGGATTTCGTCAGCGGCGAGCGTCATGGCGATGGCTATCACGGTGAGGTAGCCTAGGTTGCCGAGGATGAGATCGGCGACTATGGTCGGGGTTACGGTGGTGACCGGGTATCCGAGTTGAACCGCGTAGTAGAGGCGTACGGCGTCCCCGGAGACCGTTCTGGCGGGTCCGGCGGCCTGGTTGACGGCTAGTTTCACGTTGTACAGGGCGAACAGGGTACCGTGGCCGGGTGGGTTCGGGGTCAGGGGTGTGAAGGTTTGTCTCCAGCCGGTGATGCAGGCGGCGTACCACGCGGCCTCGCACGCGGTGGCGGCGAGGACGAGGAAGGGGTTGGCTTTTTCCAGGGTCTTCAGGACGGTGCTTGCGGAGACGAGGTAGGTGTAGGTGACGTAGAGCGCGGCGGCTCCTACCGCGGTTCCGGCGGTGATCTTGAGGAGGGTGGCGGTCCTCGGCACCCGTCCACCCCGTATTGTTACGAGTTTCGTAACGATTTCCGGTTTGGTGCCCCGGCCGGGATTTGAACCCGGGTCGCGGGATGTCTCCGGTCCGGACGGACCTCGAAAGTCCCGCATGATATCGGCGGGCCCGCGGCGACGCACCGCGGGCCCTTGACCGGGCTACACCGCCGGGGCGTCCCGCTCCGTCCCCTCCGACCCCCATTCCCCTATATGATTCTTTCCCCTACTTCGGGGGGATCCTCCTTGAGTTTGTGGACGGACCTGAACGCCGTCGCGTTCGTGGCGGTACAATCCGCGGTCGCCGCGGAATGGCTGAGAACCGGAGCCGTCCACACGGTGAGGAGGTTCCTCTTCGGGAGGGAAGCCGGTCCCCTGAGGGTCGCCCTCGTGACCGGGGCGCTGGCGGCTTTTCTCACGAACGACGCCGCGTTGATAGCGGTCCTACCCCTGGTCATGGAGGCGAGACCCAAGGGCGCCGGGGTGTTCGCGTACACGGCTCTAGCGGCCGCCAACTCGATAGGAGCCGTGACACCGACGGGTAATCCTCAGAACGCGATAATCTACTCGCACTACGGTGTGGACCCCTTCAGGTTCCTCTCGTGCCAGGTTCCGGTGTGCCTGTCCCTCTTCCTACCCGCGGCCCTCTACTCTTGGGTCGGAGACACCGAGAAGATAGTATCCGAGAGAGGGGGCCCGAAGCCGGATCCACCCGACGTGATCGCGATAATCGTGGCGGCCGGCTGTCTCATGGCCCACGTGCCGGTCTACGTGTGGTTCCCACCGGTCATGGCCTGTTACTCGCTGGTGAAGCCGGGAATCCTCAGGGAAGTGGACTGGACGGTCGTGGGGTTCCTAACCGCGGGCGTGTTACTGGCCAGGCTGGTCTCGCACCTCCACTTGGTCCCACACTTGGGAACGGGGCTCCGGACCTTGCTGATCGCGGTGGGTCTGTCCCAAGTCATCAGTAACGTCCCTGCGGCCGTGGCGCTGATGCCGGCGACGAGCGACTGGAAGGATCTGTTGGTGGGGGTCACGGTGGGCGGGTTCGGCACGCCGATAGCCTCGCTGGCGAACCTCATAGCCCTCCGGGCGGCCCGTGGGTGGTTGAGGGATTACGTGATCGTCCAGACGACGTGTCTCGCGTTCGGCCTGATGGTCTCGGCGGTCATCCTCCGAGGATGGCCCTGAGAGCGTCTCCCAGCCTCGAGGGGACCAGGTGTCTCTTCCCGAGGACCCTGGCGTGGGCTTCCTCCTCCACCACCACCCTATCGTACCCGAGTTCCTTCAGGGCGGAGGCCTCCCTCAACCCGTCGGTCACGGCGACGGTGAAGGCGTCGACGCGACCCGGGTCCAGGGCGTGGGGTATGCCGGACACGAGGATCGCGTCGGGTTCGACCCTCTCGATCACCTCCAGGATCCTCTCCTCCGTGATGGCGTACTCGTCGAGGGCCCCGATTATCTCGGGCGTCACGCCGGCCTTCTCGAACTCGCGGCGTATCGTTTCGGCGTCCCTCCGGACTTTGGGTAGACCGCTGTTCGAGGATAGGTTGGCGGCGACGGGATGCCCGGCCTTGCCCAGTTCCAACACGGGGTCGGCGAACAGGTAAGCGGTTTCCTTCTTGGCGTTGAGTACCGCGAGGATCGTGTCGTGGCCTGTCAGCTCCTCGGCGACATCGTACGGGTCGTGGCCCTCCCACGGTTCAAGATACCTCCTGGACGCCATCCCTCTCTTTCTCTCAAGTTCCGCCGCCGCCTTCATGAGACGACGTTGTCTGTCGACTTCTTCTTCGGGGATGACGCCGGCTTCGGCGGCGGCTTCGAGGGCCTTGATCACCCCTTCCGTGTTCGGGCCCATACCGTTGTGGACTTCAACGGTGACTACCGTGGCGTCGATGTCCGCGGTTTCGACGGCCGTTTCCATGTCCTCACCTATGATGCTGGCGACGCACGTGCCGACGACGCCCACGAGATCGGGGTTCAGGTTCTCCTCGACGTACCGTAGGGCTTCCACGAGCCTTTCGGTGGCGCCGAAGATGAAGTCCTCCTCGGTCATGCCGGTCACGAGAACGCGGACGCCGTCCTTCTCCAGGAGTCTGGCGGTCCTGAAGCAGCATCCTCGGGGCCCGTGGAGGATCAAAACGTCGACGAGGACGTCTCTCAGGGTGTACATGGCGGCTGGGATAGGGCCGGGTCTGGGGTGCCAGGTGTCTTCCCTCAAGACGTTCGAATCCCCCGGTTCATCACCGTCCCTTCAAACACATGAGTGGGCGCCGTTCCGGGTGACGTGGCACAAGGGAGAGGGGGCGTGTTTTCGCGGGTTGTCGAGGCTGAGGAGGCTGGTGTTGGACGTGATGAAACCGTTGGAGCCCGACATGACCGTGTTGGCGCTGAAATTGGCGGAACTGGAAGGCGTAGAGGGTGTTAACGTGGTCCTGATCGAGGTGGATAGGGACGTTGAGAACGTGAAGGTGACCGTGGAGGGACCGGACCTGAACTTCGAGGAGGTTAAAGGTGTGATCGAGGGTATAGGGGGTGCCATCCACAGCATAGACGAGGTCGTGGCCGGTGAGAGGATAGTTGAGGAGGTGAAGACGCCGCAGGACGATTGAAGGGGGTGTGATCGACGGGCTTGAGCCTGGGAGAGGTGGTCAGGGAGGCCCTGGGTTCCGGGCGTTACCTGGCCTTGGGTTCCATGGACGGGGTGCTCGCGAGCCTCGGTGCGGTGCTGGGAACGTCGGCCTCGGGATCGGCGGACGCGGCCGTGACCGCGGGCCTGAGCGTGGCCGTGGCCCTGGCAATGTCGAACGGTTTCGGCTCCTACCTGGGGGAGAGGGTGGAGGAGCTCAGGGAGCTTCGAGAACTGGAGAGGAAGATGGTGGTGCCCGAAGGCGGTTTGAACGGGACCCTTGTGCACAGGCTGGCTCGCCTGAGGATCTACGCCAGCGTGGTGTCCCACGGTGGATCCAGCTTCGTCGCGGCGCTGGTGCCTGTGGTTCCGTTCCTGATCCTCGGGGACGCCAGGACGGCGGCCGAGGTCTCCATGGCGGTCTCGGGTGCGTTCCTGTTCCTGCTGGGCGTGTATCTGGGACGGACCTGCGGTGAGAGCGGTTTCAGGTTGGTCCTTAGAGGTCTCGAGACCCTGGCCGTCGGGGGATTGGTCGGCCTGGTCACGCACGTCGTGGGAGCGAGCGGATAGGCTCCGGGACGCCCGGCACTTTCACGTGCCGGTAGGGGAGCTCCTCCGGGGACGATGGGGCCTCCGTGGGATCGAAACGTCTCAGTAGATCCCGCTTGAGCCCCCTGTTCCCGACGTTCCAGGCGAGCTTCTCAGGGATCTCGGAGGTCTCTTTCCCTCCCCTGGACAGGACGCATTGGATACCGGCGTCGAGGGGGTCCTCGACGGACACCGGGGCCGGGATCTTACGGTCCAGCTCTTTGAGGATGAAAGTCAGGGTTTCGAGGTCCGTCATGGGTAGGAACTGGAACGGTGTGTGAGCCTTGGGGACGAGTGGGTTCACGCTGACCCTGATCCTCGGGTTGAGCCTCTTCAACTCGCGAACGAGCTCGACGTTGGCCTTCACCTCCTCCCTCGGGTCGAAACCCGGGACGCCGATTATGAGGTACAGTTTGACGTCCAACCGCAGGTCCGCGGCGGTTTCCACCGTTTCCCGGAGCAGATCCATCGGCACGTCCTTGCCCAGGAACTCCCTGATCCCCGGGTGCCCGGACTCCACCGCGAGTGTCAGCGTTCCGACGCCCGCGGACGCCAGTCCCTTGACGGTCTCCGCGTCCAGTGTAGAGACGCGTAGCGAGGGCACGGATAGGCGTAGACCGCGCTCTTTCACCTTCTCCACGATGTCCCAGAACTCGGGGTGATCGAGCGGGGAGGGACCTATGAGGGCGACGGTGTCGTACGGGGATCCGATGGCGTCGTCGAGTACCTTCTCGACGCTCTCCAACGACCTGAACCTGGGCGGTCCCGACGTCCATCCTCCCATGCAAAATCGACACCTGTACGGGCACCCGCGTTGGATCTCCACCGGGTAGGCTTTGAGGCCGGAGGCCGATGGATCCGAGGGGTGGAACGCGGGACGTGGGTCGTGGCTGTCGAGGTCCTCCACGTGAACCCTCTCGACGGTGCCTCCCACCGCGGGGACGTAGAAGCCGGGGATTTCGGCCAGGTTTTCCAGGGCTTCTTCACGTGTTGAGGACCGTTCGATGACCTCAAGCCCCTCCAGGAGGTGGGCTTCGGCCTCCCCGACGTAGAACGCGTCGATGAACGGTGACATGGGTTCGGGGTTCACGGTACAGGGTCCTCCGGCCATGACTATCGGATCGTCGTCCCCTCTGTCCTCCCTCCTTGGTGGTATCCCTCCCATGACCAGGGCCTCGAGGACGTGGGGGTAGTCCAGTTCGAACTGAAGAGAGACGTCGACGACGTCGAACTTCGAAGGTGCGGAACCCGTCTCCAACGTTACCAAGCGTCTCTCCGGCGAGAAGAGGTCGTAGGAGTCGGTTGGCAGGTACGCCCTGTCGACGTTGAAACCCGCTTCGGCGAGCATCCTGTACACTATGTGGAATCCGACGTTCGACACCATGCCCCTGTACTCGTTGGGGTAGAGTAGGCACACGGAGAGGTCTCTGGTGGGTCTTTTAACGACCGTGATATACTCTTCCATTAAAGCAAAGCATCCCCTAAACAACTTGTTGCTGCGCTATTTCAATTTGCGGTTTTACTTCTATTATGGCGATAGGTGTCGGCTTTGGGGGAGCTATCCATGTTGTACTAGCGTTTACATCCTTCACTTGGATCGTCAAGTACCTGCCGTTTATGTAAGTAGTAAAGTTGTGCTCTATATTTACTATACCGTAACCGTAAATGTAAAACTCCAGGCTACTTCCTCGGGAAGATACGAGGAATTGGTAAACGTTCTTGTTATTGATTTTTATAGTAACTAACTTAGCCGGTTCCTTGGACGCTGACAGCACGGCGGTTATTTTCAACTTTATGAAATTATTGTCAACGGTTCTAATCACGGTAAAATTCCTAAACGCAAGTAATATCTCGCTATCGGTGGCGTTTCCTTGCTTCATTCCTATCTCTTTAGCCAGCTTTTTAGGAATTATTAATTGGTTAGGATCGCCACATTTGTGAACGGTATATTCCTCCTTTTGGTAAACTAATACGTCACCTGGCTGAAGGTTTAGTAGATTTAAAATGTTATCTCCCATTTCCAGATCTTTACCATATTTAACATGATATGGTTCCTCTGTTTTGACCTTATTTTCACTCCATAGTACCTTCCTAGGTAATGGATTTATCTCAACGCCTGCTTTGGTTATTTGTATGGACGAGAACATAGAACCTATCAGGACAGTTATAAGGATTAAGGTCAACAATGTCGAAGCGTGCATGTGGACGAACGTCTTAAGGGTATGGATTTCTTTTTTACCTATTTTGATCATATCTATCACAAAGCCTACGACGGAGGCTATGAACACTCCAAAGCCGAAAGCGGCCATAGCTATTATCAATTTAACGGGTAGTTTCGTGTAAAATAGTGCGACTATGGAGAGAGCTATTATCAAAAGCCCTATGTTCATTATGTTTATCTTTTTACCAACGTTCCATCGGAGGGCTATCCTTCCATATTTGTGAGCCCTGTTAAGTATGGTTCTTACTACTTGGAGGGCCATTTTATGTAATCTTTCTAGAGGTTGCATGTCATGCTTTATTTCGCCTATATCGACCTCTATAATTTTAGCTCCTCTGACTATAGCGTCGAGTATTATCCCTATATCAACACCATAATCAGGTTCGAACTTTACTTTCTTTAGTAGGTTCTTTGTCGAGCATATTTGACCACTTAGGGGTTGTTCCAAATGTGCTACTTCGGGGAAGAAGAATTTTAGCAGCGGCTTTGCTGTGAGGAGTGTGACCCTACCTGCTTTTCTTTTGAATTTGGTTTTAACTAGGTCTGCTTCTCCTTTGAGGACGGGTTTTATCATCTTCTCGATCATCTCTGGCTTTATGTTCTTGATGTCGGCGTCAACGAACGCTACGATGTCTCCTTCCGCGTGTTTGAGGCCGGTTTTCATGGCTTCGCCTTTGCCTCGGTTCTCCTCGTGTCGGATGACTTTGGCGCCCGCTTTCTTCGCTTCTTCGTACGTGTTGTCCTCGCTACCGTCGTCTACCACTATGACCTCGTCGACTAGGTCGCATTCCTTGGCGGCTCGGACGACTTTGGCCACCGTGGGCTCCTCATTGTACGCGGGTATCACGACGGATACCTTCCTTTTCCGGCCGTTCCTCCTCCGCTTGGATAGTATCTCCTTGATCGACAGCGTCAATAGCAGGACGGTGACGATCCCTCCGTCCAACAAACCCCCGTTCACCCGCGCCGTTTTCAGCGGAGGGTGGTAGTGTTGCCGAAGCGCCTGGTGCTGAAGCGCATCGTCGGGGATATAGCATCATCGAGGGAGCCGGGCGAGGTTATGCGGAAGTGGCGGAAGTTCTTCGGGTTGTCCCAGACCGAGGTGGCTCGGAAGATGGGGGTTTCCCCGTCGGTCATCAGCGAGTTCGAGAGGGGTAAGACGAGGAACCCGCGGGTCGATACGGTACGGAAGTTCGTGGAGGCGTTGATAGAGTTGGACGAGGAGAGGGGTGGGAACGTGGTTTCCTCCCTTGAGAGTATACTGGTCGACAGGGAGTTGATGTCGACGATACTGGGGATAGGGGAGTTCCCGCACCCTAGGAAGGCGAGCGAGTTGTACGATGTGCTGGACGCGGAGCCCGTGGTGGAGCACGGGGATCCGACGGTTTTCGGTTACACGGTCATAGACAGCGTGAGGACGATACTGGAGGTGCCGGCGGGCTCGCTGGTGAGGGTTTACGGGGAGTGTCCGAGTAGGGTTCTCGTGTTCACCAAGATCGACAGGGGTCGTTCTCCCATGGTCGCTATCAAGGCGGCGGGTATCATCCCGCCGTGCGTGATCCTGCACGGTATCGAGCCGGACGAGGTGGACGAGATAGGGGTTAGGATCGCGGAGGAGGAGGGGGTCAACCTGGCCACGACCACGCAAGACATTTCGGATGTTTTGGATAGGCTTCGTGATCTCACCGAACCGGGAGGTGGTGGTAGGTGATACCGTCCGAGAAGGTGGGTATCGTGGGGTACGGTGGTTACGTCCCCAGGTACAGGATCAAGGTCGAGGAGATCGCGGCGGTGTGGGGAGACGATCCGGAGGCGATCAAGTCGGGTCTCATGATAGAGGAGAAGAGCGTTCCCTCGGAAACGGAGGATTCGGCGACGATAGCCGTGGAGGCGGCGAGGAACGCCTTGGCGAGGGCCGGGATCGATCCCTCGGAGATAGGGGCCGTGTACGTGGGTTCGGAGTCGCCCCCTTACGCGGTGAAGCCGACGGCGACGATCGTGGCGGAGGCCATCGGTGCGACGCCGGAGATGACGGCGGCGGACTACGAGTTCGCGTGTAAGGCGGGGACGGCGGCGATACAGACGTGTTCGGGTTTGGTGGCGTCCGGGATGATCGACTACGGGTTGGCGATAGGTGCGGATACGGCCCAGGGGGCCCCGGGTGACCCGCTGGAGTACACGGCGGCGGCCGGTGGTGCGGCTTACATCGTGGGTAGGGAGAACCTGGTGGCGGAGTTGGAGGGTACCTACTCGTACACGACCGACACGCCGGATTTCTGGAGGCGTGAGGGTCAGCCGTACCCGAGGCACGGTGGTAGGTTCACGGGGGCGCCGGCTTACTTCAAGCACATAGTGAACGCGGTGAGGGGTCTCATGGAGGAGTTGGACCTTTCGCCCGAGGATTTCGACTACGCGGTGTTCCACCAGCCGAACGGTAAGTTCCCGAGGAAGGTGGCCAAGATGTTGGGGTTCGAGCCGGATCAGGTGGAGCCGTCGATAGTCGTGGATAAGGTGGGCAACACGTACTCGGGATCGTCGTTGCTGGGTTTCCACGCGGTGTTGGACGTGGCCGAGCCGGGGGACAGGATCCTGCTCGTTTCCTACGGTTCCGGTGCCGGTAGCGACGCGTTCAGCTTCGTGGTGACGGACAGGATCGAGGAGGTCAGGGACGCGGCCCCGAGGTTGGAGGAGTACATCGAGGACAAGGTGTACGTGACGTACGGAGAGTACGCGAAGATGAAGAAGAAGCTCAAGTTCTGATCGTCGGGGTGTATCGGGTTGTCGGGTCATCTCAAGAGGGACGTAGCCGTCGTGGGCGTCGGGATGACGAGGTTCGGCGAGCTTTGGGACATGTCCTTCGACGAGCTCTTCATCGAGGCCGGTCTGGAGGCGTTGGAGGACGCGGGTCTCTCGGGCGACGAGATCGAGGCCATCTACGTGGGTAACATGAGCGCGGGCAGGTTCATCGATCAGGAGCACGTGGCCTCCTTGATCGCCGATCGGTCCGGTATGACGCCGGTCCCGTGCACGAGGGTGGAGGCGGCCTGTGCCTCCGGGGGTTTGGCCTTCAGACACGCGGTTCTGGCGGTGGCATCGGGCCTGTTCGACGTTGTGATAGCGGGTGGCGTGGAGAAGATGACGGACGTGACCACGGAGGAGGCCACGTCGATCCTGGCGACGGCTTCCGATCAGGAGTGGGAGGCGTTCCACGGGGTTACTTTCCCGGCGCTGTACGCTATGATGGCTAGGAGGCACATGCACGAGTACGGGACGGACAGGGAGGAGCTGGCGCTGCCCCCGGTCAAGAACCACAGGAACGCTACGAAGAACCCGAAGGCGCAGTTCAGGTTCGAGATAACGGTGGAGCAGGTGATAGAGAGCCCACCGATAGCGGACCCGTTGAGGCTCCTGGACTGTTCGCCCGTGTCCGACGGGGCCGCGGCCGTGGTCGTGTGTCCCCTGGACATGGCCAAGGAGCTCACGGATACCCCGGTGGTGGTGAAGGCTTCGGCCCAGGCTTCGGACGCGATAGCCCTCCACGACAGGGAGACCTTGACGGGTCTGCCCGCGACCGTGGAGGCGTCCAGGAAGGCGTACAAGGCGGCTGGCATCGGGCCGGAGGACGTGGACGTGGCGGAGGTGCACGACTGCTTCTCCATAGCGGAGATAATGGCGGTGGAGGACCTGGGTTTCGTGGAGAAGGGTGAGGCCGGTGAGGCGTACAGGGAGGGGATGTTCGAGATAGACGGCGAGGTGGCCGTGAACCCGAGCGGTGGCCTGAAGGCGAAGGGTCACCCGGTGGGCGCCTCGGGCGTGGCTCAAGTCGTGGAGATAGTCGAGCAGTTGCGCGGTGAGGCGGGTAAGAGACAGGTCGATGGCGCCGAGATCGGTCTGACGCACAACGTGGGTGGGTCCGGAGGCACCGTGGTGGTGCACGTGTTCGAGAGGGCCGATTGAGGGGGGATCTCCGGTGAGCGTTCCCCGCTTCTGGAGGAGTATCGAGAACAGGTACCGCCTCGTGGGTACGGTGTGCAAGAACTGCGGTGAGAAGTTCTTCCCGCCCAGGGTCGTGTGCCCCAACTGCAGGAGGAGCGGTGAGATGGAGGAGTACGAGTTCTCGGGCAGGGGCGAGGTGTACTCGTACTCGGTGGTCAGGGTCCCCCCGGAGGGCTTCGAGGACAAGGCCCCGTACGTGGTGGGGATAGTGAAGCTCGAGGAGGGACCCCTGGTCACGGGCATGATAGTGGACTGCGAGCCCTCCGAGGTCGAGATAGGGATGCCGGTGGAGGCGACATTTAGGAGGGTCAGCGAGGAGGGCGAGGACGGCGTGATCTACTACTCCCTGGAGTTCCGCCCCGTACGTCGGTAACCGCGCTCCGTGACCATCCACTTCCTCCCCGCCGCTTCCACCACCCTCGTCCTCGAGCAGCCCACGATGATCGTACTCCGCATGTCTATGTCGTCGGCAAGTTCTTTCAGCCCTCTCACGTCCGTTATCTCGAGGCGCTGACCGTCCCTGTACGCGTTCCAAACCACACCGACGGGCCTCTCGGGCTCTACCTTCCTCTCCAGCACCCGGAGGAAGGCCTTCAGGTTGGATCTCCTCTCGGAGCTGCTAGGGTTGTACACCACCAGGACGTAATCCGCCTCGAGCGCGACCTCGATCTTCCGCATGATCTCGTCCAGCGGTACCAGGTGGTCGCTGAGGCTCACGACGGCGAAGTCCAACATGAGCGGTGCACCTAGGAGGGCCCCCGCGGCGCACGCGGCCGTGACACCGGGGATCACCTCGATTTCGACGTCGGCATCCTCCTCGGCGAGCAGTCCGAGGACGAGCCCCGCCATCCCGTAGACGCCGGGGTCCCCGCCGCTGACGACGGCCACGTTCTTGCCTTTCATCGCGAGCTTGACGGCGTCCATCGCCCTGTCGATCTCCTCCCTCATACCGTACGCCAGTATCTCGCCCGAGACCACGTCTTTCACGAGTTCCACGTAGGTTTTGTACCCCACCACGTAGTCCACGGTGGATAGGACCTCTCTGGCCCTCTCAGTCATCATATCGGGTCTTCCCGGGCCCGTTCCCACCACGAAGAGCTTCCCCGACAATCACCTCACCCCTCTCGACGTCGATGACCGCGGGTGCCTCGTCCTCGGGAACCACCTTCACGCCCAGATCGCGCAGGTAGTGGACCGCCCCGGGTGGGGCGCCACGAACCGCTATCCCCTCCCTCAGGGCCCTGCTGAGTGCCACTATCTCATCCTTGAACAGGGATGGGTCCAACCCCAAGGCGTCGAGGACGTCTTCCACGGAGGGTCTTCCCTCGGCCTCGGCGGCGGTCCTCCCGACGTATTCCCCGCCTATCCATCCGGCCAACGCCGTGCAGAGTTCGTCGCCACCCCAATGGTTTCCGGAGAGGCAGATGACCTCCCGCACGGGTGTAACACACACGACGATGGGATCCTTCCCTTTCTCCCGGAGTGATAGCGCCCTCGAGGCTATGCCGGGGGAGGATACGTACACGCACGCGTCGGCCTCGGTGTCGAACCCGAAGGACCTCTTCACCTCGGTTCTCACGCCTAGGGTTTCGAAGAACTCCAGGACTTCGTCCAGGAGGGGAAGACTCCTGAATTCGTAAACAGTTGCTGTTTCTAGTTTCCGCTTGCCGAAACCGAGGGTGACCGTCATTCCTTGTCTCCCCTGACCTTGGAGGCGTACTCCTCCGAGTACAGGTAGGATCGCTCGCCCGGGCGTCCCAGTACGTCGCCCACTATGATCAGGGCCGTACGCTTGATGCCCTCGCGTTCGACCTTATCGGCTATGTCGGCGAGGGTCCCTCTGACTATCTTCTCCTCCGGTGTCGAGACCTTGTAGACGACGGCCACCGGGGTGGATGGGTCGTAGCCACCGTCCAGAAGGGAGCGGACGATGGATCTTATCCGCGAGACGCCGAGGAAGATGACCATGGTGCACCCGTGTCGGGCGAGCTCGCGGATGGATTCCCCCTCGGGTTTGCCGGAGCGGCCGGCCGGTCTGGTCAGGATCACGGTCTGGCTGATCCCGGGTTTGGTTAGCTCCTCACCGAGGGCGGCCGCGGCGGCGTTGATCGAGCTGACCCCGGGTATCACCTCGTAGGGGACGTTCTCCTCCTCGAGCACGGTCTTCTGCTCGTCGAGGGAGCTGTATATGAAGGGGTCGCCGGAGACCAGTCTGACGACGGTTTTGCCCCGCTTCGCGTTCTCGACGAGGGTCTCGGTTATCTCCTCGAGTTTCATCCCGTAACTGTCGATGAGTTGGGCGTGTGGTGCCCACTCTTCGACCGTGTCCTTGGGCGTGAGGGAGCCGGGGTACACGACTACGTCGGCCCTTTCGAGGACCCGTAGTCCCTTGACGGTGATGAGTTCCGGGTCGCCGGGCCCCGCTCCCACGAAGTACACCTTACCGGTCAAGCCCTGGCCCCGGAGGGGCCGGGCCGGTGGTGTTCGTTAAATCGATCGGATCGTTCCTCAGAGTATCGGGGCCTTGTACTTGAACGTGAACAACAAGATGTTGAACCTCGTGAACAAGGATAGGCTCGCCGCCACGGCCCCCTCCGGGACCCCCGTCTCCTTCGAGATCTGGGAGACGGATTTAGATTCGGTTTTTATCGCATCATATACCTTGTAAATGTATTCTTTACTTATAGAAGATTCCTCAGCAATAACGTCTATTATGTCACTTCCCACTCCTTTTCTTGTTGTTACTTTCGTATTGTCGTAAGGATAAAACCAGTCTTCTATTCTATCTCGAACCGATGAGTGTTTGACTCTTTCCAGTATTTCTATGTCTATCCTTATGTGATGATACGGTCTGTTGAAAAGGTCGGACAGACCTTTTAGATTAAGATAATTATGTTTTTGAATTAAATCATCTATCGTATTTATGATATCTTCCTTGTACACGTAAGCATATCTTCCAGGGTCTAACACGTATTTGGCGTTGGCCCAAAGGCCGAAGTCTAGGAGGTATATCAAGTCGTGGTACGGTATGACGTCCCTATTCTTTCCTCTAACATACAAAATGTGGTCGTCCAAAAGTATCAGAACAGGAAACGATGTCTTTTCCACATATTTCACTTCCTTCTTGTCGTAATACACACCTATGGTTCCCAGGATCTCCCACGGCATCACCGTGGGGTACTGGATGAGGTCCATGGGGATTACTATGGTTGTATCTAATAGTGCTGATATTAAATCGTATTCGAACTCTAACAAGCTGAGAACATCGGTTACTAGAACGTTATCTTCAAACGGAACTTCGATGTCTACTGACTCATCTAGTACCAGGGGTACTTTGCCTAAAGTTATCTCATTTAGTCTCCTTATTGTATCCACGTCCACGCACGTTGGTATACCGTATGTAACAAGCAGTTGACACAATGTTGCCTTAACCCTGGTGGATATTTCGGGCAATTTTCACACTTCCCCGTGTTTCTGTTACTCGGTTTGAACATCACAACCTATGACCTCAAATAATAAATGATCTAACCCTTCTTTTAACCCTTCCCCCTCGATAGCGACGGTGCCGAAAGTAGGAGCGTTTATACCTACATGTGATTCCACTAGTTGTTTTATTTCCTCAGGAGGTCTAGCGTTAGGTAGGTCTTGTTTATTGGCGAACACCACTATGTTATCGGGGTTTTTTACTACGTTCTTAACTATGTTGTATATTTCTACAGCGTGATCTATTTTGGGATCCGCGGAGTCTATAACGAATATGATACCATCGGCTCCTCTGGCTCCGAGTTTCATCACGAACTTGAACATTAGGTGGCCGGGAACGCCGAAAAGCCTAACGTTCTCGTAGTACTTGCATTTGCCGAAGTCGATCCCGACGGTTTTTCCCTTAGGGGAGACCGTGGTGAACGTGTCGGAGAGTTGTCTGACGACGGTGGTCTTACCCGCGTCCTCGGGTCCGATGACGGCTACCTTAATTATATCCTCGCGGGTTTCCAACCCGGGGATACTAACCATCTCGTGTCGCACCGCCCGTCGCGTCGGGTGATGTGGTACGTGAATCGAACGAGGTCGACCTCCGGGCTCGGACATCACTCTTTAAGAGGTTACGTCTCGATACCTGGGGGAATCGTTCCATGAAAACGGGTACGTGGAGGGTGAAGACCGGTTTCGCCCGTATGCTGAAAGGAGGAGTCGTGATGGACGTCACGAACGTCGAGCAGGCTCAGATAGCGGAGGACGCGGGCGCCGTTGCCGTGATGGTGCTGGAGAAGGTTCCCGCTGATATCAGGGCGGCCGGTGGCGTGGCCAGGATGTGTGATCCCGGGAAGATAGAGGAGATCATGGATCACGTGACGATCCCGGTGATGGCGAAGTGCCGGATCGGGCACGTGGCGGAGGCCAGGGTGTTGGAGGCCATCGGTGTGGATATGATCGACGAGTCCGAGGTTCTAACCCCGGCGGACGAGGAGCATCACATCGACAAGTGGGAGTTCGAGGTGCCGTTCGTGTGCGGGGCCAGGAACCTGGGTGAGGCGTTGAGGAGGATAGCCGAGGGCGCCGCCATGATCAGGACGAAGGGTGAGGCGGGTACGGGTAACGTGGCGGAGGCCGTGAGGCACATGCGGATCATGAGGAGGGAGATCGCGGAGTTGACAGGTCTCGACGAGGAGGAGTTGTACGGTAAGGCGAAGGAGTACGGTGTTCCGTTCGATCTCGTGGCCGAGGTGGCCTCGTTGGGTAGGCTTCCGGTGGTGAACTTCGCGGCCGGTGGTATCGCCACGCCCGCGGACGCGGCGTTGATGATGATGCTGGGCGCGGACGGTGTGTTCGTGGGTTCGGGCATATTCAAGTCGGAGAGGCCCGCGGAGATGGCGGAGGCGATAGTGGAGGCCACGGCTTACTTCGACAATCCGGAGGTGGTGGCGGAGGTATCGAAGAACCTCGGTGACGAGGTGGCGATGAGGGGATTGGACGTGTCGGAGATACCGGAGGAGGAGAGGATGCAGCTGCGTGGTGAGTGATGTAGCAATGGGCCCCACCAGGTTCACGATGCTTTCGACGCAGGGTAGGCCGGTGGTCGTTAGGGCCAAGAGGTTGGACGTGTTGTGGAAGCGTGCGGTGATGGAGGTCAAGGTCAAGGGTGAGCGGGTGGAGCGTGAGAGGGGTCCGGTGAAGGAGCTGAGGGGGTTGATAGCGCACCTGGAACCCAGGGACGAGGACGCGTTCGATCTACCGGAGGAGTACCCGTTGGACGAGGGTGCGGTGAGGGAGTACGAGGATCAGTTGTTGGACCCGGATCGGGGCGGTTTCGAGTACACGTACGGGAATAGGATCAGGGAGTACTTCGGTGTGGATCAGTTGGAGGGTTTGGTCGAGCGTCTGAAGGAGGCGCCCGAGACGCGACGGGCGGTCGCCGTCACGTGGGATCCGAAAAGGGATGGGAGGGCCGAGGAGGTTCCGTGTTTGGTCGCGGTCCATCTGCAGTCGGATGGTGACGACGGGTTGGAGCTGCACGCGTTCTACAGGTCGTGGGACGTGGGTAAGGCGTTGGTGGCGAACGTCATAGCGTTGAGGAGGTTACAGGAGGAGGTCGCGGGAGAGATCGGGGCGGAGCCCACGACCGTGACGGTTTACGCGTCCAACGCGCACGTGTACCTGGAGGACTTGAAGGATCTCAAGTGGTGAGTCGGATCACTTGAACAGTCCTCCTCCGGAGGAGATGACCCAGGTCTTGAGGCCTTGCTGTGCCCCGGTGGATGCGGCTTTGCTTATCAGCTTCGAGACGCTGACGCCCGTGAGAGAGGCGGTTTTCAGGGCCATGTAGGACGTCACGGCCGCCGTGGCCAGGAGCAGGGCCAGGAGGAGTAGGGTGTCGAGGTCCCCTTGACCCCTATGCAACCGACCTACCCCCGGTCGGCTTACCCCGATTCCCTCGCTTAAATGTCTCTTTCATGCCCCTTAACTCACCCGCTGAATCGGTAGGTTCCTTCACGCCGCCGGGTACCCCTCGTCCGACGGGTTGTCCGCTGGGTCGGCGTCGAGGTTAATACCCGTTTCGGAGCGCTGGGCCAAGGGTTTTTCATTTCGATATCAAGTGACTATCGGGTGTTTCGGGAGGAAACGACTTCTTCCGCCTTCGGGCTCGCGCCTCCGGGTGGTGAAGCATGGGGGAGAAGCACCCTAACCTGGTGGAGATGGTGGAGCTGCACGGGTGAGCGTGCAAGCTGCCGCAAGGGGACCTGGAGGAATTACTGGAAGGACTTGACCTGCCGGAGGAGGGACCGTGGGTAGAGGTGGGCGTCGGTGACGACGCGGCGGTGATCAAGACGGAGGACGGTTATCTGATAAAATCGCTGGATTTCTTCACGCCGATACATCCGGACCCGTACGTCCAGGGCAGGATAGCGGCGAACAACTCGATCAACGACGTGTTCGCGATGGGTGCCACGGAGGTGCTCTCGGTCCTGGTGATATCGGGGTTCCCGAAGGAGTTGCCCAAGGAGACGGCCAGGGAGATGCTCAGGGGTTTCGCGGACCAGTGCGCGGAGGTCGGGGCCCCGATAGTGGGCGGTCACACGATCATGAACCCGTGGCCCATACTGGGGGGCAGCGTCACGGGCAGAGGTGAGACGTACGTGACGACCGGGGGCGCGGAGCCCGGGGACGTGGTCTACCTGACGAAGCCGTTGGGAACCCAGCCGGCGATGGCGCTGTTGAGGATACCGGAGGAGTTCAGGGAGGACATGTTCCCGGACCTGGACGTGGACGGGATCATTGAGACGGCGGTGACCGTGATGACGGAGCCGCTGATGGAGGCGGCTAGGGCGGCGGTGGAGGTCGGTGTGCACGCGATGACCGATGTCACGGGGTTCGGGTTGAAGGGACACGCGGGTGAGATGGCCGAGCTCAGCGGCGTGGGGATAGTGGTGGAGAGGATCCCGGTGATCCCGGGGACCGTCGAGGTATCGAAGAAGCTCGGTTACGGTCTGGAGCGCGGTGAGGCGGCCGAAACCGCCGGTGGTCTGTTGGTGGCCGTACCGGAGGATAAAGCGGAGGATCTAGAGGAGGAGTTCGATAGGCGCGGCGTGTGGTTCAGGAGGATCGGTAGGGTGATCGAGGGTTCCGGTGTCGACGTGGAGGGGGCGGAGATCGAGGAGGTGGATGATTACCCTCCCCGATGACCCCGTCGGGGAACCCCGGTAGGGGACCCGACGGGGGCGAGGCCGGGCCCACGCGGCCCGGTCACCCGTGGTACACCTGTCTCCTGTCGCCTCCCGCGGCGTCCTTCAGCACCTTGTCAACGTGTTTCCGTTCGACGGCGTCGGCCCCTTCCTTCAGGGCCTCCATGAGGGCCCTTTTGAGGACCCTCTCCTTGATGTCCCTGTGCGTCATGCCGCCCGTTCTGGCCGCTATGTAGGCGGGATCGACCTTGAGGGGTAGCGGCATTTTGTCGGCGTAGTAACGTACGAGTTCTTCCCTTTCCTTCCTGTCCGGCATGGAGAACTCGACCTCGTACTCGAACCTGTCCCTGACGGCGGGGTCGAGGACGTCCGGGTAGTTGGTGGCGGCTATGAGGACGACTCCCTCGGCCTTATCCTTGAGCTCGTCTATCCTGGTGAGGAGGGCGTTGACGCTCTCCACGACGTCCCCCCGGAGTTCCTGGTACCTCCTGTCGAGGGCCAGCGCGTCCACCTCGTCTATGAACAGCACGCAGGGGGCGTGGGACTCGGCCTTTCTGAACATGTCGTCTATGCGCTCGCTCGCCTCGCCCACGTACTTGCCCAGGGAGTGGGCCGCGCTGAACCTGAAGAGGGGGACCCCGGCCTCGCCCGCGACGGCGCTGGCGGTGAGGGTCTTGCCCGTGCCGGTGGGACCGTAGAAGAGGACGGTCCTGGGGGCCCACTCCCCGAACCTCTCGGGCTCTTTGAGGTACTCCACTATGACGCGACAGGCCTCCTTGGCCTTCTCCTGTCCCACCACGTCGTCGAAGGTCACGTCGGGTACCTCGGGCTCGGGCCCGGTCGATCTATCCCTTATCACGAACTTGGTCTTGGAGGTGATCCTACCCACGCCCGCGGGGACGACCCTGACGACCTTGAAGGCGAAGCTGTGGAGGACGCCCGTGTCGAACAGGATCTTACCCTCCTTTACGACCTCACCCAGCCACTGGTCCCTGGCGTACTCGTTAAATGCCTCGATGGAGTCGACGATAAGGCTGTTGGACATGCCGGGTTCCCTTATGGGGTACCCGAGGGGCTCCAGTTCCACGAGCTTGGCGTCCGGGACGGGTTTCCTGTAGGGTTCTATACCCCGGCCCCCCAACCCTGACCTGTTGGGGGTGTCGGCTTGTCGAAGTTCCGGGCCTTCATCGCGATAGACCTGAAGGACGAGGACATCGTCCGTAAGGTACGGACGATCCAGGAGCGACTTAAAGCATCGGGTGCGGACCTCAAGCTCGTGGAGCCCGAGAACCTCCACCTGACGCTCAAATTCCTGGGGAACGTCGAGGAGTCCCGCATACCGGAGATAGTGGAGGCCATGGAGAAGGCCGCGGACGTCGTTCAGCCCTTCGAGATGAGGCTCAAGGGTATGGGCGTGTTCCCGAACCCGAGGTACGTCAGGGTCGTGTGGGTAGGGGTCGAGGAAGGGACGGAGGAGACGAAGGCTATGGCGAGCGTGCTCGAGGACGAGCTCGTGAAGCGTGGGTTCAGAAGGGAAACGAAACCGTTTACTCCACACGTAACCGTGGCGAGGGTCAGGAGCGGTAGGAACAAGGCCGAGCTGATCTCGACGGTCAGGGAGCTCATGAACGTGGACCTGGGCACCGTCGAGGTGGATAGGATCAGGCTCAAGAAGAGCGACCTCCGCCCCGAGGGCCCCGTCTACACGACGGTGGAAGAGGTGGAACTATGATCACGGGGACGGCCCGGTAGGCGTCGGGTCCTATCACGGCGGCTTCGACACCGGCCGTGAAGGCGAGGGCACCCAGTATCAACGGGCCGAGCGTCGACGTCTGTGATCTGAGGGATTCCACCGGGTTCACCGCCGATATCTCCACCGGGAACACCAGAGCGCCGGACCCCGAGGACGCGAACACCTCGAACGTGTCACCGGCCGATCCGACCGCGTAGAACTCGACCGTCGCCGGTACCAGACAGCCGACCTGGGTGTACGTTGAGTCGGGATAGAAGGACGAGGATCCCGGGGAGAACCTTATCCCGACGGTGCAGTCCAGGGCGTCCCCGCGGAGGTAGACGGCGAGGTAAAGATCGTCGACTAGCACCGCCCGGGGATCCACCCCGGGCCCCACAACACCGGCGTCCCAGGCCCGTAGGGAGGACCCGGACGGTGTCAGGACCAGTGCCTTCGACTCCGTCCCGTCGTCGTACAGGAGCACGTTGCCCACCAGGAAGGGGTTCTCCCCCTGGACGCTGATCCCACCCTCGGACACGGGACCGTCCCCGGACACCCCGTAGGCCATCACGTAGACCTTATCCTCGAGCTGGAAGGCCACGAACAGGTCGGGCTTCCCGTCCCCGTTCACGTCGCCGGGACACGATAGGGATACGGCGGTGGGTTCCGACGTCAGCGGTCCTATGCTGATGCGGTACGCGGGCGTGATGGATGCCGTCTCGGCGTCGAACTTCATCAGGTACACGTACACGAACTGCCCGGACGCGTAGGCGACGGCGGGTCCCAACCCGGGCACGTACGTCGCCGCCGGGTGGGAGCCTTCGCCCAGGTCGACGGCTTTCCCTACCTCGGTCAGGTCGACGTTCATCATCCGAGCCTCGATGTGTCCATCGGTGTTCACGTAGGCCAGGAGGAACTCGGTCTCCGTCAGCGGTGCCAGGGCGGGTTGGGAGCCTTCGACGACGTGGGCGGGCCCGGAGAAGACCGCCCTTTCGTCGGTCGTGCAGACGTCGATGTAGTTCCCGTCCTCCCAGGCCCATGCGGCGAGTTTCCCGACCGGTGCCCAGACCACGTTCCCGGTAACGTGGGCGGTTTCCAGGTCTACCGGTTGGCCCAGTTGGGCCTCGAACCAGGGTCCCACGGAGGCCAAGCATGGGGTCGGGATCGCGATCGCGACCACTGTCAACGTCGCTGTAATCGCCCTCAAGCGGTGGGGCCCGGCGTCGGTCGGTGGTTCGGGTTTGAAATATGCGTCGTGGATGGGTCTCATGGGGTGCGGGCCCGTGGAGGATGACGTCAGGGAGATGGAGGAGAGGAAGCGTCCGATGGGTACCGTGTTGCTGTGTGGTTTGGGTAGGTTGGGGATAAGGGTGTTCGTGAGGCTCTTGGACACGCACAGGGGTGGGCCCAGGACCATCGTGTGTTACGACGGTCAGCGCGTGGACGGTAACGATACTGTTCACATGTCCTTGGGCGCGAGGATTGGGGAGAACAAGGCGAGGTTCGCGGCCAGGCTGGGTGCTAGGCGTACGGATCGTAGGGTGGTGGGCGTTCCGGAGTACGTGGGTGAGGGGGACGCCGAGGGGGTCGTCCGACGGTGGAGGCCGGACGTGGTGGTGTCCATGATCGCGGGGGGAAGGACGACGCCCGTGACGGCGGCTTTGGCGAGGGCGGCTTCGAGGGTCGGTGCCGTTTCTATATCCACGGGGGGTGTGTTCGGGTTCGGTGACGAGGATGTGAGCGTGGTGAGGTTGGAGGAGGCCGAGGGTCCGCCGGCTGAGGAGTTGAGGAGGTTCGGGGCGCCGGGTGATCATTTGGTGGTGACGACGGGGAGGTTCATCAGGGACCCGGAGCCCCTCTCGCCGGTGGTGTTGGAGAGGGTGGCCGATGCGATAACCGTGGAGGTGTTGCGGGCGTTGCACCTCAGAAGAAGATGACGTTGTCGGACTCCTTGACCCAAGCCACGAGGTCGTGCATGGTTGCGAGTTCGATTCCTTCCATGAAATCGTCCTCGGTCATGCCTCTCGCCTGGGAGCACGGGCCGCATGCCTTGACGTTGGCGCCCTGTTCTATGCACTGCTTGAGGAGTTCACCGTAGTTAGGTACCTCGGCGGGGTCCTGCTCCTTCTTGCCCACGTACACGCCGTCTTCGATGAGGAATATGTTGACCTCTTCGCCTTCGACGAGTGCCGTCAGGGCGAATCTGAGCGCGGAGTAGGCCCTCTCCTTGCCGTACGGGGCTTCGGAGATTATCACGGTGATCGTACCCATCGTTCTCGACACCCCTCGCCTGCGCCGTGGGATGGGTCGGAATAAGGTTGCTTTCCATGGGTTCGCTTGGCCATCGAGGTTATCGAAACCCCGTCGGGAATTCTAAATGTATAAGTGATCGTGTATCGTCAAGGGGTGCGGAACGATGGTGGAGATCCAGGAGCTGGAGGAGGTGGAGCGCGAGGAGACCGTCCCCGGCGCTCACTCTCACATCACGGGGTTGGGCCTGGACGAGAACCTGAGGGCGAAGAAGGTGGCCGACGGTCTGGTCGGTCAGGAGGAGGCGAGGGAGGCGGCCGGTATAGTCGTGGAGATGGTGAAGCAGGGTAAGAGGGCGGGTCACGGTCTCCTGCTGGTGGGTCCGCCGGGTACGGGTAAGACCGCCATCGCGTTCGGTATGGCGAGGGAGCTGGGTGAGGACGTTCCGTTCGTCTCGATATCGGGTTCCGAGATCTACGGTACCAACCTGAGCAAGACCGAGTTCCTGCAGCAGGCCCTGAGGAGGGCTATCGGCGTCGAGTTCACGGAGGAGAGGCAGGTGATCGAGGGAGAGGTGGTGTCGATAGAGTTCGAGAGGGAGAGGCACCCCCTGGCCCCGTACATGGAGATCCCGGCGGGGGCCGTGATCGAGATCAGGACCAAGGATGAGGCGAAGAGGTTCAAGGTGCCCGAGGAGATCGCCGTGCAGCTCCTGCAGTTGGGCGTGAGGGAGGGTGACGTGATACAGATCGACATGGAGAGCGGTCGCGTGATCAAGCTGGGTAGGTCGAAGGAGGCTCTCACGGAGGAGGACGAGGAGATCCTGGGCATCAGGGGCGTGGAGGTTCCCTCGGGTCCCGTTCAGAAGAGGAAGGAGATCAAGCGCGTGGTCACGCTGCACGATCTGGACATGGCCAACGTCAGGGCGGGTAGGCTGCTGGGCTTCAGGGAGGAGGAGATCACGGACGAGATCAGGGAGAAGGTCGACGAGACCGTGCAGGAGATGGTGGACAAGGGTGAGGCCAGGCTGGTGCCGGGTGTCCTGTTCATAGACGAGGCTCACATGTTGGACATCGAGGCGTTCGCGTTCCTGAACAGGGCGCTCGAGGAGGAGATAGCGCCGATCTTGGTCATGGCCACGAACAGGGCGATGGCGAAGGTGAGGGGTACGGACGAGGAGGCTCCGCACGGTATACCGGGTGATCTGTTGGACAGGATGTTGATCGCCTCGACGAGGCCGTTCGAGAGGGACGAGATCCGTGAGATCATCGGTATCAGGGCGAGGGTGCAGGACATCAGGCTCACGGACGACGCCCACGAGTACCTGACCGACTTGGGTGAGGACAGGTCGTTGAGGTACGCGACCCAGTTGCTGGAGCCCGCGAGGGTGGTGGCGGAGAAGGAGGGTAGCGACGAGGTGAGGAGGGAGCACGTGGAGAGGGTGCACAGGGTGTTCAAGGACGTGACGGAGAGCGTGGAGTACATGGAGAAGCTCAGGGAGGAGCTGCCGCTGATGAAGTACCTGGTCGGGTGATCTCCTCCCCGTCGCCCCATCGGTTTCGTTACGGGAATCGTAACGAAGGCCCGGCCCCGTTTTAACCACGGGATTCCCGCCCGTAAGGGGTGATCCGTGATGGCGGAAGCCGAGCACGAGCTCAGGGTCCTGGAGATCCCCTGGGTGGAGAAGTACAGGCCCAAGCGGCTGGACGATATAGTGGACCAGGAGCACGTGGTGAGGAGGCTGAAGGCCTACGTCGAGAGCGGTAACCTACCGAACCTCCTCTTCGCCGGTCCACCGGGCACGGGCAAGACCACGGCGGCCCTCTGCCTCGCGAGGGAGATGTTCGGTGAGCATTGGAGGGACAACTTCCTGGAGCTGAACGCGTCGGACGAGAGGGGTATAGACGTCATCAGGACGAAGGTGAAGAACTTCGCGAGGACGAGGCCGATAGGCGGTGCGCCCTTCAAGATCATATTCCTGGACGAGGCCGACAACCTCACGCGTGACTCGCAGCAGGCGTTGAGACGTATCATGGAGATGTACTCGGACACGTGCAGGTTCATCCTGGCGGCCAATTACTCCTCCGCGATCATCGATCCGATACAGAGCAGGTGTGTCGTGTTCAAGTTCAAGAAGCTGCCGGAGGAGGCCATCAAGGAGAGGCTGAGGGAGATAGCCGAGCAGGAGGGTATCGAGGTCACGGACGAGGCCCTCGATGCTATAGTCTACGTCTCGGAGGGCGATATGAGGAAGGCCGTGAACGTCCTCCAGGCGGCCGCGGCCCTGGGTAAGGTCATCGATAGGGACACCGTGTACGAGATCGCCTCGACGGCCAGGCCCGAGCACGTCAAGGAGATCATCAAGAAGGCCCTCGAGGGCGACTTCATGGCGGCCCGCAGCAGGCTCCACGACATCATAGCGAGGTACGGGATGTCCGGCGAGGACGTGGTCAGACAGATGCACAGGGTGATCTTCGAGGAGGATCTAGGCGTCCCGGATGAGGTGATTCCGGAGCTGGTGGACGCTATAGGCGAGGCGGAGTACAGGATGGTGAGGGGATCGGACGAGAGGATACAGCTGGAGGCCCTCCTGGCCCGCATATCATCCATAGGCGCCGAGGCGGGCTCCTGACCGCCACGGGGAGTCACCGTTGACGGACTTACCCTGGGTGGAGAAGTACAGGCCCAAGAGCCTGGCCGAGCTGGCTGATCAGGAGGAAGCGAGGAAGGAGATGGTGGCCTGGGCGAACGCCTGGGCGAGCGGCAAGATCCCGGAGCCCAGGGCCCTCCTCCTCCACGGTCCGCCGGGCACGGGCAAGACGACGGCCGCCTACGCCCTCGCGAACGATTACGGGTGGGACGTGGTCGAGCTCAACGCGTCCGACGAGAGAACGGCTCGGGTGATAGGGAAGGTCCTCAGGGGCGCGGGCGTCGCCAAGTCCCTCGACATGATCCTCAAGAGGCTTCAGGAGGGAGGGGCCCGCGTCAAAGGAGTCGAGAGGATGGGTGGAGAGAGGGTCCTGGTGCTGCTGGACGAGGTCGACGGTATGGATCCGAGGATGGACCGTGGAGGCGTCACGGCGATAGTCAGGGCCGTTAAGAAGACGAGGAACCCGGTGATCCTCACCGCCAACGATCCGTGGACGTTGCCCAGGTCCCTGCGCGAGGCCGTCAGGGAGGTCAGGTTCAGACCGCTCAGGATAAGGGACATCGTCGAGGTCCTCAGGATGATATGCGAGCAGGAGGACGTGGAGTACGAGGACAAAGCGCTGACGCTCATCGCCAGGAGGGCTAGGGGTGATCTCAGGGCCGCCATCAACGATCTGGAGGCGATAGCGAGGTCCACGGGTAAGGTCACGGTCGACGCCGTGATGGACTTGGGGTGGAGGGATAAGGAGATCTCCGTGTTCGAGGCGCTGGGGAAGGTGTTCCACAAGGATCCGAGGGAGGCCAGGAAGGCGACGTGGAACCTGGATCAGGAACCGGACGAGTTCCTCCTTTGGCTGGCTCAGAACATCCCGATAGCGTACAAGTACCCGGACGAGATCGAGAAGGCCTTCGACTACGTTTCCAGGGCCGACATCTACGTGGCCAGGGCTCCGGAGACCGGTGTGTGGCGTTTCAAGTACGTGTACGCGCCGGACGTGGCCACCACCGGGGTGGCCAGCGCGAAGAGGGAGAAACCCGGTAGGATCCGCTTCAGGGCCCCGGAGGTCCTCAGGAAGCTCGGCGCCACGAAGAGGGAGAGGAGGCTCAGGCGTAGGATCGCGGAGAAACTCGGTCGCGTCATGCACGTGTCGACGAGGAGGGCCCTGCAGGATATACTGCCGGTGATCGAGACGGCGTTCTCGAAGTTCGCGGAGGAGGGTGACGAGGAGAGGCTGGATCTGCTGGCCGGGATCGTCGCGTACGCGGATCTCAGCAAGGAGGAGGTATCGTTCCTGTGTGGGGATCCGGTCGTCGCGAAGCGGATCTACGAGCGTGCCGAGGAGATGAAAGAGAAGGACTTGGAGCTCCAGAGGGAGATGATCAAGGGCGCCCTCGAGACCGCCGTGCACGAGGCCGGTGGCGGTCTCATAGGTGCGGAGACCGTTGAGAAGGAAAAGGGGGAGACTGTGGAGACCGTCGAGGAGGAAGAGGAAGAGGGTGAAGAGGAAGAAACAGAGGAAGTTTCCGAATCCGAAGAGGAGGAAGAAACCGGAGGTGGTGGAGGGAAGCAGAGGACCCTGGATGACTTCTTCGGGTGAGGCTTCAGCCGAACAGGGCTCCGAGACCCGCGGCGGCTTCCTCCTCGGCCTCCTCTTCTTCTTCCTCTTCCTCCTCTTCTTCCTCCTCTTCCTCTTCCTCGGCCTCTTCCTCCTCGGCGCCCGCTGCCGCCGCCGGTGCCGCCGCCGGTACGGCGGCCTCCTCTATCGCTTCCTCGATGTCGACATCCTCCAGCGCGGCCAGCGTGGCCTTGAGCTGGGCCTCGTCCACCTCGATGCCCGCGGCCTCTAGGACCTTCTTCAGGTTCTCCTCATTGATCTCCTGACCCGCGTGGTGCAGCAACAGCACCGCGTGGATGTACTCCATACCCATCCGGGATCCCCCCGGCTCATGACCTTTTGAGGGCCCGCGGCCTACCGCCGTCAAAAAGGTTTACGGGAAACGGGGTGAAACCGCGCTTGCCCGGCAACCCGTTCCAAGACGTGCCGGACGTGCCCGATCCCGAGGAATTCATCGACATCGTCCACAGGAGGGTCGAGAGGGCGGCCGAGAATCAGAGGAAGGCGTTCAGGGGCACGAGGGCGGGCGACCTCACCCGCGCCAGGACCATAGAACTCGTCAGGATAAACACGGCCTGTCAGATGGTGCAGGACAGGCTTTGGGAGATAGTCAGGAGGACACCTAACCTGGACGAACTTCACCCCTTCTACAGGGAGCTCGTGGACGTCGTCGCAGGTGTTGACAGGATGAAGGAGGCCTTGGCGTCGATCCACAAGGTGGCCAAACTCGCCAGGCTCATACGGGAGGAGTACGGCGAGAAGGTGAAGCGGGCCAGGGACCCACGTGAGGCGGCCGAGATAAGGAGACAGGCCCTCGGTAGGCTCTACTCGGCGATCAGGAGGAAAGCCGGCGACGCCATGAGGTTCCTCAGGGACGTGGTGCCCGAGCTGAAGGAGTTCCCGTCCGTCGATCCGGAACTCTTCACGATCGTCATAGCCGGTTGCCCGAACGTCGGTAAGACGACCCTCATGAGCGCCATAACGGGTTCCAGGCCCAGGATAGCCTCCTACCCCTTCACCACCAAGGGTATCCAGGTTGGCTACACCGAGGACCCTTACCCACTCCAAGTCCTGGACACGCCCGGACTCCTGGACAGGGACCCCGACACCATGAACGAGATAGAACGCAAGGCCCTCGCGGCCCTCGAGCACGTCGCCGACGCCGTGCTCTACCTCATCGACCCCACCGAGACCTGCGGCTATCCGCTGGAACACCAACTCTCCCTGCTCGAACGCCTGGAGAACACCTTTCGGGACACGCCGTCCCTCGTGGTCCTAACCAAGGCCGACGTCGAGGACCTCTGGAAAGAACCGGATCTAGACGGCAGGGAGGCCGTCGCTGTCTCCGCCAAGACGGGCGAGGGGATAAAAGAGCTCAAGGAACGACTCAACGACATGGCCAGGGGGTATTACAGGCGTGCCGGAAGGCCTGGTTAAGAACCTACCCGTGGTCGAGGACATCTACCAGCTGATCGAGGCGGTTAGAGACCCGAAGAAGGCCGTCAGGGAACTCCTCGAGGATATGGAACCCGAGGCGGTCGAAGCTCTGAGGGAAGCCCTCCACGAGATCTACCCGACCATCAGGGCCTCCGTGGCCCCGCACGCGGACGTTTACAAGACCGATAAGGGGTACCGTATCGTCGTCGAACTACCCGGGGCCGATCCCGACTCGATAGACGTGAAGGCCTACGAGGACAGGATCGAGGTGGCCGCCCGCATCCCGAAGAGGGGCGAGGGTACACCTATAATCAGGGAGACAATCACAGGCGAGGTCCGGAGGACCTTCCAGATGCCCAAAGAGATCATCCCGGACGAGGTCGAAGCGGTGTTCGAACACGGGGTCCTCGTCATCGACGCCCCTATCGTGGAGGAGAAACCCGTGAAGGTCGAGGTTAAGACGCCGTGATAGGGCTCCGTCCCGGGTTCCCTCCTCACCTCCCTCGGCCATCCGGACCTTCTTCATCGCCCCGGGTGATACGGCTTGACCACCGTCGAGATAGACGGGTCGTACGGAGAAGGCGGCGGTCAGATACTACGGACCGCGATAGGGTTATCGGCCCTCACCGGCCGCCCCGTCCACGTGTACAACATCAGGGCCAACAGACCGAACCCGGGTCTCTCCCACCAGCACCTGAAGGCCGTCGAGGTCGTCGCCCGCATGTGCAACGCGGAGTGCGAGGGCCTCGAGATAGGGTCCACCGAGCTGACCTTCGAACCGGACCGCGTTCAACCCGGAACCTACGAGATCGACATAGGAACCGCCGGGAGCGTCACCCTCCTACTTCAGGCCCCGAAGATAGCGGCCATGGCCGCGGACGACACGATCGTGCTACGGGTCAGGGGAGGGACGGACGTCAAATGGTCACCGCCCGCCGACTACGAGGAACACGTCAACGCCAGACTTCTCAACATGATAGGATACGGATACCGTTTCGAGATCATCAAGCGAGGTCATTACCCACGTGGAGGGGGCGAGGTGGAGGCCGTCATAACGCCGCCCGAGGACGGTCTGAAGCCCCTCAAGGCGGTGAGGTTCGGGGAGCCGAGACGCGTGATGGGGGTATCGCACTCGGTCAGGCTCCCACCTCACGTCGCGCAGAGGCAGGCGACGTCCGCGGCGGAGATCCTTCGGGAACACCTCGACGTCGAGATCACCATCAGGACCGAGACCTACCCGAAGGAGATCGACACCCACGCCGGCCCGGGCAGCGGCATAGTCCTATGGGTCGAGGACGATGAGGGCAACAGGATCGCGGCCTCGGCCTTGGGCGAGAAAGGTAAACCGGCGGAGGAAGTCGGTAGGGAGGCCGCGCAAACCCTCCTTAAGAGGCTCGACACCGGGATGGCCCTCGACGGGCACATGGGGGACCAGATACTACCCTTCCTGGCCCTCGCCGACGGCCCGTCCGAGTACGGCGTCACCGAGGTAGACCCCCACCTAACGACCAACGCCTGGGTCGTACGCAAGTTCCTCGACGTCGACATAGAGGTGGAGGGCGAGGAGGGAGAACCCGGAGTGGTCAGGGTGAAGCCGTGATCCGGTTCCGCACGGGGACATCGCGCTCCGACGCCCGCGCTCGGTGATCCCTCCACGGCGGATCCAGGGGCCACGGGCCGTGGAAGGGGTTCACCTCGAGGATCGAAAGGACGCGGTGAAGGAGCTGGAGAGGGCCGCGAGACGTGTGCTGGGAAGGAGAGCGAAGGTGGTACCGTTCGGGAGCGTCGCCAAGGGTAGGGCCGTTCCCGGTAGCGACCTGGACGTGATGGTGATCAGCGAGGACGCCCCCTCTTCGATAAGGGAGAGGGCCGAGGTGGCGCACCGGATACTGCGCGAGGCCGGTTTGAGCGAGGAGGACGTGGACCTGTTGATAATGAGTCCCGAGGAGTTCGAATCCTGGGGACGCCTGCTTTTGGGTTCCGAGTCCGACGATACCAGATCGCTCGTCGAGGAGCTATCGGAGCGGGGTCGGAGGTTCCTGGCGGCGGCCGAGGAGTTCAAGGAACGTGGGTGGGACGATCTGGCCACCCTTCACGCCCACCAGGCGATAGAGCTGACCGTGAAGGCCGCCCTGATAGCCTCCGGGGAGAGTCCGCCCAGGACCCACTACTTGGGGAAGTTGCTGGGGCGGCTGCACGAGGTCACGGGAGACGAGAGGGTACGGGCGCTGGCCGAGCGGTACCGGTGGGAGCTCAGGGAGCTCTCGCACGCCTGGTTCGAGGCCCGGTACGGGCGCTACCCCGGGGAGGATATCGAGGTCGGGGATTTAGTCGAGGCCGCCCGTCACGTCGTCCGAGTAGTGAGGAACGTCCTCGAGGATCTACTCGGTGGTTCCACCCCGCGGTTCCGTGAGGGCCCTTAGGAGCACCGTCTCGCAGATACGCCTGCGTGCCGCGGCCGATTCCGGGCTCGTGAACACCCGCATCGAGGGCCATTTGACGGCGACCCTCACGCCCAGTTCCCTGGCCCGGAT